>Ga0206957_1002_pt1 | contig 73113 bp, 62 predicted proteins | sample Alteio_BWOrgHeat_32_FD_152975 | JGI IMG/M metagenome (GOLD analysis project Ga0206957, IMG submission 152975) | Enriched cells from forest soil in Barre Woods Harvard Forest LTER site, Petersham, Massachusetts, United States -... | ecosystem: Environmental > Terrestrial > Soil > Temperate forest >...
ATGATTCTATTGCAAACCTTCTGTATTCAAAAGGATTTCAAATGTGTACGCATGCTATTGGAGATTCCGCTAATCGTTCTATTCTGAAAATATATGCGAAGTGTTTAAAAGGTAAAAATGATTTACGCTGGAGAATTGAACATGCCCAGGTCGTTAACGAAAATGATTTCAGTTTTTTTGGAGAATATAGTGTAATCCCATCTGTACAGCCAACTCATGCAACTTCTGATATGTATTGGGCAGAGGAGCGTCTTGGATCCGAACGTATAAAAGGAGCTTATGCTTACAAACAGTTATTGAAACAAAATGGATGGCTTCCATTGGGAACAGATTTTCCGGTGGAAGATATCAGTCCGGTTAAAACATTTTACGCAGCGGTTGCACGCAAGGATTCCAAAGGATGGCCGTCAACTGGTTTTCAGAAGGAGAATGCATTGAGCAGAATGGAGGCATTGCGCGGCATGACCATCTGGGCAGCCAAAAGTAATTTTGAAGAGTGGGAAAAGGGAAGTCTGGAGCCTTATTCATTTAAAATACCGTAAGCATGTAATGGCCGAAGATGGTGATATTGGAAGACGATCACTTATGACGGGCCGTGAAGGCAAAGATCAGATTCTTGAAGTTCCGCTGGGAACGGTTGCCAAAGATGCAGAAACCGGAGAAATACTCTATGAAATAACAGACGACGGTCAGGAGTATGTCCTTATAAAAGGCGGTCGCGGCGGTTTAGGTAATGATCATTTTAAAAGTTCAACGCGACAAGCTCCGCATTTTGCACAACCCGGCGAACCGGCAATTGAGAAATGGGTCATTCTTGAATTAAAAATTCTTGCTGATGTTGGCCTGGTTGGATTTCCGAATGCAGGTAAATCAACTTTACTTTCTGTTGTTTCTGCTGCTAAACCTGAAATAGCAAATTATCCTTTCACAACACTGGTGCCCAATCTCGGAATTGTAAAATACCGCAATTACAAATCGTTTGTGATGGCCGACATTCCCGGAATCATTGAAGGTGCTAGTGAAGGCAAAGGATTAGGGCTTCGTTTCCTCAGGCATATTGAACGAAATTCGATTTTGTTATTCCTTGTTCCTGCGGACACAAAAGATATTTTGAAAGAATATAAAATCCTGGTAAACGAGCTCAAGCAATTCAACCCGGAGCTTCTTGATAAAAAAAGAGTTCTGGCTATTTCAAAAATAGATTTGCTGGATGACGAACTTCTGGAACTTACTAAAAAGGATGTCAACAAACGTTTCCGTGAAAAGAAAAAAGTTCCGGTGGTTTACTTCTCCTCACACACTGAGGCCGGTATAAAGGAATTAAAAGATGTACTCTGGAAACAGGTGAATGGGTAGGGATTTAGGATTTAGGATTTAGGATTTAGGATTTAGGATTTAGGATTTAGGATTTAGGATTTAGGATTTAGGATTTAAAGCCAGCGCGCTAACGCTCCAGTTCTATCAGCTTTCCACTTGTATAGTAGTATAATTTATCTTCAAACTTTAATTTCTTGAACTCTATAAGTAAATGGGTATTACTATGCTCAAGAATGCTGTAGATATCTTTGTTGGGATTATGCACAAAAATTTTATCCGCAAAATAAAACCGCTCTCCTTCAGCAAGTAAATCGATTTGATAAATCTTATCCCCTACTTTCATTACACTTATTGAGTCATGTGCAGACTGCAGCGGATGCCACGATACTACTTTTATTTTATTCGTGTAATTTCCTTCTTTGATAAATGAAACGCCATCAGCTAAACCAGTCCTCAACATATACGTCCCTCTGAAATTGTCCGGGAGATTAAAGATATATGCTGTTTCTTTACCCGGGTCCAGATTTTTAATGATGGGCTCTGCAATTGTACTTCCGGCCAGCCAGTTGTTATTAATGCTTTGAACATTCATAAAGAACCAAACAAATAAAACAGCAGACAAAACAAGAACTACTTTTTTATTGAAGAATTCAAATAATAAATATGTAAGCAACAGGATAAAGAAAACAGCGGGCACATAACCATAACGATCCGACTGAGAGTCACCAATAAAAGATGTTTCCAGGTTGATGACAGGAATCAACGAACAATAAAATGCAAAAATCAAAAGCAGTGTGTTTTTGTTCAACAATTTATTCTTCAATTGCGTTCTGAAATAAAACACCATTGCAAACAGCAGCACAATTATTGAAACTAAAATAATCCTGTGATGGATTATTATTTTAAAAATATCACGGATTCCATTGGGAAGTATACGATAAAATGCAAAAAATTTAGCAGTATATAAAGCAGCGTTGTAAACTATAAGAAGAGGTTTAAAAGAAGTATGCATTTCGTGATATCCACCTATCAACTCACCTAAAAAGTAATAACGCATGAAAATGTACAGCGGAAACCAGACCAAATAAAGCAAAGCAATTTTGAAGGGCTTTGAATAATTCTGTTTCGGGAAATACTCGACGCAACTGAAACCAAAAATAAGTATAGGTACAAACAGACAGGATTCTTTGCACATGAGAGCAAGGAAAAAGAAAAAGGAAGACAAATACAGTTTCTTCCTGTTATTTTCTGATTTATAGTTGAAGAAAAAAATAAGCGTGAGAAGTATAAAAGTTGTGACCATCAGATCTACTGTCGCTGCAACCCATGTCACTGCTTCTGTTTGATAAGGCAGAACTAAAAATAGTAACCCTGCTATCATTGGAAAAACTTCACTTTTCTCTGTTTCGGGAGAATAATACTTAACCCATACTTTATACAGTTTGTAAACCAGGAAAGCGTTTAGCGTATGAATAATTATGTTCCATGCATGATATGGTATTGCTGAAGTATGGCCGAACAAGGTATGAATAACCGCCATAAAAATATAAGGCAAGGGCCGGATAAACGCAATATCAAAATTGTGCGTAATACCTGCAAGACCGAAATCATTCATAATCCGGATCTGAGTCAGATCATCTGAAAGAAAGTAAACAGCAAGTGATTTATAATAGACTATAAATGCAGTCAACAGATAACAAAGAAACAGTAAGTAGTTTTTTTTATCAAATCTCATCGCCACTAATTACACGAATTTACACGAAATATAAGTAAAACTCACTTATAAAAATTAGTGCTAATTAGTAAAATTCGTGGCTAAACCCAGCTAACAGATAACAAAGAAACAGTAAGTATTTTTTTTATCAGATCTCATCGCCACTAATTACACGAAATATAAGTAAAACTCACTTATAAAAATTAGTGCTAATTAGTAAAATTCGTGGCTAAACCCAGTTAACAGATAACAAAGAAACAGTAAGTATTTTTTTTATCAGATCTCATCGCCACTAATTACACGAAATATAAGTAAAACTCACTTATAAAAATTAGTACTAATTAGTGAAGTTCGTGGCTAAACCCAGTTAATACCCTTTTTCAAAAGCGACAAAGTCTTCTCTTCTTTGCTGCCGGGTTGAGGAATGTAATTGTAAGTCCAGGATGCCATTTGAGGCAGACTCATTAAGATAGATTCAACGCGTCCATTTGTTTCGAGTCCGAATTTTGTACCACGGTCATATACCAGGTTAAACTCAACGTAGCGTCCTCTCCTTAATAACTGCCATTGTTTTTCATTTTCTGAATAGGGAAAAGATTTATTCTTATTCATAAAATGAGTATAAACAGGAGCGAAACTTTCACCGACCGCTTTTACAAAAGCAAATATGTCTTCCACAGAGTGTTCAGTTGAAGGTTTCAGGTGATCGAAAAATATTCCACCTATTCCGCGTGTTTCGTTTCGGTGTTTAATAAAGAAATAGTCATCCGCCCACTTTTTAAATTCATTGTAATAAGACGGACTGAACCTATCGCAGGTGTTTTTTAAATATGTATGAAAATAACGCGCATCCTCTTCATTTACATAATGCGGCGTAAGATCAATTCCTCCACCAAACCACTTTACCCCTCCTGTCATTTCAAAATAACGAACATTCATGTGAATGACAGGAACCATAGGATTTACAGGATGGATGACGATCGAAACCCCTGTAGCGTAAAAAGTATCGATTGTTGATTGTTGATTGCTGATTTCAGATTTAAGAAATTCGGGAACAGGACCATGAACTGCAGAAAAAGCTACGCCGCCTTTTTCAATTACATCTCCATTCTGAATAATCCTGGTACGTCCGCCTCCACCCTCTTTACGTTCCCAGGCATCCTCTATAAATTTTGCTGAACCATCTGTATTTTCCAAAGCACTGCAAATAGAATCCTGCAATGAACTAAACCATGCGCTGACTTCTTCTTTACTCAACATAAAATCAATTGGCTTTAATCAGTTTACGATCCTGGAACATCAGCATGTATACCGCTTTATTCTCAAAACCACTTTCGGCTGACACTTGATAGAATTCAAAAGATGTTTGTAACCCACTTTGCTTTGTTGTTGCCAGTTTGTTCTGAAAATTAAATCCATATTTACGGAGCATGTCGAGGTAAAAATACATAACATCAAACCCCTGGAATACAAAAGCGCCAGGATCTGTTTTATGCTGATCAGCATATTTTCTCACAAACAATTTTACAGTTGAACTATCGTAATTAATAAAGGTTGCTGAAGGATAATGAAATTGCATATTGCTCAGGTAATCCAGGTCCAGGTTATCAAAATCATTCCAGCTTTGCATCCCAAACAAAATAATTGGATTTTTTTCGCGCAGCCCGTTCAGTTTTGTAATAAAGTCGCTCACAAAAGTCTGATTTCCTGACGGCACAACAACAACGTTAGTTTTAGTTGAATGAATAAAATTAGAAATGCCACCAAACCCTTTACATTCGCTGACAGAATCAGTACCGCTTTTGTGCAATAATTCATTTACACGATTTAAAAATATTTTAACCAGCGGCGCATCTTTGGCAATACCACTGTTCACAACTACAATATTATCCGCTTTGTATTTCCCTGCAATATAATCAGCCATTTCTTCCGTTTGCGTGGTCACAGAAGCTGTAACCTTGCTCACATATGGGTTATTAAACAATATTTTATTCTGCTGCGATACCGGAGAAGTAATAAAAATTTTATTTTCTTTTGCGTATTTGGAAAGCGGAACAAAGTTGGAACTATATAATGGACCAACCATTAAATCCATTGTCAGCAATTCAGGCTTCTTCAATAATTCTGCCAGTTGAACTGAATCTTTTTCATCAATATCATAAACATGCAACTTGGCGGAGAAACCCGATTTCTTCAATGAGTCAATTGCCATTTGTGCACCCTGATAAAACTGGATTGCGACAGAAGTCTTTCCCGGAAGATCTTCATCTCCTTTTGCAATTTTGTCTATATCAATATCAAGTGTTTCAGAAATATGAAATGGAAGAAACAAAGCAACGTTAAAATCATTTTTCTTTTTGCCAGCATCGGATTTTATAGGAATGGTCGTGGTATCAACCTTAGATGTCTCCTTTTTTATTGCAGTTTCTTTCTGAAGATCAGGAGTTGTTTTATCTACCACACTTGTCTTTTCGGAAGAATGTTTTGTTTTGCCTTTATCGGCCGGAATTTTTATAACCTGGGTCACTTTCAATCCATCCTTAACTTCCGGATTTAATTCTTTTATTTTATCAATACTGATATCATAAAATTTAGACAGCGAATAAAAAGTCTCACCCTGTTGTACCTGATGAAAATAATATTTAGCACTATCCGATTTTGAAGGCGGGGAAACCTCAACTTTAGTTTTTTCTTTTGGAAACGGAATCTTCAATGACTGACCCGGTTTTATGCCATCAATTGCATCCGGATTTTCAATAACAATGTCATTCACTTTTAAATCGTAGGCATGGGCAATAGCATAAAGTGTTTGCCCTTTTTCGACGGTGTGGATATAGTATTTTTTGCCGTCAATGGTTTTTATCTCTTTGGATTTTTTGACATCCTGGGCAAAAGAAGGAGTTAGGAGACAGAATATAGAAAACAGAAGGACGCAGGTTTTCAACATTCGAATAGCTGTTATGCTGCTAACTCTCCAACTTTTTGGAATTAAATCGTGATTCTTAACTCGTAATTCGTAATTCATTTTACTCCCATTCAATGGTTGCAGGCGGTTTAGAACTGATGTCATAAACAACTCTGTTGATACCCTTTACTTTATTAATGATCTCATTGGAGATTTTTCCTAAAAATTCATAGGGCAGATGACACCAATCTGCCGTCATACCATCTGTGGAACTTACGGCACGTAATGCAACTGCATTCTCATATGTACGTTCATCACCCATTACACCCACCGACTGCACAGGTAAAAAAATTGCACCTGCCTGCCAAACATCTTTGTATAAATTATCACGCTTTAACCCTTCAATAAAAATAGAATCAACTTCCTGTAAAATCCGGACTTTTTCTACTGTAATTTCTCCGAGGATCCTGATTGCCAAACCAGGACCAGGGAACGGATGACGTTGCAAAATTACATCTGGTAAACTGAGCGCCTTCCCTACTCTTCTGACTTCATCTTTAAATAAAGTTTTCAAAGGTTCAACCACCTTCATCTTCATTGTTTCAGGAAGACCACCGACGTTGTGATGAGATTTAATTGTCGCAGACGGCCCTTTAACAGAAACCGACTCAATAATATCAGGGTAAATAGTTCCTTGTGCTAACCATTTCACATCTTCAATTTTGTGAGCCTCTTTGTCAAATACCTCTATGAAAACACGACCAATAGCTTTACGTTTTTTTTCCGGATCGCTGACACCTGTTAATTGAGAATAAAATTCATTTTTAGCATCAACACCTTTTATATTCAATCCCATTTCTTTGTAGGAATGAAGTACATTTTCATATTCATTCTTTCGAAGCAAACCGTTATCGACAAAAATGCAATAGAGATTTTTACCAATTGCTTTATTCAGCAGGCCAGCTGCAACAGTAGAATCAACGCCACCAGACAGAGCAAGAATAACGCGATCATTACCGAGTGTCTTTTTAAGATCGGCAACAGTAGTGTCTATGAAGGAATCAGGAGTCCAGCTTTGAGAGCAGCCACAAATATCTACAACAAAATTACGAAGCAGCTGAGCACCCTGCGTTGAATGATATACTTCAGGATGAAATTGGATTCCAAACGTTTGTTCACCTTTTACCTGGTAACCGGCGGCCTTCACATCGTTTGTACTTGCAACCAGTTCAAAATTTTCCGGAACCCTGGTAATTGTATCCGCATGACTCATCCACACTTGCGAATTGAGTGTGATGGATTTAAAAAGTTGATTTTTATCATTAACAAAAGATAAATTTGCACGACCATATTCTCTGTGCTTAGATGGCAATACTTCTCCGCCAAACTTTTGCGCCATCAGCTGCGCACCATAACAAACGCCGAGTAAAGGTAGTTTACCTTTAAATAAGCTCAGATCAGGATTAGGCGATTGGGGATCACGGACAGAGAACGGACTACCGGATAAAATCACTCCTTTGATATCAGAAGTTATAGCCGGAATTTTATTAAACGGATGTATTTCACAATATACATTCAGTTCCCTCACTCTTCTTGCAATAAGCTGTGTATACTGGGAACCGAAATCCAGGATCAGAATTGTTTCTTGCATGTGCAAAGATAGAAAAAACCTTCATTGAAAAGGTAAAATCGGAGTATCTGACAATGCATTTATCCGATTCTTTTTAACCTTAGAATTTAGCAAGAAAATCAAGCGCAGTTATTCTGAAAATTTAAACAATTGGCGATTTACTTCAACATATTTTCAAGCGCTGTATCGTAAAGTTCTTTTGCGTCAGAAACAGAAAGCACAGTTTCGTTATCAATTTTAAACTCAGAACCGGTTACAAAACCAAGTTTGCTGAATTTTACTTCAAGGTCTTTTAAGATCTGAATAAAATCGGCTTCATGCTCTTTTTTTACTGATACAACTACCCTGCTTTGAGACTCTCCAAATAAAAATGCATCCCTGCGGATATTTTTATCGAGGAAAACCTCAAAACCAAGATTATGCTGCATCGCACTTTCTGCCAGGGTTACAAATAAACCGCCATCGGAAACATCATGCGCTGATTGAATCAGTTTTGCTTTGATCGTAACTTTTACTGCCTGCTGAATATTGTATTCTTCATCGAGATCGAACTCAGGTGCAGGTGTATTTTTTATTTTGTGATACGAATAAACGTACTCCGATGAACCAATATCATTTTTAGCTTCCCCTATCATGTAAATGCAATCGCCTTCGTTCTTAAAATCAAGGGTCATCGTCGCTTCCTTATCCGGGACAATACCCAGCATACCAATTGTTGGTGTTGGAAATACCGGCCCTTCATAAGAAGATTGATTATAGAAACTAACATTACCACCAGTTACGGGAGTTTGAAACTTAAGACAAGCTGCTCCCATTCCTTTGATAGAACCAACAAATTGCCAGTACACTTCCGGGTTATATGGATTTCCAAAATTCAGACAGTTTGTGACAGCACTTGGTTCACCACCACTGCAGACAATATTGCGTGCGGCTTCTGCAACCGCTATGGCGCAACCAACTTCAGGATCTGCATTCACATAACGTGAATTACAATCTACAGTTAATGCAATGGCCTTATTTGTGTCTTTGATATTTACAATTGCGGCATCGGCAGGACTATTTGTGCTCATGTTCACTGTACCAACCATAGAATCGTATTGGTTATAAACCCAGCGTTTGGATGCAATGTTAGGATGTGAAAGCAAATGTTTGGCAACTGCTTTTATTTCCTTTGGTTCTTCAACCTGGTCAATGTTGAATTTTTTAGACTCCGCATAATAAGCAGGTTCCTTGAACTCACGTTTATAAACCGGAGCTCCGCCACCAAGTACAAGTGATTCAGCAGGAACATCAGCAACCAATTCGTCGTGCATAAAATATTGCAGACGATCTCCTTTCGTTACTTCGCCAATCTGAACACAATTCAGATCCCATTTATCAAACACTTTTTGAATGTCTTTTTCTTTTCCTTTTTTAACCACGATCAACATACGTTCCTGGGATTCCGACAACAGGATTTCCCAGTCTTTCATATTCGCCTGACGGGTTGGAACTTTATCCAGCCAGATTTTCATACCGTGCTTACCTTTCGCGCTCATTTCTGAGGTTGAGCAAGTAATACCTGCTGCACCCATATCCTGCATACCAATGACAGCACCAGTTTTAATAACTTCCAAAGAGGCTTCAAGCAACAATTTTTCCTGGAACGGATCACCCACCTGAACTGCAGGCAGATCTTTTGCAGAATCTTCAGTAATATCTTTCGACGCAAACGCAGCACCATGGATTCCATCTTTACCCGTTGCCGAACCTACTATGAATACCGGATTCCCCACTCCATATGAAGTTGCAGAAACCGTTTCCCCTGCTTTAACAATTCCCGCACTCATGGCATTCACAAGCGGATTTACATTGTAACACTCATCAAAGAACACTTCTCCTCCAACTGTTGGTATACCAAATGCATTTCCGTAATCTCCGATTCCTTTCACTACACCTTTGATCAGCCATTTGGTTTTATCCAGTTTGAGATCTCCAAAACGTAATGAATTCAATTGAGCTATCGGACGAGCGCCCATTGTAAAAATATCACGATTGATTCCTCCAACGCCTGTAGCAGCGCCTTGGTAAGGCTCCAATGCGGACGGGTGATTATGAGATTCTATTTTAAATGCGCAGCCTAAACCATCGCCAATATCAACCAGACCAGCATTCTCTTCCCCTGCCTTTGCCAGCATATGCGGACCATCTTTAGGCAAAGTCTTTAACCACATAATGGAATTTTTATACGAACAATGTTCGCTCCACATCACAGAGTAAATACTTAACTCCGTAAAATTGGGCGTACGTCCAAGCACCTGCTTTATCTTTTCAAATTCTTCGGGTAACAGGCCTAATTTTTTTGCTGTATCAATCCCGATAGCTACCGGGATCTGTTCTGCGTTCGTTGTTGTCATCACTTTCAGTTAAAAATTGGTTATAATCAATCTAAAATAAATATTAGAATAGATTAAAAAAACAGGAGGATAAAAATAAGAATACCTGTAGAAGTAATGGGTAAAAACATGCTTATTACTTTTCAACATTTCGTCGAAATATGGAATAAAATCGCTAAATAAGGTATCTTCGGGATGTTTAAAAGTTTCAAGTTCAGCGTTTCGGGTTAAAAAATGATTTTTATGAAGAATGGCCAAAACGTACCGGTTCAATAATGCCGGCTTCGCGATCGTAACCGATTAACATTTTTATGGAGTACCTGCTTTGTCTTTTTTATACCGCCCTTTTTATCTTCATTATTTACAGGGCTTCCTTTTTTGAAGTTTACGGGCTTTCAAAAAAACAATTATCCATCATTTTTTTATTAAAAATCGTCGCCGGAACAACACTTTGGGCAATTTACAGCTATTATTATACAGATCGCTCAAGTGCTGACATATTCAGGTATTTTGACGATGGAAAAGTAATGTATAATGCATTATTCACCCATCCGTCAGATTATTTCAAAATGCTGTTTGGTGTTAAAAATAACACTGCGCAATTTCTGTCTTACTATGAACAAATGAACGGCTGGCACAGGAGATACGACAGCAACCTGTATAATGACAGTCACGTGTTAATCCGTTTCCATGCGCTTGCTGATGTTTTTTCCCTCGGCCATTACCATGTACATACTATATTCATCTGCTTTTTTACAATGATTGGTTTAACTGGTATTTATAAATTTTTTATTAATGAACTGAAAGACAAATCACTTCTCCTGGCTTTTTGCATTTTCCTCGTTCCCTCAGTCATTTTGTGGACATCAGGTGTACTTAAGGAAGCACTGATCATATGTTTTCTTGGGATGATCCTCTATTTTGTAAAGGAAATTTTACTTGGCAGGGCACGGATCTTTTTTATTCCTTCTCTCCTGTTTTGTATCTGGCTGCTTTTCTCTACAAAATTTTATGTACTTGTCGCCCTTACGCCTGCTCTTATTGCGTTTATATGGGTTTACAAATCCCATAACCGTTTCATTCTTTTGAAATATGTAACGGCCATGCTCGTTTATCTTGTCCTGGCACAATGCATCCGGATCTTCATACCCGCTTATGATCCAATTGAAATACTCAGGATCAAACAAAAAGATTTTATTTATACCAGCACCGGCTGCACCTATCTTAAAAACGACAGCATGCTTGTCATGATAAAACCTCAGCAAAGAAATACTGTTTATACTGCTGACTCAATTCACTATATGATTAAAGCAGGGACGAAATTCAGTTATATAAATAAAAAAAATCCTTCGGATACACTTTATGCAATAAGTAAAAGTGATTCTGTAAAATATAGAATGGAGGATGACATACCGGAAACCCCAAGCCGCATTTACCTTCCTCTTATTGAGGATACACCGCTGAGCTTACTGAAAAACATCCCGATTGCGATACATAACTCTCTGTTAAGACCAGTTATTCTGAACAAAAATTCATTGATGGTCACTATTGCTGCAATCCAGGATTGGCTGCTATTTATTTATATCCTGATCAGTCTTATTTTCTCCAAACCATTTAACAGAATTGACTGGAATGTCGTTCTTATGTGTTTACTATACACGCTGATAATGTACCTGATCATAGGTTGGACTACGCCTGTACTTGGTGCAATTGTACGTTACAGATCACCTGCGGTACCATTCCTGTTGATAGCTTTTTTACATGTACTGGATCTTGAAAAGCTGAAACGGCTGCTTAAGCCCGGCCGCAATTAATTTCCTATTTTTGCATCGAAATGAGTCTCAATAAGATATTCCGGAAAAAACCTGTTGAGCAGGAATTTGCTCATGGCACGGCTTTACCCGAACAAAGCTCTTTGAACAAAGTGTTACGCGTTCGTGATCTTACTTTTTTTGGCATTGCCGCTATTATCGGTGCGGGTAGTTTCAGCAGCATGGGTGAAGCTTGTTTCAGTGGTGGCCCCGGCGTGATTTTTCTTTTTATGATCTGTGCCTTAGCCTGCGGATTTACTGCGCTTTGCTATGCCGAGTTTGCGTCACGCGTTCCAACTTCCGGAAGTGCTTATACCTATGCATATGTTTCCTTCGGGGAATTATTTGCCTGGATCATTGGCTGGGCTTTACTCATGGAATATTCAATCGGAAATATTTACGTTGCTTTTTCCTGGAGCGGATATTTTACAAACTTATTGGATGGTGTTGGCGTTCATATCCCGGAGTGGCTAACCACTAATTATACATCTGCGCACCAGGCATCCCTGGATAATATGGCCGGCGAGGGTTTAACTGCATGGACTATTGCTCCTCAGATTGGAAGTCTCCGTATCATTTTTGATCTGCCTGCGATACTGATCAACGCTATTATCACCTGGCTGGTTTATGTTGGTGTCAAAGAGTCCAGAAATCTTAGCAATGCAATGGTGATGGTAAAACTGGCTATCATAGTATTGGTGATTATTGTTGGTTGCTTTTATGTTGACATTGATAACTGGACTCCATTTACGCCCAATGGTTTCGGAGGTGTGATGAAAGGTGCTGCCGCTGTATTCTTTGCATACATTGGGTTTGATGCCGTATCAACACTGGCTGAAGAAAGTGAAAATCCACAGCGCGATCTGCCCCGGGGAATGATCAACTCTCTTGTGATCTGTACCGTTATTTACATTATTCTTTCACTCGTTTTAACCGGAATGGTTTCTTACAAACAACTTGGCATCAGCGATCCACTCGCGGAAGTATTCAAAATAAAAGGTGTTAAGTGGATGCTGTTTACTGTTTCTATTGCTGCAGTAGTGGCAATGACAAGTGTTTTACTCGTTTTCCAGATGGGTCAACCACGGATCTGGATGAGTATGAGCCGCGACGGATTATTACCTAAACGTTTTTCCGCCATTCATCCTAAATATAAAACGCCTGGGTTTTCTACAATTATAACAGGCCTGGTAGTTGGTATTCCTATACTCTTTACAGACGAAAAGTTTGTTCTTGATTTTACAAGCATAGGAACTTTATTTGCGTTTGTACTTGTTTGTGGCGGAGTGTTAATGCTTCCAAAAGAAAATGAACCGAGAACTACTAATAAAGGGCGTTTCAGCTTGCCTTACATAAATGGCAAATGGATTGTTCCTGCCACTGTCATCATTTCATTCGGACTGTTGCTTCATTATATTCCGGAATTCGTTACAGGCAAATTCAATGTTACTTCTGTCAATGCTTCTGAAAATATCCCAATGCTGATTTTCTTTTTATTATGCGTTGTGATGTCGGTGTTATCATTCATTAAAAATCTTTCACTCATTCCTGTGCTTGGCCTGATCTCCTGCTGTTACCTGCTTACAGGCATGGCGGCTTCCAACTGGATCTGGTTTTTCACATGGTTGCTGATTGGGTTGATTGTTTATTTTACCTATAGTTATAAAAAAAGTAAGCTGAATACTATATGATCGCATTAATAACAGGGGCCACATCCGGAATCGGAAAATCAACTGCATTACTATTTGCAAAAAATGGTTACGATGTAATTATTACTGGCCGCAGACAGGAACGCTTAGACGCACTTAGTGCAGAAATAAAAAGCAAAACAAAAAGTCATATACTCTCTCTTTGTTTTGATGTACGCAACAAAGATGAGGTATCAAAAAATTTAAATTCCATAAAAGAAAACTGGAGCAAAATTGATGTACTCGTAAACAATGCTGGTCTGGCTGCAGGCCTGAGTACTATACAGGAAGGGGACCTGGATGACTGGGAACAAATGATTGACACCAATGTGAAAGGACTTTTATATGTTACCCGGATAATTGCTCCGCTGATGATCAGAAATGGAAAAGGACATATTATTAATATAGGTTCTGTTGCCGGAAAAGAAGTTTATCCAAATGGAAATGTATACTGCGCGACCAAACACGCTGTGGATGCTTTAAACAAAGCCATGCGGCTCGATATGCTCCCACATGGAATACGTGTTACAGGGATTCATCCTGGTATGGTTGAAACGGAATTTTCAATTGTACGTTACAAAGGCGATGAAGAACGCGCTAAAAAAGTATATGCCGGTGTACAACCTTTAACTCCGGATGATATTGCTGAAACCATTTTCTGGGCTGCCAGCCGTCCTGCTCATGTAAATATCAGCGATGTTATCCTTACCCCTACTGCACAGGCCAATGCCACTAATGTTGTAAGAAAATCCTGACGTGAAAAAACAACTGTTCCATATTATTTATTTCAGAAGAATACTGGCAGTTATTGTTTTATTCAGTTCTGTACTAACACTAAACGCGCAAGATATAGCTTCATCAGGCAAACCTAAAGTCAACAAACGTTTATACGGAGGCTTTATTTTTCCGATCTTTACCAATAACCCGTATCATACCACTGGTACCTCTAGCAGCTTTTCATTTAACCTGGGATTTAAACGCACCTTCATTTTTGCAAGTTCAAAATTCGATATAGGAATAGAATATCTTAACCAGGGACTATCCTTTCAATCGTATTATTTTGCACCCGGGTATTCTGTATTGTATGATAAATCATTTCCTTTTTTGCACGACCTGAGAATCCAGGAATTACAGCTTCCTGTTTTATACCGTTATATGTTTGGCAAGGAAACGAGGAACAAAACAACACCTTATCTTACCATTGGCTGGGCTTTACGATTTATTGCCTATGCAACAAGTACCATTCAGTCGAGTGACGGAATCCTGGTATTTGATGATCAGACAGATCTTGGTTTTGAAAATCCTTTTATCACTTCGCGCCTCAGTTCTATGTGGCAGGCTTCATTCGGACTGCAATTCAACAATGTGAAAACCCTGAAAGCTTTTTATGTTGAACTTGGCTATAAGCTCGGAACATCCCGCTATCATTATGTTGGTAACGGAACCAGCAACGACCTTATGATAAAAGATTCTAACGTTACGCTTAATTTCGGATACAAATTTTAAAAGATGAATTCTATTCAGGTTAAAAATTTATCCGGTTATCAATCTGCGGCTAAACGGTTACTGGACGAAAATCCCGGCAAAAAAATATTCGCTTTTTACGGAGAAATGGGTGCCGGCAAAACTACATTCATAAAAGAAATCTGCAAACAACTTGGTGTAAATGATAATACAAGCAGTCCAACATTTTCAATCATCAATGAGTACATAGGAAACGGCGGACAAAAAATTTATCATTTCGATTTTTACCGGATAAAAAACATAGAAGAAGCCTATGACATGGGCTATGAAGATTACCTCTACTCAAATGCCTTCTGCTTCATCGAATGGCCTGAAAAAATAAAAGAATTACTTCCTGAAAATACAGTCTCAGTTACAATTGCAATTCTGGACGGAAACCGTTCAATTAGCGTTGTCTGAAATTATTGTCTTTAATACAAAAACTTACAAGCAATTTTTGTTCGGCGACGATGACATAATCTCATTAAGAATGCCTAAATTTAGTCTCCTAAAAAATAGCTTATGAAGTCATCCAAAGAACTTTTGAAGAGCTTATCGCAAACAGCTCTGATGCCGCAGGAAGAAACACTCGAAATCGGCAGAAAAAAAGGACAGCTTAATGTTGGAATCCCGCGTGAAATATCCTTCCAGGAGAACCGCGTGGCGCTTGTCCCGGATGCAGTAAGTTTATTAGTAAACAACGGTCACAATGTAGTTGTTGAAACAAACGCTGGCAAAATGTCCAACTTCCAGGACAATGATTACAGCGAAGCCGGAGCACAAATCGTTTATACCCCGGAAGAAGTTTACCAACAAGCAGAAATCATTCTCAAAGTAGCTCCGCCTTCATTGGAAGAAATTGAGTTCATGCGTCCTAAACAAACACTTATATCAGCATTACAGCTTACAGTACAGCCTGAAAGTTTCGTGCGTAACCTCATGCAGAAAAAAGTAACAGCAGTTGCTTATGATTTATTAAAAGACGAAGAAGGAATTTTCACCGTAATCCGTTCCATGAGTGAAATTGCGGGAGGCGCATCTATCCTGATTGCCGCAGAGTACCTGAGTAATGTAAATAACGGACAAGGTGCAATGCTGGGAGGTATTTCCGGAATTTCTCCTACAGAAGTTATTATTATCGGAGCAGGCACGGTGGGTGAATTTGCAACGCGTGCTGCACTTGGATTAGGAGCTACAGTAAAAGTTTTTGACAACTCTGTTTATAAATTAAGGCGTTTACAAAGTTTACTTGGTACACGCGTATTTACATCTATCATCCAGCCTCGTGTACTTGCCAAACATTTAAAATCTGCTGATGTTGTAATTGGTGCAATGCGTGCAAAAGAAGGCCGCACGCCTCTTGTAGTTACAGAAGATATGGTTGCAGATATGAAAGTTGGATCGGTGATTGTTGATGTCAGCATTGACCAGGGTGGCTGTTTTGAAACATCAAAACCGACTAATCATTCAAATCCGGTATTCCGTAAACATGGAGTGATCCATTATTGCGTTCCGAATATTGCTTCACGGGTATCACGCACCGCGTCGTATGCACTGAGTACAATCTTCGCTCCTATTTTGCTTGATATTGGTGAAGAAGGCGGCATCGAAAAAATGCTGAAACATCACGTTGGTGTTCGCAATGGTGTATATATTTTTAATGGCAGTTTAACAAATAAATACCTGGGCGAACTTTTCAAATTAAAATACAAAGACCTTGATCTGCTAATGGCAGGGATTTAATCAGTTCGTAGTTTAGAGTTTCCAGTTTAAGGTTAGAAATTACAAACTGAAGATTGAAAACTAGAAACTGAAGACTGAAAACTAGAAACTAAACTATGGCAGCATTCAAATTTGATTCTGATTTCTGGAGAAGGTTTAAGTTTTATGGTTTCGGTCTGTTGATTGGATGCTTACTGGTAAGCGTAATTACCAAAGGCAAAGCCTGTCAGATGCCTGGTACGTTAAAGCTGGAAGAATTAGCTACTCAACCTATTGAATATACCAAACATGCCGATTGCCGCATGCATTGCAGGGGCATTAGTGAAGATGAGATCAAGCAAGTATTGAAAGATGGCAGTATTAATTACCACAAAAGCGAAGTACATGCAGAGCCTTGTCCGAAATATGCCGTTGAAGGAAATACAAAAGACGGACAACATATCCGGATAATTGTGGGAGACTGCGGCAATACTTCTAAAATCATTACCGCAATTGACCTGGGATTAGAAAAGGACACCTGTAATTGTGGCCCTCAATAATATATTTATCATGAAATTTCAGATAATTCTATTGCTATTTCTATCTTCTTTTTTTTCATTCTCTCAAAGCAGTGAGTTATCCGGCAAATGGAAAATCGAGAAGAGTGAAGATATTGAACTCCAGAAAGAATACCAGGTACACGGCATTTCTGCAACATGGGTTATACAAATCGTTTTCATAAAAGATTCTTTTTCCCTTATTGAAGAGTATTATTATCCGGGTGAAGATTTAGGAAGATATGTTGCTTCAGAAGCATATGGAGAATACACGCACAATGGGAAATTCCACACTTCAAAAGACACACTGTTCCTGGTAAGCCCGGTTACAGATGGTTCAAATGCCGGCTATAACAAACGTTTTATTTACTCCATTAAGAAAAATGAACTGGCTATCCGTGAATATCCATTGGGAGATCAGATGATTTTGAAGAAGAAATAAAACAAAGCCGACAATCGTCAACCGAAATCATTTCCTTCTTCTCTTCTCCTTAATAATAAGACTCAATTCCCGTCCTGTTTGTCCTTTTACAGACGTGTTTTCCTGGGCACGGCGGATCAGGTATGGCAGGACTTCTTTCACTGGTCCGTACGGAACATATTTGGCAACATTGTAACCTGCATTAGCCAGGTTAAAACTGATATGATCACTCATGCCAAGAAGCTGAGAAAAATAAACATGCGGATTAGAAGGGGTAATATTTTTTTTCTTCATCAGGTCTGTAAGATACATTGAACTGTGCTCGTTGTGAGTACCTGCACAAATTGCTATTCGATCAATATGCTCAACACAAAATTCCAGGGCTGCGTCGTAATCTCCGTCGGTATCCGTTTTAGTATCCTGAATTGGTGAATGATAATTTAACTCCTGCGCGCGCTTACGCTCTTTCTCCATATAGGCGCCCCGCACAAGTTTTGCACCCATGATATAACTTCCTTTTTGTGCCAGATCAAAAGATTTCTTCAGATAAGCCAGGCGGTCCTTGCGATACATCTGGAACGTATTGTAAACAATAACACGTTCTTTATTGTACAAGCTCATCATTTCGTTTGCCAGATCATCCATTGCAGGTTGCACCCAGCTTTCTTCCGCATCAATAAAAATAGACACATTCAGGTCATGTGCCCTTTTACAGATGACATTCACACGGCCGCGCACACGTGCATATTCTTGTTTTTCCGCATCTGTTAAAGTTGCAGCAGAACTCGCTTTTTCCAGCAGAGCAAAACGTGCAAGTCCCGTAATTTTAAATACACTGAATGGAATATTTTTATTCCCATTGGCTTTTTCAATAGTACCAATGGTTTCCTCCATGCAATGATCAAAATCAGTTTCACTTTCCTTTCCTTCAACCGAATAATCAAGGATAGTCCCGATATGATATTTCCCCAGGCTCTCAATCGCTTTATTGCACTCAGTTATATCTTCACCACCAACAAACTGTTTAAAGATAGTAGCTTTAATAAGTCCTTTGATAGGTAAGCGAGCGGCAATTGCAAAATTAGTAAGAGGCTTACCGATATTGACTACCGAAGGATTTCCAATAATCTTGAATAACCAATACGAACGGTTCAGATCTGAATCGCTTTTGCCTGAAAAGGCTATTTCTGTATTATCGAATGAAAGCATATTGTTTTAAATAGGTCTGCAAATATAGCTGCTACGAATGACATCTGAAATAGTCTAAATCATTGTGGATATCTTTTAATTTCATAGTCATAATGCGTATTTTTGGAATACATATGAGTAAAATCAAAAACGATACAATTACAGTAAAAGCTTCAGCGTATTCAATTCATATCGGAAGTGGCTCTCTCATGCTGCTTCAGGCATACCTGAAACAAGCTCAGTATAAAAATTCCCGTTTTTTTATTCTGGTAGATGAAAATACCATCAAACACTGTCTTCCTGAACTTATTGCACAGGTAAAAATGCTGCAAAGTGCTGAAATCATTGAAGTGGAAAGCGGAGAGCAAAACAAAAACATTGAGGTATGTATTGAATTGTGGAAAACGCTCGGAGAATATGCTGCAAACAGGAAATCGGTTTTTATTAATCTTGGCGGCGGTGTGATCGGTGATATGGGAGGTTTTGTTGCTTCTACTTTTAAACGGGGGATTGAATTTATTAATATTCCAACTACCCTGCTTGCACAGGTTGATGCATCTGTTGGAGGAAAGACAGGTATCGACCTGAATAATCTGAAGAATGAAATCGGTGTTTTCAACAATCCTTCATTGGTAATCATTTATCCGAATTTCCTGAGAAGCCTGAATAAAAAGGAGTATTTATCCGGGTTTGCTGAGATCATCAAACACGCTTTGATTGCAGATAAAAATCACTGGAAGGATATTGTAAAAACCGGACTTTCAGACGAAGAAACAATTGCAAAACTGGTGATAAAATCTATCCGGATCAAAAATGAAACGGTTAAAAAAGATCCGCAGGAAAAAGGATTAAGAAAAACGCTCAACTTCGGACACACAATTGGACATGCACTTGAAAGTTATTTTCTTGAAAAAGGCGAAACAACATTATTACATGGAGAGGCTGTGGCGGCTGGAATGATCTGTGAGTCTTTTTTATCCTACCGGAAAAACAAGCTGACCCATTCGGAACTGGATGAAATAATTTCATTCATTACTTCGTTGTATAAACAGATTCCTTTTAAGAAAGAAGACGAGGTTCGTCTTATTGAACTAATGCAGCACGACAAGAAAAATGACAATGGTAATATTAACTTCACATTATTGTCCGAAATTGGCTGTGCTGAAATAAATAAAACAAGTACTATTGAACTGATTAAAGCATCCTTCAATTATTACAGGGAACAGTATAAATTGCAACATGTATAAGCTCTCTAAATCTGACAGAACTCTTAAGGGAGAAATAAAGCTTACTGCTTCCAAAAGCGAAAGTAACAGAGCGCTTATCATCAGTGCATTAAGTAAAATGCCTATTACTCTGCATAACCTGGCGACAGCAAAAGACACTCAAACTCTTATCGAAGTACTTCAGCAAGACGAAAAAAATTACAAAGAAAATATTGAATACAATATTGGCGCAGCCGGAACGACCATGCGTTTTTTAACGGCCTATTTTGCGACAAAACCCGGAACACGCATTCTAACAGGTAGTGAACGCATGAAGCAACGCCCTATCAAACCGTTGGTTGAAGCATTAAAACAATTGGGCGCTGATATTACTTATCTTGAAAAAGAGGGATATCCACCATTAAAAATAAAAGGCAAAATTCTCACCGGCAATGAAGTTACGATTGACGGAAGCCTCAGCAGCCAGTACATTACCGCATTGCTGTTAATCAGCCCGCAATTGTACAACGGATTGGTTTTACATTTCAATGGCGGAACAACGTCAAAGCCATACATCAACATGACATTAAAAATGATGGAATATTTTAATGTAAGTGGCACCTGGGAAGATGATGATATTTGCGTAAGCAATCAGCAATACAAGACGGAAGAGAATAAACCCTATACTATTGAAGCCGATTGGAGTGCAGCCTCTTATTGGTATTCCATGGCAGCTTTGGCTGATGATGTCGATCTTAAAATTTTTGGACTGAAAGAAAATAGTCTACAAGGTGATTCCATTGTAAAAGACTTTTATACTTTCTTTGGGGTAAAGACAACATTTATTGAGGGCGGCGTTCATTTAACAAAAATAAAACCGGTTATAATGGCCTTAGGTTTTGATTTTTCGGATTGTCCGGATGTCGCTCAGACAATTTTAGTGAGTGCTTCTGCTTTGCAGATCCCTGTTTTAATGAACGGGCTGCATACACTTAAAATAAAAGAAACGGACCGCATAGCGAGTATGATCATTGAGTTAAAAAAACTAGGCATTGAAGCTGCTGAAACATTTACCAATACAATTGAGATAAAAGAATATGCAAGAACGCTGACTCAAACTCAAGTGCCCATTGCCACATATGACGACCATCGCATGGCCATGTCTTTTGCGCCATTAGCTTTTAAATACGAAAGCATTACAATTGAAAATCCGGAAGTAGTGAATAAATCCTATCCTGCATTTTGGGACGACATGAAATCTGTTGGATTTAAAATTGAAGAACTCTGATCGTTAAATTTTTCGCTTGCTTACATAATTAAACCTTCCAAATAATAATGCAGCAGCAGTAAATAGTCCGAATGACAATCCCCACCAGACACCTGTTACACCCATATTTAGTTTAAACGCCAGCAGATAACAAACCGGCAAACCTACTATCCAGTAAGCAATAATTGTTATAATAGTTGGCCAGGTTGTATCCTTTAATCCGCGTAATGCTCCTAAAGCCACAACCTGCAGGCCATCCCAGAGTTGAAAGAAGGCTGCTATAATCAACAACGAAGATGCGATACTCAAAACATTTTCGTCGATGGTAAAAAAACGCGGCAGATACGTTCTAAAGACAAGAAACATAATTGCGCTGCAAAACATAAAACACAAAACCATTATAAAAGCTGAAAAGCCGGCACGACGTAATTCTTCCCGGTCTTTGAGACCAAGGTAATGTCCCACACGAACTGCGACAGCAGCGCTTAATCCACTGGCAAACATATACGTAATAGCAGCGAGGCTAAGTGCGATCAAATGTGCTGCCTGGTATTCGGGACCAATCCACCCGATCATAATCACAGCAAAACTGAATGCACCAATCTCAAATACCCATTGTAATCCAGAAGGAACACCCACCGCCAATATTTTACCTGACAGATCAAATGATAATTTGACTTCTTTGAATTTCTTCCAGTAAGGTTTAAAGTCCCGCTGAAGAAAAATAAAAAAGAACATTGTTATTGCCATAACTACACGTGATATAAAACTTGCCCAACAGGAACCCATCATTCCCATTGCAGGAAATCCCCAATGACCAAATACCAATAAGTAATTCAATAAAATATTCAGCAGATTAGAAGACAAGCTGATCACCATTGCGGCCCGGGTAAATGATAAACCTTCAGCAAACTGTTTAAAAGAGGAATAAAATGCCAATGGGATCATGGAAAATATCATCACATTCAAAAACGGAATTGCCAGCTGAACAACCTTTGGAGACTGATCAAAGTGATACAGTAAAGGAGACGAAAAAGAGAGCAATAAAAAAAGTAAAAGACCAATAAGGACATTTAATGCCAGACTATTTTTAAGAAGTCCCGAATTTTTGTTTAGATCATTTTGTGAATGAGCTTCTGCAACCAAAGGAGTTACACCCATTGAAATGCCCAATGCAAACACGAGCACCAATACGTAAAGACTGTTTGCCAATGAAACTGCAGCCTGCTCATTTGATCCGATCTGCCCAACAAACGCCGCATCAGCAACACTTACAAGCATGTGGCCTAATTGTCCGAAACATACAGGCAGAGCCAATGTTAATGTTTTACTAAAATGTTCTTTGTAGTTCTCTGAAAACATAAGGCGGCAAAGATAGAAGGAATTGACGATTGTTGAATTACGATTTACGAATAGCGATAGAAATGAGTTAAAGGTTAAGGAGCGGTTTTCTCAAAATGTCCATCTCAGTTCGGCTTTAACATCACTTTTTGTATTACCATTGATCTGGTTCAAAGAGCCCGGACTGATGACATTCAAATTGTCGTAAAAAGTTTGAGCAAACCTTAGCCAGATTGTTAAGCGTCTATTGAAACTATAATTGATCAATAAATATACGCGGGAACCTTTATCATAGTAAGCAGGAATTGAATAGGTAAACGGCATATCATTCTCATAAGCATATACGCGGCTATTGTAGGAATCTGTTTGAAAAAGAGCATAACGAATAGTAAATGTAAGCGGCAATTTTGTTGGTTTCAGATGTACATCATATGCCATCAGAAAACCTTTCTCAGCTTTCAAGCCATCCTGGTGCCAGTTTACCAATTCCATCCGGCAATTAAATCGTAGTTTCTCATTTGCAGTGTACGAAGCGTTTAAACGATAATTCATTTGTCGAACCGGAGTTGGAATATTAATTCTGTCCAGGATATTTAAATCGTTGTATTTTTCCTTTGAGCGGTAATGAATATAAACCATAAACTTCTTAGTGGGTGTATAGTTCAGCTGTGAAAAATATTCATAACCCGAACTTGGAGCTGAAATCTGGTAACGCAACCAGGGAAAAGTAAAAAAATCCATATATGAATTAATAGAAACAGTTGAAACAGGTTTTATTTGCAAGCCAATATATGTACCATGCTCGTTGGCAGGAGCTGTTCCTTCCGAAAAAGCATTGCTCATATAAGATTGATAATTACGTTGATAGTTTCTATTGAGCAAGGAGAGCGAAACTCTTTTATCAGGAGCAAACAAAACGCCATTTACTGTTGCCCATCCACCATTATCACTTAGCGCTGTTTCTCCAAAAAAATTAAAGTTTCTTAATATCGTTCCATAGTGCAGACTTCCATTCATCAGTTGATTACCGCGAAATGCAAATTGATTATACATTTTCAGATCCGGACTTAAGGGTGCACTTAGCTGCATGAACATTGAGGTGATTCCAAGATCCCATTTCTTTGCTTTATAAGAAATATCTGCTCCGGCAATGGTTTGTTCAATTGTATGTTTATCCGCAATTTCAGAGGTTGTAGCGTGTTCTCCCGTTTGTTGCAATGAACTAACCGAAGAAATATCTCCGTTAACCAAAGTATCCTGTGCATTTGCATCTATTTTTTTCCGTGAAACAAAAATGGTGGTAACAAGTTTTTTGTACTGAATTGCTCCCGCTGCGCCTCTGAAAAACATATTTTCATCCGTAGATGTATGCGCATGGATTCCATCGGCATTACGCTTTATTGCAATTGCATCAGAAGTCTTATTGAACATCAATCCATTCCATAAAATCAAACCCTGACCAAACTGCAACTGATAATCCCCAACTGCAAGTGTTTTCAGAACACCAATATCTTTCAAAATAAAGTGCAGGGAATAAAAATCAAAGCCTTGTTTTTGTGCTCCTTTAAAAAACTGTTCCCCCGGATCTTTCTCTGCCGTAAACCCAATCCTGAATTTATCAGAAGCGTTGAAACTGTAACGAGCAAATAATTTATCCGGACTACCAGTATATCCATTTGAAGTTTTCTCATAACCGGCTTCCTGTTCAAATACCCGTTCATAGCGAAGTAAAATTTTTTGAGTGGGCATTTTTAACGCATCCAGCAACTTTACTGTTTCTGTCTTTCTTGTTTCAGCTTTAATATAAGGAAGCAGGCTGTAAATTGTCTGCATATCAAAACCATCAATGACTTGCAATTCAGAAACGCTTAATAATTCACCAGTGGTTTCAATATGAACGAGGAGATTTGTTATCTGCAGATCATTCAGGATCATTAACTGTTGAAGCTGGATTCGTGTTGCAGAATTAATATTGAGCGGATGTTCTTTATAATAGCTTAATTGCTCCTCAAGCGGAGTCAGATCCAGATCCGTTGAACTTTGATTTTCCGCAATTGTTTCCAGTTTTTGCTGAAACCATTGATCGTCATTAATACTATCGCTTTGTGAAAACAGAAGTAATGGGGGAAGAAAAAATAAAAGTAAAAATATTTTATTCATACCGTATCGGATAAAGCAAACTCAATTGAGGTGAATAGCCCAATACCGGGTGGTAAGAAGATGCAATATCGATCCTTAGTTTTTTAAGATTCAGACCTATTCCAAAACTTATTCGCGAAGGATTTGTACCCATACCTGCACGTAGATACATTTCTTTTACAATATGATATTCCAGTCCGGCTTTAAATTGTGCATCCTGTAAATTATCTTTTACTACTTCAATTGCCAGCAGCAACTTTTCAGAAAATGTATAAGAGGCGCCACACTTCATTATTGTTGTTATCCGTTCGTTATTATAATCATCAATTTTTCTTCGAACCGGATTAAAAACATGTGCTGAAATCACCAGGTTTTTCAATGGTTTTATCAATAAACCTATTTCAGCAGTGAATAAACCAGCATTTCCATATCCCTCTGCTATATGCATATTCAAATAATCCAGCTGTACTCCGGCAGAAACTTTTTCTCCGAATGCTTTTGCTAAAGCAAATCCATATTTATTTTCCGAATACAAATTATAACCAAAACTGCTGGCAGATAAAGCGAATACCGTTCCTTTATAGGGCATGGCAAAAGCAACTGATTTTAACCCAAGTTCAGGAAGAAGAAAGCGATTTTCATAATTTACACCAGCAGTAAAACTGCTCAGGTAAGCCAAACCTGCCTGGTTATTGAATGCCGACCAGATATCCACAAATGTAGAGGAGGCATCTCCAAGTGCTCCGGAACGTGCACCCACAGGATATTCAAATTGAGCAGCATTTGATTTCAACAGAAAAACAAAAGCAATAATTAAAAAAAACAGTTTCTTTTTCAAAGTGCGGTGAAACTATAAAGTAATTTACTCTCCCCCTATTGTATGGAATACCTAGTGCGGTTGCGTATATGCAGCATTTGATTTTTTGATAGTATTACAGTACTTAACTAACAATGAAATGAAAAAGAGGAATAAAGTTATTTCGAACGTTATCCCGGATGAAATTATAATTAATAAAATATTTTTAATCCGTGGTCAAAAAATAATGCTGGATACAGATTTAGCAGAATTATACCAGATTGAAACACGAAGATTGAATGAACAGGTTAAACGAAACTTAAAGCGGTTTCCTTCTGACTTTATGTTTCAATTAACTGAAAAAGAACTTGAAATCTTGATGTCGCAAATTGCGACATCAAGATTTTCCAATAATAGCAAAGGCTGGGGAGGCATTCGTAAACTCCCGTATGTTTTCACTGAGCATGGAGTTTTGATGCTCTCCAGTGTATTAAATAGTGACAGAGCTATTGAGGTTAACATTAATATTATGCGGATATTTAGTCGGATACGGCAAATGCTGATGGATAACACCGAATTGCGTTTAGCCTTTGAAGAGATAAAGAAGAAAACCGAAAACAACACAAAGAACATCGAAGTGGTATTTCAGTATTTGGATGAGCTGCTTGAAAAAAGAAAAAACCCAACCCGTCGGAAAGCTATTGGCTATAAGATCCCGGCTAAAAAAAGTTAAGGTCGCAAATTGCGACCTTAACATCTATAAATTGATTCTTTTTACCCTACCCTGAACTGAAACTTATGTTGCTTCAGTTCCTCATTTGCTTTCAGAATTTTTGTTTTCAGATTTTCTTTGAACTTCAGAACTTCTTCCAGCATTTTATCATCACCTGCTGCAAGAATCTGCACAGCAAGAATACCCGCATTTTGTCCACCGTCAACACCAACCGTTGCAACCGGTATTCCCGGAGGCATTTGAACAATGGAAAGCAAGGAATCCCAGCCATCCAATGAAATAGTGGAACGACACGGAACACCTATAACCGGATTCGGGGTTAATGCCGCTACAACACCTGGCAAATGTGCTGCCCCGCCCGCACCCGCTATAATAACACGGATGCCACGTTTATGAGCACCTTTTGCAAACTCAACTACCTGCTCAGGCACACGGTGTGCAGATAACGCATTGATCTCAAATGGAATTTTAAACTGATCCAGAATTTTTGCAGCCTCCTGCATAACAGGCATGTCAGAAGTGCTGCCCATGATAATACTTACTTTTGCTTGCATAGTTTCAATGTTTTAGTGCTGCAAAATTATGAATTTATACGTGTATAAACAGTACATTTTTTATCTTTATAAAAATCGTTTTTAAATATGACCAGGATATTAATGGTTTGTCTGGGTAATATTTGCCGCTCCCCTTTGGCAGAAGGCATTTTAAGACATAAGATCGAACAAAAAGGACTAAATGCAAAAGTAGATTCTGTTGGCACGGCTAATTATCATGTCGGCGAACATCCCGACCCCAGATCCATTCAAAAAGCCAGGGAGTATGGTATTAATATCAGCAAACTGGTCGGACGACAATTTTCTCTAAATGACTTTGACAATTTTGATCATATTTATGTAATGGATCAAAGCAATTACAGGGACGTTATTTCACTGGCCAGGAACGAAGAAGACAAAAAGAAAGTAGAACTGATTCTGAACCGGGCATTTCCAAACCTTAATATGCCTGTACCAGATCCGTATTACGGAGGTGATGAAGGTTTTGAAAATGTGTACCAATTATTGGACAAGGCCTGCGAAGTGATTGCAAATTCAATTGAACAGGAAACATTCAGCAAATAATGACTAAAGGCAAACTATACCTTATCCCTGTTCCGCTTGGCGAAAATGCAGATGTTTCACGCGTTATACCGGAATACAACAAAGATATTATCAATAGTATTGACGAATATGTTGTAGAGAATGAAAAGACTGCTCGTCGGTTTTTAAAACAAATGGGACTAACAAAACCTTTACAGGATATTAAATTACTTGTTCTCAATGAACAAACGGAAATCCAAGACATTCAATACTATTTAACCCCCGCAGAAAAAGGTCTGAATATTGGGTTAATGTCAGAAGCTGGTTGTCCGGGTGTTGCGGATCCCGGTGCAGAACTGGTCAAACTAGCTCACAAAAAAAATATTGATGTGGTACCATTGGTTGGTCCTAGTTCAATACTTATGGCATTAATGGCTTCGGGGATGAATGGGCAAAACTTTTGTTTCAATGGCTATTTACCAAAAGAGCAAAAAGACAGAATCCATAAGCTAAAAGAACTTGAACGACTAGCTTTAAAAAATAATCAGACGCAATTATTTATTGAAACACCTTACAGGAACAATCATGTAATTGATGATGTATTAAAAAACTGTAATGGCGAAACCCGCTTCTGCATTGCATGTGACATCTCTCTGCCAACAGAATCAATTAAGACACAAACAATCAGCGATTGGAAAAAACACAAACCGGATATTAATAAACGTCCTGCATTATTTTTAATCGGTCTTTGAATTTTTAATGTCCTCTTAGCGGTATTTAAAAAAGATAAACTCCGGTTTCTTCACTATAAATTCACCACACATTTACTCCAATTCTTATAAGTATTTTAGTAGCTTTGTAAATATGCATTTTTATGAGCAAACTAGCAGACAGGATCAATAAACTTTCAGAATCGCAAACCATTGCGATGGCACGTAAGAGTCGTGAACTGAAAGCACAGGGAGTTGACATCATTAGCCTTAGTCTGGGCGAACCGGATTTTCACACACCGCAGCCAATCAAAGAAGCTGCAAAAAAAGCAATTGACGGAGACTTCAGTTATTATACGCATGTGGCCGGCTACCTGGAGTTGCGTGAATCCATTGCAAAAAAATTCAAACGCGATAACAATCTTAATTATACGCCCGAAGAAATAGTAGTTTCAACCGGAGCCAAACAAAGTATAGCGAATACTATTCTAAGTCTTGTTAACCCCGGCGATGAAGTTATTGTTCCCTCCCCTTATTGGGTGAGTTATGTAGAACTGATCAAACTGGCCGATGGAATTCCCGTTATTGTAAAATCAAGTCTCGAACAGGATTTTAAAATTACCGGAGCGCAGTTGAAAGCTGCAATCACACCCAAAACAAAACTGATGATATTCAGCACGCCCTGTAATCCAACGGGGAGTGTTTATACTAAAGCCGAATTAAAAAGCATTGCAGATGTTGTGATACAATATCCTGAGCTTTATATTTTATCAGATGAAATTTATGAGCACATCAATTTCGTTGGCCATCATGAATGCATGGCGCAATTTGATTTCATAAAAGAACGTGTCATTACAGTTAATGGAGTTTCCAAAGGTTACGCTATGACGGGCTGGCGCTCTGGATTTATTGGCGCTCCTCAATGGATTGCAAAAGCCTGTGATAAAATGCAAGGGCAAATTACATCAGCCACAAGTTCTATCACACAAAAAGCAACCCAGGCAGCCATGGAGATGGATCCGTCGACAATCGAGCCTATGCGTGAACAATTTAAAAAACGCAGAGACCTTGTGCTTTCCCTGATGAAAGAGATTCCAGGCTTTAAAGCCAATGTTCCTCAGGGAGCATTTTATGTTTTTCCGGATGTAAGTTATTATTTTGGAAAATCAGATGGCAAAACAAAAGTGACCAGCGGTACAGACCTCTGCAATTACTTATTGGAAAAAGCTTTTGTAGCACTTGTTCCCGGAGCCGCATTTGGAGATGATAACTGTGTGCGTTTTTCATATGCAACATCTGAAGATAAATTAACGGAAGCATTGAAGCGCATAAAAAAAGCATTAGCTGAACTAAAATAAATCCTACCACCTGATCAGAGATGAAGAAGAAAAAAGCAAGAAACAGTAAGCCATCCAGCCCCGATAACAAATTATCAAAACAAGGTTTAAGAAATATTTTCGATGCATTTAACAAACTGAATGTACTCATCATTGGTGATGTAATGATTGACTCATACCTTTTTGGTTCTGTCAGTCGTATTTCTCCGGAAGCCCCGGTTCCAGTTGTTGCAATCCGAAAAAAAGAAACCAGGCTTGGAGGTGCAGCAAACGTAGCATTGAATGTACAGGCGATGGGCGCTACCGCAATACTATGTTCTGTAATTGGCGCTGATACTGAAGGTGAAAATCTACTTGATTTGTTGCGCAATCAGAAACTTTCTCAAAAAGGAATATTAAAAAGTCGCACCCGGATCACCACTACAAAAACCCGTGTTATTGGTAATAATCACCAAATGATGCGTGTTGACGAAGAAGTGGAAAGCGACATTACAAAAGAAGAAACAAGACAACTGCTGCTTCGTATTTCAACACTAATTAAGCACGACCAGATCGATATAATAATATTTGAGGATTACGACAAAGGTCTGATCACACCAAAACTGATCCAGCAGGTTACTAAAATTGCAAAACAAAAACGCATTCCGACAATAGTCGACCCGAAAAGAAAAAATTTCATGCACTACAAAGGCGTGGATCTTTTCAAACCAAATCTTAAGGAATTGAAAGAAGGATTGACAATTGATTTTAATCACTTGAAACCCAAAGAGCTCAACAGACTGAGCAATAAATTCAGGGAAGAACAAAAAATCGGTAATCTGCTTATTACACTTGCAGAACATGGCATTTATATAAACAATGATGAAAAACAAATGATCATTCCCGCTCACGTAAGAAAGATTGCAGATGTTTCCGGAGCAGGTGACACAGTTGTAAGTGTGGCAGCACTTTGCCTTGCTTTAAATTTATCTCCGCTTATGATCGCAACGCTTGCTAATCTTGCAGGTGGACTTGTTTGTGAATATGTAGGAGTTGTACCGATCAATAAAAAACAATTACTCAACGAAGCGCTTAATACGGGCATAGCTAAATAATGTCAGTTGTTGTCACTCCATATAAAAACGAACATACTAAAAAGGAACAGGTGGCAACCATGTTTAATAACATTGCGCCTAAATATGATTTCCTGAATTCTCTTTTATCTTTTGGCACCCATGTTTTATGGAGAAAGAAAGCTATCCGCCTGCTGAAAAAGCAAAAACCAAAACTCATTCTTGATATCGCAACAGGCACAGGAGATTTTGCTATTGAAGCCCTGAAATTAAATCCTGACAAAGTAACTGGTGTGGATATTTCAGAGGGGATGCTTGCACTGGGAAAAGAAAAAATAATTAAAAGAGGTTTACAAAAAAAAATAGAATTGATCAAAGGTGATTCGGAAAATTTACCATTTGATGCAAATAGCTTTGATGCTGCAACAGTTGCATTCGGTGTCCGGAATTTTGAAGATCTTGAAAAAGGTTTAAAAAATATTTATTCAGTTCTGAAACCAGGCGGAACGCTTGTGGTCCTTGAATTTTCAAAACCGACTAATTTTTTTATCAAAAGATTATACAACTTTTATTTTACACGGATAACACCGTTTGTGGGAAGAGTTTTTTCAAAGGATTCAGCGGCCTACTCCTATTTGCCGGAGTCGGTCAATGCATTCCCTGACGGAGAAAAATTTATCGAAATCATGAAGAACAACGGATTTTCTGATACTGCTTTTTACAGTCTTACCTTCAATATTGCTAATATTTACACAGGAAAAAAATAATAACGATCTTTTAACGTTATAAGTTCAAATGCGAAGAACAGAATTAAATACAATTAAAACGTTTTTTGTTTTGTGTTGCTTTTCGGTACTCACGATTGGCTTTTCACAGCCTACCGTTCAGAACCTTCCTAAATACGAATTTGAGAAATTACACTTCGGGTTTTCACTCGGAGTAAACTCAACTAATTTTATTATTACACCAAAAAACTTATCGGACTCTGTTCTGGGTGTGGAATCAACTCCTCAAAGCGGATTTAACCTTGGTATTATTGCCGAGTATGCACTTCAAAGATACCTGACTGTCCGTTTTGTTCCGAACCTCTCTTTTTCAGAACGAACTCTTGAATTCAGAATCCAGGAGAAGAACTATGGCATCGTAACACTCGAAAAAAAAGTTGAATCTACGTTTCTGGATTTCCCGATTGACTTCAAATTACGTTCTGCACGGATGAAAAACTTTGCTGCTTACGTCCTCGCTGGTGGCAAATATACGGTCGATCTGGCTTCACAAAAAAACGTTGACAATACCAGTGTAAATATTAACCAGCAGGTGGTCAAACTCACGCGGGATGATTTTGGTTTTGAAATGGGCGCAGGCGTTGAGTTTTATCTTCCCTATTTTAAATTTGCCATAGAAGGGAAATTATCCATGGGCTTTAAAAATTTACTTATCAACGACAACACCATTTTTGCAAATGCCATCGATAGGCTCTATTCAAAAATGTTTCTTCTTTCATTCACGTTTGAAGGATAATTATGCAGCAGGAGATTAATATTGTTTTAAGTCCCGAAGAAGCTGTTTCCGAAGAATCAATAAAAAAAGCGTCTGCTCTTGCTCTTGAAATTCCCATTAAGGAGATAAGTGCCATAAAAAAAATCCGGCGTTCAATCGATGCGCGTTCAAGATTTCCCAAAATACAGTTAAGACTTCTTGTTTATACACAAAGTGAAACACCCGTAGAAGATCATTATTCTATTGATTATCCGGATGTCTCTGGTAAACCTCCTGTAATTATTATCGGAGCAGGTCCTGCAGGATTATTTGCTGCACTTCAGCTTATTGAGTTGGGATTAAAACCAATTATACTGGAACGCGGCAAAGATGTAAAAAGCCGCCGAAGGGATTTAGCTGCATTGAATAAAGAGCACATTGTTAATCCCGAGTCCAACTATTGCTTTGGTGAAGGTGGCGCTGGAACCTATTCGGACGGCAAATTATATACACGATCTACTAAGCGCGGTGATGTACAAAAAATCCTGACCACGTTCGTTGCTCACGGTGCCAGTGAAGATATTTTAATTGATGCGCATCCACACATCGGTACAAATAAGCTTCCGAATATCATTGTGAATATCCGGGAATCAATACTCAAAACTGGCGCTGAAGTACATTTTAATACAAAAGTCACCGATTTCATTCTTAAGGATAAAAAAATTAAAGGTGTTATTTGTAACGAAAAAGAATTCATAGCTGATCATGTTATTCTTGCTACAGGACATTCGTCCAGGGATATCTTCGAACTGCTTCACAAAAAAAACATACTGATTGAGGCTAAGCCATTCGCAATGGGAGTACGTGTGGAACATCAGCAAAGCCTTATTGATGCTATTCAATACCGCAATCCTGTTCGCAACCCGCTTTTACCACCTGCTGCTTACAGCTTGGTCCACCAGGTAAATGGCCGTGGTGTATTTTCATTTTGTATGTGTCCGGGTGGAATTATTGCGCCCTGCGCCACTGCCCCCGGAGAAGTGGTGACAAATGGCTGGTCGCCCTCCAAACGTAACAATCCCTATTCCAATTCAGGAATTGTAGTTCAGATAGATCTCCCCGATCTTCAGAAATATACTTCACATGGAGCTTTTGCAGGACTTCGTTATCAGCAGGAACTTGAACAAATGGCTTTTACAGCCGGAGGAAAAACACTTACAGCTCCTGCTCAGCGTCTTGTTGATTTCAGCATAGATAAAAATTCGGCTGATTTGCCGGATGTTTCTTATCAGCCGGGTGTCATTACATCTCCCTTGCATGAATGGTTGCCTCCTGCAATTGGCAAACGCTTGCAGACAGCATTTATAGAGTTCGGCAAAAAGATGAAAGGTTATTATACAAATGAAGCTGTAATTGTGGGAGTTGAATCACGTACTTCTTCGCCCGTTCGCATTCCAAGAAACCCTGAAACATTCGAACATGTTGAAATCGAAGGACTTTATCCTTGTGCAGAAGGAGCCGGTTATGCAGGCGGAATTGTCAGCGCAGCTATTGATGGACAGAAATGCGCCGAAGCTATTGCATTAAAAGTAAAACTCAAATAATCTGGTTACGGATGTGCATCGAAAGACTGCAAATGATCTCTGTTTCCATTGGCATGACAACCGGAAACATTACAACCTCCTCCATCTGCAGCAATACCTAAACCGGAAACAACAGTTCCATCGGTATTAAACATGGCCCAGATCCAGCCACCGGAAGCGAAAGGTGATTTGGAATCTTTAAACATAATCGAATATTTATCGATTGAGGATCCGTTATATAACTCCTTAACAACAAGCGATGAATCTGAAAACGTAGCTCCTGCAGGTAATTTTCCTGTGCCATCCAATTGGGATGTTGCGGTTTTATTAAATTTTAAAAAATAAGAACCACTATGAAATCCGCTTGTGCTGGCGATCTTATTTACACTATCATTTTTATAATAAGAAAACTTCTGCGTTTTCATATAGGCAAACAATTTCGCATCTGTATTGATCGAATTTGCTGCGTCAACAGCCACTTGTCCTTTATCCTTGGTACAGGAAAAAACAACAATTAAAACAAGAAGAGAAACAAAAAGCAGTTTACGTATCATAGTTTCGGTTTATTCTTGCTAATGTAGAAAACTTTAGCACATTTATGAAAGGAATACTACCTTTATATAATGAACTTCATCGTACAGCTTATTGTTTCGGCGCTTGCAGTATTGATCTCTTCCTACATATTACCAGGAGTACATATTGACGGAATTGTGACAGCCATAATTGTAGCAGCCGTACTCGCATTTTTAAATGCAGTTATAAAACCTGTAATGGTTATTTTAACAATTCCCATAACTGTAGTTAGTTTCGGATTATTTTTATTGATCATTAATGCACTTATTATTATTCTAACCGATAAACTCATCGATGGATTCCGCGTAGATGGTTTCTGGTGGGCACTTTTATTCAGTCTTGTTTTATCCTTTGTATCATCCGTTCTGAACGGGTTACAGGCTAGGTCCGACCGGGATGAGTAGTATAATTTTATGAATGGAAAAGCATGTTCTTAGTAAATCGTCATTCATAAGAGGCATCCAGTGCCCCAAATCACTTTATCTATATAAACATTTTTACAACCAGCGCGATAAAACAAGTGCTGAACAGCAGGCTTTGTTCAGTCGCGGGACAAATGTAGGCTTGCTTGCCCAGCGTTTATTTCCTGGTGGAACAGATGCAAGTCCCTCCTCTCCTCTCAAGTACCAGGAATCGGTTAAACTCACGCAAAAACTGATTGATGAAGGAACCGAAATTATTTATGAAGCTGCATTCATATTTGAAAAAACGCTTGTTGCAATTGATATATTGGTAAAACGTGATAACAGCTGGTACGGCTACGAAGTGAAAAGCTCAACACGGATAACTCCAACCTACATCAATGATGCTTCACTGCAATATTATGTGATCAGCAATTGTGGTATTGATCTCAAAGACATCAGTATTATCAATATTAATACGAGCTATGTTCGACAGGGCGACCTGGAATATGATAAACTTTTTCAGATTACTTCAGTAAAAAATGAGGCAGAACACAATCTGCAATCAATAAAAGAAAACATAGCGAAACTACTTACTATCGCGACTGGCCACCAGGTACCAGAAGTGAAAATTGGGTTGCAGTGCTTTAGTCCATACAGCTGCGACTTTATGGGTACCTGCTGGAAAGGTATTCCTGCCGATTCCGTATTACATCTCAGCGGAAGTGCGAAAGATGAATTATTCAATCTGTACAATAATGGTATTACAACCGTCAACCAGATCCCGAATGATTACGAACTTCCAAAACCATTACGGCTGCAGGTAGACAGCCTGAATATCAATCAACCTATTATTGACAAAGAAGGAATTAAAAAATTTTTAGATGGCATCAATTACCCTTTGTTCTTTATGGACTTTGAAACAATTATGCCTGCCGTTCCTTTTTATAATGGGACACATCCTTACCAGCACATTCCGTTTCAGTATTCAATTCACTTTAAGGAAACAAAAAACAGCCCGCTGATCCATTACGAATTTCTTGCGGAAGCAGGTTCAGATCCACGTAAAGCATTCATCGAACAACTGCTCAAGCACACATCCATTCCAGGTGACATATTAACTTACAATGCAACATTTGAGCGCAGCGTCCTCAATAATTTAAAAAAACATTTTCCTGAGCATGCAGATGATATCGATTATATCCTTTATCGCATTAAAGACCTCATCTTTCCTTTTGAAAATAAACTGTACTATCATCCCCTCATGAAAGGCTCTTATTCCATAAAAAATGTTTTGCCCGCGTTGGTTGATCAACTCAATTATGATCATCTTGCGATTGGCAGCGGCAGTATTGCAATGGCAGCGTTTGAGAATCTTCAGAGGGAAACAGATATTTTTAAAATTGCAGAAACGCGTGATGCATTGAAAGAATATTGTGAAATGGATACACTGGCTATGGTCAGAATATTTGAAGTCCTGGAAAAAAGTATTGAATAAACTTATTTGTATTGTCTAAAAAGCAGAAGGGGGCTGATGAAATCATCAGCCCCCTTCTGCTTAAAATTATTTTTCTATTAATTGATCTTACTGAATTTATTAACATAGCGTTTACCGCCTTGTTCTATTTCAATTGTATAAATGCCATTGGTCAGATCACTTACATCCACTTTATAAGTGCTTTCTACCTGTGCAATCTGAATCGCACGGACAACTTCTCCAATTACATTTCGCACAATAAGAACAGTACCTGAACTTAAATCTCCTGATACATTTAACTGTTCTGTAGCCGGATTTGGATATACCGTCATTCCAAGGTTTTGCACCGTTCCTTTAATCGAGGTAGTTATAATGTCAACTGTTGTCATTGCCGAACAACCATTTGCATCGGTCACTACAACAGTATAGGTAGTACCAATGGTTAATCCATTTTCGGTCATTCCTACTCCACCTGTATTCCATGAGTAAGCATAATTTGGAGTTCCACCAGTAACATTGGCTGTTGCATCTGTTCCAACCGTAGTAACCGAAACCTGTAAAACAGTTGGCTCGTTGATCATTACAGATGTATTTGCCGAACAATTGTTGGCATCAGTTACAGTAACGGTATAAATACCTGCAGAAATACCTGCCAGATAACTCGTAGTCGCAGTTGTGTTCCAGCTATATGTAAAAGCACCCGTACCTCCATTGCCACTTGCCAAAATATATCCGGAATTATCTCCGTTACAATTTAAATCATTACTGCTTATTGTAATACCAACTGCAGATGGTTCTGTAATCATAACATATGTATAGTTTGAACAGCCATTTGCATCAGTTACTGAAACAGTATAAAGATCGGCAATCAGTCCGCTTGCAGTTGCTGTCATGTCACCTGTGCTCCAACCATATGTATATGAACCAGTACCTCCGTTAGGCGTCGCCATTGCAGATCCATCATTCCCCCCATTACAAGAAACATTATTCATTACTGTTACCGGAATTTGTATTTCTGAAGGTTGGGTAACCATTACCGAAGAAATAGTCAAACATCCTGCTCCATCTGTAACAGATACACTATAAGGAATATCAGCTATTAGATTATCTGCTTCATTCGTTACTGAACCATTATTCCAGTTATACATATAAGTTCCTGTTCCGCCTGTTGCAGTAACAACTGCTATTCCATCACCAGAATAATTACATGTCAGATTTGTAACAGTGAAACTCAACGAAGGCCCATTTACATTATTTACAATCCCTGATGAATAGCTCATACAACCTGTACCATCTGTAACTGTTACGTAATAGCTTCCTGCTGCTAAAGACCCATCCATCATCGTAGTAGATGCATCACCCCATAAATAACTATATGAACCTGCTCCACCAGATGCGTTAACTGTTAATGAACCATCATTCATACCGCATGTTGCATCTGCTTCAACAAACGACATTGTTATAGCAGTTGGTTCCGTAATTGTAAATGAAGAAGTCGATGTCATTCCAACATTATCTGTTACCGTAAGAGTATAAGTTCCGGGATCCATATACTGATCCATAGATCCTAAAACTCCATCGCTCCATTCAAATGAATATGGAAGTACACCTCCTGTTGCTGTTGTTGAAACTGATCCGTCTTCGGCTCCATTGCAACTTACATTACTTACAATACCACTTACTTTTACAATTTGTGATTTCAGATAGATATCATCCACAGTAAAAACGCTTCCTGAATTTGATGGATCTGTATTTGCATTGGATGAATTCAATGAAACTATTATAGAATCGGGATTCATAGCCGCGTTAAAAGGAATTTCAAAATAAGTATATGTTGAAACAGGAGGCAACGGAGCGAAAACTCCACCAACCGGATTACCGTTCAAAGTAAGGGAAATAGATGCGGATGCACTATCCACCCCGTTTGGCGTGTATTTATACCATCCGACAAGTGTATCCTTCGTTAAAGTATAAGGCTGGCCAACATAATGTCCTGAGTTTTGACCTGTCTTTACCCAATATGCATTTGAAACATTCGAACCATACGTATTTCCGTTATTTGACAAGGTTTGCAGCTGCACGGCATACAAACCAGTGTGGCTATCCGTTGTCTTCTGAACTGAATTTGAACTCGAATACCAATCGTTCAGTATATCAATCGAACTAGGGCTCCACTGTTCAAAATCCCCGTTTAAAAACATTGGCTGACTTGTTACCCCTGTAAAAGCAATACTGTCAAACTGTACGTAGCTACCCGGAATATCTCTTCCACTCAATTCATTACTGGAAGTAAATGCCAGCAGAACGCTGTCCGGAATTATAACAGGAGGCAAATTAATGGCAAGCGTAAACCGTGTGTAGGAAGTAGCCTGTCCATGAATTTTATAGACATCAAAACTAATCGGACTTCCGTTCTTTTTAAAAGCAACCAGGACCAAAGCTGTATCACCTGGCATTATTTTCCCTTTATAATAACCGGTTAAAGCGCTAGCTCTTTGAGTATATGGAATACCACCCTGAACTTTGCCAGGATCACCATTCGCTATGAAAGCGCCAATGGTATCATGACCATTAAATACAGTGCTCAAAGCAATTGCAAATGAACTGTCTTCTGGATCTTTTACTCTATTCACATTGGGTAAGCTTAGTTGACCACCTCTGATAGCATCATCATTAGACGTGTGATAATAAGAAGGATCCATGTACGAAATCGTATTCCAGGACTCAAAACCATTGTTTTTAATTGGACTTTGAGCCTGAATAAACAAACAACTCAACATTACTGTTAAGGAAAGTAGAAGTTTTTTCATAGAATATTAAGTTTATATTAATTTATCGGGGCGCAATTTAGGACATTTTGACGATACAAGTCAAATCCTTATCAGATAATTATTAACCAATAATAACAGGGATTATTGGTAAAATCGGGCAATGATGATTCTCCTTATACAAAATATATTTAAAGCATACTACGCATAGAATTGGAGACTCAGAAATTAATTTAGAAATAAAAAAAATTGCAAGATCTTGTAAAAAAGATGGTGTAATATTTTCTTCAAAATTATACACCATCATTTAAAATTCCTGAGACTACATCATGGACAGTCAATCTCCTCCCCTTAATAGTTGGTTGCCCTCAAGAAATTGCTAGATTTCTCACAACTGTCATTGTGTAGTAGTTTTATATACTTTAAAATTACCTTTAACATTATTACCTTTTGCATTTTTTCTACTTCATTTACTTTATTAACTAAAGTTGAAATTTGAGATTTAGGTTTTAGCTTTTCTGATACCTCAATAGTAGTAATCCCTTTCTTCACTCCTGCCATGGTATTCTTTAAATAACTTTTCGAGTCGGCTATCCCATTTGCCACCAAAGCATCCCACCGATACTTATAACGTCATAAATAAAACACTAAAACAAATTGACAGTATTGAAAAAGCGAACGGTATTCCTTCCTATACGATTACGTTCAGGGCCGATGGGTTCGCTCATCTTTGGAGACCTGACAATCAAATTTCTAAATACGGGATATTCAGTAAGTATAGATTAATTCTTGGCAGGGTTCATTTAGAATGAACCTGTTTCTTGAAGGCCGCTTAAAATTATTTTTTTCAAGCATGCTAAGCATTTGTTGAAGCTGGATTTGGAGTTCTGACAAGTCACACTTGCGCATATAATAATGTGCGCCCTTTTGATAAAGAATATCGGCAATTTCATCATTGAGGGAAGTCGAATAGATGATAACGGGAAATTCTTTAATTTTTTTATTGGATTTTATTTCGGTAAGGCATTCAGAACCATTTTTGCGGGGCATATTCAAATCAAGAAAAAGGACATCGGGTAGTTTTTCAAAATTCCTGGCAAGGTATTCTATTAGCTCTTGTCCATTGCGAACTGTTCTTAGTTTAGTCTCAACAGTTAACCCTTCTAATGCTTTAGCAAAGAAGAAACGATCATCTTTATCGTCATCTGCAAGCAGTATATTAAGAATAGCATTTGGATTTTCGGTTGTCATGGTAATTAATTTTGATTCTTTCGTAATATGTAAATGCTCATTATAAAAAAGACCCAAAAGCACGAACACCATTAAAAATGATTTTACATTGCTCTTAATCGTATTCGAATATAAACATGGAGAAAACTATCGCTGGTGAATGTACGGCTAATTTGACAGATATGTCAATTACTACGATGAATGTTTGCTTTTATTAGATAAAGATTCCTTTTTTTAACAGAAACAGTGTCAGGAGGAATTAAAAGGCTTTTTAATCACTCATTTGTACTTCGGAATAGGTGAGAACTCGCAAGCATTAGGAAGTATTATTTTTTGCCCGTATACTTTAATAAAAACAAATTGATGGGCATTCCTCTAACTGTATTTAAAAATTAATGCACTTTATGCCGACATTTTAGAACCATACTTATCCGAAAGTTTATTGGCAGGTAATGAAAAATAAAATGATGAACCCTTGCCTTCTTCGCTATCCACCCATATTTCGCCTCCGTTTTTTTCTAAAAAACCTTTTACTAACAATAAACCTATACCGGCCCCCTTATTTTCTTTTCGCGCCTTCGAAAGTGAATTCATTTGAGGAGAAAAAAGATTTTTCTGCATTTCCCTGGACATTCCTATTCCTGTGTCTTTTACTTCAACAATGATTTTGCCGTCTTTTTGCATGGAACTAACGGTTATGTTGCCATTCTGAAGTGTATGCTTTATAGAATTCGAGATTATATTTTGAAGTATTGATAATAACATTTTTCCATCGGCAAAAGCGCTTTCATGCTCTTTAATTTCGTTGTGAAGAGATATGTTCTTTTCATCTGCGTTTTTCCGTAGTGTATCGAAAACTTTATTCACATATTGAAGAAGCTCAATTTTTTCCGGCGAAAAAGCTTCTGAAGCATATTTTATTCTTGCCCACTCAACCAGGTAGTCTAACATACTCAACTCATCTGTTGATGCTTTATAAAGAAGATCGAGTAATTCTTTTACATTCTCCTGCTTCAACGTGTCAAGATGTTCCTTCAGATGCTTTGCGGTTCCAATAATTCCGGTTAAGGGGCTTCTCAAATCATGAGAGAGCGTAGCGAGTACGGTTTCTTTATGCGTGTTAAGCCCCTCCAGTTCTTTTACATCCGTTTTAGCGAGACTTAATTCTGTAGTTCGTTTCTCTTTCTCCCCGATTTGAAAGACCAGTTCACTCGTTGCATTTTCGAGTTCAGCTTTCTTCCATTCCAATTGCTTTGTTTTGTCTTTTATTTTTTTTTGGTTTTCATTTAGAACCGTAAGATCAGTGAGAATGATACTTAAGACCATGCCACCGTCTAATTCGACCGTGTTTATAGACATTAATACCGGTATCGTGTTTCCATCGGTAGTATTAATGTTAATTTCCTCTTTAACAGCGCCACTCCAACCCTTTTTCAATAAAGCTTCAAAATGCTCCTTTGATAAGTCACCAATAAAATCATTTAAATTTCTTCCTATTGCCTTTTGTAACGGAAGACGTACCATGTTTGCAAAAAAGGAATTGCAATATAGGATGATCCCATCCTTATTTAGTGTAACTGCTCCTTCATGCATTTTTTCAATTAAAATCCGGTATGTTTTATCAGCAGTATTTTCTGCATAAACTTTAAGTCCATTTCTTTCAGTAGATACCAATGCATCAATCTCTCCGGTTTTAATCAGATTAATCGCTTCTTTAACCTCTTGTAATTGTTTATGGAGCCTTTTATTTTCTTCGTTTAACTTCTTAGTCTCTTCTAATAGTTCTGAATTATTTTTGGACATGTAATTTAAAATTTAACAGATTAAACAAGGTGAAGTTCCTTTAGAGCTTTGTCAGTATCTGATAAATCTCCGATCAGTCTTTCTTCGGGTAGTGGAAACTTCTTTATTAAAACCGGCACTGCGATTATGTCTTCTGAAACAGCTAAAAGCGGCTGCTGATAAATATCAATTATTTCTAATTCATACCTCCCCTTTAAATATTTTTCACAAATTGCTTTACTGTTTATAACAGCACGGGCCGAGTGCGGTGAAATACCGGTAATAAATAATTTGAGAATATGCCTCTCCTCTCCAATGCCTTCAACAACTTTAGCCACCTTAAATTGTTTTGGTCTTGTTATTTTTTTTGAGAGCATTATCGGTTCCTTTTTCATGTAAAATATTCCGTAAGATTAATTTTTATTCATTTCCACATTCGCTGGCATTTCATAATTGCCTAATTGTTATAAATCCGGCCAATTTCCTTGGATGTAGATAAATTTTCATTTTCTTTTGTTATTCTTTTAAAGTCCGTTGATGTTTTTCCTTGATCTCTAATTATTTGGGATAAATTAATTCCTTTGCTTGAAATGTTGAATTTTCTTACGTATCGCGAGTGTACCATACCCCTTGCTTTCATAATACACAAGCTTCGCATACGTTCTTCTTCTACTTCTATATCCTGAACCATTAACCAGCTATCCACCATAGATGAAATCCCCTCGTCACTCGGATTCCTTTCTATTGACCCGACGGTTATTGCCGCGGTGAACATGACTGTTATCTGCTGAATTTTTAAAAAATCAACAAACCGTGTGAGCATTGATCGGATGTCACTATTAGGTCCCTCAGTCATTAAATTTGTGATTGGATCAAGAATAACTACCGCGGGCTTCATTTCATCTATTATTTTCTTAATTGCAATAAAATGCAATTCAAGATCCTGTAAAGTCGGCCTTGAATAGTAAAAGGTCAGTATTCCCGATTGAACCATTGGATCCAGATTAAATCCGATAGAACGCATATTCCTTTTTATCTGATTTGGCGCTTCTTCAAAGGCACAAAAAAGGCAGCGATTTTTACCTTTACAAACACTGTACGCAAAAGCTGTGGCTATGCTGGTTTTGCCCGTACCGGCCGTTCCTGATATAAGGATACTGCTGCCGTGGTAGAAGCCCTTTTTATCGAGCATTTCGTCTAAATCAGGGATACCGGAAGAGATACTTTTCGAACTCGATTTTTGCTGAATTACCTGGGTTATAATAGGAAAAACAGTTATCCCATTTTCATCAATTATAAAAGGATATTCATTTTGACCATGTGAGGAACCCCGGTATTTAATAATTCTAAGTCGCCGGGTTGAGATCTGGTTGATTGAGCGATTGTCAAGCAGAATTACACAATCGGCAATATATTCTTCCAATCCGTGACGGCTCAGAAACGTATCTCCCACTGCTGCGGTTATTATTGCAGTTACTTTTTTTTCTTTTAACCAGGTAAAAAGTCGTTTAAATTCGGAACGAAGTATAGTGGGATCTAAATTTGTAAAAAGTGCGTCCAACGAATCAAGCGCTACGCGTTTGGCATTTACTTTATTAATGGCAAGTTCCAGACGTATAAATAAGCCCTCAATGCTATACTTACCCGTTTGTTCTGTTTGATCCTGCTTTATTTGTAAGTACTCGATGTATAGTTTGTTTTCAGCAATCCGTTTTTTTAGATCGTAACCTAATGAGTTTGAATTAACAATTAATTCTTCAGGTTTTTCTTCAAACGAAAAGAACACAGCATGCTCGTTAAACAATGTTATTCCATTTACAAGATATTCCATTGCCATAATTGTTTTCCCGCATCCTGCATCGCCTAACAACAGGATTGCACGATTTTTTGGTAACCCACCATTTGTAATATCATCGAAACCCTGAATGCCGGTGGGAGATTTCGGAAATTTGGAATTATGTGATTTATTCGTTTTAGAATGCTTCATGATGGGATATATAGAGTTTAGATCATTTAAAAGTCGCTATAGTTGAGCGGTTCTTATTTTAATTTCGGCAGGAACTTCGTTTTCATAGCTTAAAAGCGCGGGATCATTTAACGTAAGCTGATTTAGAGGTACTTTGGGTTTGGAAAAGCACAAATGATGGAGGCTTATCTCAAAGCATTTACTGGGAACTTATTAAAACTGGATTAAAAAGTGTAATACAAAAAACTTGTTGAAATCGCATTCCTTTAATCACATCAAGTTAGGGTTCCTGTGGCCCATATTCTTGGTCTGTTCAGCTTGTTTAAATTTGACACCACTTCTGATCCTACCAATGGTGAAGTCCTTTATAAGCTAAAAGAAGTTGCTGAAGTACTTGATAAAACGATTTTCAATCTTGTTAAGAAAACTAGTGAGCTTGAAAGTAGGGATTTCGGCTTATCATAAAAAACACATCATTTTACATGACAAGTTTCTCTTAACAAGATTTTTCTCGAAACCTTATATTATTCATTATAAGTTTCGTCTCAAAACACCATTTTTATTAAGCATTGACAACTGTTGGCCAATTTCGCTTGCTGATAAAACAAAATCAACAACGCCTGACGAAATAGCCGATGCAGGCATACTATCCGCATCTGCAGTATGATCTTGAGCAAAAGTTATTCCGCCCGCATCCTTAATTGACTTCAAGCCTTCGGTGCCATCGTTTAGATTTCCTGAAAGAATTACTCCAACAACATTTTCTTTATGCGTTTGCGCGAGCGAAGAAAAAAGAATATCAATTGAAATAGGTTTGCCCCGCTTTGAACGAGGAATCAACTTTATATGTCCATCCGTTACTTCAATGCCTTTATTAAAGGGAATCACGTATACATTATCCGGAATCATCTTTTCCATATCTTTTACATCCTGAACTTTCATTTTAGTTACTTTGGATAAAATCGAAGTAAGCAAACTTTTTTGTGCTGGATCCAAGTGCTGAACAAAAATAAATGACATACCTGTTTTAGAAGATACATTTTTCAATAAAGCGGTAACCGCCTTAAGTCCACCAACCGAAGCTCCAATCGCAACTATGGGGAATGGATTAGTTTTCTTCTTCTTAATTGCCTTTTCTTTGAGCATGTTAATAAATATACTTTTATTAATTCTTAAAAATCCTCTAAGATTGAACCAAACGATCAGGCTACGGGTATCGGCAACCTGGAGTGATATTGTATTTTTCGGAAATAAAAATTAATGGAGGACTGAACTCTTTTCCTCTGCAATCTTTATAGACATGATTAGCTCAGAAGAAAGTGTATTAATATCCATTGATTTTTGTAAATAATAAGCCGCACCAAGTGAGAGAGCTTTTAACTTATCTTCTTCTCTTTGAGAGGTTGAATACATGATTACTGGTATTCCTCTTAACCTCTGCTGCGCTTTTAACGCCTTCAAGCATTCCCATCCATCCATTTTAGGCATATTAATATCCAGAAAAATAAATTCGGGCAAATTATCCATCCCTTTCAAGCATTCCAACGCTTTTATTCCATCTTCGGCAAATATGCATTTCCACTTAAGACTTATTTCTGCTAATGCATAACTAAAAAAATATCTCGCACAACTATCATCATCAATGAGCATTAATAATTTTTCATATTCCATTTTTAAATTACAAATAATTGAATATAAATGTAGGTTTACTTATACATAAAAGTAATTGCAGCAAACACCTAGTATTAAAATACTAGTATTTTCATTAACCTTTGAAATCATTTTCGTTCTTAAGACTTGCCAATCTGAAAAAGCTCAATACTTGTGGCATGATAACATACATATCCAAAATCGCAACATTTCCTAACCTAACAGCTGAATACTATATTATCCCGCAGTCATAAAATAATTTAAGCTCAACTAAATAACATTTTCCAAAATTTATAAGCGGATACAAATCCTTCTTATATCTTTACTCCTATAATCAAAATATCATCCGTTTGCTCTTCGTCAGTTGCGTTTTTCCATTCTTCAATAGTTGTATCCAGAATAGCTCTTTGCTCATTAATTGGCAAATATTGTATCGAAAGAAGTATTTTCTGAAACTCTTTATATTTGAGTTTTTTACCTTTCGGACCACCAAACTGGTCCGGATAACCATCTGTAAATAAATAGATCGCATCTCCTATTTCTAATTGCATTTGATGGTTAGTGAAATTTCGCAATTCGCCATTTAAAAAAACACCAATTGGAAAACGATCAGCACGTATTTCTGTCAATTGGTTATTCCGTATGAGGTATAGAGAATTATACGCACCGGCAAATTCCAACATATTCGTTACTCTGTCGATTGAACACAACGCAATATCCATTGTATCCTTTATTCCCGTGTTTTCTATGGTCTGTCGCAATGTTTGATAAATTCCATTACTTAATTCGCATAAAATTTCATCCGGACGCGTATGATTACGTTCGTTGATAGATTTGCTTAATAAATTATAACCCACAATGCTCAAAAGCGCACCGGGAACTCCATGTCCGGTGCAGTCAACTGCAGCAATAAAAGTTTTGGTGTCAAATTTTTCCACCCAATAAAAATCTCCGCTGATAATATCTTTGGGCTTGAACAGAATAAATGATTGCGGAAATAATTCTTTTATAAGTTCTTCAGGAGGAAATATAGCATCCTGAATACGCTTCGCATAATTAATGCTGTCAAGAATGTCTTTGTTTTTTCGTTCTACTCTCTTCTTTTCTAATTCGAGTTGCCTTTTGTAAACAACATTCATGATTGCGTTTGACAATCGAAGGAGATTATCCTTTAGCAGATAATCATCAATACCTTCCTTTACTACCTGGTGAATAATTTTTTCGGAGATGGTGCCTGTCAATAAAATAAAAGGTAAGTTGAATCCCTCCTTTTTCATCAACCGGAAAGCTTCAATACCATTAAAATCCGGAAGAGAATAATCTGCGATAACAAAATCGGGAGCAAATTTTTTGAGCTGATCTAAAAATGAATTTCGTTCCCAGACACGAATATATTGAAAGTCAATCTTTTCTTTTTTCAGATGCCGTACCAACAGATCCTCATCCATTTCAGAATCTTCAAGCAGCAGAATCCGCACCTGTCCTTCCATCTGTTCAATTTGATTTGTTTAACAGCATCCAGTAAAGCCCTACTTCCTTAACTGCTTTTACGAACCCGTCAAATTCCACAGGTTTGCTGACATAACTATTTACTCCGAGCGCATAGCATCTTTTAATGTCCGGGTCTTCTTCGGATGAAGTGAGGATAACAACAGGTATCGTTTTAGTGTCCTCGTGCGATTTAATTTTCTCCAGCACTTCAATTCCATTTACTTTTGGCATTTTCAGATCAAGTAAGATCAATTTAGGTTTCGTCTGATTGGATCGGGATGCATATTCCCCCTGCGCGAAAATAAAATCTAACGCCTCCGCCCCATCTTTAACGTGGTACAACTGATTAGCTATATCATTTTTTTTTAAAGCGCGGATGATCAGATTGGCATCGTCCATACTATCCTCAACAATTAATATTTCCACTTCGCGATTTTCCATATTGTATTTCTATTGTTGAATGGTTTCTAAACTAAAATAAAAAGTGGCTCCTTCATTAAGCGTGGATTCAGCCCATACATCGCCCTGATGTTTTTGAATGATTCTCTGAATGATAGCCAAACCCACTCCGGTTCCTTCAAATTCGGCTTGGGAATGAAGACGTTGAAACACTCCGAAAAGTTTATGATAATATTTCATGTCGAATCCAGCCCCATTATCTTTTACATAATAAACGTTCTTGTTCTCCTTAAAGTAAGAACCAATTTCAATAATTGTTTTTGATTTCTTTCCTGAATACTTTACTGCATTAGAAATTAAATTCACCAACACCTGCTTTATCAGCGCATGATCACCATTACCAGGTGGAAGAGGTTTAATTATAATTTCAATTTTATTTTCAGAAGATGCTGAAATAAATTCGTCTGCCACACTTCTTGCTAAAGAATTCATGTGAATGTCTCTTTTACTGATTTCCTTTCGGCCCAATCTCGAAAAAGCTAAAAGATCATCGATCAATTCGCCCATGATTTTAGCATTTCTTAAAATTGTTTCAATAATTTTCTTTCCTTCATCGTCCAATTTGTCAAAATAATCTTCTTCCAAGATTTTAGTATAGCCATGAATTCCTCTCAGGGGAGCTCTTAAATCGTGTGAAACAGAATACGAAAAAGCTTCGAGTTCATTATTTGCAAACACTAATTGTTCTTCTGTTCTTTTTCGATCCGTGATATCATAAATAATATTAATCATGTACTTTTCATCATTTATCAATATCGTCTCAACAGAAGACAAAACCACTAATGTTGCTCCTGATTTATTGTGAACTGTAATCTCAACATGCCTCGCAGACCCCTGTTCCCTAATTTGTTTTAATATTTCCTCACGTTTCTCAAGTTTAATGATTTCTAACTCTATGGCAGTGTGACCAATTAACTCTTCCTTTGAATATCCAGTCATTTGAATAAAAGAATCATTCACCTCCAAATAAGCACCATCAGATAACCTGGAAATACTAATTCCGGCGGCACTCACCTGAAATGCTTTCCGAAATTTTTCTTCGCTTTCAGCAGCTTTCCTCCTCATTTCTTTTATATCGGTAATATCATGATATATAGAAAGAAAATATTTTTTGCCTTCCATTTCAAATAGATCAACCGAAACAATACAATTAATTTCTGTTCCTCCCTTAGCATAACATAAAATATCTTCGTTTTTTAAATAACCATATTGCTGCAATTTGACAGCTAATTTCCTCTGACTTTCCTTCGATACTACCCCTAATTCAGAAGCCGTTAAACCGACAGCTTCTTCACGACTATATCCAAAGGTTTTTAAAAAGTTTTTATTTACTTCAACATATTTTCTTGATTCAATATCTGTTAGAATCATCCCCGAAGGGGACGCATTAAATATTTTCCATAGGCTCTCTTGCATTTGCAAATGTGCCTTTTCTAATTTTATCTCTGCTATCTTTCGCAGAGTGATATCAATTGACAATATAAAAAGACCCTCCGGTACCGGTTGAATACTCAATTCAAAATCCGCTTTTGTGCCATCAGGAAAAACAAATTCAGTTTCAAGATGCTCAGTAACCCGATCATCCATACATCGTTTCATTGTTTTAAACAGGTCACTTTGCTCAATGCCGGGATATTTTTCCATCAAACTGTATCCCAATAACTCCTCTCTTGAAGATTTACTGTACCTGACAAGTGTATCGTTCACATACGTATAATGCCAATTGAAATCATGAATTTGAATGCCTTCCAGCATATTGTCAAGTGTATGGCGGAATCGTTCCTCTCCTGCCGCTAACCTTCCATCTGCTTCTTTACGTGCAGTGATATCACGCAAAATTTTTGAAGCTCCTACAATATTTCCATGGGAATCTTTTATTGGAGATATGATAAGTGAAACATCAATAGTTTGTCCGTTTTTCTTCAGTCGTTCTGTTTCATAATGGTCGATCTTTTTTCCTTTTCGGATCTTTTCCATTATTTCACTTTCTTCATTCTGCAAATGAGCAGGAATAAGAACTGAAATATTCCGACCGATGATTTCCTCTGAAGTATATCCGAAAATTTTTTCCGCGCCAGGATTCCAGCTGTTAATAGTACCCTCAAGGGTTTTACTCAATATGGCATCGTCTGAAGAATTAATAATGGAAGCAAGTAATGCCTGCGACTGTGCAAATTTTTCCTTCATAATTTTATTGTTCTTGAAACTTCCAATTATTTAAAATATTTAGCGATCATATCTTTCATTATTTCATTCGTCAAAGGTTTTGTTATGTAGTCAGAAACAAAACTCCAGGTCTTGGCTCTTGCCTCATCATCTGGATTTTCAGAAGTAGTCAACATAATAACAACTGCATGACTTTGTAACTCCTTACTCAGTTTACTATATTGCTCCAAAAATTCCCAACCATTCATTCCGGGCATATTGATATCAAGAAAAATCAGATCAGCATGGGGATCTTTTTTCGACTTTAAGTATTCCAATGCTTCCCTTGCCGAATTTTCGGTTAAAACACAATCGGCCAGTTTATTTTTTTTGATCTCCCGCTCATGAAAAAAATTGTCATCCGGGTTGTCGTCAACCAGCATTATGCACTCTAATTTTTTGTTCATATTGTCAGATTTGGTATGGTGAAATAAAATGTAGTTCCTTGTCCCGGATTCGATTCAACCCAGATCTCTCCCTGATGCAATTGAACGATCTTTTTGCAATTAGCAAGTCCGATCCCGTTCCCCTCATATTCAGCGGTATTGTGCAAACGTTGAAAAATGTCAAAGATCCGTTCAAAATGAACAGGGGCTATTCCTATTCCATTATCATTTACAGAAAATTGCCATTGATCATTTATTTTTTTCGACCGGATTTTAATAACGGGTTGGGTATGCTTTCGCTGAAATTTAATTGCATTCGTAATCAGGTTTTGAAACACTTGTCGGATCTCTGTTTCATATACATTCAGACTGGGCATTTCCGTAACTTCAATGATAACATCAGAACTTTTTATGATGGTATCCAGATCAGCGATCACATCCTCAATTAATTTTTTACAATCAACATAGATGAGTTTTTTATTAAGACCCAATCGCGAAAAATCCAAAAGTGATTTGATCAGAATGCTCATTCTTTTTATGGCGCTATTTACCGAAACAAGATATTTTCGGGCATTTCCATCTAATAATGTTATATAATCCTCTTCAAATACACGCATGTAATTAGAAACGGTGCGAAGCGGTTCCTGAAGATCATGCGAAGCGATGTAAGCAAATTGCTCCAGTTCCTTGTTTGCAATACTTAACTTTACCGCACGCTTTTCTTTCTCTTCATTTTGAAAAGCAAGTTCCTTGTTAGCTACGATTAGTTCCGCTGCTCGCTTCTCCTTCTCTTCATTTTGAAATGCGAGCTCTTTGTTGGCAATTATTAATTCCGCCGCTCGCTTTTCTTTTTCTTCATTTTGAAAAGCTAGCTCATTATTGGCGACGATCAGTTCTGCCGCCCGTTTTTCCTTCTCTTCATTTTGAAAGAGGAGTTCTTTATTTGCTATAATCAACTCTGCAGCACGTTTTTCCTTCTCCTTATTTTGAAAAACAAGTTCCTTATTGGCAATGATCAACTCTGCTGCGCGTTTTTCTTTCTCTTCATTTTGAAAAGCAAGCTCCTTGTTGGCGACGATCAATTCCGCTGCTCGCTTTTCTTTCTCGTTATTTTGAAATAAAAGCTCCTTGTTCGCAATAATCAACTCTGCTGCCCGCTTTTCTTTCTCCTCATTCTGAAATAAGAGCTCTTTGTTGGCGATTATTAATTCTGCTGCCCGTTTTTCTTTCTCCTCATTTTGAAATAAAAGTTCTTTGTTGGCTATGATCAGCTCTGCTGCACGTTTTTCCTTCTCTTCATTTTGAAATAAAAGTTCTTTGTTGGCAATTATTAATTCTGCTGCCCGTTTTTCTTTCTCTTGATTTTGAAAAGCAAGTTCTTTGTTGGCAACGATCAATTCTGCTGCGCGTTTTTCCTTCTCCTGGTTTTGGAATATAAGTTCTTTGTTAGCACGAATCAGCTCGGCGTCTGATTTTTTTCGAGCCGTAATATCCCGAACAATTTTAGAAATACCGATAATGCTTCCTACGCGATCCTTCAGTGGTGATACAGTAAGAGAAACATGAAACTCTTCTCCGCTTTTTTTCTTGCGAACTGTTTCATATTGATCAATTATTTCGTTGTTACGGATTCTCTCAAGGATCTTCATTTCCTCGTTTATATATTCCGTCGGAACTATCAAAGAAATATGTTTGCCTACAGCTTCCTTTGCAGTATAGCCGAACATTTTTTCACTGCCTTTGTTCCAGCTTTTTATTGTTCCATCCAGAGCTTTACTAATGATTGCATCATCAGAAGATTCCACAATAGCAGCAAGGTGTCCGATATACTCTTCATCCTTTACGCGGTCTGTATTCTCGATGCTGATTGAATGAATCAACTCCACTGGTTTTTTAATTTTGTCCATTTGTTCCCTTTTACAATTTGCCTCGTATTGAAATCAAGTGTAAGATGGTTATATATGCGTGCAATCAAAAAGTTAAAGAATCATAAAAAATCTTTTAACCTTAAACGAAACTCTTTGTCAGATTTATAAACGGCCAGTTACTTAGAATAGAAAGGTATCTTCCTCTTTATATGGTAGGTCAAGAGTACTCTATTTTTTTGTCAATTCAGGAATTAAATGCATTATTATCTGAAATATTGAAAGTTGCTACATCCATTACAAATAGTGGACATGTAAGATTTTTCGACTATTTGCAAACAACAGCTCATTTAACCAAAAATTAACCTGAGCTCTGATTTTAACTATGCTCCTCATTAACAACAGTCAAGAAGCCAAACAAGCAATTTTCCGTCTTTCGCATTTAATTATAACTACCTTACTCGAATCCCGAGAAAATACCGGATCCTTTATTAAGCACAATTACCCTGTGCGCTGGTAAAAAGAAATTTAAAATTATTCCATGAAAGAACAACTTAAGATACTTTTGCTGGAAGACTCTGCGAATGATGCCGGACTCATTTTGAAAGCACTCACTAATGCCGGCTTGAAGTTTATCAATAAAATAGTTGATGAGAGAATTGGGTTCGAACATGCGATTAATCATTTTGTGCCTGATGTTATTCTTTCCGATCACGCCTTGCCCGCTTTTAATTCAATGGAAGCGCTTAAGATCGTGAGACAAAATAAAAATTATATTCCGTTTATACTTGTTACAGGTCAGGTATCTGAAGAATTCGCGGTTGAGTGCATGAAGGCCGGAGCCGACGATTATATTTTAAAAAGCAGTTTAATTCGTTTGCCTTCGGCCATTGAAAAAGTAATTACGAAAAAAGAAATAGAAAATGAAAAGATACGCATTGAATTACTTCACCAAAAATTCCAAAACGACTCTTCTGAAAAACTAAAAAAAGCAAATATAGAACTGCAGCAATTTGCCTACATCGTTTCACATGATCTGAAGGCACCGTTGAAAGCGATCACCAGTCTTGCTGATTGGATCGAAGAAGATCTGGGGACAGCAGCATCGGAATCGATAAAGAAAAACATGAACCTGCTAAAGATCCGTATTAATCGAATGGAAGCATTGATCACCGGAGTTCTTGAATATTCCAGGATCGGTAAAGTGATAGAAAATACAGAACACGTTGACGTGAACCTGCTTTTAACAGAACTCATCGATTCCATTTCCCCTCCTGCCACTTTTAATATAGCGATCAAAGAAAATATGCCCGTGCTTACGACACAAAAAACTAAACTGCAGCAGGTTTTCAGTAATCTCATTTCCAACGCGGTTAAATTCAATAACAATCCGTTGGGAGGAAAAGTTACTATTGATTGTAATACTGACAAAATCGGTTATTGTTTTTCTGTTGAAGACAATGGACCAGGGATAGAACAGGAGTATCACGAGGAAATATTCAAAATATTTCAAACTCTTCAATCACGCGACAAGATTGAAAGTACGGGTATCGGCTTATCTATAGTAAAAAAAATTGTAGAAGAGCAAGGAGGAAAAGTCTGGGTAGAGTCGCAAAAAGGGAAAGGAGTTAAGTTTTTATTTACATGGGCTACTCAATAATAAGGGAGCAAACAGAATCATATTTATAATGAAAAAATAAAAATGAAGAATTAAAAATGGTTGAAGTAAATTCCTCATTTTAAATTTTCAATTCTTCATTTTACTACCACTTCATAATCGGAAAAAATTAAACTTCAGCAGGTTTAAGCTAATCTTATTTACGGTGCTAATTAATTATAATGATCAGCCATTGAAGGCAGAGTCATTATAGAATAAGAGCAATAAAAAATTCCATTCATACTAATGGAAGAATATTTCTATTTGCCGGAACGAACGAAAATTAATTTATGTGTCCTGCATTTTGTTACACCATTAACCAGGAAAGATTAAACTGATTGTTAAAAAAAGTATCCATACGAACTAAAATAACATTGGCGCCGGTACTGCTGATGGCGATGGTTTCCGTATTTATTTATACGTATTATCCCGCGCAACAAAAACGGGAAGCCATTAATGCGATTGAATCAAAAGTGAAGAGCATCAACAACATGATCTCTTTGGGGGTCGGCATTGGAATGGGAGAAACTGATTTTGTTGCTGTCTCGGAAGCATTGACCTGGGCACGAAGCGATAGTTCGCTTATCTATTTGATTGTGAAAGATAAAACCTACCATGAAATCGCTTCTTTCAATCCTCAAAAATTACAGGTGCCTGATTTTGTTGTTATTTCCGCTGATAATGTTAAGTCCATTAAACACGAGAATGTATTGTATTATCGAAATGAAATAGTATATCAACATAAAGTTTTAGGATCATTACTCATCGGATACTCACTGAATCATGTAGAAACCACTATCGCTCACCTAAAGATTACTACGCTTTATTTCTGCTTGGTTTTCTTTTTATTAGGAGGATTGATCTCCATTGTAATAAGTGACCGAATAACAAATAATATAAGAAAGCTGGATGCGGCAGTTAAGGCAATATCCAAGGGCGATCAGGAAATAACAGTGAATATAAAAAGTAATGACGAGATCGGAAAATTGGCGGAGACTTTCAATCAAATGATCCATAATCAAAATGTTGCGCGCACCGACCTGATCAATTATTCGAGTCAACTCGAAAAGCAAAATCAGGAATTAACTCAATTCTCTTACGTAGTATCGCATGACCTGAAAGCACCCTTGCGTGCGATCTTTAAACTTTCTGAATGGATAGAGGAAGATATCGGAGCTATTATTTCTGTTGAGACACGTAAAAATATGGAGACCCTTCGCAAAAGAGTTTTCAGATTGGAGGGATTAATCAACGGACTGCTTGAATACTCAAAGATCGGACGTGCAAAAGTTGAATCCGAAAAAGTGGATGTTCAATTAATGCTCTCTGATATTGTCGAAATGCTGAACTGTCCGGCTCAGTTTAAAATTAACATACAGCCCGGAATGCCGGTATTTACAACAAAGAAAATCCTTTTGCAGCAGGTGTTTTTCAACCTCATATCGAACGCCATAAAATATAATGACAAAACGGATGGAGTGATCACCCTTTCAGTTAAAACCGACATTCCGAAATATTATGAATTTACAATTGAGGATAACGGAATAGGCATTGACCCGATTTACCACGAACAGGTTTTTGTGATCTTTCAAACACTTGAAGCAAGAGATAAAATAGAAGGTACCGGTATTGGCCTGTCAATCATCAGGAAAAGTGTAGAAGATATGAGAGGGAAAGTAAGTGTGCAATCAGAACTTGGTAAAGGAGCTAAATTCTCCTTTACCTGGCCGAAGGAATAATGTATTAACTGTAACGAACATTCATATTTTAAAATAGAAACTATGTCTCCATTAATTAACATTCTTCTTGTTGAAGACGATGAAGTCGATATCATGAATGTTCAACGAGCGTTTAAAAGGGTCAATGTCAGTCACCCGCTTTTTATTGCTAGAAACGGCGTGGAAGCATTGGAGATGTTGCGTAAAAAAAACAATCCGTTGCATCCTCCTATTCGTATTATTCTGCTTGATCTTAACATGCCGAAAATGGGAGGAATTCAATTTCTGACCGAACTGAGAAGAGATCCCGAATTGAGGTCCATCAGTGTTTTCGTAATGACCACTTCTGCTGAAGAAAACGACAAAATATCAGCACATAACTTGAACGTTGCGGGTTATATTCTGAAACCTCTTTCATTTAAAAGTTTTACAAAAGCGGTAGAAATATTGAATCATTATTGGCAATTATGTGAACAACCCATATACAGTGCAATTAACGTCAGAACTCAATAACAATAAACAAATTTTCAGTCCATTTAAGTTGAAAAAAATTACGTTGTGGGTAATCATTTTTCTTGGAGTCGGCTTAACCCAAATGCCGGCACAGAGTTCTTCTTATGAAGAACTACAGGCAGCTTATCTGTACAATTTTGCTAAATATATTACCTGGCCGGGAGAAAGATCAGTATTTATTATTGCTGTATTGGGTGAGACTGAAGAGATGGAGGATCTCCAGAAAACATTGAAAGGTAAAAAAGTAACAGGTAAAGAAATTCAAGTGAGAAAAATAGAAACCCTCGACAAAGCGGAAGAATACCAGATCATCTATTTATTCTCTTCGGCTTCGAAAGAACTTGTTTCTGTATTGAAAGCCATATCCGGCAAAAATGTGCTGGTCGTGACCGAAGAAGATCTTGCCAAGAAAGGGGCGACAATAAGTTTTGTAGTTGAAGATGATAAACTACGATTCAAACTGAATGAATCCGTTCTTCTCAAAACAGGATTGAAAGCAACGGATGGTCTTTTGAAGCTTGCGATTTTAATGTGAAAAATAAAATGAAAAAACACTTTTTAAAATTAAGTATGCTGCTCACTTTTTTAAGTGTTATGCAGTCGGATTTAAAAGCTCAGACGGACACTTCCAAAATGGATCTTACGAAAATCAGCCTGGAGGATTTATTGGATGTAAAAATTACTACAGCCTCCAGAACAGAACAAAAAGCAGGACAGGCTGCGGCTTCAGTGATCGTGATCACTGAAGAGCAAATCAGAATTAGAGGCTATACTTCTCTCCTTGAAGTATTACAGGATCTTCCGGATTTTAAAGTAGATGATAAAGTACTTGCCAACAATAGAAATGTTGTAACAGTAAGAGGAGTACAGGGGCAAGAGAAATTTGTAATCATGTTGGATGGAGTCCGGATTTCTTCTCCTACAAATGAAACTGTCCCCATCATGGAAAATTATCCGGTGAACCTTGCGAAACAAATTGAAGTCATTTATGGACCTGCTTCTGCCCTTTATGGCGCAGATGCGATATCTGGGGTCATCAATATCATTTCAAAAAGTGCAGAATGGACGAAGGAAAAAACAGAAGCCTCCCTGATCACCGGTAATTATGGACTTTACAATGGTTCTCTTTTTACCAGCAGAAAATTTAAAAAGGATATTACACTTACACTCTCCGGACAATATTTTTACGATCAAGGACCCGACATGAGCAAACTTAACTCGGATGATCCGTTGTGGAATATAAGTTCGCACAACTCGGGAACATTCAATACAATTTACGGACCAATGACCCCTAAAGCACCTGTTAGTTCAGGCTTTGCTGCTCCACTCTCTGCATATAATATATATGCCGGATTAAAAATGAATGATTTCACGTTCACTTTTTTTAAAAATTATTCTCAGAACTCTTCTTCATTAGAATACAATCCAAGCAATGCTGTATACAATAAAGACGCTTTTTTAGGCAGAGGTGTTACAGTTATTAATGCGGCTTATACAAAAGTGCTCGGGGAAATAACTTCTTCGAGTTCACTAACCGGGAGTGAATATCAGGTAAACCCACAAAGTAATTATAGAAATGTCTACTCTTTAATGGAACCCGGCTATAAATATGGCTTTGGATCAATGATAGCAGCAGAAGAAAGAATAGCATGGAATATCAGTTCAAAAGTCAATCTGGTTGGTGGTGCAATTTATCAATCGTATATATCGGCTCCACTCAGCGCTGACCTTCAGTCTCCGGTCGCAAAAGGGGATCTGGAAGGCACTCTTGTCAATACACAGAGTTATTATCGTCCTGAAGGAATTGAGGCCAAATTCTATTTGTCAAAATATTACAACGCTGGCGGATATCTTCAATTTCAATACACGCCGACTCAAAAGGTATCCATCACACTTGGTTCCAGATATGACTACAATTCACGTTACGGGTATTCTTTCAACCCCAGATTGGGCACAGTCTGGAATCCCACTTCTACCTTAACGATAAAAGCAATGGCAGCATCGGCTTTCCTGGCACCCACTCCCACGGATGCTTATTCATACTATGGTTCATTTTACACACAGGATTCCGGTAAAACATATCATTCAAATTTCATGCACCTTCCGAATCCCGGATTGAAACCGATGACAACAAAAAATATTGAATTGTCAGTCCGTAAACTGATTGGCAAAAATTTTGCTGTCACGCTTACTGCTTATTATACAGAGTTTGATAATCTCATCCGGGTAGGTCCTGATCAGGGAAATACAAATTTGTATGGTGGAAAGTTCCAGGGCTACAATGTAGATTATATTGAAGTTTATATAAACAGCAACCGTCAGCAAAGTGTGGGAGGAACTCTTAAACTGGATCAAACGATCCATCTCAAGAAAGGGAAAATAACTTCATACGCTGCTATAAGTTATATAGATGGAACCGAAGACGAAGTATTAACCGATTCGACAGGAAAAGAAACAAAAGTAAAAGGACAACTGGATATTGTCTCCAACTGGATGCTGAAAGCAGGTACGGATATAACAATTGGCAAATTCTTTCTGTCCCCAAGATTGATCTTTATTGGTCGACAACGTCTTGACGCTTTTGTTGATCCTTCAAACCCCTTTGAAAAACAAACCTTGGATGGATATGCTTTATTGAATATTTCTGTAGGTTATCAAATTCGCAAACTCACGTTATTTATTAAAGTAACCAATGCACTCAATCAGCATTACAGAGATACCGGTCCCAACATTGATCTGAACGATAAAAATACACCGTTGCTCTACGGCAGTGTTCAAGATCCGATACGGATAAACGGAGGATTGAAAATTATTTTTTAAAAATTAAAAAGTCAAACTATGCAACAACCCAACAATGAAATATGGATCAGAGATAAAATCAAACTGGTACTGGAAGGTAATATCCTTTATATAACTGTCATTGGTGGAATTGATGCCGAAGTAGCCAATGAAACTAAAATACAACATCGCAAAATAACCGAAAACGTTAAGGGACAATTAAACATGATGGTCGACATGAACAAATCTGGCAAAGATTCTCCTGAAGCAAGTAATGTCTGGAAAGACCTATGTGAAGAAAAAGATTCATATATAGCTGCCTACGGTTTAAATCCGGTATCAAAAGTTTTGGCTTCTTTTTTTATTGCAATGACGGGAAACAAAAGAATTCGTTTTTTCAGCACAAAGGAGCAGGGGCTTGAATGGCTCAAAGAAATAACGGAAAAACAATAACAAAATAATGACAGCAGAGCAACGAATAGATAATCTGATTGAAGTGCTTATTGAAGTAGCAAAGGGAAATTACAACACGAAACCTTTTGTATCTGATCAAAATGATATCATGGATGCCCTGGCAATGGGAATTGAGCTGATGATAGAGAATATATCTGCAAGTGAACAAACGAAAAGAAAATACCTGATTTCAATAGAAAAAACTAATAAAGAACTCGATCAATTTGCTTACATCATTTCACATGATTTAAAATCACCCCTAAGAGCAATAACCAACTTGTCTCAGTGGATCGAAGATGACCTTGGCAAAGATGTGTCAGAAGATATAAAGAAAAATATGACGCTACTCAGGTCACGTGTACATAGAATGGAAACGTTAATTGTCGGTGTACTGGAATATTCTAAATCCACAAGAAATAATGAGCGAAACGAAACTGTAGATGTAAAAAAACTTTTAGTTGACCTGATTGATCTGATTGCTCCCCCTGCTTCATTTCAAATAGAGATCAAAGAAAACATGCCAACCATTGATACTGAAAAAATTAAACTGGAACAGGTTTTTAGCAACCTGATCAGTAATGCGATCAAGTATCATGACAATCCATTGCAGGGAAGCATTACAATAGATTGCAAAAAGTCGGACGGCATGTACATTTTTTCAGTACAGGATAACGGACCGGGTATTGAACCGGAATACCATGAAATGGTTTTTAAAATATTTCAAACTCTTTCAGTTAACGAAAAAACAGACAGTAATGGAATCGGATTGTCGATAGTAAAAAAAATAATTGAAGAAAAAGGTGGAAGAGTATGGATAGAATCTGAAAAGGGTAAGGGTACAAGATTTGTATTTACCTGGCCACAAAACATAGTCCAATCCTGATTGAAATCCGACAAAATTTTAAACAGACAGAAGATGACAACACAATTAAAAAAAATCCTGCTCGTAGAAGACGACGAAATAGATATAATGGCGATTGAGCGTGCATTCAAAAAAAACAAAATTAACTCGACGCTTTATATTGCAAGAAACGGGCAAGAAGCAATGCAATTATTAAAAGGAGAAAATGCTTCTAAAATTCTTCCCCAAGTCATTCTACTTGATATAAATATGCCCAGAATGGGAGGCATCGCCTTCTTAGAAAAGTTGCGTGCCGATGAAGAATTAAAAGCAATAAGTGTAGTCATTGTAACAACATCCTCAGAAGAGAGCGATAAAGTAGCTGCTTATAATTTAAATGTTGCAGGTTATATTGTTAAGCCTCTATCCTTTGAAACAGTTATGAATACCATAGAGGTTTTAAATGAGTATTGGGACCTGTGTGAACAATTGTAAAGCAAAAATCATGGATGAAGTGATTAAAATACTATTGATCGAAGACGATGAAGTTGACGGAATGTTTTTCCAGCGATCGCTTTCTGACACCGGTATTTCCGCCCAATTAACGATAGCAGGTGATGCTATTACAGGAGTTAACGAATATAAAAATGGGAATTTTGATTGTGTGTTCTTAGATTATATGCTTCCTGGAACGGATGGATTAAAAGTGCTTGCTAAACTCCGGGAAGATCCGGACAGTTCTGTTGTATTGGTTACTTCACACGGAGATCAAAAAATAGCCGTTGAAGCAATGAAAGCGGGTGCACTGGATTATATTTCAAAAAGCTCCATCACTGCTGAAAGCCTTGGACATGTTATTCGCAGTGTTCAGCGACTCCGTAATTCCAAAAGGGAACGGATAACAATGGAGCAAATACTTGATCACAGTGAGAAACGACATCGTACGTTATTCGAACAGAGTCAGGGTTTTCTTTGCACACATGACCTGGAAGGTAATGTTATTACAGTGAATCTTGCCGGAGCTAATAGTATTAACTACACACAAGAGCAGCTGATCGGAATCAATTTGAAAAAGATAATCACTCCTGATACTCAACGTTTGTTCACTCATTATCTGAAAAAAATCCGGAGTGAAAAATCAGCAACCGGTGAAATGAAAGTATTGACAAAGGAGGGTGAGGAGCGGATCTGGTTATACAATAACTCTTTATATGAAGGACCAACTGAAACCTATGTGATTGGCAGTGCGCTTGACATTACAGATCGCGTAAAAATGGAAGAAGAACGATTAAATTCTAAACGAGTGGAAGAAGAGTCGGCAGAAATAAAGAAACTTGCATTTGAGCTTAACACATCTTCCAACAAAATCAAGGACAGTATTAATTATGCGAAAAGACTTCAAAATGGGATCTATAGAAGTTCGGATGTATTTAAGAGAGTATTTCGAAATTCTTTTATCATCGATTATCCGAAAGATATTGTCAGTGGTGATTTTTATTGGTTTAATATAAAAAATAAAAAAAGAATTATTGCTTTAGCAGACTGTACCGGACATGGCGTTCCCGGGGCATTATTATCAACACTCGGATATACGATGCTGAACACGATCGTTTTAACTAACAACATTACGATTCCCGACCAAATCCTGAAAAAACTTTGTATTGATTGGAGAAAAACATTCGACCATTTTAACAAACAGAATAACAATAACGACGGAATGGAGATCTCATTATGCTCAATTGATCATGAGAATAAAGTGTTGGAATTTTCGGCTATGGGTGGAGGGATGTTTTTTATGAGAAATGAAGAACTAACGGAATACAAGGGCGAAAACATAGGTATTTCACGCAATTACCTGAAGACATACACCAATTACGACACAAAAAACCTGACACTTCACAAAATTCCCTTCAAGGAAAGTGACCGCATTTACTTATTTTCTGATGGCTATCGTGATCAATTTGGAGGTTCAGAAGGAAATGAGAAGTTCACTAAAAAACGACTTAAGAATCTGATCGTAAGTATCCAGAAGCATTCCATGGAAAAGCAAAAGCAACTAATAGACAATGCCTTTGTAGAATGGAAAGGGAATAAAGTTCAAGTGGATGATGTTCTTGTAATTGGTGTTCAACTTTAAAAAAATAAAATGGAAATCACTTCGAGTTTTGATGAATTTATTAACAAGAACCCTCATATTGGTTTTATTTCTGAATTAAATAAATCCATTAAAAAAATGGGGCTTACCATGGTATATGAGGGAGTGGTGGAGCAAACAATTATCCGAACCATTGCCAACTCTATTGAAAAAAAAATGGAAGAGGAAAATGAGAATATAAAACTAAAGAAACTAATATTTCATATAACTGTTGAATTACTTCAGAACATTGCCAAATACTCTGATGATGAAATAAAAGGCAAAGGAATAATAATTGTCGGTAAAGTTCATGAGAAGTATTATATAAGTTCCGGAAATGTGATAAAGAATGAAAAGGTAAGTATCCTGACATCGTTGATTGAGTCCATTAATCAGCTGAATACTGATGAAATTAAAAACCTATATGAAACTGCAATTTCAAATGGAAAATACAATACTCAAGGAGGAGCAGGTTTAGGTCTCATTGACATTGTCAGAAAATCTAAAGAAAAACTTCAATACAATTTTGAATCATTAAATAATAACACCGCTTTCTTTCTGGTCACAATAACCATATTAAAATAAAAAATCATGGAAAACCTAATTATTCAAGCCACGGAGGATACTCCTCAAATACTTTTTGACAGAATCGCTGGTACAATGGAACTATCCGGAAAATCATACCCGGACAATGTTTTTTCATTTTATGAACCTGTGTTAAACTGGTTAAATAATTATGCGCCGAATCCTAATACAATTACAAAAGTGGATTTTAAACTTGATTATTTTAACACAGCCACAGCCAAAATAATTTTTGATATCCTCTCCATTTTTAATTCGATTCATTTAAAGGGCCATCAGGTTAATATTTGCTGGTACTATAAAAACGGAGATGATGATATGAAAGAAGCAGGAGAAGGGTATAAAAGTATTCTCGAAACCGAAATAGAGTTCATCAATTATTAGTAATTATTTTAAAAACGGGTAGCAATGAGTGAAGAATTACTGAATGCATTGATGCAGCTATTCGCAATAATTGCAAAACAAAACGAGGGTCCTTCTGATAAGGAGCGCGAGTTTGTATACAATTTCCTTTCCAAACAACTCGATCATAGCAGCGCCAAAAAATACTTCAATCTGTTTCAAAAATTTGCAATAAAAAAAAATGCCCAGAATCGAGTATCTGTTATGGATTCCGTAAATATTATAGGGATAGCAAAGAAGATAAATAAGATCCTCACTCAAAAACAAAAGATCGTTGTATTGATCCGGATTTTTGAGTTAGTAAAAGCAGATGCATCAGGACTTGATCTGAAATATTCCATTATCAAAACCTTATCGGATATATTCAATATATCTTCTTTTGATTTCACATTAATTGAATCCTATATTTTAGAAACCAATATTGATAAAATTGAAAAGGTCGACTTGCTGATCATCGACGGTGACAATCAATTATTGAAAATAACACAAAATGATTTTGATCGATCTAAACTAACCAGTGAAGGATCGGTATTTATTTTAAAAATTAAAAGCGTAGATCTGTTCCTATTTAAAGCTGTTGGAACAATAAATATAAAATGGAACGGACTTGAAATTCATAATGAAACCTGTTATGTACTTGCAATCGGAGGAGTTATTCAATTAAATAACGGAAAGCCCATTTTTTACCAAGAGATTGTAACTCATTTTACTCCGGAAACGGCTTTCCCCCCACTCTCATTCAATATAAATAATATTCAATATTCATTTCCCAATGGCAATATGGCCTTACATGAAATAAACATCTCAGAAGGTCCCGGGAAATTAGTCGGCATAATGGGTGCCAGCGGATCAGGAAAAACAACTCTCCTAAATATTATTTCCGGTCAACAAAAACCCTCCCTGGGAGAAGTTCTGCTGAATGGAATAAATATTCATACTGAAAGTGAAAAAATAAAAGGGGTGATCGGTTTTGTTCCGCAAGATGATTTATTGGTGGAAGAGCTAACCGTTTTTCAAAATCTTTTTTTCAATTCAAAATTCTGTTTCGCTGATCGGAGTAATAAAGAAATTGAAAGTCGTGTGCTTAACCTGCTCGATCTGCTTGGATTGGCAGAGGCTCGTGATTTAAAAGTAGGAACCGTATTAAATAAAGTCATAAGTGGTGGACAGCGAAAACGCCTGAACATAGCTCTTGAGTTAATAAGAGAACCTTCCGTGCTGTTCCTGGATGAGCCAACTTCCGGACTTTCTTCTAAAGATTCTGAAAATATCATAAAGTTATTAAGTCAGTTAGCACTAAAAGGTAAGCTTGTATTTGTCGTTATCCATCAACCCAATTCAGATATTTATAAATTATTAGATAAAATAACACTGCTTGATAAAGGCGGTTACCTTATCTATTACGGCAACCCAATTGAAGCGGTCAGCTATTTTAAAAAAATGGATCAATGGGTAAATAATGAGTTTGGAGAATGTCCTGAATGCGGGAATATTAATTCAGAATCTATTTTCAATATTATTGAGGGAGAAACTTTAAATGAATTTGGTTCCCACACCGGTGCACGAAAAGTTTCAGCAAAAGAATGGTTCGATCTTTTCAAGGATAAGTTCAGCTTTCAAAAGAAAAAGGATGTGACCTTAGCTCCGTCCGATTCATTGCAGACTCCTTCTAAAACAAAACAACTTTTCATTTATTTAACACGTGACTTTTTTTCCAAGATCAGTAATAAACAATACCTGCTTATTAACCTGTTTGAGATTCCATTGCTGGCATTTATTTTGTCTTTTATTATCAGATATGTAAGTAATACTGCCGGTACGGCCTATCTATTCAGGGAGAATGAAAATATTCCGGCATATATTTTTATGTCGATTATTGTGTTTTCATTTACGGGAATTTCCATAAGTGCGGAGGAAATATTCCGTGACAGTAAAATTCTTAAACGGGAAAATTTTTTAAACCTGAGTAGAGGCAGCTATCTGCTTTCAAAAGTATTATTACTATTTACCTTATCGGCTCTTCAAAGTTGTTTGTTTGTACTTATCGGAAATTCCATAATCGGCATTCATGGAATGTTCCTCAGTTATTGGTTGATGCTGTTCAGCGTTTCCTGTTGTGCCAATTTAGTCGGATTAAACATTTCTTCAGCTTTCGACTCCGTGATAACAATATATATTCTGATCCCTTTGCTTTTGATTCCACAAATGATTCTGGGTGGTGCCATATTTAACTATGAAAATTTAAACGAATATATAGGAGGAGGAAATAAAGTTCCACTTATTGCAGAATTTATTCCCGCCAGATGGGCTTATGAAGGTCTCATGGTAGACCAATTCAAAAAAAATGAATTTGAAAAAATATTTTATGAGCTTGAAAAAAAAGAAAGTGCTTATAACTATAAACGAGGGCCATACATTTCACAGCTTCTTAATGTTGCAGAAGAGCTCGATCAACTACTGGATAAAAAACGTACATCAATTGACGAGCTAGCAATCCAAGATAAGATCCATTTATTACAACATGAAATCAAAAAAGAAAGGGAATTAAATCCGACTATTCATTTAGAAGACACTCAAAATTTATCCATAGAAAAACCGGATCATAAGATCATTGTCAATATCAGAAAGTATTTAGATGAGTTAACCTCCTTTTATACTGCCAATCTAAATGCAATAGTAGCACACAAAGAAATGCTGCTCTTTAAGCTTCAGGATAGTCCGGACAAATTACAAGCCTTCAGAAAAAAAAAGAATAGTTATTATAATGAGTATTTATCGGATGTAGTAAAAAAAACGTTTTCAGACAAAAAGCTGTATGAATCAAACAATGAAATCACACAAATAATAGATCCCGTATTTAACGATCCGAGTACGAAATCCTTCTTTAACTTCAGAACTCATTTTTTTGCACCTTCTAAAAGCCTCTTTGGCGGCTTAATTGACACATTCACATTTAATTTACTCGTTATGTGGTGCTTTATAGGTACTTTGTACTATCTCTTATATTTTAATCTTCTAAGAAAAATAATAAACTTCAAAAAGCATGGCTGAATTTCAGTTGTGCCAATTGCTAATTGTTCTATCCATGAAAAAAATAATAGTAATGCTAGGAATTATTTCAATCATTGCAGGATGCAATTCATCGGATTCAGCAAAACAGCAAATCGCTACTGAAACCTCTGGCAAAGACTCGCTAATAAATATTAAATCTTCGCTAAGTGACAATGAGCTGGATCACATTATTGAATCAATTCCATCACCACTAGAATTTTCTTCATTGATCCAATTTAGCGGAGCTGCTTACCAACAATCATTATTAAATAATACAGATAACAGAAGCAAATATAATTCCCAGTTTAACAAGTCTGTCAATTTAGGAATTTATGGCGCTGACCTTGGCTATATTAATATTTATGGCAAAACGTATTCAGCTATGGAATACCTGAATTCGGTTTATCAACTAGCTTCTGACTTAAATATTGGCAACTACTTTGATTTTAACACATTGAAAAGACTGGCAACAAATAATAAAAATTTGGATTCAGTAGTTTATATCACTACTAAAGGATTTGAGAAAATGCATTATCAGTTAAAGAAATCCCACAACTCACAGATCAGTATATTAATTCTTGCCGGCGGATGGGTTGAAAGTGTATATCTAACCACCGGAATTATTCAATCAGGCAGTTCCCCTAAAGCAAAAGATCTGATGTTTACTATTTACGATGAAAAAATTGTACTGGAGGATATTCTAAAACTTACAACTTCTTATAAAGGCAATCCGAATTTCGACAAGTTAATTGCGGATCTCGAAAAATTAAAGGCTATTTATGCTGCAATTACTACAACAAACTCCGCCAGTAATGCTTCTCTCAGCCAGGAGCAATTTAATGAAATTGCGAAAGAGGTTAAAGCAATACGAACTAAATTAATCGAATAAAAAATACTTTAATGAAAATCTCAACTTATACGTTAACACAAATGAAAGTTCTATTTTTTCTTTTCGGAATACTGATTCTGCTTCCTTTTTCTTCAAAGAGTCAGCAAGAATGTCTTGAACAGAAGTTTGAAGATAATTGCGCTCAACAACTGACTACCATTTTTGACGATTATATTTACCTAAAGTCCAGACCTTTTAGCGCACAGGAAAATGTGGACGTTAATTTTGAAGTCACCTTGAAAAGAAATGTCTTATATATTTTTAACGTGTGTGAAAAGCAAGGCAAAAACAGTATGGTCTTAAAATTATTCGACAGCCAAAATAAAATAGTATCGACAAGCATTAATGCAAAGACAAAGGGAAATGATAAAATACTAACGTTTCAACCAAAGGAAACCGGTAAATACTATATCTCTTCCCTTTTTGAAAGGAAAGAGGACAAGTGTTGCCTGATCATGTTTGGAATGGTGAGAAAGAACATAAAGAACTATATCCACCCCTGAGAAATAAGTGGAATTGACTTAAAATCTATGTATTTTGTCAAACTAATTTGAACTAAACTCAAAGTAGATTTTCCCATTAGTTGATTACTAAGCTATCATCTAAAAATTGTTGAAACTCCTGCATTTTCACAACAGCAATCGTCTCTAAATATATTTTTTAAACTTTCAAGATGAACCTCAATTCAATTTGTATTCTTTTGAAGAATGGAAGAAATTTCATAAATCATCGTGTAACAACTACCTTCAGTGATTGATACATTTCAGCTGATACAGGCACTACAAAATAAATTCCACTTGAAAAACCTCCTGTTGAATATTCCCAATTATTAGCTCCATCCAGTTTTACCTGATCGATTAATTGTCCCAATCCGTTTATTATTTTTATTATAACATCCTTTTGAGTTTTAATGGTAAATGAACCATTATTCGGATTGGGATAAACAGTAAGTAAAGATTCGCGGGTATCATTTATAAATTCAATTCCGACCGGTGAAGATTTGTAACTCTCAATAATTATATCATTATGCGCAGTAGGTGAATGGGTGGCGAAATTTGTATAACCGGTCAGATAAATATTATTTGAATGATCAATTACAATTGAATTTAAGTATGCAGGTTGTGAAATACCTTGTAAATATTTGCCTGATGCGTCATAGTTCGCAATAAATGATGATCCTGTTCCCAACTTCGCCACATTTGCCGAAGGGTCAAAGTCCGTATTCTGATTTTGTAATAAACCTGAAACAAACACATTGTCGCCTGCATCAAGAGCAATGCCTAATCCCATTCCCGATCCACCAGTGGCTAACAACACATTGGTCCATACATTAACACCTGATTGATTATATTCCGCAATGTAAATTTGAGAACCACTGATGTAATCAAAAGCATTCCAGCCTGTAACGAAAACATTCGACTTACCATCTACCACCAACGAAGTGCCAGCATCTGCATCAAGCCCTCCGGCACTATGGGCCCACTTGTACGTTCCACTCGAATCATATTTAGCTATAAAAAGATCACTTAAAGTCGGGTCATGTGAAGAAAGTGTATTAGACAAATACGTTTTATCAAACTGCACGGTACCGGAGAATGATCCGGTGACGTACACGTTCGCATTCGCATCCAGGGCAATTGCATTACCCATGTCAAAATCGTTATTTCCTTTGCCCTGCGCCCAAATAAAATGTCCGAACGGATTGTATTTAGCAATAAAAAGATCTGTTATTCCATAAGAAGTTTGAAAAAACGTCGAAGCCGAAGGGTCAAAATCAGCCGTCCCCTCATATGAACCGGTTATATAGGAATTACCACTCTTATCCACTGTTATTGAAGCAGAACTGTCATCAAGTGGGCCTCCCATACTGATTGCCCAGATGAAATTGCCTGATGAATTATATTTAGCGATAAATATATCTGTTCCGCCGGCAGAGGTCAGATTATATGTAGCTGCAGACGGATCAAAATCTGCAGTGCCTGAAAAGTTGCCGGTTATGTATATATTTCCTGTTGAGTCAAGTGCAATTGAATTTCCTCTATCATCCAAGGGGCCTCCCAAATTCATTCCCCAGACACATTTTCCACCAGTGGTATATTTGGCGAGAAAAGCATCGGAGCCTCCGGCAGAACCCAACCATGTAAAAGACCCGGACTTATCAAAATTTGCCATGCAGGTAAAACTTCCGGTTACATAATAATTGCCAGCCTCATCCACTTTAATGCAATTTCCAAAATCATTGCCCAGAGGGGTCCCGTCAGGAATAATTGCCCAGGAATAGGCACCGGATAACTTATAAGATGATAAAAAAAACAGATCACTGCTTAGCGGTGTAGTTGATAATGGAGGAGCGACACCCAATGGATCGAAACTTCCTTTACCATGAAAATCTCCCGCGACGTTCACATTTCCCTTGGAGTCTATCACCAAAGATGTTCCGCCGTATTGAGTGGAGTCTCCCATGTGCAATGCCCATGTATACTTTCCACTTGAATCATACTTTGCCAGAAATGGATCTGCAAAATTACAAACAAGAGATTTTACGGTTGCTGAAGGATCAAAATCTGCGGTACCGGAAAAGTATCCGGTAACATACACGTTGCAGTTGGTATCTAATCCAATAGCCTGTGCACGATCACCAAATGAAGCATTACCACCCATTTGTTTCGCCCACACATAAGAGCCAAGCGAATCGTATTTGGCTATAAAAATATCATCGTTTCCAAATGAATGTAGTTTCCTGATTACAGCTGAAGGATCAAAATCCACAATACTATCAAAGTATCCGGCCACATACACATTTTGGCTGGCATCAACAGCTACCGAACTTACCTGTGAAAGCGAACCTGCCATGCCTTGCGTGCTTTTTGCCCAGATATAATTACCAGATGAATCATACTTTGCAATAAATGCGTCTCTATACCCGCCCGAACTTAACTTTGCAGCTTTTAGGGATGGATCGAAATCAATTGTATCTGAAAAAGTTCCTCCCAAATAAATATTACCTTTCTGATCAAGTTTCATTGACTCCACTTCACAAATACCATACAGTCCTGCCTGTATATCTTTTACCCAATTAAATGCACCTGCTGAAGTATACTCGGCAATAAACATATCCCAATTAAGACTGGAGGAGGTAATGCTGGCAATACCGGCAGAAGGATCGAAATCAACTTTACCCTTGAAAGTACCAGTCACACACAAGTTATTTGCCTGGTTAATGGTTATTGAATTACCCTGTGCATAAGCCCCGGTTGTGCATTCTGCCCACAAATAATTTCCGCTACTACTGTACTTGGCAATAAACATGGTCGCTTGTGTTGCATTTAAAAACGCGGTTGCGGCAGATGGGTCAAAATCAACTTTACCGGAAAATGTACCAATGACGTAAATATCTCCTGTGGAATCTGCGGCAATTGAAGAAATTTTTTCAGAAGTGTTGCCGGTTAAATCTTTTGCCCAAATATACCTTCCAAGTGAATCGTATTTTACAATATAAATATCCTCGGAATTTTCCGCAGGCAGATACGCCAAACCCGCACCGGGATCAAAATCCAATACATTTGTAAAATTACCAGCAAGATATATATTTCCCTTGCTGTCTTTTGTCAAACAATTTGCATATCCTACTCCATTTGCAGAACCGATAAGTTTTGAAGAAGTGAATTTAAGTGTTTGAGCGGCACTTTGCCAAACGATAATAAAATTTAAAACCGTTATAAAAAGTAAATATTTTTTCATTGGTTGATTTTTACATTTTCGCTTTAGCGCATCTGAAAATTCAGACTAATGTAACTAAAATGACTAATAAATAAAATACGTATTTATACGTAGAAAGAGAGGCCTGCCAGTTTATAAATAATACCAAACACGTTGGCCTGGATATTCATCCTGAATGATACCTGTATTACTATGCTGGGAGTTTTATCGCACGCCGAATATTACTCACAAAAAAGAGTCGGGATATTCATTCGAATTGTGCCAATATTATCGAGCCATTTAAACTCATCCTTAAAATACATCATAAAAAAGTCGGGATGGATATCCCGACTAGCATAATATTAAACATGTTGGTCGGGATATTCATCCCGACTGACACCAATATTATTTATCGAATCATCAAACTTAACCTCTAGTCAATTAAAATGACTTCAAGCATTGAATTCATACCTGCATAATTGCGTGCGGAACTAAACATATATTCCCAGGGTGTTGAAACAAACATTTCTTCTACGGGATTATTATGAATGTACTGCAATTTTTGCATCGTGAATTTTGCCGTGTATAATTCTATTGGACGAAAACCATCCTTCCAGAATTTATATTCATTTGATTTTGCATGTTTACCTGCTGCCTTTTTAAAACTTTCCAGCAGCCAATCTCTTCTGCTCTCCGGTTCATCTATGATCTGCTGAATTATTTTTGTTGATGTATGTCTTTTGAAATCACGGATAATATCTGTCAAGACAAATCCTTCTTTTGCCCCTACGATCATGTGCAGATGACTTGGCATAAGACACCATGCAAAAAGATCCAGACCTTTATTTTCCTGACAATATTTCAATGATTCTACAATAGTAATTTTGTGGTTTTTTCTTATGAATACATCTATCCAATCGACAACGGTCAATGTTATAAAATACGGGCGCGTATTGTCATAAACACGGTAATGGAATTCACCTAAATGCATACATTTTTATTTTAATGCAAATGTATGCGGGTTATTTGTGTGAATTATACGTATTAATACTTAAGGATGGTAAACAGTTGGAGTGTTGGTCGGGATATCCAGTTAGTCGGGATATCCATCCCGACTTATATCACTATTACTTCATAAATTATTTATACCACTCTTAAAACTCATCGCGTAAAAGTCGGGATGAATATCCCGACCAACGTGTTCATTATTTTTTATAAAAGGGTTGTTTTTGCGTCTTTGTACCAAAAAAAAGTTTCGGAACTTCATACCATTTATTCAGGTTACGAGTTGATGGCGGTATTGGGCGGGATAAACATCGCCGCCCAGCGTGTTAAATCTTTTCAACTCTAAAACCTGAACCAACGTTTCTACCTCCATTTCTGAAAGACCGAAGCTCTGAAAACTGAACAAAATTTTCACCTATGGAATAAACCTTTCCTGTTGTTTTAAGAATTCCGATTCAATACCCATTGCCAAGGAAAAACCACCAGAGGACACTAGCTCAAATCCAGATTCTTCATCAAATATTTTAGTCATCGTTTCTTTTGTTTCTTTATCCTTAAAACTGACAATTGACATATTCATATTTTTCCACGAAAAACTACAAGTAATTTGTTCACAAGAAACAACTGCAATATAAAGAACTTCTACTAAATGTTCTTTTGTTAATCTGATAATTAATTTTTTATGACTAATGTCAAATGAAAATATCTGAGTATTGGCACCCACAAAATTCTTCAACAAGATATTCGCTTCATTTATATTTGTAATAACTTTCATATTTATATAAAAATAGAAAAAAAAAATCAAAGTTTAATTATTATGGGTGAATGGCAATTTTTAATTTTTTTGCCAAAATAAAATTTCTTAAAAAATTGCCCGATGGGCATGGGTTGTACCCTTGCCCCAACGATTATGACACCTCAATGCTTTTTATTTCAAAGAACAAATTTATTTTTTCTTAATCACAACTTAAAAACAAAACTCTTTTATTTTTTTTAGTTACTACATTTTATTTTTTACGTACTAATACCTAGTTGGAAAAGTTTGTATAACTATAGCAAAAAAGGCTGGACAAAGCAGGCTGACATTTCGTAATTTCATACCATTTATTCAGGTTACGAGTTGCTGACGGTATTGGGCGGGATAAACATCGCCGCCCAGCGTGTTAAATCTTTTCAACTCTAAAACCTGAACCAACGTTTCTACTCATCTTTTTCCTGACCATTAAACCCGTATGGCAATTTTTAATTTTTTTGCCAAAATAAAATTTCTTAAAAAATTGCCCGATGGGCATGGGTTGTACCCTTGCCCCAACGATTATGACACCTCAATGCTTTTTATTTCAAAGAACAAATTTATTTTTTCTTAATCACAACTTAAAAACAAAACTCTTTTATTTTTTTTAGTTACTACATTTTATTTTTTACGTACTAATACCTAGTTGGAAAAGTTTGTATAACTATAGCAAAAAAGGCTGGACAAAGCAGGCTGACATTTCGTAATTTCATACCATTTATTCAGGTTACGAGTTGCTGACGGTATTGGGCGGGATAAACATCGCCGCCCAGCGTGTTAAATCTTTTCAACTCTAAAACCTGAACCAACGTTTCTA
>Ga0206957_1008_pt2 | contig 71664 bp, 65 predicted proteins | sample Alteio_BWOrgHeat_32_FD_152975 | JGI IMG/M metagenome (GOLD analysis project Ga0206957, IMG submission 152975) | Enriched cells from forest soil in Barre Woods Harvard Forest LTER site, Petersham, Massachusetts, United States -... | ecosystem: Environmental > Terrestrial > Soil > Temperate forest >...
TTGAAATAGCAGAAATCAAACGCTGACGATTTGCTGCTGAATATATTACCTACTGAAAGCGCTGAGAAGCCAGGAAATTTTGTAAAGCAACTTTTACAATACGCTTCAAAAATTGATGCTGATCTGATCACCATGCTAAATATCCAGGACATTGGATTAACGGAGTTTATTGCCGGTCCCGACGAGCAACAGGTGATTACAAACGAAACACAAATACCAGTGCTTTGTATGAACCCTGTGAATGTTACCGTATCCACGGGAAGCATTTTATTTTCTTAAGATTTAACAGCTGATTTTTTACTCATTGGAGGATGGCGCAAGCTCATCATCGTAACCTCCTTTATCAAGGCGGTCCTTTACCTCCTGCAGGTATTGCATTTTCTTTTCGTTCCTGCGTTTGATGCTGGTCTCCGTGAAGTAATGATGCTTCTCCAGGAAACGAACCTGGATTTCATCCCACTGGCGTTTAGAAGTAATCTTATTATACGTAACCATTTCCTGGCGCAATGAATCGGCCACATCATTTACATCATTGCGTCCGAGATAATCAAGATCTGCATCACACATGATTTGTTCCAAAAGGTCATTCGGCTTTTGTGGAACCTGAGTAGCCATTATCAGTCGTGTAACAACTGCAATTTGTTTTTTACTGTAACCGTATTGAGGTAATACTTCTTTTGCAATTTCCACTCCAATCTCTTCATTGTTATCATAACGTCTGATAAAACCTGCATCATGGAATAAAGCAGCTGTTTTCAATAATTCAATTTGTTCCGGATCAACATTTTCTGATTTGGCAATACGTTCAACAGAACTGCAAACATTTAATGTATGATGAACATTGTGATACGTTAAATTTTCAGGCAAAAACTCCGAGATCAGTTTCAGAATGTGCTGACCCATATCTTTATAGTTGATGCGGTTAGCAAGGTTTGTAGAAAGTATTTTAAAGAAATCGTCATTGGGTGCCCTGCCTTCCAGGTTAACAGATAAACGCGGTTTAATACGATCCACATAATACATTTCTATTTCGCCTTTATTCTTGGCCGTTATTTTACCTCTGAACGTACAATCGTAAAATGAATTTACATATCCATACGTTTCCCCCGAAATATTAATTTTTCCAGGCTCACTGCTGGATTCCATACGGGATGCCGTATTCACAGTATCTCCCCAGATATCATATGCAAATTTTTTACTTCCCACAATACCGGCAACAACCGGTCCGGTATGGACACCGATACGAATCTCCCAAAACTCTTTTCCCTTCGACATTTTTTCATGCTTCCACTCTTCCATAAAAGCCTGGATCTCCAGCGCTGCAAGAATAACATCTACAGGATTGCTTCGGTTACGGATTGGAATTCCTCCGGCGCACATATAGGCATCCCCTATTGTTTTTATTTTTTCAATTCCGTAACGACCGGTAATTTCATCGAATTTCCTGAAACAATAATCCAGCTCGTATACAAGTTGTTCAGGAGTTAACCGTTCTGCAATGCTTGTAAATCCCTTGAAATCAGTGAATAGTACACTCACCATTTTATAATGGCGAGGCGCAGCTTTACCGTAATTCTTAAGCTCCTCAGCCGTTTCAGTAGGTAATAATTTTCAGAAGGCCTACCAGTATTATCTTTTATACAGTGAAGTGAAAGATGCTGTGCATATAAAAGAAAACTCAAAGAGTGTCGCAGAGCTGACGGCTAAGTTTGATGCTGAAAAAAAGGATAAAGAAAATGACATACTTATAAAAGAAAAGAAAAATGAAGAGCTGGCAGCAAATCGTCAGCGTTTGATTTCTGCTATTTCAATTGCGTTATTATGGCTGCTGATTGCATCTGCGGATTTTCCCATGCGCTCATACAACATTCCCAGGTTATTATAGGTAGATGCTATACCCATATCATCATTTTGCTCCTGGTGAATTTTCAATGCCTTTTTCTGAAAATCAAGTGCCAGATCAAGTGTATTCAAACGCAGGTAAACATTCCCTAAATTATTATAACATTGTGCAAGTGCCTGCTGATCCTTCACCTGCTCCTGCATGTTTAAAGCCTTTTGATAATATTCCAGCGCCTGCCTGTAATTTTTGCGCTCATAATAAATATTACCAATGTTATTATAGTTTTCACTCAGACCGGCTTTGTCGTTTTGCTCCAGCTGGATTTTTAACGATGATTGCAAATAATCCAGCGCTAATCCATAATTCCCGTCTTTAAAATAAATTTTGGCAATATTGGTATAGTTGGTTGCAATGGATGCCTTATCCCCGAATTCTTCCAGTAAACTCAGCACGCTTAAATAGTTCCTGATAGCAAGCGGGTAATAGCCCTGACGATAATAAATTAAGCCAAGACTATTATAGCAAAGCAACATGCCTTTCTTATTATTCAGCTTTTCAAATATGTCCAATGCCTTTGTATGACTTGTGAGCGCATCATTCAGGTCATTATGACTGTAATGATACAAGCCCATATTCCGGTAAGCATAGGCCATTCCGCTGTGAAACTCTGTCTTGTCGGCCAGCTCCAGTGCCTGGTTGGCATAATCGAGTGCAACTTCCGGTTCAGAAATCAAATATTCCTGGCAAATTGCATTTAATAAATTGACGCGCGTGGTATCGTTTTTGCTGCTTCTCTCCAGACTATAAAGCGAATCTAAACGTTGACGGTTTTGAGCAGAGAGTGCACTCCATGGCGCAAGTAAAGCCAGGAGAAATATGTATACAAATGTTCTTAGTCTGCGTTTCAACATATATTCTATAAATCAAATATATAGAAAATGTTGGCATATGAAAGGAAAGAATTATCCGACGTATTTTTCGTAAAAAACTTAGCCGTTTCAAACATTTGTTCTTAACTTTAAAGCCCAAATTAATGACTATTATGCACAGCTCAACGTTAGATTATCTCCCGATCGTACTAATGTTTATTGTAGCGATGGGTTTCGTGGCAACGACACTGGTTGTAACACATTTGCTTGGGCCAAAACGCAAAACCAAGGTAAAACAAGATCCCTTTGAATGTGGTATTGAAGCTCAGGGAGATGCCCATGTGCCTTTTTCTGTTAAATATTTTCTTGTAGCGATACTTTTTGTACTGTTTGACGTGGAAGTGATTTTCATGTATCCATGGGCTGTTAACTTCAGAAATCTTGGATTTACAGGGTTTATGGAGATGATGACATTCATTGCTTTCTTTTTGGTAGGATTTATTTACATTGTTAAAAAGGGCGCATTGAAGTGGGAATAGTTAAAAAAATTGGCAAAAGACAGTTGACAAAACACAAGTAATTGCTTACTGTAAAAATTGTAAACTGCCAATTAATTTTTTTTAAATGAGTAAATCAGAAATAATAACTCCAAAAGCAACCGTAGGAAATACACCTGCAGGTTATGAAGGTCCGGGATTTTTTGCGACTTCATTGGACAAAGCAGTTGGCATGGCCCGTAAAAACTCACTCTGGCCATTGCCCTTTGCTACATCCTGTTGTGGAATTGAATTCATGGCCACCATGGCATCACATTACGATCTGGGTCGTTTCGGCTCTGAACGTTTAAGTTTTTCTCCACGCCAGGCGGATCTGCTGATGGTAATGGGAACTATTTCAAAAAAAATGGGACCAATTCTTCGGCAGGTATATGAGCAAATGGCTGAACCAAAATGGGTATTAAGCATGGGAGCCTGCGCATCAAGCGGTGGCATTTTTGATACGTACAGCGTTTTACAGGGCATCGACCGGATTATTCCCGTTGATGTATATATTCCTGGCTGTCCTCCGCGTCCTGAACAAGTGATAGACGGACTGATGCAAATACAAAAGCTGGTTGAAAATGAGTCAATACGCCGTCGTGATTCAGAAGAATACAAAGCACTTCAGGCAAAATACGGATTAGAATAATTATGGAAAATACGTTGCTTACTACCTTAACTGAAAAACTCAAAGCAAAATTTGGGGCTGACCTTATAAACGCTGAACAACAATACGATTTCCCTGTTTTTACAATCCGGAAAGATAAAATAATTGACATAGTGAAAAGTCTACAGGAAGATGGTTTCAACTTTTTAACTGATCTCACAGGCATTCATTATCCCGACAATAAAGGACAGGAACTGGGAGTGATCTACCACTTGCACGACATGCCCAAAAACACAAGAATACGTTTAAAAATATTTACAAGCATTAACGATCCTTCGGTTCCGACTTTAACAGGACTTTTTCCTGGTGCAAACTGGATGGAACGCGAAACATTTGATTTTTTCGGAATAAAATTTACAGGACATCCGAACCTGAAGCGCATATTAAATATGGATGAAATGAATTATCATCCGATGCGCAAAGAATATCCTTTGGAAGATGCAAAAAGAGATGATAAGGACAATTCAATGTTTGGAAGATAAAAGCAGATCGAACTAAAAAGAAATGTCAGAAGTAAAAGATAAAACAAACATCAACGCAGAAGAGAAAGTGCTTTCTACACTTAATCTTGGGCCTACGCATCCCGCCACACACGGCATTTTCCAGAATGTGTTAAAAATGGACGGAGATATTATCCGCGGAGCTGAATCAACTATCGGGTATATCCATCGTGCGTTTGAAAAAATTGCAGAACGCAGGCCATATAACCAGATCACGCCTTTAACTGACCGCATGAATTACTGCTCTTCCCCTATTAATAATATGGGTTGGGAAATGACGGTTGAAAAACTGATCAATGCGGAAATTCCAAAACGCGTACAATATATGCGCGTTATTATAATGGAGTTGTCGCGTATTGCAGATCATATTATTTGTAATAGTGTAATCGGTGTTGATACCGGGGCAATGACAGGCTTCCTTTACGTATTCCAGTATCGTGAAAAAATTTACGAAATATTCGAAGAAATTTGTGGAGCGCGTTTAACAACAAATATTGGTCGCATTGGCGGTTTTGAACGTAACTGGAGTCCGGTTGTATGGGCTAAGATTGACGCCTTACTTGAAGAACTTCCGAAAGGATTAAAAGAATTTGAGAATTTATTAATGCGTAACCGCATTTTTATTGATCGTGTCAGCGGATGCGGACCAATAACTGCAGAAAGAGCACTCGCTTATAGCTTTACGGGACCTAATCTGCGTGCAGCAGGAGTTGATTATGATGTTCGTGTTGCAAAACCGTATTCATCTTACGAAGAATTTACATTTAATATTCCTGTCGGATCAACTGGTGATACCTATGACCGCTTTATGGTTCGTGAGCAGGAAATGTGGGAAAGCATCAGCATCATCAAACAAGCGCTTGAAAAAGTAAAGAAAGAACCTGCAGATATTTTCCATGGAAATGTTCCTGAATTTTATTTGCCGGACAAACAGGAAGTATATAATAATATGGAAGCACTCATTTACCATTTCAAAATTGTCATGGGGGAAATGGATGTTCCTGCGGGGGAAGTATATCATGCTGTTGAAGGCGGTAACGGAGAACTTGGATTTTACCTGGTAAGTGATGGAGGACGTTCACCCTATCGTTTGCATTTCCGCAGGCCATGTTTTATTTATTACCAGGCTTATACAGAAATGATTAAAGGCGGTATGTTAAGTGATGCTATTTTAACAATGAGCAGCATGAATGTAATTGCTGGCGAACTGGATGCTTAGATTACGAATAACGAATTGATACGAATTTGCGAATAAGAAGATGTCAAACAATAAGGAAATAAAATTTTCACCCGAGGCTTTTGAACTTGTTCAGAAGATTATCAAGCGCTATCCTGAAGGCAAGCAAAAATCGGCTCTGTTACCTGTGCTGCATATAGCCCAGGCCGAATTCGACGGGTGGCTGAGCGCTCCTACAATGGATTATGTTGCTTCTATTCTAAACATTAAACCGATCGAAGTTTACGAAGTTGCTTCTTTCTATAGTATGTTCAATCTGAAACCGGTTGGCAAATGCCTGATTGAAGTCTGCCGCACCGGACCATGCTGGTTGATGGGCGCAGAAGACGTTGTTCGTCACATTGAAAAGAAATTCAATATTAAAGAAGGTGAAACAACCAAAGACGGCATGTTCACTTTAAAAACTGTTGAATGCCTTGCTGCATGTGGTTCAGCGCCAATGATGCAAATCGGTGAAACATACCATGAGAATTTAACCATGGAAAAAGTAGATAGCATTTTAAATGATTATAAAGCCAAAGGTGAGCGCGTAACACATTGGGATAAAAAACACATAAAAGGCCACTAATTTCACGAATTAACACGAATTGATTAATGACCGATTTTTTAATAGCAGAAGAGCCTGAAGTGATGTACAAAGCATCTGACTTGATTTTCAAGGATGAGGTTTTTGAAATTATCGGCGTGTGCATGGAAGTTCATAGAATTCTTGGCAAAGGTTTTTCTGAGATCGTTTATAAAGATGCTATGCAATTGGAATTCAAAAGAAAAAACTGGCACTTTGAAAGAGAAAAAAAGTTTGAAATAAATTACAAGAATGTTATTTTACCTCATTACTATTTTGCAGACTTTGTATTTGATAATAAAATTATTTTAGAAGTTAAAGCACAAGAAGGAGTAGTTGATGCGCATTATAAACAGACAATAAATTATCTTGCTGCATCCAAATTTAAATTAGGTTTGATAATCAATTTCGGAGAAGATTCTCTAAAATTCAAAAGAGTTATTTTATAATTAGTGAAAATTAGTGTAATTAGTGGCTAGACAACTTTTAATAGATAATATAACAACATCCACCTCATTGGGCGATTATAAGTCGCATGGCGGATATTCTGCACTTGAAAAAGCGCTGAAGATGAAACCCGAAGATATAGTTGCAGAAGTTCAGAAATCTGGGTTACGCGGACGTGGAGGAGCTGGTTTCCCCACTGGGATGAAATGGAGTTTTATTGCAAAACCTCCGGGAGTACCGCGTCACCTGGTTTGCAATGCGGATGAAAGCGAACCGGGAACATTTAAAGATCGTTATCTGATGCAAATGAAACCACATATCCTGATTGAGGGAATGATTGTTTCGAGTTTTGCGTTAGGTGCAAATACATCGTACATCTATATCCGTGGTGAAATGATGCAGCAGTTTCACATTTTGCAAAATGCAATTGATGAAGCTTATGCAGCAGGATTACTCGGTAAAAATATTCTCAATAGCGGCTTTGACCTCGATCTGCATGTTCATTGTGGTGGTGGAGCTTATATCTGCGGGGAAGAAACAGCATTGATCGAATCACTAGAAGGTAAGCGCGGCAATCCACGCATTAAACCTCCTTTCCCTGCTGTTAAAGGTGTTTGGGACAGACCCACTGTTGTTAATAATGTTGAAACAATCGCTGCAGTTGTTCCTGTCATTAACATGGGTGGTGAAGAGTATGCGAAAATCGGTGTTGGAAAAAGTACTGGCACAAAATTAATTTCTGCAAGCGGACATATTAACAAACCCGGTGTTTACGAAATAGAATTAGGTGTTCCTGTTGAAGAATTTATTTATTCAGAACAATATTGCGGAGGCATTAAAGGCGGAAGAAAGTTAAAAGCGGTTGTAGCAGGCGGCTCTTCTGTGCCAATTCTTCCAACTGAACTTATTTTAAAGACTGCAAAAGGCGAACCACGTTTGATGACTTATGAATCACTTGGTGATGGCGGCTTTCAGACTGGAACAATGCTTGGTTCAGGTGGATTTATTGTGATGGATGAAAGCTCCAGTATTGTTAAGAACCTATATAATTTCACCCGTTTCTATCACCACGAAAGCTGCGGCCAATGCAGTCCATGCCGTGAAGGAACAGGATGGATGGAAAAAATATTGCATAAAATAATTGACGGGCATGGCACCATTTCGGACATTGATCTGTTATGGGATATCCAGGGAAAGATTGAAGGGAAAACAATTTGTCCGTTGGGTGAAGCCGCTGCATGGCCTGTTGCTGCTGCAATTCGTCACTTCAGGGCAGAATTTGAAGAGTACGTAAAAAATCCGAAAGCGATTAAAGATGTAAAGCATTATTATAGATTGAATAATTTGCAGGAGGCGTAAGCCCCTCTCCTTCTCTCCCCAAGGGGAGAGGGAAGAACAAATAAAAAATACTTAACAGTTAAAATTCCTCCCTTGGGGGAGGTCAGGAGGGGCCAATGGCAAAAGTCACAATAGATGGTCATTTGATAGAAGTTCCGGATGGAACAACTATTCTTGATGCCGCACGCATGATCGGTGGGGAGATTGTTCCGCCTGCCATGTGCTATTATTCCAAATTAAAAACTACGGGCGGTTATTGCCGTACTTGTATTGTTAAGGTAAGCAAGGGCTCAGACAAAGATCCTCGCCCAATGCCAAAGCCTGTTCCTTCCTGCCGCACAACTGTGATGGATGGAATGGAAGTGCAGAATATTACATCTCCGGATTTACTGGAAGCGCGTGCAGGTGTTGTTGAATTTTTATTATTAAACCATCCGCTCGATTGCCCTATTTGTGATCAGGCCGGAGAATGCCACCTGCAGGATTTAGGTTATCAGAACGGAAAGGTAAAAACACGTTATGAATTTGACCGCAGGGAATTTGAACCAATTGATATCGGTGAAAAAATAAAACTGCACATGAAGCGCTGCATTCATTGCTTCCGTTGTGTAAAGCTTGCTGAACAATTAACCCCTGGCCGCTACCATGGTATGTTGAATCGCGGTGACCATTCAGAAATTTCTACTTATATCCAGCACGCAATCGACAACGAATTTTCAGGTAACATGATTGATGTTTGTCCGGTTGGCGCCTTAACTGATAAAACATTCCGTTTCAAAAGTCGTGTATGGTTTACCAAACCTGAAGATGCACACCGTGATTGCAAAAAGTGTACGGGAAAAGTTCGTTTGTGGCTGAAAGGTGAAGAGGTACTGCGTGTAACTGCACGCAAAGACCAATACGGAGAAGCAATCGATTTCATTTGCAACGAATGCCGTTTTGATAAAAAGAAAACAAGTGACTGGGTTATTGAAAAACCAACTCATATTGACCGTCACTCAGTTATTTCTGCAAATCATTATGAATCATTAAAGAATTTAAAGCTGGATATAGATAAACAAAAGAAACAACTGGAACATAAAAAGGTGGGATTGGGAGAAGGGGCGTTAAATCCAAATAATCAATAGCCACGAATTTCACGAATTGACACTAATTTAATTCGTGAAATTTAGTGTAATTGCAGGCTTAAAAGAGATAGTAAAAATTTATGATCACATTTTAATATACAAAAGAAACGGAACACAAAAAGGTAAATTTAGGAGAGGGGCATTGAACTCAAATAATCAATAGCCACGAATTATACGAATTAACACTAATTTAATTCGTGAAAATTAGTGTAATTGGTGGCTTAAAATAGATAGTAAAATTTATGATTACATTTTTAATATATAAAGGAATATTAGTCGTTGCTGTCTTTGCAATTTCATTGTTAGTTGGAATGTATTCAACTTATGGTGAGCGTAAAGTCGCTGCTTTTCTGCAGGATCGCCTTGGTCCAAACCGAGCAGGACCGTTTGGTATATTACAGCCGCTTGCTGATGGTGTAAAAATGTTCATGAAAGAAGAGTTTATTCCGGCACTTTCCAATAAATGGCTTTTCATTATGGGTCCGGGATTAGCATTAATGATCCCGTTTATGACCAGCGTGGTTATCCCCTGGGGTGGCAGTTTACATATTGGAGGAAATTTATATCCGCTTCAGGTTACTGATATTAATATTGGGATCCTTTACCTGTTGGGCGTTGTATCGATTGGTGTTTATGGAATCATGATTGGTGGCTGGGCATCTAATAATAAGTACTCGCTGCTTGGTGCAATACGTGCGTCTTCTCAAATGATCAGTTATGAGTTGGCAATGGGTCTCGCAATCATTGCACTTATCATGCATACCAACACATTGAGCATTGGACAGATGGCAGCACAACAAACAGGCTGGCATTGGAATATCATTTATCAGCCTTTGGGCTTCCTGATTTTTCTTGTTTGTGCATTTGCAGAAACAAACCGTGCACCATTCGATTTACCTGAATCAGAAAGCGAATTGGTTGGTGGTTACCACACGGAATATAGTTCGATGAAACTCGGTTTTTATTTATTTGCCGAATATATCAATATGTTTATTTCATCAGCCGTAATGGCAACGTTATATTTCGGAGGTTACAACATGCCGCTGATCGGACGTTTTATTCATGATCCAAACTGGCTTACCATTTTAGGCAGTGTATTTTTATTTGTCAAAATAATTTTCTTCATTTTTCTTTTCATGTGGGTACGTTGGACATTGCCGCGTTTCCGTTATGATCAATTGATGCATTTAGGATGGAGGATTTTATTGCCTTTATCACTAGCCAATATTGCGATTACAGGCATACTTATGTTTTTAACAGGAAGGATTCATTAGAAGTTGGCAAAAGAACAATTAGCAATTAAATTAAAAAGCTAGTTAATTAAAATGGGTAGTTTTAAAGATTTAACAGTTTATAAAAAAGGATTTAGTCTGGCAATGGATATTTTCAGAGCAAGTAAAAAGTTTCCTGAAAACGAAAAATTTGGTCTTACGAGCCAGATAAGACGTTCTTCCCGTTCTGTTTGTTCAAATATTGGAGAAGGCTATAGAAAAAGAATTTATAATGCACATTTTATTAGTAAAGCTTCGGATGCAGACATGGAAAATTCAGAAACTCAAGTCTGGCTTGATTTTGCTTTAGAATGCGAATATATTTCAAAAAAAGTATACGATGAGTTTACAACAAGGTCGGAAGAAGTAGGAAGATTATTAAATCATATGGTTGAAAATCCCGAAAAATATAAAGGATCATTAATTAACAAAAATTAAAATAGATGGCTTGCAAGTTGCAAACTATCTTTTTGCCAATTTATTTCAGATGCAAAGTTTAACAAATAGATCAGTAGCGGTTCAGAAAAAGGAAATGAGCTTTATTGAAAAGCTTTATTTACCTGCCATTCTGCATGGAATGAAAATCACATTCAGCCACTTCTTTAAAAAGAAAGCTACGATCAATTATCCGGAAGTAAAACGGGACATAGCGAAAGTATATCGCGGACAACATGTTTTAAAACGCGACGAGATTGGAGCTGAACGCTGCACAGCATGCGGATTATGCGCTGTAGCTTGTCCGGCCGAAGCCATTACAATGGTTGCTGCAGAACGTAAAAAAGGTGAAGAGAATTTATACCGTGAAGAAAAATATGCAAGCACTTATGAAATTAACATGCTGCGCTGCATTTTCTGCGGATTGTGCGAGGAAGCTTGTCCGAAAGAAGCCATTTTTTTAACAGACAGAATTGTGCCTTCAACATTTCAACGCGGAGAATTTATTTACGGAAAAGATATTCTTGTGGAAGGAACCGAGCCGGCTAAACGTATTGATGTAACAAAACGCCAGACACAAGAGGTGCTTGAATTTAAAAAGCATCCGGAGTTTGCACATAATAAATTATACGACGGAAAACAATTGAAACAAAAACATTAAACAGTCAGCATACTAGAAAATTTATGACAGTATATTTATTTTATTTGCTTTCCTTCATCGCCATCCTTTGCGGATTGATGGTGGTTGTTTCCAAGAACCCCGTGAATAGTGTCCTTTTTCTTATCATGACTTTCTTTGCAATTGCAGGACACTACTTGTTACTAGGTGCACAATTTTTAGCAGCCGTTCATATTATAGTATACGCCGGCGCAATCATGGTCCTCTTCCTGTATGTTATTATGATGATGAATTTCAACAAGAACAGTGAGCCAAGTAAAACGGCCATCTCACAGATCATAGCAACAATTGCGGGAGGGATTCTCCTGATCACCCTGGTTGGTGCCTTGCGCGTTAGTGATGCTGAAATTGTGAGTGGTACAATTGACAAAAGCATAGGCACTGTTGGAAATCTTGGCAAAGTATTATTCGGTAAATTTTTATTGCCATTTGAAGTTTCGTCATTATTATTTCTTGCGGGTATGACTGGTGTTGTATTATTAGGCAAAAAAAATGAATCGTAATTATGCAGACATTACAAACTGTTCCGATTAACATGTATATCCTGCTGAGTGCAGTGTTATTCTCTATCGGAGTCTTCGGAGTACTCCTTCGCAGAAATGCGATCATCATTTTCATGTGTATCGAATTGATGCTGAATGCCGTTAATTTATTACTCGTTGCATTCTCTACCTATTTAGGTGATGCAGACGGACAAGTATTTGTATTTTTTATTATGGCCGTCGCTGCTGCAGAAGTTGCTGTGGGACTAGCCATTTTAACAATGATTTACAGAAATACAGGTTCTGTGGATATTGAAGTATTAAACAAATTGAAGAACTAGTTTTTAGTCATTAGTCCAGAGTCCTTAGTAAAATAAGATAAAGACTCAAGACTAACGACTCAAGACTCAAGACTATAGTTATGACACAATTAGTTGGTTTAATTCCATTACTGCCACTCATCGGATTCCTGATCATCGGAATCTTTGGCAAACAGCTTTCGAAAGGAATTGTGGGCGCTATCGCCTGCGGAAGCATTCTTGGATCTTTTCTGATTGCGCTGGCAGTTTTCTTCCAGGTTAAATCTTCCGAATCACATTCGATTACAATAACTCTATTCGACTGGATCTCCTCCGGAAAATTACATGTAGCGTTTTCTTTTTTAATTGATCCGCTTTCTGCTTTATTCCTGTTAATCATAACAGGTGTTGGGTTTCTGATCCATGTTTATTCGGTTGGTTATATGCACGAAGATGAAGGCTTCTCCCGCTTCTTTGCATACCTTAATTTATTTGTGTTCTTCATGTTAATACTGGTAATGGGCTCTAATTACCTGCTGATGTTTGTTGGCTGGGAAGGTGTTGGACTTTGTTCCTACCTGCTTATCGGATTCTGGTTTAAGAACACCGCTTATAACAATGCCGCAAAAAAAGCATTTATCCTGAATCGCATTGGTGACCTGGGTTTCCTGCTGGGCATACTGCTTATATTTATCACTTTCGGAAGTATCAGCTATGCTGAAGTTTTCAGTCAGGCTAAATTTTTAGGTGTAGACAAACCCGTTATTACTACAATCACTTTATTATTATTTGTAGGAGCAATGGGAAAAAGTGCACAGATCCCTTTATACACATGGCTGCCTGATGCAATGGCCGGTCCAACTCCCGTATCTGCCCTGATCCATGCTGCAACAATGGTTACTGCAGGGATTTACATGATTGCACGATCAAACATTCTTTACACACTTGCACCAGTTTCACTGGAAGTTGTTGCTGTAGTTGGCGTAATCACTTCGCTCTTTGCAGCGTCAATAGGCTTATTCCAGAATGACATTAAGAAAGTATTGGCCTACTCTACCGTAAGTCAGCTCGGATTAATGTTCCTTGCTTTAGGTGTGGGAGCCTATTCAACAGGTGTATTCCACGTAATGACACATGCATTCTTTAAAGCATTATTATTCCTCGGCGCAGGAAGCGTGATCCATGCCATGAGCGGAGAACAGGACATCCGCAATATGGGAGGTTTGAAAAAACATTTACCTGTTACATACATGACATTTTTACTTGGCACACTTGCTATATCCGGAATATTTCCTTTCGCCGGATTCTTTTCAAAAGATGAAATTCTTGCACACACGTTTGAACACAATAAAGTATTGTGGGTACTTGCAAGCCTTGCATCAGCCATGACTGCATTTTACATGTTCCGTTTGTTTTACCTTACGTTTTTCGGAAATTTCAGAGGCACCAAAGAACAGGAACATCATTTACACGAATCACCTAAGTCGATGACGATTCCGTTAATAGTGCTGGCTGTACTTTCTGTTGTCGGCGGCTTCATTGGCGTTCCTGAAATTTTTCATGCTCCGCACTTACTTGAAGGGTTCCTTGCTCCTGTTTTTGCTGACTCAGAAATGAAAACGCTGCCAACACATATGAATGAAGGGACGGAGCTCACGCTGATCATTCTTGCATTAGCAATAGCAATTGCTATGATTTATTTTGCGTACGACCGTTATGTGAAAAAGGAAAATCTGCCAGCTGACGAAGATGAAGAAATTAATCCGGCACAAAAACTGGTTTATAACAAATACTATATCGATGAATTTTACAATGCAGTGATCACGAAACCCGTCGATTGGCTTTCCGATAAATTTTACAGGTTCATGGAGTTGCGTTTTGTGGACGCCATTGTAAACGGCATTGGGACAAGCGTGAATTGGGGAAGCCGCACGCTACGCCTGATCCAGACCGGGAGTATTGAATTGTATTTATTAATTATGGTATTAGGCATTGCTGTGCTTTTGTTTATTAAGTGATCTCATTCCGTCTTCTCCTGATAAGGAAGATTGAAAACAGGGTGAGGAATTAATATTTAGAATGTAATTATATGATCGTAGTATTACTTGTTTTATTTCCATTATTAGCTGGCTTATTGCTATTGCTCAGCAATAATGAGATGGCTAAAAAAGCTGCTCTTTTCTTTTCTGTGATCGAATTGCTGATCACTTTTTATGCCGACTATCTTGTTCGCATGCAACCAACTTCTGCATTATTAAGCGTGAATGCACCGTGGATTGGCTCAATGGGGATCAATTTCAAATTAGCACTCGACGGGATCAGTCTTATCCTCGTTCTGCTTACCAATATCCTGATGCCGATTATCATTCTTTCATCTTTCAGTAAAGAATATAAGAATGCAAATTCATTTTATGCACTGATGTTATTTATGCAAATGGCTTTGGTTGGCGTATTCACTGCAATGGATGGATTTTTATTTTACATCTTCTGGGAACTCGCATTGATCCCGATTTATTTTATTTGTCTGCTTTGGGGCGGACATGATCGTGCACGAATCACATTCAAATTTTTTGTTTACACATTGGTTGGAAGTTTATTTATGCTGGTGGGTTTAATTGTACTTTATCAGCACACTCCGGGGCCTATTCATTCATTCGACATCAGCACACTGTATAAAGCAGGCCAATCGCTGGATGTACGCATGCAATCATTTATTTTCTGGTGCATCTTCCTTGCTTTTGCAATCAAAATGCCGATTTTCCCTTTCCACACCTGGCAGCCCGACACCTATGTAACTGCTCCAACACAAGGCACCATGCTGCTTTCCGGCATTATGCTCAAAATGGGAACGTATGGCCTGATCCGCTGGTTATTGCCGGTTGTTCCTCTTGGCGTTGCTGAGTGGGGAAAATTTGCAATCATTCTTTCTGTGATCGGAATTATTTACGCATCGTGTATTGCAATCGTTCAAAAAGATTTCAAGCGCCTGATCGCTTATTCTTCTATTGCCCACGTAGGATTAATTGCAGCCGCAACATTTGCATTCAATGTTCAGGCTCTGCAAGGTGCGCTGGTTCAGATGTTCAGTCATGGTGTAAATGTGGTTGGCTTGTTTTTTATTGTTGACATTATCAGTTCACGCACAAATACAACCCAGATTTCCGAACTGGGGGGGATTCGAAATGTAGCGCCTCAATTCGCGGTTAAATTTTTAATTGTATTGCTGGGTAGTGTTGCGCTTCCTTTAACAAATGGATTTGTGGGTGAGTTTTTATTGCTGAACGGGCTATATCAATACAACGCCTGGTTCACGGCGTTTGCAGGTCTCGGTGTTATTCTCGGTGCAGTTTATATGCTGCGCAGTTATCAGAATATTATGCTGGGAGAAACCAACAGCCTTACTGCAACATTCACCGATCTTACGTTTAATGAAAAAGCGGTTTTGCTCCCATTGGTAATAATGATTATTGGATTTGGTATTTTTCCAAAACCCTTGTTGGGAGTCACAGAGTTACCTGTAAAAAATTTAATTGACAGCATTCAGTTAACCGTGCTTCCATAAGCATTGTAGACTGTTTACTTTATGTAGACAAATTTTTATATGAACGCATTATTTATAATTTCTACGCTTGGTGTTTTAGCTATGCTTGCTGAAATACTTAAATTCCAGAAACTGCTTCCGCTGTTAACGCTGGTTGGACTTGCAGTTGCAGTTGTTGCCAATTTTTTTGAGTGGAACAATCCTGTTTTTATTCCTGCATTTAACAATATGTTGGTGTTCAATCATTACGCAATTGCATTCAGTTCCTCACTTTGCATAATTACATTCCTATGGTTTTTATTGTCACAAAAGTACCTTGAAAGCAAAACAGCAGTCACGGATCATTATGCATTGATACTTTTTTCACTTGCGGGTGGTATGTGCATGACCTCATTCGGAAACCTGACTATGCTGTTTTTAGGTATTGAGATTTTATCCATCCCGCTTTATATTTTAGCAGGCAGCAGAAAAACGGACCTTGCTTCAAATGAAGCGGCATTCAAATATTTTTTAATGGGAGCTTTTGCTTCCGGCTTTTTTCTGTTTGGGATTACATTGGTTTATGGAGCAACAGGGTCCTTTAACCTGATAGCGATCAATCAATTCATTGCACAGCATCAAGGTTCACTACCTGCATTCTTTTATGCCGGCGTTGTTCTGATTATTGCAGGATTAGGCTTTAAGGTTTCTGCAGTTCCTTTCCATTTCTGGACACCAGATGTTTACCAGGGTTCTCCGAATATGATCACTGCGTTTATGTCGACGATTGTCAAGACATCAGCCTTTGCCGCATTCTTTCATTTGTTCAGCAGCTGCTTTATTTCTATTCAAAGTTCATGGACACATATTATCTGGGCACTTGCAGCGATTACCGTCTTACTTGGAAACATCACTGCCGTTTACCAGTTGTCGTTTAAACGCATGCTTGCTTACTCCAGCATTTCACATGCAGGCTATCTGTTACTTGCAGTGTTAGCGATCAATAATTTTTCTGCTGGTGCTATTTTCCTTTATACGCTCGCTTATTCTGTTGGCAGTATTGCTGCATTTACAGTTTTACAATGCGTTTATGAATCAAGTGGAACTGATCTTATTGAAAGCTTCAACGGACTTTCCAAACGGAATCCTTTACTTGCTTTTGCCCTGACCGTTTCAATGCTGTCGCTTGCCGGCATCCCACCAACAGGCGGCTTCTTTGCAAAGTATTTTATTTTCAATACAGCTATTGTAAATGGAAATCTGTGGCTGGTCATCATTGCTGTAATCGCTTCACTGATCGGTGTATATTATTATTTCAAAGTAATCATCGCAGCTTATTTTAAACCTGCAAGCAGCGAATCAACCATTACAATTAGCTTACAACATAAAATCCTGCTGATCCTGACAATTGCTATAACCCTCATTCTTGGCTTGTTCCCGGGTTATATCCTGAATTTATTTTCATAACACATTTTGATGAAATTCAAAAGTCCAAGTCTTGTCGTACAGATTTTCATCGGCATGGTATTGGGCATTCTGCTTGGCTATATTCTGCGGGAATCTATTTATGCAAGTGCCGTCATCTCTCCTGAAAATAAAGATCTGTTTTCCACTCATGCTAAATCAATTGCAGATAAATTCGAATTGCTCAGCGACATATTTCTGCGATTAATAAAGATGATCATTGCACCCCTGGTGTTTTCACTGCTTGTAGTCGGCATTGCAAAGGTTGGAGATTTTAAAGTTGTAGGGAGATTGGGTTTAAAAACCATTTTATATTTCACCACTGCTGCACTAATCTCATTGGTAATGGGACTTACCATTGTGAATGTATTTCATCCGGGTACCGCGGAAGGATTGAGTGCCAACACAACAACCGTTATTACTTCGGAAGCAATCAAAGCAAAAGAATTCAGCCCTAAAGATTTTATCTCCAACATTTTTCCGGAAAATATAGTCGATGAAATGAGCAAGAACCACATACTCCCGATCATTGTTTTTGTCCTGTTCTTTTCAATCGCCGCAGCTTCATTGGGAAAGAAAGCGCAGATCGTGATTGATTTTTTTGATGCTGTAAGTCACATTATGTTAAAAGTGACCAATTACATTATGAAATTTGCGCCGGTTGCTGTGTTTGGCGCCATGACAGCAGTGGTTACAACAAAAGGATTAGCCGTTCTATCAGGCTATGCCGGATTAGTGATTTCATTTTTCTCCGGTTTATTGGTATTCGTATTTGTAGTACTGTTCGGAATTTGTCTTTTGTTTAAGATCAATTTTTTCAAACTGCTTTCTTATATCCGTGAACCGGTTTTGCTCGCATTCAGTACCTCAAGCTCAGAAGCAGCCATGCCAAAGACAATTGAAGCCCTTGAACGTTTTGGCTGCGGGAATAAAATTGTAAGTTTTGTGATCCCGCTTGGGTATTCTTTTAACCTCGACGGATCTATTATGTACATGGCATTTGCCACGATGACACTTGCCCAAGTTTATCATGTAAATTTGAGCGCAGGCGACCAGATCAGTTTATTGCTGATGCTGATGGTAACCAGTAAAGGTATGGCCGGAGTGCCGCGCGCTTCACTCATTGTTATTGCAGGCACACTGGAAATGTTTAAAATTCCGATGGAGGGTCTTACATTATTACTTGCAATAGACTGGCTGCTGGATATGGGCCGCGCTTCTGTGAACGTTGTAGGTAATGCAGTTGCAACAGCCGTTGTATCAAAATGGGAGGGCGAACTGCGTGATGTGAACAATTCACCTGATGTCGATCATCTTAATTTATAGTATCAAAAGTTTCGCGCAAAGACGCAAAGACCGCAAAATTTAGTGTAATCCTTTTCTTTGCGAACTCTGCGTCTTTGCGCGAAAACATTCCATTTACTTTAACCCTTCTCTTCATCATTATTCGTAAATTCGTTTGTTTATTCGCAATTCGTACTTATGCACGAACTCTGGCATTTCTTAAAAGAAATTACCAACCCTGTATCTATAATTAATTATGGCGGGGCTGGTCTGTTGTTTTTTGTGGTGTTTGCTGAAACGGGATTATTTGTCGGATTTTTTTTACCGGGCGATTCATTGCTTTTTTCATCGGGACTACTTTGCGGAATTGCACTTTTTCACATTCATATAATTTTTCTTCTGGCTGGCTTGTGCATTGCTGCTATTGCAGGAAATATTGTTGGGTATTGGTTTGGCAAGCGAACCGGACAAGCCCTGTTTAAACGGGAAGATTCACTCATCTTTAAAAAACGTTATGTAGAATTAACACATGGATTTTATTCCCGTCATGGCGGGAAGGCATTAGTCCTAGGTCGTTTTCTTCCCATTATCCGCACATTTGCGCCTATCCTTGCCGGTGTAATCCAGATCAATTTCAAACGGTTTATGGTGTACAATATCATTGGCTCAGTTGCGTGGGTATTTTCAATTACGCTTACAGGATATTACCTCGGCCATCGTTTCCCATGGATTATGGGTTATCTTGGTTATATTATTATTGCCCTGATCATTATCACAATTATTCCCGTCGTCCGGACTTACCGTAAAGAAAAACTAAGAAAACAATAGTTCGAAGTTTCTATAACTATCCTGAACGTTCTTATCTTTCTTTCGTTTTTTTCCAAAATCCCAATTCTCACATCTCAAATCCCAATTCCAAATCCCTCCCATTTAACAGTTGTTGTATATTTTTTCCCGCCGTTCGTCTACTGAAAGCCGCCGTATAATAAGTATTCATTCATTTTACATACAAATTACATACTTTCGTGAAAGAGTTAACGTTGAATATGCCGGGTTAAGTAATTGTAAAAAATGACACTTTTTAGCTTAAAATTCTAGGGTTTTTGTTAATATTGTAACCCTTGTTCTTATGGAATAATTTAAAACTTGCATCTAACTAATAATTAATAAACAAAAAACAATTGAATATGGATAAGCAATCAGAAAAATCGGGTGGTATGTCAGCAATGGCATCCTTTATCAGCATCGTAGTGGCCTTAGTTATTGGCATTGTTGTATGGAAGTTTGTATTAGGCGCAGCCGGAAACTTTGACGCAGAAGGACATCCTAAGAACGGAAACATACTTGGTATGATGTATAAAGGTGGATTTATTGTACCGATCCTTATTGCTATCCTCATCACAATTATCACATTCTCTATCGAACGTTTCATGACAATTACACGCGCGAGTGGAGCTGGCAATGCTGCAGCCTTTGTTCGTTCAGTAAAAAGCATGCTGGCAGGAAATCAATTAGATGACGCAATCGCGGCCTGCGATAAACAACAAGGTTCACTCGCTAATGTTGTTCGTGCAGGAGTTGACAAATTAAAAAATATTCAAGGCGATGGCAGCATGGACAAAGAAACAAAAGTTGCTGCGGTTCAGAAAGAACTGGAAGAAGCGACTTCACTTGAGCTTCCAATGCTTTCAAAAAATCTGGTTGTTATTTCAACTTGTGCAACAATCGCAACACTGTGGGGTCTGATAGGAACAGTTATCGGGATGATCCGTTCATTCGCGGCTCTGTCACAGGCAGGTGCCCCTGACACAACTGCTCTTGCAACTGGTATCTCTGAAGCACTTATCAATACTGCCCTGGGGATTATTTCATCGGTTATCGGAATCATCATGTACAACATCTTCAGCTCTAAGATCGATAGTCTGACTTACAGCATGGATGAAGCTGGTTTCAGCATTGTGCAATCGGTAAGCGCAGGGAAATAATCATCCTGCTTGCCCTCACCCTTCCCTCTCCCAAAGGAGAGGGTGGAAATAGAAACATAAAAGAATTAATTTAAATATTTAAGAAATATGCCAAGAATAAAAATGCCAAGCAGCAGTCCGGGATTGGACATGACGCCCATGGTGGATCTGGCCTTTCTTCTGGTGACTTTCTTTATGCTTACTGCTTCGGTTCGTGTGAATGAGCCTGTGGTAGTTGATATGCCTTCATCTATATCCGAAAAATTATTGCCGGATAACGTAATGATGATCTCTATTGATGCAACCGGAAAACCTTTCTACAATATCAATGATCCTGCAATCAGGGTAAAAGTATTGGAAGATATGGGGAAACAATACAAAGTTACTTTTGACGATAACGATAAAAAACGTTTCGGTGCAATGACCAGCTTTGGTATCCCAATGGCCAGTATGAAAGATTACATCAAAATGGATGACGTGGCGCGTTCCAAAGTAAAATCTCCAGGTATTCCGATTGACACAACCGGAGTAAAAAACGAGTTGGGTGACTGGATCGCATTCGGACGCAGAGAAGCAGCTATAAAAGCAAAAGAAGAAAAAGACCGTAAAGAAAAGAATGGATTAAGTTTCAAATACGAACCATTGCGTTTTGCTATTAAAGCGGACGGCAAAGCCAATTACATGGCTGTAAAGCAAGTGATCGACGTATTTAAGAAACAGGATATTTACAGATTCAATTTAATTACGAACCTGGAACAGGAGTAAAGCCCCACTCCAACTCTCCCCAATAGGGAGAGGGTTTGTTTTGAACGGCTGAAGTCACTTTCGAGATTTAAAAAAATAAAAAGATGACAGAATTAAAAAATAGTTTTATTAACCGCATCAGCACTTTCTTTTTTCAGAATCCTGCTGAAGCATTATTCCTCCCCTGTGGGGAGGTTAGGAGGGGCCTATGGCAGAAGTAAACACCGGTGATAGTGGTGGTGGTCATGGTAAACACCAGAAGAAGCGAGCCAAGAAAGCGTCAACACGTATTGACATGACGCCAATGGTTGACTTAGCATTCCTGCTGTTAACCTTTTTCGTACTCACCTCCACATTCAACAAGGCAAAGACAATGGAGGTCAATTATCCGGCTGATCCAAAAGATGAAAAACAAGATCAAAAGGTAAATAATGCATTGACATTCATTATGTCGAAAGATGATGCACTTTATTATTATTTCGGACAATTTTATCCAAAAAACAATAAAGAAGGGAAAGAGCCGACCACATTGATCAAGACAGATTATTCAAAAGACGGCTTACGGAAAGTTTTACTGGACAAGAATAAGCCCACACGCGAGGCTGTATTGGCCATGGAAGAAAAAGTAAAAAAACATGAGATGGCTGATAGTACATTCAAACGCCTTGCGAATGTTGAAAAAGGTAAGAAAGAAGCGTTGACGGTTCTGATCAAATCGGACGACAAAGCGACTTACAAGAATGTAGTAGATGTTATTGACGAATTAAATATTACAATGGTTGGTAAATATGCTGTTGTTGACATGGGCGCTGCTGAAAACGAGCTGCTCAAAGAAACAGCAGGTGGTGCCAGCAAAAACTAAACAACATGGCCGGAGCATTGATAAATGATTGGACCAATGTAGTCTCCAACGAACGTAACGAAATTGTTTTCGAACACCGGAACAAGAGTTATGGAGCCTTCATGATCCGCAAAGAATATACCCGTACGGTATGGATCGCGCTTGCCTCCACGGTAGCAGCAATCATACTCTTAGCGGTTACACCGAAGATTATAGAACTGATCAAAAACAGGCAGGAAGAAGCAGCCGTGCAGGTAGAAAATACACAGGTTGACCTGACCGCACCTCCTCCGGTTGATGAAAGCGAACCGCCACCACCGCCACCGCCACCGCCGCCAGTAATGGAAACGGTAAAATTTACCCCGCCTGTAGTAGTTGACGACCCGGTGGTTGATGATCCTCCTCCTGTACAAACAGAGGAAACACCACAAATTTCAACTGAAACCCACGAAGGTTCAGGAGATGAAATTGTTATTCCGGATGCCGGAGCAGGCAATGGAGTTGTGGAAGAAAAGAAGGATGAAATTTTTACTGTCGTTGAGCAGATGCCTGAATTCCCTGGTGGAATTGATGCCATGTATAAGTTCATCAATAAAAATATTCAGTATCCACAGATTGAGCGCGAAAATAACGTTCAGGGAAAAGTATTCGTAACATTTGTGGTTGATAAAAGCGGCAACATCAATGATGTGAAAGTTTTGCGTGGAGTTGCAGGCGGACCAAATCTTGAAAAGGAAGCGATCCGTGTAATCAAAATGTTCCCGCAATGGAAACCCGGCAGACAGAACGGACGTGACGTACCTGTTCAGTACAACCTGCCTATCGTATTTAAATTGAGTTAAGTCGGTTTTATAAAAAATCAGATGTGCCATGCTGACCACTTTGGTGGAAAAGAATGGCACATTTTTTATATAGAGATTTTGAATACGATTCTTTTTTATTTTGGATGGTTGATGATAGCTGTATATGTCGCTATAGGCCTGATCCTTATTTTTTCTGATCTGCTGATAAATATTGTTTCGCAATACCGGTTGGCGCTTGGAATAGTTTTTGTTATTTATGCTGGATTTCGTGCTGTGATGATCGTACAAAAAATAAAAAAAGACAACAATGAAATTTCAGAATTATAAAAAATCCAGGCCTGCAATCTGGATCCTCAGTGTATGCTACATTTTCCTTGCTTCCTGCAACGCCCCTAATGGAAAGCCAGAGCCAACGGATACTCCAACTTCAGGAGATGTGAATATTGTTGTGGATGAATCTTACAGCATGTTATTTGACACGGAGATTTATACCTTCCAGGCACTTTATGTGAACGCGCATGTACACGCAAGCTTTTTGTCGGAAACAGAGGCTTTAAAAGCATTGATGAATGATTCTGCAAAGGTTGCCGTTATCGACCGTAAATTAAGTGATGAAGAAAAAAAGCAATTTGAGGCCGCCAATTTATTTCCGATCCAGACAAAAATTGCTGAGGATGCGGTTGCGATCGTTGTGAACAATGAAAACCCGGATACTACGTTTACAACAGAACAGATCAAACAAATGATAGCAGGTACCGATACAATCTGGAACTACGCGATGAGAAAAGATGTTTCTCCTCCGGTCCCAAAAGCCGGTAGTTATGAAAAAATAAATGTTGTATTTGACAACCCGAACTCAGCCAATTCACATTATATGAAAGATCAGTTATTGGCAGGAAAAGAACTGGGTAAAAATTGTTTCGCTGTAAAATCAAATCCGGAGGTGATCGACTATGTGAGTAAACATAAAAATGCAGTGGGCATTGTAAGCGTAAACTGGATCAGCGATAAGGACGATAGTATCAGCAAAGGCTTTCTGAAAAAAGTAAAAGTAGCAGGCATCAGCAAAACAGATAATGCAGACCGCTATTTTAAACCTTACCAGGCTTATATAAAGACAAAAGAATATCCTTTTTGCAGAGATGTATATATGATCAACCGGCAAACGAGACCTGGCCTGGGAATGGGCTTTGTATCGTTTGTTGCGGGGGACAAAGGCCAACGGATCATTTTAAAAATGGGATTGATTCCATCGATTGCTCCTACAAGAATGGTGGAGATAAGATGATTGACGAGTGTTGAATGATGAATTGAAAGGAAATAAGGAAGATGGAAAGGAAAAGGAAAATGGAAGTCTTTTGAGATTCGAGAGGAGAAATAATAAGTTAAATTTACTTCTATGAAAAAAACACTGCTTTTCTTTGCTCTTATTCTATGTTTTTTTTACTCTTATTCACAGGAAAAGATTGGCTATCCAAAAGATTCTACCAAACTAACCGATGAAATTTATACGGTTGTTGAGGAGATGCCCCAGTATCCCGGAGGAGACGCCGAAATGCATTCGTTTATCAATAAAAACATTCAGTATCCAAATACTAAATTTACCGGCACTGTTTATATCCGTTTTCTTGTGACAAAAACAGGAGCCCTGGCTGATTTTAAAATACTGAGAGGCGTATCCGGAGATAAGGAAGGCATTTTAAGCCAAGAAGCTATTCGTGTTCTTCAATTAATGCCTAAATGGAATCCCGGAAAACAAAACGGTAAAATAGTTAATGTCCAATACATTTTACCTATTAAATTTGCATTACAATAAAATTACAGACTATGAAAAAGATTTTGTGTTTTGGTTTAATCATTGGCGCTTCTATTTTGAAAGCTCAAACCCTCAGCGACGCTGTGCGTATGACAGAAAACGAGCAATTTGAAAGTGCAAATAAAATATTTGAAAAGCTGACTTCCGCTGAACCGAATAATGGAAACTACTATTATTATTACGGCGAAAATTATTTTCAAAACGACCAATTGGATAAAGCCAAACCTCTCTTCCAGAAGGGCGTTAATGTAAATCCAAATAACGCCCTGAATTATGTTGGTCTGGGTAAAGTAGCCTATGTACAGGCAAACACCGCGGATGCTAACAGTAATTTTTTTAAAGCAAAAACTATCTCTCAATCCAAGAACGCCACAGTTCTGATGGAAATTGCAGAAGTGTATATTACATCAGATGTGAAGAATATTTCTGAAGCCATTAAATTATTGCAACAAGCTATTGCCCTTGAACCAAAGAACCCTGAAATTTTCACTTTGCTCGGTGATGCTTACCTGGAACAGAATGATGGTAACCAGGCTATTGCCAATTATGAAAAAGCATTGGACCTGGACAAAAAATTCACCAAAGCTATTCTGCGAGAAGGTAAATTATACAGTCGCGCTAAAAATTATAATGTGGCATTGGAGTATTACAACAAAGCCATTGGGATTGATTCTTCATTTGCCCCGGCATTCCGCGAGCGTGCAGAACTTCGTTTCCGTGCTGGTCAAGCTGACCGTGCATCAAAAGATTATGAAAAATATTTAAAGCTGAATGATAATTTAAGTGCAAAAACGCGTTATGCGGAATTTCTATTCATTGCAAAAGATTACAAAAAAACAATTGATGTAATCAATGACATTCAGAAGACAGACACCAGCTACATCAATTTATATCGTTTACTTGGTTATGCCTATTATGAAACCGGAAAATATCCTGAAGGCATGGTTAACATGGATAAATTTTTCAAGAAAGCGAATGCAACAAGTAAAAAACTACTGTCATCCGATTATGAATACCTTGGCAAGAACCAAATGAAAGCGGGCAAAGATTCTTTGGGAACAGGAAGTTTATTGAAAGCTATACAAATGGACAGTACTAAAACTGATTTATACGGAGACATTGCTTCGGGTTGTTTGAAACAAAAAAATTTCGCCTGCGCAATAGAAAACTATGAGAAAAAAATTGCCGTCTCTAAAAATAAAACCGGTGGTGTAAATGATTATTACGGACTGGGACGTGCTTATTATTATTCAAAAGATTATGTGAAAGCTGATACTGCTTTTGCCCAGGTCATCCGGATGCAACCTGCCTTATCAATAGGTTATTTATGGAGTGCGCTATCCAATATTCAGCTTGATACCGATTCCAAAAAAGGGCTGGCCAATCCATTCTTTGAAAAATTCGTGGAAACGGTTGCTCCTGCTGATGTAGAGAAAAACAAAAAAGATCTCATACTTGCTTATGAGTATCTTGGTTATTACGATCAGTTCATTGTGAAAAATTATCCTAAAGCAAAAGATTATTGGACCAGGCTAAAAGGCATTGATCCGGAAAATAAGAAAGCGAGCAAGGCGCTGACGGATCCGAATTTGAAATAATACCGTTCGACTGCGCTCAGGATACACATTCGACTCCCTGGCTGCAGGCAGGCAAGGCGCTCAGGGGTATGCATTTTTTAGTGAAATCTTAGTGAGCTAAGTGCCCTTAGTGGTAAATTTTTGGTGAATACCTTTTTTCGTACACCTCCTATTTCTGCTTTACACCATTCTTGTAGGTGACCCGCATCATCTCTTTCCCGCTATTATCATAATAGATCCAGTCGCCATCGGGTTTGGAAGTAAGACGTTCCGTTTTCTTTTCATTCTTCTTATCACTAAGATCGAATGATTCTGTTTTGCTTTCAGAAACTTTATAATGCGTAACACTTTTCAGGTTGGCATTTTCATACCAGGATTTACATTCTCCGTCAAGCTTACCGTCTTTGTAATTTTGTTCCATTGATTTCACACCGGTTTCATAATAGTAAGTCCACAAACCGTTTGGTTTTTCATCTTTATATTCACCTTCGCTGTCTTTAATTCCGTTTGCCGTCCAGATCACCCAATGGCCGTTTCTTCTTCCCTCTTTGTAATCTCCTTCTTCGCGGATCCTTCCGTTTTCAAACCAGTATTTCCAATGACCGCTTTTCAGATCATTTGCAAAAGTCCCTTCGTATTCCGTTTTGTCATTCGGGAAAATTCCTTTCCACATTCCATCTTTCATTCCTGCTTTAAAAGTTCCTTCATCTTTTAATTTTCCACTGTCATACCACGATTGCCATTTCCCGTCCTCACGTCCGGCTTTGTAACTTCCTTCCTGTAATTTTTTTCCGTTCTCAAATAAGATCGTCCAGAGCCCTTCTTTCAAATTGTTTTTATAATTCCCGTGTTTCCATTCTGCCCCTTCCTTATACCAATAAATCCAGAGGCTGTCCTGCATATCATCTTTGTAAAATCCCTCCGACTCCTTTTTACCGGAAGCAAACCAGAAAGTCCATTTCCCATTTTGTTTATCCTCTCTGAATGCACCTTCTTTTTCTTTTTTTCCGTCTTTATCATTAAACACCCAATTGCCGCTTTTTTTATCATTCTCAAAAAAGCCTTCCCTGTTTACAGTACCATTTGCATTATAGTATTTACACTTTCCATTTCGTTTGCCATTCGCGTAGTTAACCGTATAATCCAATTCTCCTGAGGGTTTCCAGAAGTTCCATTCAGCGTCCTTTCGTCCTGCTTTGTAATTTCCTTCTCCCTTTTTCTTTCCGCTGTCGTAAATGAGTGTGAATTTCCCGGCACCATCCTTTATGATCTGCTGGCCATCTTCACTCCAGAAATTATTTATATACGGCTCTCCTGATTTGTATTCAATTTCACTCTCCGGTTTGCCATTCTTAAACCATTCTTTCCAGAGTCCGTCTTCCTTATCCGCAACGTATTTACCTTCCTTCTTTTTATTTCCATTCGCAAACCAGCTTGAGAAAGACCCTTCCTTCAAATTATTTTTAAACTGTCCTTTACTTTCAACCTGTCCGCTTTCATACCAGTAGGTCCATTCCCCTTCTTTTTTTCCTGATTTATACATTTCGCTGCTGCGGATTTTCCCATTACTTTCAAACCAGCCGGTCCAGGTGCTGTCTTCTCTGTTGTCTTTAAAGACTATTTCCTGCGCTTTCGTTCCATTGATGTACCAATACATCCAGTGTCCCTGCTTTTGTCCGTTCACATATTTTTCCTGTCCCTTTTGCTGTCCATTTTCATAAAATGATTTCCACAAACCATCTTCCCGTCCCATTTTATAATTACCGGATTTTGCAATTTGACCATTCTCAAACCAAACAGTTACAGTGCCATGCTGCTGGCCGTTTTTAAAATTTTCTTCACTGCGTTTTTTGGTTTGTTCTTTATCCCAATATTCGATTTTGGGTTGGGCTAAAGCAGTCAATGATGTTATCACCAGAACAGCAACAACAATGCATAAGGAATTTTTTTTAGTCATAAAGATTATTGAGTTTCCTGATCAAAAGCGGCCTGGGTTATACTGATGTTGTCTTTAAAATAATAGACCGCTCCCCAACTATAAACCACTTTCTTATATACTTTAACGAATCCTTTTTTAGTTATTGTGACCTGCGTTGTTTTTTTATTTCCTTCCTGGAAATATTCTTCCACCCTGTTATCTGGCAAGCTAGGATCAGATTTTACTTCCTGCGAAGTCTTTCCGGTATTTGCAGAAGCCATTAAGGCCTGTTTGTCCTTTAAATCCTGCATAGCTTTTTTCTTTGCTTCCTCTTCCTGCATTCTCGCCTGGGCTAATTTGCGTTTACGCTCCTCTTCTTCCATTTTAGCTTTGGAAGGTTTATCATCGTTCAGTTTTTTCTTTGCTTCTTCAGCAGCTTTTTTATTTTCCTCATCAATCTTCGCCTGTGCGGTTTTCTTAGCATCCTCTTCGGCTTTGGCCGCAGCCAGTTTCCGGGCTTCGTCGTCCGCTTTCATTTTCGCTAACTTGTCCGCGTCTCCTTTTTTTCTTGCTTCCTCTTCAGCTTTTTTACGTGCTTCTTCATCCAGTTTGGCTTGTGCTGCTTTTTTTGCGTCTTCGTCCGCTTTAGCTTTTGCTAATTTATCTGCTTCAGCTTTTTTCTTTGTATCATCTTCAGCTTTTTTCTTCGCCTCCTCGTCAAGTTTAGCTTGCGCCGCTTTCTTTTTATCTTCTTCCTCTTTCAGCTTAGCTGCTTTTTTTGCTTCCTCATCTGCTTTAGCTTTGGCTGCCTTTTCATCGTCGGCTCTTTTCTTTGCTTCAGCTTCTAATTTTTTTCTTTCTTCATCTGATTTTGCAGCAGCTATTTTAGCGTCCTCTTTGGCTTTTATTTCTGCTTCTGCTTTTTTCTTTTCTTCTTCGTCGGCTTTAGCTTTTGCCGCCCTTTTTGCATCCTCGTCTGCTTTTGCTGCTGCTTCCTTTTTCTTTTTTGTTTCTTCGTCTGCTTTGGCTTTTGCCAGCTTATCTGCTTCGTCCGCTTTTCGTTTGGTTTCCTCTTCCGCTTTTTTGCGGGTTTCTTCATCTATTTTAGCCTGCTCTGCTTTTTTCTTATCCTCATCTGCTTTGGCCTTAGCCGCTTTGGCTTTGTCTTCATCCTCTTTTGCCTTTGCTGCTTTTTTCGCATCCTCTTCAGCTTTGGCTTTGGTTGCTTTAGCTTCTTCGTCCTGCTTCTTTTTTAATTCTTCGGCTTTCTTCTTTGTCTCTTCGTCGGCTTTGGCTTTTGCATCGGCATCAGCTTTTGCCTTTGCTGCTTTTTCTTCAGCATCCTTTTTAGCTTTTGCTTCTGCATCAGCCTTGGCCTTTGCTGCTTTATCAGCTTCGTCAGCTTTTCGCTTGGTCTCTTCGTCGGCTTTCTTTTTTGCCTCTTCGTCTGCCTTGGCTTTTGCCTTTGCTGCTTCGTCCGCTTTCTTCTTTACTTCTTCGTCGGCTTTCTTCTTTGCCTCTTCATCAGCCTTTGCTTTGGCTTTTGCAGCTTCATCCGCTTTTTTCTTCGCGTCCTCATCCGCTTTCTTTTTAGCATCCTCCTCAGCCTTTTTCTTGGCCTCTTCATCTGCTTTCTTCTTTGCTGCCTCTGCTGCTGCTTTCTGAGCGGAATCATTGGAAGTCTTCTTGGCCTCTTCCTCTTTCTTCTTCTGCTCAATCTGCTGTTCTACATTTTTTAATTCAGCAAGAATAGATTTTGTATAATCGGTATCATAGTCAAAATCATCTATCCCTTCTTTGTAGGCGATACGGGCTACCGGTTGATTGAACACGACAATGTTCACGCCGTCGTATTGTTTGAAAATTGTGACTGTAAACAGATAAGGATCAAATCCGTCTTTCACCAGGTCTGCAGGAACTTTTGTAGAGAAATAGATTTTTTTGGTAATGTAACCCGGTTTTGAGAACGTAAACAAATATTCGGCTCCCAGATCCAGATCAACCGATTCTTTTTTACCATCTGAATCAAATGCTTTCCAGCTGGCCCCGTTTTTTTGTATGGAAATTTTTGCACCCTCACGATTTCCATCATCCACAATGAACTTAAGATTTACTCTTACCTGGGAAAAAGCAATGGTTGAGGTTAAGAGAAACAGAAATAAAGCAAGACAAAAACACTTTTCAAAAAATGAAAAAGTAGTTGTCTGTGTAGTCTTATTTAGCCTTCCTGATCTCATACTAAAATTCTGCTTCAGCTTTAATACCTTCACCGTACCTGTTTAAGCCCAAAGTTGCCACCCCGCGGCATAATATCATCTAAGGTTTCAAGCTTTTTAATTTGACTAATTTATCTGCTTACAAATAGTTTTAAAACCAAAGATGATATAACTGACAAATATAGTATTTCTGAACCTATAAATAAGATGCAAAAACGAGCTTAATTACATAAAAATTAGGGGGAATTCAGATGGAAAAAGGGAGTATTAAAGTGCTTCCTGAACAAAAGCAGCCTGGGTAATATCTTTGTTGTCGCGTTTATAAAAAACACCCCATACAAAAACTACTTTCTTGTAAATATACGTCTTGCCCTGACGGGTAATTGTTATTTCTGTTACGTGTGCATTACCTTCAACATATTCTTTTTCATCCCGTTTATCCGGACCATAATTTACAGCCGGAGGATTGTTTTCCGAATTCATTTTTGCATTCAGGTTTTTATTCCTGGGGTCATTTGATTCAACCGCTTTTGACGTGCTGCTATTACGCGGATCAGTTTCTGCTCTTGCAGTTATTGCATTCCGTCCATCTGTTTCAGAACTACCATTCCTTTTTCCACGCTTGTCATTATCAAACTGCACCTTTTGTATACCTCCACCCTCGGCTGCTTTACGGTCAGTGGTTTCTGTTACATTTTTATCTCCTGAAGAACTGCTTCTGTTCGTACCTTCTGAAGCATTATTATCTCCTGAAGAACTATTCCGGTTTGTGTTTTCCGCTGTCTGAGTCTGTTGTGGAATAACAGCACTTTGCGAATTCTGGTTTGCATATTTCTGAGGATTGGCTTTCTCGTCATCACTGTGTTTCTTTAAATCCTTATCTGCTGCATCAATTTTGTCAGATATAAATTTGCTATAATCCGTATCAAATCCAAAATCATCAATGTCTTCTTTATAAATAATTTTTGCTACCGGTTGACCGAATACAACAATATTTACATCGTTGTATTGCTTGAAAATAGTGACGTCAAAAACATAAGGATTAAATCCATCCTTTAATTTGTCTTTGGGAACTTTCGTTGAAATGAAGATTTTTTTTGTGACGTAATCTGTCTTGGAAAAGGTGATCAGATAATCATGTTGATATTCCAACGCGATGGTATTTTTCCCATCGTCCCCATTTCTGCTTTTCCATTTTTGACCATCCCGTTCAATAACTATTTTTGTTCCTTCTTTACTATCACCATTTACCCTTAGATTATATTTAACCTCAAAAGGTTCCTGCGCAAGCATTAAAACCGGACAAAAAAACAATGCAAAAATGCCCAAGACCAAAATTCCTGCAGCACTTTTAAATGGAAGTATGTTTCGACAGCTAATCATAATAGAATCTTAACTTCTTTTTAACGATGCAAATTCTACCTGGTTTGCATAAAAAGTTCTATAGATTTATACGTATAATTGCATTCTGAAGTTATAAAATAACAAACGATTTTACAAAACAATTAATGCTAATCCATATGAATTTAAAAAACTACAAAGGAATACAGATGCTTTGTCTGGCATTTTTGCTTATTCTTGGAATTGCCTCTCCCATTTTTGCCCAAAAAGACAATATTTCAACGGATGAAACCATTGCTTATATAAACAGCAAAATTAAGGGTGTGGCTACTGTTAAGAATGAAAAAGGCATGCTTGTGGTTGAATTTTATGAAAAAGGAAAAGTTAACAGGGTGGATAAAGTTCCTATTGATGCTCTCAACCCTGAAAATGTGGAGTACTTGCCAACGGAAAAAACAGTTGTAATCCGTTGCACGCGGAATGAATGCATTGACCGTAAAATTGAATATCCAAAAACACGGGGACAATTTTCAAGGATCAGTTTTTCCGGGGATTACGATGCAAAGACTCAGAAAGGCCTGGTTAATGCCTTTGAGCACCTGATTATGATGTTCCATGATAATAAATATAAAAGTAATAAGCCATTTGAAGAGTAGTTCAGCTTATTGCAAATCAATTTGTTATATTGTATTTTTAGGGCTGGCACAAAGATTGTTTATCATTTAAAAAACAAAACAAAAATGAAAAAAATTGGTTCTCTTGTAATTGCAATTTTCCTGGTATTAAACACATTCGCGCAAAAAGATGCTGGTCATGATGAAGCCATCGCCCTGGTAAAAGCAGGCATGTCGAAAGTTGCAATGGACAATTGTGATGAAGCTATAAAAGATTTTAATGCAGCCATGCAAAAAGATCCAAAGTGCCTGGATGCTTATTTAAAGCGTGCATTTTGTTATAGCAAAAACGGAAATTTCCAGGCGGCAATTGATGATTACACAAAAGTTATTGAGCTGAAACCAGATAATAGTTATGCCTATGTGAGCCGGGGAAGTGCAAAGAACAAATTAAAGATGTTTAAAGAAGCGATGGCTGATTTTGACAAAGCACTTCAGTTGAAACCGGATGATTGCGAGGCATATAATAACCGCGGGTTTGCAAAAAAAGGACTTGGTGATGATGACGGAGCCTGCAAAGACTGGCATTATTCCAAGAAAAAAGGAAATGATGAAGCCAAAATTATTTTACAAAATAACCGTTGCAAATAATAACAAACAAAAACTATCTATATGAAAAAGCTGATCTTTACCCTCTGTATTGCGCTTCCTGGACTGCTTTGTTTAATGGCTTTCAAAGGTGGTGAAAAAGATAAAAAAACTCAGCCCCCTGTTCCTTCTCAAAGCAGTGAGTTAGTTGATTGCCTGATTAAGTACAAGCCAAGTCAGTGGGGTTCTCCATGCAATCAATGCGGCAACAGTAAAGATACATTCACTGTTTTCTACAAAAACAGCTGCAGCAAAAAGCTGGATGTTGTTATTGGTGTAATGGAAGAAGAAAGCAAACTCTGGCGTTTATCTAAATTTATGGGTGTGAATGCCAATGACACAATTAAAGCTTATGCCTGTAAAGGAACAGGTAAAAGTGCTAAATGGGTTCGTGAAGCTGGCGATAATTCATACGCCATTCCTGCTACCTCGGATGAATTTGATGCTTTGATCGGAAAATAAAACCAAGTTACATAGAAACAAGAAAGGCTGCGTTCTGCAGCCTTTCTTGTTTCTAAACATCTAAAAGAATTAATCCACTTTTTCAAAATCAAAAACATCATTGTAAATTCCTTTTACAACCCATTTGCCTGTCTTGTCAATAAATCCCCATCCGAATGGAGTCTTCTTGTCCACATCATCCGGATCCATTCTTACCATAGCATAACCATTTTTGAATGATTCTGCATTTTTGAAAGTTGGCTTTATAGCCCAGGCACCTGTTTTATCAATAAAGCCCCAACGACCATCTTCTTTTGCCCCTGCCAACCCTTCTGAAAAAGGATGGGCCAAACTAAATTTTTGTTCTATTATAACTTTCCCGTTCTTATCCATATAACCTAGTTTTCTGTCTTCTCCAAACCGGATCAGCCCGTCGACACACTTCGTTCTTGAAAAGCCCATAGGTCCCAATACAAATCGTTTGGCATTTTCCTTGGCTGGTTTTATAGTGTATTCTCCCTTATCATTAATGACACCCCACTCACCATTTTCATCACGGCATAAAGCAACTCCCTCACTAAAAATCCCCACATACAAAAAAGATTTGTTGGATATCCGCTTACCTGTTTTATCAATAATTATAAGTCCATCAGCATCGTTCTTCGCACTTGTTAATCCATCAGTAAAATTCTTTACCGAAGTGAATTGAGGTTTCACAATCCACTTTCCGGTAGTATCTATATAGCCCCACAGGCCATTATCTTTTACGGCCGCAATTCCTTCTGAAAAATCAAGGGCTCCATCAAACGTTCGTCCGAATAGTGCGACGCCGTTTTTATCTATATATTTCCAATCGCCATCATCGTCGGTTTCCCCTTTTTCCTTTTCATCCCCGCCTTTCTCTTTTTTGCCTTTCTCCTTTTTATCTCCTCCGCTCACCTCTCTCACGCGTGCTCTTCCATTGTGAAACTCCTGGGTGGCAGCAAACCTAGGTTTGATTTTAAACGCGCCTGTTTTATCAATATAACCCCACAAGCCATTTTGCTTCACTTCTGCTAAGCCATCACTGAACGATTTTGCCCTTTCCACATCAGGCTTAATTACTTCCTTACCCGTATTATCAACATAAATCCAATCGCCCTTGTATTTTACGAGTGCGAGATAAGTCTGAGAAAAAATTGAAAGAGGTGCCAGAACCAACAGAAGGCTAAAGGAAAAAATAATTTTAGTTGCTTTCATAAAATATGTTTTCCCAATATTATAAATAAATTTCGTTAATTACATATGAATTAACTGAGATTGTATATATTGGTTAAATAAATCTAATCCTATGATAAAAACAGTGTCAATATCAATTGCTGCACTTATGTTATTTTTCTGTTCATGCAGTCAATCGGAGCAATCTGCTTTTACCAAGCGAAAATATTTTGATTTCAAAAATGGTTCTGACAAAATGGTTCGGTTTCCGGTAGTCAAAAGCAAAACCGGGAACATTTCACAATTGAGCACCATTCCAAAATTCAACTCTGAGCAGATTAAAAGCACCGAAGGAAAATCCGGTACGGAAAATATCATTGCAGCTCAAAATACGTGGGTAGAAAATCAAAAGATAATTAATCGTTCTCAACCAAAACCAACTCTTGCAGAAGAAATCAGAACGGTTATTGAAAACAAGAGTACACAGAATAACATATTACCGGTTCCTAAAAAAAAGGGAGGACACGGAAAGAAAATTGTTGGTGGAATTATTATGCTGGCTTTTGGATTGCCCTTGCTGATACTGGGTTTAACAATGATAAAAAATGCGGGATCCATCGGAAGGGTCGAGGCTACAACAACCGTTAACGGCCAAACAACATCCCGTTCAGGTTCTAATCAGCCCTATACAGATGATGAGCTGGAAGGAGGAGTGGGATTTCTTTTCTCCATAATAGGTGGCTTATTAACATTAGGCGGAGCTCTATTGTTATTTCTGGGCATCAGAAGCCGAAGAAAGTAAACCAGCTGATCTGTACTGTTATCCTATTTAGGTCTATTACGATGTCCCTTACAGCCATTGGCTCATTGGAGTTCTTTCGTATATTCGCTGAATAATTCAACACCTTGATAAATGACAGCAGCAGCCAATACTGATAAGCAAGCGACAGTAAACAAAGAAGACCTTTTCAAAAATATTATTTCCCACTCGAAAGAGTATGGTTTCATATTTCCTTCGAGCGAAATATATGACGGCTTAAGCGCGGTTTATGATTACGGACAAATGGGAGTTGAGCTGAAAAAGAACCTGCGTGATTACTGGTGGAAAAGCATGACTCAGTTAAATGAGAATATCGTTGGAATAGATTCGGCAATTTTCATGCACCCTACTATCTGGAAAGCTTCAGGACACGTGGATGCTTTTAATGACCCTTTGATTGATAACAAAGACAGCAAGAAACGTTACCGTGCAGATGTACTGATTGAAGATCACGTTGCAAAAATTGAAGGCAAAATAGAAAAAGAAGTAGAGAAAGCTGCAAAACGTTTTGGGGAAACATTTGATGCCAGCATGTACCGCACTACCAATCCGCGGGTAATGGAGTATCAGAAAAAAATTGATGAAATAAACAACCGCTTTAAAACAGCGATGAATGATAATGACCTCGCTGAAGTCAAAAAAATAATTGAAGATTGCGAAATCGTTTGTCCTGTAAGCGGCTCACGTAACTGGACGGAAGTACGACAATTCAACTTAATGTTCAGCACGCAAATGGGCTCTGTGAGCGATGAAGCGGGGACTATCTATTTACGTCCTGAAACGGCACAGGGAATTTTTGTGAATTTTCTGAATGTACAAAAAACCGGAAGAATGAAAATTCCTTTTGGGATTGCGCAGACTGGCAAAGCATTCCGTAATGAAATAGTTGCACGCCAGTTTATTTTCCGGATGCGGGAATTTGAACAAATGGAAATGCAGTTTTTTGTAAAACCCGGAACAGAAATGGAATGGTACAATCACTGGAAAGAAACACGGATGAAATGGCATCGCTCTCTGGGAATTTCCGAATCAAAATACCGTTTCCACGATCATATTAAGCTGGCGCATTATGCGAACGCAGCCTGCGATATTGAATTTGAATTCCCATTTGGTTTCAAAGAACTGGAAGGCATTCACTCACGCACAGATTTTGATTTAAAAAGCCATGAAAAATTTTCAGGCAAAAAATTACAGTATTTTGATCCGGAGGATAATCAGAGTTTTGTGCCTTATGTGGTCGAAACATCTATCGGACTGGATCGCATGTTCCTTGCAATACTTTCCAATTCATATAAAACAGAAACGCTTGAAGACGGCACTACACGTGATGTCCTTAGTCTGCCCGCATTTTTAGCTCCGGTTAAAATTGCTGTGCTGCCACTTGTGAAAAAAGATGGTCTGCCTGAAAAAGCACACGAGACCATGAACCTGCTTAAGTTTGATCATTTATGTCAGTATGATGAGAAAGACAGCATTGGTAAACGTTATCGTAAACAGGATGCAATCGGAACTCCCTTCTGCATTACTATTGATCATGATACGCTGAACGATAATAAAGTGACGATCCGTCACCGCGACACTATGAAACAGGAGCGTGTGAACATTTCAGATCTGGCAGCTATTGTTGAGGAAAAAGTGAGTATGAAAAAAGCGTTGATGGCACAAAGTTGATTTGCATCAGAATCCTGAAACAATTATTTTTTGCACTGCGGATAATTTAATCCCGCTTATACGTACAAAATATATTCCCGGTTGAATGCCTGTTAACTTAATGGTTTCAGACTGCTCATTTGTTTTTATTGTTTGTACTATCCCGCCTGTTACATTATAAACAGATATTATCCTTTCGCCGGAAGTTGTGCAACTAATTTTGAAAGTTCCATCCTCTGAGGGATTTGGAAAAACAGAAAATTGGGATTCTACGGATGGCATAACGACACCTGTTGTAAGCGCATTTATTTTAATACATTCCTGAACAGTATCTGCACAGCCATGGGCTGAGCTTACATAAAGTACAGGACAATATGTTCCGCTGTCTCCATAAGTGTGGCCCGGATCCTGAACAACAGAAGACTGTCCGTCTCCGAAATCCCAGTTCCAGCTAACCGCATCCACTGACTGATCCGTAAATGTTACGGTTGGATCTGATGCACTTGTAAGGGCTGCAAAAAATGCAACGGGAAAACTATATGCGTTTACAAAATTTGTCTTCAGCAGTGTATCAGATGATGTTCCATTGCCGACAATTAATTTTACTGAGTAAGTTCCAGGATTAGCGTAACAATGGCCTGGATTCTTCAATGTTGAATAATTTCCGTCACCGAAATCCCAGCTCCAATTTGATATGGTGTCCTGAGAGGTAATTGATAAATCACGGAAATTGCTGCAGACAGGAATGCAACCATTATTTATATCCGTGCTGAAGCTGGCTGCAACCGCGCCGCCTGACAAGCTAAAATCATCAAAGGCAAGATTTCCTTTTGATTTAATATAAGTGAACCTTAAGTGTGCTGATGAGTGTTTGATTGAAAATTTTCTTTTGCCATTGATCGCTTTGGTCGGAAGCGGACAAGTGACAGAGAGTGTATCCCAGCTGATGCTGTCAGCACTTTCAAGTATGATAAGTTTGCTGATTGTATCCGTGCTACTGCCTTTGATCCAGAATTTGAGCGTATCTGCATTGGAAAATGCGGGGGTATTTATAGTGGCTTTATTTGCACCAAACTGATAGGCATTCGGACCTGAGGCACCAGACAAAGCAGATGTAGTGTAAGCCCCATGATAGCTGAATAACCAGCCAGCAGGCATTGTCAGCGCACTTGCATCATAACTGTTGAAGTCTTCCTGGAGAATAACTGTTTGTGAAAATAAATGGGTCTGTGAAAACAGAGCGGAAATCATGAGCAGCTTTTTCATGCTGAAATATAAACCTTAAGCGAAAGCGGAAAATACGTTCAAATACCTAAAGACTCTCCGGTAAATACCTATGGTTTTATGTAAACTATTTCCCGCAAATTACGCTGATTGACGCAGAAGAAACATGAAATCCTTGATAACTCTAGAAATGATAATTCAACGAAAGGTTGGCTCTGTAGATTCCTACATTCGGTGTGTATCCGCTGTTGTAGAATGCAGGACCATTGAAGAACACCGTATAGTTATCTATTGATCCCATTACTCCAAGTTCAAGCGTAAGTGAAAAATGCCGGCCAAGACTTCTTCCTGTTTTGTAAAAAAAACCGATGCCTGCGCCCTGCCCTTTTCCAAGTGTTGCCGTGTCAAAAATTTTTGCTGTTGTTCTTTGCGTTTGCTGTGTATACGCCAACACATCAATTCCGATTGCCTGCAAATATTTTGTTTCGACAAAACTATTCTGCCAGCCTAAATTGAGCATATACAAATAGCTTGAAGGAAGCGACATGCCGCCGAAACCAATTCTCAATTCAGTTGATTTGTCTATGTTAGGGTTCCTGGTTTTAAAATAAAACTCGTGCTTGTAATCAATTTGTGCGATGGGGAACGGAATGTATTCCCTTATGGCAACCAATGCAGGAACATTTACTCCCACTCCGATTTCATTCCGGTTATCAAATTGCGCAAATACGGATAAGGGTAAAAACAGAATAAGAGCATGCCAAACAGCGCGTATATTCACTTCTATTTATTATTAAAGAAATTCATGGTTCTTTCAATGCCAATGGCACCAAAGCTTTTAATCGTTTCGACCGCCAGTTCAACACGCGGCACCAATAATTTTTGCTCATCGTTTGTCCATTGTCCCAATACATATTCCGATTGCCTTCCTTTGGGGAACTCATTTCCCACACCAAAACGCAGACGAGCATATTCAGAAGTTCCTAAAACTTCCTGGATGCTTTTTAATCCGTTATGTCCTCCGTCGCTGCCCTTGGGTTTTAAACGCAGAGAGCCAAACGGCAATGCAATGTCGTCAGTAATTACCAGCAGATGTTCCACCGGAATTTTTTCAGCCTGAAGCCAATAATTAACTGCTTTACCACTGAGGTTCATAAAAGTAGTAGGCTTGATCAGTATAAACGTTTTGCCTTTGAATTTAGACTCCGTTTTATGCGCCAGTCTATCCAATGAGAAAAAGGATCCTGTTGAATTCGCAAATGCATCCAGCACGTTAAAGCCGATATTGTGGCGGGTGTTAACGTATTCGTCACCGATGTTTCCTAAACCTGCGATCAGAAATTTCATTGTACAAATATAGTCGAGAGTATTGAGATGAAAGAAAAGTATGTAGCGTAAATTTAAAAACACACCCCTGCCGGGCTCATGCTTTCGCACCCCCTCTCGAGAGGGGAGCTATCCCGTAACAAAAAAGAAACCACTCCGGTTGTGGAGTGGTTCTTATATTATTTCTCCCATTGGGAGATTAAAAATGCTCTTACTTCTTAGGAGCGTCTTTTTTAGGAGCGTCTTTAGCCGCTGCTGCCGGAGCTGCACCTGCTGCTGCCGGAGTTGCTGCTGCTGCACCCGCTGCCGGAGTTGCTGCTGCACCTGCTGCCGGAACTTCTTCCGCAACGTTACGTGTTACACGAACAGCAACGATAGTTGCGTTAGGAGCGCTCAGGAATTCCAGGCCTGCAATTTTGAGATCTTTTACACGAACTGAATCACCGATTTCCATTTTTTCAACGTTAACGATGATCGCTTCAGGGAATTTATCTACTGCACCTTTTGCAGTAACTGTTCTCATTTTCTTCAAAAGTTTACCACCTGCACGAACACCTGGAGCAGCACCTTCTGTTTTTACAGGAAGTTCCATTGTTACAGCTTTACCTGCAATCAGTTCAAGAAAATCAATATGGATAATTTTATCAGTGACACGGTGAAACTGAATGTCTTTCATAACCGCATCATATTGTGTTCCGCCAACATCAATTTTTACAGCGTGAATATCCGGTGTATAAACCAGTTCACGGAATTGTTTTTCGTTTGCTGCAAAATGCACAGGCTCTTTTCCACCGTAAATAACGCATGGAACCATTTCGCTCCTTCTCAGGTCAGCAGCATCTTTTTTTCCGACATTGGTTCTTTTAGAACCGGTAATTGTTAACGTTTTCATTGTTTTTGTTTTTATTATTAATTAACCCCTTTGCTTTATTTGCGGGCCGCCGGGGGAGTCGACGGTATATACTCAGCAAATAAAATGCGAACTGATCGATTCAAAATTGTGAACTCTGTGTAACACATCGCCAAACAGATTTGCTACAGAAAGAACTTTGATTTTAGAACATTCCTTTTTCAAAGGGATTGTGTCTGTAACAATCATTTCAGTCAATTTTGACTTCTCAATATTTTCGTATGCTTTACCTGATAAAACAGGGTGTGTGATCACTGCCCGGACACTTAACGCCCCTCTTTCCATCATCATATCTGCAGCTTTACAGATTGTTCCGGCTGTATCGCAAAGATCATCCACGAGCACAATATTTTTTCCTTCAATTTCACCGATTGCTGTCATTGAATCTACCACATTAGCTTTTGTACGCTGCTTGTAACAGATCACGATATCGCTCTTCAAAAATTTTGAATAAGCATTAGCGCGTTTTGCTCCGCCCATATCCGGCGCGGCCATGCTCAGGTTCGGTAAATTGAGGCTTTGTATGTAAGGTAAAAATATAGACGATGCGTACAGATGATCAACCGGGACTTCAAAAAAGCCCTGGATCTGGTCTGCGTGCAAATCCATAGTAATGATGCGGGTTACGCCGGCAGCCGACAATAAGTTAGCCACCATTTTAGCTCCGATCGCTACACGGGGCTGGTCTTTACGATCCTGGCGCGCAAAACCGAAATAAGGCAACACTGCAACTATTTCATTGGCAGATGCACGTTTAGCAGCATCAACCATTAATAACAATTCAAATAAATTATCGGAAGGCGGAAACGTAGACTGAATAATATATACATCACTTCCGCGAACAGTCTCTTCGAAGGAAACCTGGAACTCTCCATCACTGAATTTCAGCACACTTACTTTGCCTAACTGCTGGCCGTAAGAAGCCGCAATCTTTTCCGACAGGTAATTGGAGCTTGATCCTGAAAATATTTTAACCGGTGATTCCATTCTGCTACCTTCTTAATAAAAGGGTTGCGAATATAGCGATTTTCCTGCAAAATGCCGCAAAATATTTGGTGCATATAAAACTAATATATAATTTCGTGACCCCATAAAGGGATCGTACGAAAATCATTGGATTTGCCTTTGTTGCAAACTGTTGATTTTCATATAGTTAAATGCCTCGATGGCGGAATTGGTAGACGCGTTGGTCTCAAACACCAATGTCTTCACGGGCTTGTCGGTTCGACTCCGACTCGAGGTACTTTGCAAAACCCCTGTATTTCAGGGGTTTTGTTTTTTGTACCTTCGCCTGTTTAATGAATTTGAAATTCTAATAACACAAATGCGAAATACACTTCTACGTGTTAGATATTAAATTAATTTTTACGAAGATAATTTAATTGAAGAATGTGATCACCGTATTGAAGAATCTTAACTTTAATAATAAACTTTACTTTGATTTTTCAACCATAAAAAATTCATGGAGTACCTTACAAACCTCGCGAATATCCAGAAAGTTAACCAAATGTTATTTTTTATATTTAATAAATAAATCCTTCAATCTCTTTTCTTCTCTATAATTATCAAAACCTGGATCGGCAATGTAATCCCAGGCAGGGCACCCCTTTTGCAAGGCTAATTCCAAATGTTTATAAAAATTTTCAGCATCTCCCTTGTCTGCATAAATTAAGGCCATTGTGCCTTCTATTAGTGGATTGTCGATGTTGTATTCTCTTGCTTTCTCAAGAGCTTCAAATGCCTTTTCATATTCTTTTTTCCTCCGATACAAAACAGCCAAATTATTATAAAGCGTTGCCTTATTCTTAATACCTAAATCGAGAGCCTTTTGATAATCCTTTTCAGAAAGCTCAAATTGTTTACTGTCCTCATACAAATATCCTCTATTTAAATAGGACTCAGCACTACTGGGATTTATATCAATTGCTGTATTTAGGGCTTCCAATGCCTCTGCTTTTTTACCCAATCGAGTAAGGATATTTCCTTTGACGGCATAAGCCCATTCAAAATTTGGATGCATTCTCAATGAAGATTCAACATCAACCATTGCTTCATCAAGCCGATTCATTTGGGCATAAGAATTAGCTCTATTTGCAAGCGCAACATGATAATTCTTATTAAGCTTTAATGCCATATTAAAATCAGCGATCGCCTCATTATATTTATAAATATTATTATAGCTAACACCCCTATTATTATAAGCTCCCCAATTTGATGGCTGTAATTTAATTACATCACTATAAATTATAATTTGAATATTTGAGTCAGTAGATTTCAATGCTAAATCAAAAAGCTCTTGTACTTGCTTGGTTATAATTCCATTTTGAATTTGATCTTCGGTTAATCCACTTGTTGGAATATCCTTATTAACGTTTTGAGGAGGCCGGGATAAAAGAGAATTTATTGCCTCTTCTCCTTTATTCTCAATACCCTTAATAGTTGATTTTCCTCGCTGTTCTAAATCCCTTAGGAGTGCCTCAACAGCAATCTCTCCTTTTTCCTTAATCAACTTTGAAACATAATCATCAGTAATTTTTTTGGCTATTTCTTCATCAATTCTTTTGATTGAATAATTCACAGATGTCGTTTCGATAATTTGCTCAACCCTTTCCTTTATGGCCTTTCTGCCGAAAAAATTTATTGCAAATCCAATTAACGATAAAATTATTGAGCTAAAAATCACGTATGCATTTAACGTTTTGTATATATTTTCTTCCTTAATTTCGAATTCCTTTTTTAAAGCATCTTCTTTTAAATTGTATTCTTTTTCAATGGATTTAAGTTGAATCGCTATTTTTTCATCCTGTTGCTTTACTCTCTCCTCCAAAACCCTTATTTCAGGGTCATGCTCCTTTATTTGAATTTTATCTTGTTCTGCAAACAATTGTATTGTTGCAAAAAAAACAATCGAAAATATGTATATAACCTTTTTCATTTCAATGAATTATTATTGTGGTCTCATTCATTTTAAATTCGCTCGATGTTCAAAGTTAATCGAATTTGAGTCAACGTACATGCTCGATTTAACTGTTATCTTTTTATGCCCCAATTCTTCTGAATCTTGTGGTATTTTATTTACGGAAACCTTGTTTTTGTCAATCATTGACTATTAATATATAATCAATTATTCCCAAGTTTGAATAAATCGCTCCTTCGTCATAATGATTAATGAACAGTTAAAACAATTTCAACCAACAAAAACCGGAGGAGATATATGCAACTGCACTTTCATTTAATGCCCTTGTGCTAATGAAACCTGAGCTTTAAAGTCTTAATTTTGCGGATCACATTTCTGATTATTGGACTTTAGAAAATTGGATTACAGATATGGAGATCATTCTTTTATTAGCGTTGAGTTTTCCCTTGATCGCAGGTTTTTTTGCAAAGCGCATGGGCAGGAGGTTCTGGCTTTGGTTTTTTATAGGACTTGTATTGCCGGTGATTGCTTCAGTCATTCTTTTTTTGCTGCCGGATCTTTCGGAAACGGGAAAGAAAAAGGATTAACCAAATTCTAAATTTATCACATGAAATTCAAAACCTCCCTTGATACACTTTGTAAAGTAATTACTACGTTGGCTATTGCAATTGTAGTTTTTGTTTCCATTAAGTTTATTTATCATCCCGTGTATTATGGGGAAGTCATTATTTTGTGGGTGGCCGTGCTGGCGGGTTATTGTTATGCACCGAAATCGTACGAAGTAACGGATAGCGAACTCATTATTAATAAGGGTGTAAACAAGCGAATAATCAAATTGACGGAAATAGCAAATGTGAGTGCAGTTTCAAAGGAAGAATTAGGAAGGGGAATGCGGACCGGAGGAGTAGGAGGATTTTTCGGATACTTTGGGAAATTCTACTATTCAAAAATCGGGAAAGTGACACTATACGCGACACGAGGCACCAACATGGTTTTGATCACATTAAAAAATGAACAGAAAATAATTATCACCCCTGATGATTTGAGTCTGGTTCAACTCGTGAAGACCAGGATCAGCCGTACATCATTCTAATTTTTTCTTTAGCACATTCTTTGCACATATCCACACTAGCCGACAGTCATTTTAATTTTTAGTTTAACTGCGTATGGAGAGTGCTTATTCACCTGAACTGACACACTATATTCTGCATTTTGGATATGCCGGGATATTTTTATTTTTCATTACGGTAGATCAGCTTACTCCTCTGCCGGAAGAATTTACCCTTCTGGCACTTGGATATTTTGCCGCGACACACTTATTCAACCCCTACCTGGCGGGGCTCAGTTCCATTGCCGGATTTATTACGATTGATGTGATTTACTTTTTTCTTGCCAAATCGGGAAATAAATTTTTCACTAAACTCTACAACCGGTTGAAGTTTTCAGCTGCAGATAAATACAAAGAGAAACTTAAAAATAATCTTGCTCCCACCCTTATAATTCTATGTTTTATTCCGCGCATGCGCCTCTGGGGGCCGGTGTTTGTAGGGATGATGAATATTTCATTCAGGAGATTCATTTTATTCGACAGCATAGGCCTGATCATTTTCACTTCGGTGTATCTTTCACTTGGCATGTTTTTTCATCACAGCATCCAATTGTATATGCCGAAGTTGCAGCAGGCACAACACATTGTATTCTTTGCAGTACTCCTCTTTATCTGCACCGCAGTTGTCATGTACATCAGGCGAAGACGAAAATATACCAGCTGAATTACCGGTAATATCCAACTGCAATGGAAATAATCAGCAACATGATCATAATCCAGAAGAAAACACCCAATACCATTGTGGAGGCATTCTCATCTGTTTTATTCATTTCAGTTGATTTTGCATCAGGCACCTGGGGAATTATTGAAAGAATTAAAAGCCAGAAGAAAACCGATACGATCAGCATCGGCATCCACGCCACACCTCCGAATACCGGTCCAAATGGCCTGATCCAGAGTGGTCCAGCCCAGGTTGCCAGAAAAACAATCAGAAAAAAAATCCAGAGTCCACGCAGCGGGCGACGGGAAACGGCGGATATAATTAATGTTAACAGAAACGTAAAAATGAATGCCCCGGGTATGACGTAGTAATACATAAGTAAAATTTAAGTTAATAGCTATTGTCTCTTCCCATATTCCTGCCACACTTAAAAATTTATCATTCACTTAATCTGATAAGCTATTCTGAAACGTTTATGTTGAATTTTTTCGGCATAACGAGGCAATTCTTGCGCTGTTTTTTTTCCCATCCGGCACAATTAAACACTTAAGCTACTGGCACACTTTTCCCTCTGCTTTTGCTGAAAATTTTTCAAAGTATAAACCTTAAATACATAATAAAATGAAATTAACTAAAGGAAAAAACGGGAATGGAGGCAGGGGCTTGTTTCCTTCCCTGATCAACGATTTTTTCGGCAACCGCATGCTAGGACCCAACCTGGTGGATATGGATGATTTTGATGCAGGATTGAGACTTCCACCTGCAAATATTTCTGAAACCAATACTGAATTCCATATTGATCTTTCGGCACCTGGTTTAAAAAGAGACGACTTTAAAGTTGAAGTTGAAAATGGAGATTTAGTAGTGAGTTGCGAAAAAAAAGAAGAAGATAAAGAAGATAAAGAAAACTACTGGCGCAGGGAATTCTCTTATACAAGTTTCTGCCGTCGCTTTCCGCTTCCGGATAACACGCTTGATGAAAAGATCAATGCCAAATATGACAATGGAATGCTGCATATCATTATTCCTAAAAAAGAAACAACAGTTACAAAACCCAAAAAAGCAATACAGGTTGCATAATTAAATAATAAATCTAAAAATTTTAAAATGAAACAAGTTAAAGATATCATGAATGCCTCTCCGTTGTCGTGCCGGAAAGATGAAACGATCCAGGAAGTATCAAATCAAATGTCGAAATCCAACATTGGTTTTTTGCCTGTTGTTGATGAAAACAAAAAAGTAATAGGTACTATCACTGATCGCAATATTGTATTGGCGATTGGCAAAGCAAACAAGGCTCCTGATAAATTAAAAGTACATGAAGCCATGGAATCCACTGTACATACCATATCACAGGAAGATTCTGCAGATAAAGCGCTTGAGATTATGCGGACCAAACAAGTGGGGCGTTTACCTGTAGTAGATTCAGAAAGACGCTTGAAAGGTGTTGTGAGCCTTTTGGGTATTGCCCGTAAAATCAAAGACAGCAGTGAAAAAAATGAACTGGGAAGCCAGGGTAAAGAAAATATTATTAATACACTTCAAGGCATTGCAGAACGCAACCGTAGTACAGAAAAAGTATTATCACAAGAATGATTTAAAAAAAGAATAAATAACCCAGTGATTTTCTTTAAAGCCCCGTGACTTAACGCGGGGCTTTATTTGTTTTCATTCGCGTCTGCATCATTCCTGAATTGTAAAATTTTAATGGGCTCTTAATTAATACCAGCATCCCACATGTTTTAGTCCAAAGCCTTCTGCCCGCGGCACTTGTACCCGGAGGGTATAATACCATCTAAGGTTTATTCACAGCATTATTAGAGTTTATTGAGTTCGTGATTACTTCGTAGTTCAAGTTTTTTGATTGGACTAATTTGAAACCAGAGACGGTTTAAATGTAAATTTTATATTAATTAACATTTTTCTTATTTCAACCACTTGTACTTTGAACACAGCAAATTCTTAATTTTGCAGATGAATCTCAAAAGCAACCTGACATGAAAAAATCACTTTTTTTTAATCTCATTCTTGGGCTGACATTTTGTACAGCCTCCATACATGCATTTGCTCAATCCTGCTGTAATGCTAATTCTACAGTTCAATTTGCGATGCTTGCAAACGATCAGAAATTTTTAAATTCCCATGCTGATCCGCTTCCATTTAATTTTAGCGCTGAAAAAGGCAAGATGATTAAACTAAATAGTACCGATGGCAAAGAAGCGAACGCGTTTTTGGTGAATGCTGATCAGCTAACTTATAATTTTGTATTCATCTTTCACGAATGGTGGGGACTCAATGATTACATTAAACAAGAAGCTGAAAAAATCCAAAAGGAGTTGGGGAATGTGAATGTAATGGCCATTGACCTGTATGATGGCAAGGTTGCCGACAATAAAGATTCCGCTGGAAAATACATGAAAGAAGTCGACCAAAAAAGAGCAGAAACAATTATTAATGCAGCCATTTCCTATACAGGATCGCGTGGAAAAATCTACACACTTGGCTGGTGTTTTGGTGGAGGCTGGTCGTTACAAGCCTCTATTCTTGCGGGAAAGCAAGGCGCAGGTTGCGTAATGTATTACGGAATGCCTGAAAAGGATCTGACCAAACTCAAGAACCTGAATGCAGATGTACTTGGAATTTTTGCGACTAAAGATCAATGGATCAATGACAAAGTAGTTACGCAATTTGAAAAGGACATGAAAACTTCGGGGAAAAACCTTTCTGTTAAATCATTTAATGCGGATCATGCTTTTGCAAATCCGAGTAATCCCAAATACGATAAAGAAGCAAGTGCTCAGGCACATATACTGGCAATGGACTTTCTGAAAAAAAAATTAAAATAAACACGAAATAATACCTGACACTTCTGTGAAGCGAATCCATTTTTTTGTCTGGCCGTTGCATTATTATTATCAAAAGGCACAAGCCTGTTTTATTACTTTTTATTGTTGTTGAACGCACTTATTATCGGTGGCTGTGCGGAAAACAGCTCCATGTTTATTATCAGCAGGAACCCTGTCGGCAAGCGATCCTACATCCGACCCTGACTGCAGCATGAATATTACTTTTTGTGAAACCAATGATCTCGGTTTTAAAGTAGTATCGGCAAAGACCAAATAATCTGCATTCAGGCGGTTATTTTATACCTCATAAACCTTTTACGTTCCTTTTCAGGGAACCTGATATTAATCATGTCATTTACCCGATACGCTCATTTACCAGTTTTCACATTGGCTTTAATTTTGATACAAATAGATTAACATGATTTACTATAATTACATAATCGCCAGTTTCATTGTGAGAGTGTTTCTCGGCATTCTTTTTTTCGCACAAGGATTTGACAAGGTGTTCAGATTAAAAGTGCACAGTGTTATTCATGCGTTCGAACATCCGCTGGAAGAACATAAGATGCCGGCATGGATCATAAAAAGTGCAGGTGTATACACGTCTTATGCAGAACTCATTTGTGGGTTTCTCCTTCTTATCGGTTTGATGAAATCCATCGCACTTTATTTACTAGGATTAGACCTCTTATTGGTTTGCACTGCGTTAAGCGTTATAAAACCAATGTGGGATACGCAATTTGTATTGTCGCGACTGGCATTGCTTATCACATTACTTCTTCTGCCTCCTAATTGGGATGTGATTTCGATTGATTACCTGATTGGCATGATCGAATTTTTCAACAAAATGAAATTAATTTAAAAACCATTTACATATATACAGATGAAAACCATTCTAGCATCAACCGATTTTTCAGATACAGGAAATAATGCAACGGATTATGCTGCAGGACTAGCCCAAGAAGTAAATGCACGTCTTGTGTTATTAAATTGTTTTCAGATCCCGGTAATAGCAAGCGACGGCCCGGCAGTAACTATTCCGTACGAGGAACTGGAATTAAACAGTATTAAACAACTTAAAGAAAAACAAACCGAGCTTCAGAAAAAATTCCCTAAAGTGCAGATTGATGCCGTTTCCAGGGTAGGTTTTGCGGATCAGGAAATCACACATTACACCAATATCTATCATTTTGATCTGATCATCATGGGAATTTCAGGTTTGGGAAAAATTGCGCAACTGCTGGGTAGTACAGCAACCTATGTAGCCAGGAAAACAACAACTCCTTTGCTCATTGTTCCTCCTGAATCAACTTTTAAAGCTTATTCAAACGTTGTGGTGTCATTTGACTTTCACGGAGTGGAAAATACAGATTGTATTAATCCTGCGCTTGAACTTGTGAAACAATTTAACGCCCGTGTAACCGCGCTGAATATACGCGAACCTCATCATGTCATGACCCACGCGGAATCATTAGCCTCTAAACAAGCTGATACATTACTGGCTGAAGTCCCCCACAGAATGGTAAACTATACAGACGAACTGCCAGTGGAAGGTATTGAACATTACCTGGGCAGCCACCAGGTAGACTTACTTGTTATGTTAAAACATAAGCACAGCTTTTTCGAATTATTATTTAACGGCAGCCTTACTCGCAAAATGGCTTTCCATACACATATACCATTTTTAGTTTTACACGGATAATTTCTAAACACATGAAAATAATAGTTGCTGCTTTTTTTTATCGGTAAAGGGAAACTTTTCTACGGAAATTTTATTTTTATTCCGACTAAAAGCAGAAAAACACCGTTCAATAAATAGTTAAGTCTATATTGCCATTTTAAACTGAAAAACAAATGATACAACGTATTTTATTTAGCCTTATTTTTATAGGTGCTATGTTGGGAAGCTGTAAAAATGCTTCCGTTAAAGAACAGGTAAATCCAAATGAGTGTACAAAGTACGCTTGTCCGATGCACCCCGATAAAACAAGCACCGTTCCGGGTAAATGTCCGGAATGCAATATGAATATGGAACCGGTGAATAAAAAAGCTGTACCCGATACCACAAGAAAAGATACCAGATGAATAATGCCATACTCTCTTTACAACTTTTCCTGACAGAGACTGCACATATTTCACGATTTACAGGAAGATTTTTCAGAGAAGTATTTAAACGCAACCAGGAATTCCGCGAGTTATTGCGGCAAGCATTTGTAATAGGGTATAAATCATTTCCGCTTGTCGGGATCACTGCATTTATAATGGGTGTTGTACTCACCATCCAATCGCGGCCAACACTGGCTGCAGTTGGAGCTGAATCCTGGCTGCCTGCCATGGTATCTGTTTCTATCGTTCGGGAAATTGGTCCGATATTAACAGCACTTATCTGTTGCGGAAAAATCGGTTCAAGTATAGGCGCTGAACTTGGTTCCATGAAAGTAACAGAACAGATAGACGCGATGGAAGTTTCCGGAACAAACCCTTTTAAATATCTTGTTGTGACACGTGTACTGGCCAGCACACTCACGCTGCCATTACTTGTTATTCTTGCTGACGGCCTTGCATTATACGGTTGTTACCTGGGCGTAAATATTAAAGGTGTAACAAGCGTGCATTTGTTTTTCAATCATGTCTTTCAAAAACTCTCTTATGGTGATGTTTTGCCCTCTATCATTAAATCAATATTTTTCGGTCTTGCAATCGGCATAGTCGGATGTTACAAAGGCTACAATTCGAACAAAGGAACAGAAGGCGTTGGTGAGTCTGCAAACTCAGCGGTTGTTGTTTCTTCCCTGCTTGTATTTGTAATCGATCTGCTTGCTGTACAAATTGCAGATACAATGGGACTGACTTAAACCAGGAATGTAATAATGGAAGCTGTTTTAGAAGTTGAGAATTTAAAAAAATCGTTTGGTAGCAACAACGTTTTGCGTGGATTTACTTTTCAACTTTTTAAAGGAGAAAACCTGGTTGTGTTGGGCCGTTCCGGTTCGGGTAAATCTGTTTTAATAAAATGCATTATCGGATTGGTCAGACCTGAGTCCGGAACAATAAAAGTATTTGGAAAAGATATTATAGGAATGAGAAGCAGCGGCTTAGACCGGATGCGGACAAAAGTGGGATTTCTTTTTCAGAATAATGCCCTGTATGATTCAATGACTGTGCGGGATAATCTTGAGTTTCCGTTGAGAAGACACTGGATTGGAAAATCGAGAGCAGAGGTTGATGCACTGGTATTGGAAGCATTGGAAAATGTAGGATTACCACAAACGGTAAACATGATGCCTTCGGAATTATCGGGTGGAATGAGGAAACGGATTGGACTGGCAAGAACGTTAATTCTGAAACCGGACATTATTTTGTATGATGAACCAACAACAGGACTTGATCCGATAACAGGACGAGAAATAAGTAATCTGATATTAAATATTCAAAAAAAATACAATACATCTTCTATCATCATTTCACATGATATGAGTTGCGTTGAAATAACAGCTAACAGGATAGTTGTTCTTGCAAATGGCATTTGCTATGCTGAAGGCACTTATGATGAGTTAAAAAAATCTACGGATCCACTTATAAAACAATATTTCGAATAATTATGGAGCAGGAAAAATCAAGAAACTTTAAACTGGGAGGATTTGTGTTGGCAGGGACAATCCTGCTGATTCTTGCGCTTTATTTTATAGGCAGCAAACGCAACCTCTTTAGTTCTACATTCCATATCAGCGCAACTTTTTACGATGTAAACGGATTGATGCGCGGGAACAATGTGCGTTTTGACGGGATAGATGTAGGCACTGTTGAAACAGTTGAAATTATAAACGACAGTTCTGTAAAAGTGGTGATGATGATCATGACGAAGATTACTCCTTTCATCCGCAAAAATGCGATTGCCTCTGTAAGCACTGATGGTTTAATGGGAAATAAAATTGTAAACATTAATGCCGGTGTTGGTCCATCAAAAAACATTGAAGAAGGAGACGAACTGCAAACACTGCGACCAATTGATTCAGATGTAGCACTAAGAACATTGAACACCACCAATACAAATCTTGTTGCTATAACAGGAGATGTAAAAAGTATTGCGCAAAAAATTAACGGTAGTAATGCACTCTGGAAATTACTTTCTGATACAACAACAAACGAAAATATCAAACAATCACTATTAAATCTAAAACGCGCAACGGCCAACACAATTATTATTACTGATGATGCCAGAGAAGTTATGTCGAAGGTGAAAGGCGGCAAAGGCACTATTGGCAGCCTTCTGTCCGATACCGTGATTGGCAGTCAGCTGAAAATGGTGATGAAAAATTTAAGTTCTGCAAGCAAAAAAATGGACAGCTTAACGGCTGCTCTTAATAACGTTGTGAATAAAGCCAATAAAGGCAGTGGTACAGTAAACACACTCCTTACCGACACAGCTGTTTCGAATAATCTTGCAAGAAGTCTTGTTAACCTTCAGAAAGGCACCGATAATTTCAACCAGGACATGGAAGGCTTGAAAGAAAGTTTTTTACTCCGGAGCTATTTTAAAAAGCAGGAAAAAGCGAAGAAGAAAAAAGCCAAACAATAAATCATCGGCTGTTCCACAAAGCAGAATGAATAAATTAAAACTATTCATCGTCATTGCGTTTTACTCAATCTGGTGGGGTGGTTTTACATTTTACAGCTCGATTGTAATTCCTGAAGGAATGAAGATTTTAGGGGATCATGTGCGGATGGGATTGATTACAGAAACAGTGAGTAATTATCTAAATATAATTGGCACCGTTACGCTTTTTATCTCATTTGTATTGTTACTTCAAAATAAAAAATCAGCGAATTCAAAAATCGGCTGGGAATGGTTTGTATTAGTAATACTGCAATTATTATTATTCTATATACACCATTTGCTTTCCTCAATGATTAGTCAGAATGGGTCGAAGATAGATTTGCAGGAAAATTTTTATTCCGTGCACCGGATATATTTGCTAACCTCAACAGCAATGTGGCTGTTTATACCACTTGTCTTTTACAGGCTGATCAAACCATTTTTAAAATAGTTGTGTTCTCCTATTTTACTACGGAAACGTTACCCTTTATTTTTACTTCCGTATTTGTTTTGATGCATGTTGCCTTTAGGTAATACACATAAGTACCGGTACCCGTCTCGCTTCCGTTTTTGGTGCCGTCCCATCCCTGCGACTGATCAGTCGTTTCAAATACCATATTTCCCCAACGGTCATAAATAGACCAGTAAATATTGCTTAGTCCGTTTCCTTCTATATTGAGTACATCATTTTTTCCGTCACCGTTTGGTGAAAAAATATTCGCGATATAAATATCATTATCACCTGAACAGCTTGTCTTTACTTTGATTGTAATAACTGATGAATCAGCGCAGCCATAATCATCGGTGACATAAAGCGTATATGTAGTTGTTGTAAGCGGGTTTGCGATTGGCATTGAGCAGGTATAACACGAAAGACTTACTGCAGGTGTCCATGTATAGTTTGTTCCTCCTGACCCTATTAGTACCGTGGAATTACCTTGCGTAATTTCTGATTGCAATGTACCAATATCTGCAACAGGCGGATTGCTGCTTGAAATTGTTACTGATGTTGATGCAGTGCAGCCATTTGCATCAGTGACCTGTACTGTGTAATCAGAAGCAATTAATCCGTTAACTATTGATCCGGATGCACTTCCACCTAAGGCAGAATTCCAGCTATATGTATATGAAACAGTCCCCCCGCCGGCCACAGCAGAGGCCGTGCCATTGATCCCCCCACAGGACGCTGGTTGCCCGACTGCTGTTACTGTTAGTGGTGCCGGCTGGGTTAGAACTGTTGTTGAAACTGTACTGCATCCATTTGCATCTGTAATTGTTACTATATAAATTGCCGATTGTTGATTGACAATTGTTGATTGTAAACTGGTTGTAACAGAAGACGTTCCGTTACTCCAATTATATGTATAAGGTGCTATTCCGTTACTTGTTATTGCGGTAACACTTCCGGTTTGCCCATTACAATTTACAGGGCTGGAAATTGTTGTTGTTACATTGGGACCGTTACTTGAATTTATCGTAATGCTATTTGTTATTGTACAACCACTGGCATCTGTTACTGTTAATGTATACGTAGCTGCCGACAGATTAGCTGCGGTTGGCCCTGTCTGCAGATTACTCCAATTATAGGTGAGTGCACCGGTTCCTCCACTTGCAGAGACAACGGCACTTCCGTCTGCAGATCCGCAGTTAGTTGCAACGGTTGAACTATTGACGATTGAAATAGCGGTTGGTTCCGCAATTGTGATCGTGCCTGTAGCTGAACAACCTCCTGCATCACTGACCGTCACAGAATATGCTTTGGCAGAAAGATTGGTTGCTGTGATACTGGTTTGTCCGTTGCTCCAGCTATATGTAAAAATTCCGGTTCCGCTTGCCGTAACTACTGCTGATCCGGAAGATCCTCCGTTACATAAAACTGCTGTTGGTTGTATAGTTGTTATTCCCGGAGGTCCGTTACTTCCAATAAACCCATTGCTTGTCTGGATGCAGTTATTAGCATCCGTAACCGTTACAGAAAAAGATCCGAATGAAAATCCTGTTCCGGTTTGTCCGCTTGATGCATTACTCCACACGAATGTATACAAGCCGGTTCCTCCTGCAACATTTGCAATTGCTGTTCCTGTAGCCTGACCGCAATCGGTGTTTGTTGTAGTGATTCCTGTAATTGTAAAAGCAGGCGGTTGTGTGATGCTCACAATACTGGTAGAAGAGCATGCAGCTGAAGCATCGGTAACGGTGACTGTATAATCTGCAGCTGAAAGTCCTGTTACAGTGGATCCGGTTTGACTGTTGCTCCACAAATATGTATACGCCGCTGTACCTCCACTAGCCTTAACAGTTGCTGAACCGGTAGCATATCCGTTACACAATGGATTATTGACTGAAGAAAGCGTTATCCCTAAACCGGATGAGGAACCAATACTCACTGAATCTATAACAGATAAATTTCCGCAAGAAGTTACCGTTACCGTATAGTTCCCGGCGCACAAGCCTGTTGCGGTTGCAGTTGTCTGACCATCGCTCCATAAATAAGTATAATTTCCGGTTACCGCTTTTCCGCAGGTTAAGAAGGTTGGCTGCGTTGAGGCTGTGCCGTTGCATGTGCAAGATGCGGGAGTTGAACTTGTAGATGTTGTGAGATTAGCCTGTGCCGACGGAGTTGTAATATCCATTGAGGTAACGTACGCAAGGCCGCTTGCATATAATTTAGAATTTGCTTTATCCAGTGTCACGTCGAAAACAGTATCCGTTAAAGCTATTGTTGAAGGTGTTGAAAAAGCAGAATCAAAAACGAGTATTGATTTCTGAAAACCCACATACGATTTATCCGTGCATGCATCAACCGCTAACCCTCCCCATGTTATATATTTACTTCCATATATTGTTTTTACAGGTGCGATACTATAAGTAGAAACAGTGGCTCCTGTACTATTGCTGCAACGTGAGAGAGTATAACTATCATACGTATAAACCCAGTTATAACTTGCACCCATGCCACTCATTCCATTTGTTTGTCCGCCGGCGTTTTTGAATGTATAATACATATTCAATTCAGAAAAGACAAATCCTTTACCCACATTAAAAATTGGGGTGAAGGACCCCATGGGCATTTTTTGAAACGAGCCAAGTCCGCTTGCGTTCAGAAAATAATAGGAGCTGTAAGAAGGATCAACAGCCAGCAATGCGACATCGGGACCAATAGCGCCAGGTAACGAAGCGGCTGTTGCCATGTTTGTATCCAGTACTGTAAGCTGTGCTCCCGCTCCTCCTCCAATAACAACTGCATGATAACAGGAATTATATTTCATACGGAAAACTTCGGCACCAGTAGGAAATACTCCTCCGGTCACCAGCGGGATTGTGTAAGAACCAACCTGCGTCCCGGCAGAATTGATTTTAAGAATTGTATTGTTTACTCCGCTTGAGCCATTTCCCGCACTGACGTAGCAATTACCGTTATCATCCACACAGCAATTTGCATAGCAGCCCGAACCTTGTCCGGCCGGAGTGAACGACCATTGAATAACACCTGCATTGTTTAATTTAACAAGCTGCCAGTTATTTGTTTGGCCTCCATATGCAAATACATTGCCCTTACTATCATAATCAACACTGAATACTCCTGATGCGCCGCTGAAAGACGGATTGGTTTGCCAGGGATCGATGATCAGTAATTTTGTTTTGTCATACTTTTCATTCAAACTGAATGTAAGTTCTGATCTGATCAACTTATAGCCGGTGGAAATATATTTTTTTGAACCGGCTTCAAAACTAACAGGGGCATGATCTGTAAATTCTCCGCAGCCACTCTTTATAATAACATCACCGTTCAAATTAAGGCGAATATTTTTTTCGCCGCTGTATTTTAGCCTCGCCTGCATAACAACTGCGCCAGGATGTACGATCAGCGAATACTTCAGACCCTCCTTTCCTGCCTGAAATTCATATACAGCGTCGATTCCCGGATATAAATTATAATAGGTCAGCTTTGTAAAAAGTTCTGCCCGGATAGTTTTATTTTTTTTTGTCGTATACGAAACATAGCTCTGCTTCATTTCCGTTGCCGATAGTTCAACTTCAGGATTTGCTCCTATCCATTCCGCTGTAAGCTGATGCACTTCGGGCTTAGCTCTTTGTTCTCTTTCTTCCTCTTCTTCTCTTTTTGATTTTGACTCTTCATCTTCCCTGGGTGGATTCTTCCACTCAACTGAACGATATAGTATTCCGTGGTTGGTAAAATACAAAAACATATTTCCCAGCCGGGCACCGTAAAGTATTTTTGCTTTTGAAGGAATGTCATCAAACTGTCCTGAATTTTTTTCAAATCCTTTATTGTCGAATGGATTAACAGTCCAGGCCGCTTTCAACAAGTTTGCATTTTGCGAATAGAAATTATCTTGCAGGATAAACAACAACACAACAGCAAAAAACAAAATTCTCATCCTTATCCTTTGATTATTATTTTACAAGGCTTACGTTACCTTTTAGTCTGACTTCCTCGTTTGTTTTGAGGCACAGTGCTTTCAGATAATACACATATGTTCCTGATTCCAATGCGCTGCCTTTTTTAGTTCCGTCCCAACCCTGCGCCTGATCAGTCGTTTCAAATACCAGGTTTCCCCAACGGTCGTAAATAGACCAGTAAATATCTGTGATCGCATTTCCTTCAATATTCAATACATCATTAGCTCCATCCCCATTGGGTGAAAAAACATTTGCGATAAAAACTTCATTTCCATCCAGGCAGGCTTTCTTAACTGTAATTGTGATCTGTGTAGAATCCACACAACCTTCAGCGCTTTTTACATAAAGTGTATATGTTGTGGTTGAAGCCGGACTCGCTGTTGGCGCCGCACAATTGCTGCAATTCAAAGTTGATGCTGGTGACCAGCTATATGTTGCTCCGCCGCTTGCAATCAGTACAGTTGAGTTTCCTTCAGTAATTGTTTGCTGTGATGCGACTGCTGCTGCAACCGGATTTGCCAGGCTGTTAACTGCAGAAGCTAGCGATGCTGAACATCCATTGGCATCGGTAATTGTAACCGAATAATTGCCCGGTTTTAAACTATCCATTTGTTGGGTAGATGCGTTTGTAACAGCCGTTGCTCCTGTGCTCCAGCTATATGTATAGGCAGTCACCCCTCCCGTTACGTTTGCGGAAATAGTTCCATAATCATTTCCACAAACAGGAACTGTTGTTGAACTTATATTTAATGCAGCCGGCTGAGATAATAAAACAGATGATGTTGCGGTGCATCCATTTTTGTCAGTGATTGTAACCGTATACGTTGCCGCTGTTACCGAAACAGATTGACTGAGCGAAGTTGTAACGGAAGATGTTCCATTACTCCAGCTATACGTGTATGGCGCAACTCCATTGCTTGCAATAGCCATAACGCTTCCTGGTTGTCCATTACAATTAATTGTTGTTGCAATAGCTGTTGCGGCCGACGGTCCGTTTGTTGAATTGATCGTCGCAGTATTTGTTACTGCACATCCATTTGCATCCGTAACAGTAAGCGTGTACGTTGTAGCCGATAAATTACTTACTGTTGCTCCGTTTTGAGAATTACTCCAGCTATAATTTAATGCACCGGTACCACCTGTTGCCGTAGCTACTGCAGACCCATTGTTCACATTACATTTTGCGCTTGATGTACTTATGCCCGTGATCACGACTGCATTTGGTTGCGTGATTATTGCTGTACTGATCTGCTGACAGCCATTTGCATCGCTCACGGTTATTGTATATGTTCCCGGAATCAAACCCGTTGCGGTTGCTCCGCTTCCTCCCGAGCCTGACCAGCTATACGTCAATGCCGTTGTTCCTGTTGCGCTAACAGCTGCCGAGCCATCTGCATTTCCGCTGCATGTAACATTTGTTGCCGTTACTGAATTTATTGTTGGTGCCGGACTATTATTTACCAATGCGGATTGTGTTTTTGTACAACCATTTGCATCTGTAATGGTGACAGTATATGCGTTTGCAGAAAGGGAACCTGCAAGATCATTTAGTGATGAAGTAACAGAAGACTGGCCGTTGCTCCAATTGTAGCTATAGTCCGGCCCGGTACCGCCGGCTACTGTAACACTTGCGCTTCCGTTATTATTACCGCAAGTTGCTGGAGATACCTGCGATGCAACAGCTACCATTGCCAAAGGCTGACTAATTGTAACAGTTGTTTGCTGTTTGCAACCATTCACATCCGTAACTGTAACTGTATAAATTGCAGCAGACAAATTAGTGGCGGTTACACTGGTCTGGCTATTACTCCAGTTATAGGTCAGTGATCCTGTTCCGCTTGCATTCACAACAGCACTGCCTGTTGATGATCCATGACACAATTCATCCACCACAGTAATTGAGTTTATAACAGGTGCATTGTTATTATTAATTGTAACAGATTGTGCTGTGCTGCAACCATTCATATCCTGTACTGTTAGTGTATACGAATTTGCTGCTAAGCCAGTGTTCGTTTGTCCGCTTGCGGAATTACTCCAGGTATATGCTAAAATACCCGTACCGCCGCTGGCAGAAGCAATTGCACTTCCATCCGATTGTCCGCAGTTTGCATTGGCAGATGTGACTGAAGCAATTGCAACAGCTGAAGGTTGAGTTAAACTAACTACAGTGCTTGAAGTACATCCGCTCGCATCCGTTATTGTGACTGTATAAGAATTCGCGGCTAACGAAATAATCGTATTAACAGATGAAGAAGTAATTGCAGTTTGTCCGTTACTCCAGTTGAATGTATAATTTGAAGAACCACCTGTTGCACCTGCTGTCGCTGAACCTGTGCTACCATTACATAAAATCGGAGAGCTTACAAATGCCGACGCCGTTGGACCAGCGGTGTTTGTAATGCTGAATGTTTTTGTCACAGTACATGCATTTGCATCGGTCACCGTTAACGTATATGTTGCAGCAGCGGTTAGTCCTGTAGTCGTTATATCCGAAACACTATTACTCCAGCTGTAAGAAAACGAACCCGTTCCTCCGCTTGCACTTGCAACAGCAGTTCCATTGGCATTACCGCAAGTTGAATTTGTTGTTACAATTACCGGTGATGTAATTGCAGGTGGCTCAGGAATACTAATGCTGCCTGTTGAGGAACAGCCCGCAGCATCATTCACTGTAACCGTGTATAAGGTTGATGATAAATTTGTTGCTGTTGTTCCGGTTTGTGTATTACTCCAGCTATACGTTAACGCTCCTGTTCCACTGGCTGAAACAACTGCGGAACCTGTATTTCCTCCGTGACATAAAACGGCAGACTGATTAATTGAAGTTATGGATGGTCCGTTTGTATTTCCGATGGAAACCGTGTTGGTTTGAATACAACCGTTTGCATCTTTTACCGTCACCGTATAATTGGTTGCTGAGAGAGCACTTGCAGTTTGTCCGTTTGCAGTATTGCTCCATGTATAGGTGAGCGCTCCACTACCTCCGCTTGCACTTGCAACAGCAGATCCATTTGCATTTCCGCAGGTGGTATTTACTGACGTGATTGCCGGGATTGAAATTGCAGCAGGCTCTGTAAGCGTAACGGAAGAACTTGCCGTACAACCATTGGCATCAGTTAGCGTTACAGTATAAATTCCCGATAACTGATTTGTAATAGTTGATTGAAGCGCAGTTGTGACAGAAGATCCGCCAGCACTCCAATTGTATGTGTAATTTGAAGTTCCACCAGTAGCTGTCGCTTTTACCGAACCTGTCCCGCTGCTACAAGAAATTGCAGATACAATTGATGTTGATACAAGCGGGCCCGGGGTATTTGATACGCTGAATGTTTTTGTTTGTGTACAGTTATTGGCATCTGTCACTGTCAATGAATAAGTGGTGCCTGCAGTTAAGCCGCTTGTTGTTAAACCCGAAACACTATTGCTCCAACTGTAAGAGAGCGAACCCGTACCTCCGCTTGCACTTGCAACAGCAGATCCATTAGAATTTCCGCAAGTTGAATTTGTTGTTATAACAACCGGTGATGTAATTGCAGACGGCTCAGTAATGCTAATGCCGCTTGTTGAAGAACAGCCCGCAGCATCAGTTACTGTAACTGTGTATGAAGTTGCTGCTAAATTTATCGCCGTTGTCCCGGTTTGCGTATTACTCCAGTTATAGGTTAATGCCCCTGTTCCACTCGCTGAAACAACCGCGGAACCTGTATTTCCTCCATGACACAAAACAGCAGACTGATTAATTGACGTTATAGATGGTCCGTTTGTATTTCCGATAGAAACCGTATTGGTCTGAATGCAACCATTGGCATCTTTAACGGTCACAGTATAAACCGCTGCAACTAGTCCGGAAGCAGTAACACCAGAAGCGCCATTGCTCCAGGTATAGCTAAGCGCTCCTGAACCTCCGCTTGCACTTGCAATTGCAGATCCATTTGCGTTTCCGCAGGTAGAATTTGCAGGTATGATTGCCGGGATTGTAATGGCAGAAGGCTCTGTTATTGTAACAACCGTAGTTGCAGTAACTGAAGATCCATCTGTTATCGTAACTGTATAAGTATTTGCAGTAAGACCGCTTACTGTATTGCTTGTTGAATTGGTTACTGTGCTTGCAGCAGTACTCCAGCTATATGTATAGTTTGCAGAGCCGCTTACCGCAGTAACTGTTGCAGTACCCGTAGCTGCACCATGGCATGCTACATCTGTTTTAACTGCAGTTGCAGACAAGGTGCTGCATACGTTTACAGTAATATAATTTGTTTGCGTAAACGTAGCCGTATCACACGGGCTCATCACCTTTACTGAAACCGTTTTAGTCCCGGCGGAAGACCATTTAATTCCCGTGGGATTTTTTGAAGCTGAAGTTGACGGTGTTCCGCCTGTAAAACTCCAGAGGTATGTTGTTTTATTTGTATCGCAGGAAGTATTTGTTAATGTAAAATCAACTCCTGTAGCTGTGCAGACACTTGGAGTTGTTGTCGAAAAACTGGCTACAGTATTTGGCAAACCACAGGTATACAAACACAGTTTCGTAAATACATCATCATAATTATCTGCGTATCCTGCCAGGTTCGAACAAGTGGTTTGGAATGCTCCTGCGGTTACAGGATATAAACCACAATTACTCATGCCAATAAGAAAAGCATAACCGCCGGAAACCGCCACGCTTCCTCCACCAGGACCCCCGTCTGAAAACTGCCCGCCTGATGTTTCGCTATTATCCCAATAGTTATTCGCAACAGCACCTGTGCCAATAATAGTCGCACAAATCTGTTTTCCGCTTTGATCAAACGTAGTAATAAAATTATCTTCCGATCCTCCATATGTTGTCTGGAATGCGCAGGAACCTTTCACGGGAAAATCCGAATCATACGTATCTCCTGCAACAACAATATTATTAAACTGATCAATTGCTATTCCGGTAAGTTCGGATGCAGCTGCATGAGGACTGCCCAGTGATGCAGATCCGGATATGCTGCCATCAATGTATGTTGCCCATATAACACTACCTGCAGAACTGAATTTAACTAATGCTGTACCATCCTGTTCGTTGAGTGTCGACTGAAATGCACCTGCTGTAGCAATACCAGCTGTGGCCGCTGTGTTTATGCCCAGGAATACATTTCCAAAACCATCTGCAGCTACAGCCCATCCTACACCATAATTTCCTCCTGCTGTTCCGCTGTAATAGGTTGACCATAGCGGGTTTCCTGAAGGATCAAACTTTGTTAAATAAGATTGGATCAGATCTCCGTTAGATGTCTGTGCTGCTGAAATCACGGGGTAATCAAACGACTGAGTAAAGCCTGTGAAATAAATATTGTTCGAAGGATCCGTATCTAAACCATAACCTGTTTCACTTTTAGTACCTCCGTAATAGGTGGCCCATTGGCGAACGCCCGTATTATCAAACTTTGCAACAAAAACATCAGTCCCTCCTTTTAGTGTGCTTTGTGTTGCGCCAGCTGAAACAGGTAAATCAGTTGAAGTACTTTGTCCGAGCAAAACAATATTATCACCTGAATCGATAGAAACATCCATTCCATAAGTTCCTCCTGTCGCACCTCCGTAAAGTGTCGACCAGATCAGCGTTCCCGAATTTGATAGTTTAACCAGGAAGGCATAGTATATGCCCGAATTACCCGTTTGTGCGTAAGCAGACCCCCATGTTTGTGCAGGAAAGTCCACCGAGAAAAAAGCGACGGTTGTACCAGTCATGTAAATATCATTCTTGCTGTCTGTTTTAATTCCAAAACCATCATCGGGACCGCTACCTCCTAAATAGGTACAAAAAACAAGTCCGCCAGATGGATCCATTTTTGCCATAAAGGCATCGTAGTTGCTGGCATTTTTCCCCTGATTAATACTCATAAAAGCTCCCGCTTTCACCGGAAAATCAACAGATTTGGTTGATCCTGAAAAGATAGAATTTCCCAGTTTATCAGTAGTTACCGAACCCGAACGTTCACCATTTGTTCCTCCGAAATAAGTAATCCATGGATCTATGATCAGGTTATAATTTTTGTCATAAGACGGAATCGAAAAACTGATAATGTCGGTTCCATTTTCAGAATGGTTAAGGTTGTATTTACATGTAATATCAATCGTTTGGTCACCGATTTTCTGATAAACTTTCGGCATGAACTCTTCGATTTCGCCAAGTCCGGTTTTAAAAAAGAGCCTGTTCTCACGCAATTCAAGAGCATCTTGTCCGCTGTATTGCAGCTGAATATCTTTTGCATTTCCCCCGGGCTTTACAACAATGTCATACTTTAATCCCATGTCTCTCTTTCCGCCAAAACAAACATCAATATTTTTATAAACTTCATGGTAAGTCAGCTCATTGTATTTTTTAACGTTTGTCACTCCCTTCGGACAATGACCTAAATAATAATTGAAATAACCTTCCACCTGATCTGCCGTGCTGATAGCGGGCTGAAGGCTTCCTCCCAAAAATTCCATATCTATCCGGTATCCTCTCTCCTGTTCTGTAATGGAAGGTTTATTGTTTTGAGGATGCTTGTCATCCATTTCTTCCATTTTGGAAGGCTCCAGGTAAACGTAACTTACCTTATTGTTTTGCATAAACACAGTCGCCCCTCCTCCTTCACCTACATAAAAAACATCGGGACGAAGATTTTTATTCATATCCGCTACCTGACCTTTGTTTTCAGCAAAACCAAAACCATTCCCGCGTAGTTGTTGAGCAAAACGCGATTCTTCTCCTACCGCAGCCTTTTTTTGCTGAGTTTGAGCATACGAAATAATTGAGGTGAAAGTTGAAAATGCAATAGATAATAAGTAGTGTCTTTTTATCATAATTAATCCTCTGGATGCTTAGTAAAATTCAAAAACCTGATCAGTCTGTTTTACCTGTGAAATTACGGTTTTTTGAAGGTTTAAGGAAACCACTTTTTTTTATAATAAAGGTTTCAGAAACAAACCATAGATGCAACTGTTCGTTGAGCGAAGGCGAAGAGTACAGAAAGGAAAATGACGAAACAGTATATTTTGCCGTACAGCTTTCATGCAGTCCGATTTAACCGTTTCGTCATTTTTTCTTAGCTTTAAGAGGCGTTAAAAAAATCTAATTTTTCAGGCATTTTAGTATGAAACCCGTTTCAGACAATCTCTTCAACCTAATAAAATCATTAACCGGAAGCGAGAAAAGATATATTATTCTTTGGTTCAAAAACAGCGGTGAAAAGGAATCTAAACTGTATCAGCAGTTTTTTGAGGCTGTTGAAGCGTACGCGGCAGAACATGAGACGTACAATGAAAAAGAAATTGTATCCAGGCTCAAGAGTGGTTTCGCAGGTAAAAATATGGTGTACCATAAAAATTACCTCTACGAAAAAATATTTTCCTGTCTGCGGAATTTTCACGCTCAGTCCAGTAAAATAAATATTGTAAAAAACAAAATCGTCAACATTGGAATTCTTCTCAACAAAAGTCTTTTTAAAGAAGCCAAACAGCTTATAAAAGAAACCCGGAAAATAGCAGAAACTTATCAGCAACATTATCATATGCTGCAATTACTGCAACTGGAGATTCACCTGTTAAGCATAACGGATAACATGAATGAGTTTCAAAAAAACAAGGAACTTATTAAGCGGGAATTTGACGAAATTCTTCTTGCAGTTAAAGAACATGTCGGAGCCGAATTTTCAAAAAGAAACATGGAACTGCTTGCAAAAAAAGCCGAATCAAAAAATGAAGCCTTGTTTGATGACGAGCTGAAAAAAATCATACACTCCGATCAGTTAAAACCAAAATATACCAAGTGGAGCTACACACATGACATTAATTATTTTGACTCACTCGGTATTGCTTATTATTATAAAAATGAAGATAAAAAACTGCTTGAAACGGTAAACGAAACATTAAAACTGATTGACAGGAATAAGGCCGTTGTTGAAGAAATTCATCCCTTTGCAAAAATGCAGATGCATTTGAATTACGTACTCGCCTCTCTTCGCTGCAACCAGCTGGATGCCGCAAAAAAAGAACTGGATTTCATCCGGAAGAACAGAGAGGCATTATACGATGGGAATAATATAACCTGTTTGTATTTCATTGAAATTGTCTCTTTTGAACTGGAGATGGAGCTTGCGTTAAAAATGAATGATTTTAAAAAAGGGCCTTACTATGAAGAAGAAGCTGCCAGGCTTCTTAAAAAGTACGGCACAACTATTTCTTCTGTCAAACTGGTTGATATTTGCTATGCACTTGCCCGGTTATTATTTTCTGCCGGGAAATTCAAAGCGTCTTTAAAATGGGCCAATAAAATACTGAGTTTGCCCAATGATGTCTTTTACCAGGAGAAAGTATGTTACTGCTATTTGTTAAGGGCCTTGCTTCTTTTTGAGCTGGAAGACTTTGATTTTCTTGAAAAATCATATCGTTCAACGATCCGTTACCTGAAAAAAAATCAGGCATTGGGACTCATCCAATCTTCACTTTTACGCATACTAACAAAAGAACTTCCATTCATAAATTCGAAAGAAACAAAAGACGCAGTATATCAGCAGTTCCGTTCGCTTCTTGATAAACAAAATAATTCTTCTCAGATCAAACAACTGCTCGAGCATGTCGACCTGCAGCATTGGGTAAACACTCACCTCTCTTAACTCCGCTCTGAGGCTGAATCGTTAATAAATGTTAATTTTTATTCCTTCACACTTTTCGGCTTAATGATTGTATGAGTGCTTGTATCGCATGTCAGATAATACATGCGTTGCACTGCAAAGTGTATAACGCTTGTTCAGTAAACAAATATTAGCACTATGAAAACAATCGTACATCAGATCTTCAACAGAAAAAAATTTCCTGTGGGATCAAGCTCTTTACTTTTTATTTCAGCCATCACTCTTTTAACAATTTCTTCCTGCACCACTATAAATCCCGGTGAGATCGGATTGAAAGTTATAAGAGGAAAATTGCAAGCTGGTAATTTTACCGAAGGCAGACATCATTCGGGCTTTGCAACACATTATGTAAAATTCAGTACACGCATCAAGGAAGTATCTATGAAGATGGATCTTCCAACAAAAGAAGGTATAGAATCAAAGGCAGACATTACCTTACTTTATCATATCAAGCCCGAAGCCATTCATGATATTTATCTCACACTGGGAATGAAATATGAGAATGAAATTATCCTGAACAACTTCGCTGCTACTGCAAGAGAAACCTGTCTGAATTACCGGGCCATGGATTTAATGGTACAACGTGATTCACTGGAACATTCTATTTTTCAGAATATGAATGCAGATATTGGACACTATGGTTTTGTAATCGACCAGGTATTGGTCCGGGATATTGACGTACCTGAAGAAATAGACAAAGCCATTGAGAAAAAAGTATTGAGCGAACAACAAGCCAAACAAGAGGAAGTAGATATCCTGACTCAGAAAAAAATCACTGAAGCATCCATCGAAAAACAGCGAAAGGAAATGGAATTCAATTTCGAAAAGCAAAAACGCGAAAAAGAATCTTCCATAGAACAGCAACGCATGGATGAGGACTTTGCACTCGACAAACAAAAGAAAGAAGCAGAGCGCAGCATTATTGAAGCTCAGGCCAGAAAAAAAGAACAGGAACTTACTTCCGCTTCGATTACCGATAAGATTATCAAATTGAAAAGTATTGAAGTGATGAAAGCTCTGGCGGAATCCTCAAATACAAAAGTGATTATCACGGACGGTAAAACTCCACTTACATTGAAAGAAGGGAATTAAAAAACAAACAGGCAACAGGCAGTTGACAATTGGCAATATACACTTAACAAAAGTGTAAATTGTAAATTGTCGACTGCAGTTTGTCTACTGATTTTGCTCTACTGGTTCTATCTCTGTTAACCTCCACGCATCCGGTGTTGTGAGCTTTTGATCTGTTGCATGTTTGATCAGTGAAAAAAGCTGAAGCTTATATGCAGCAAGCCATTTGATACTTGTTTGTATGAGTGCCTCGCCCAACGGAGCTTTATCACCCCAGGGATAATCAACTATTTTATTCAGCAAATCTTCTTCGCTGATATTAGCGAACAGCGACTTTATTAATGCTATCTGTTCGTCCATTGCCGTCAGAAATGTTTCATGCGTGACCGTTGCGGCCTTTGCCCTTAAAGGCACATAAAAGGTCTGAAAATCTGATTGGTCTTTCCGGTACCAATACTGCACGAAGCCCGTTCCGCAAATTGTCAGGTACTGAAGCACCTCTAAAATACTTCTCACATCCTCTTTGTGTTTGTAATGAACTTTGTCGGACGGAATTTTAGTTGATAAGCGACGCACGATCTGCATCTCTTTAATAATGTTATTTAAAATAGCATCTTTAAACATTTGGATTGATTTTTTAGATATTTAACTTATTCATTTTCAAATTTCTGATCCGGAAACGCGGATTGCACTGGCTCAATGATAACATTGAATGGATGTTTTGTTTCCCGGTGACAACTGTTACAGCCGGCAGTAAGCAATTTATAAGAACGTCTCATCTTTTCTGTATCTTTTTTATCGCAGAATTCTTCCAGCTGCTCAATGGATGGCGCAATATAGGTTTTCACGTACTGTTCAGTCGGCGAAGCAAAGCCGGGATAAACAGGATACAGATTACTCAAACGGATAAAATCTTCCTCCACTTCTTCCAGTTCAAAATCGGCAAGCTGCCAGTTTCCTTTATTTAGGGCAAGGCCAAGTTTAGTATGATGCGTTTGCAAGATGAGCATGAGCGGACCAATTCCAGGCAATGCACTTTTTTCAAGACTGTCGACTCGTTTAATTAAGCTATCAACGCGGGTTTGCAGTGCATTTACTTTTTTGTTTTCCTGAGTTTTATCGGGTGCATTACACGATTGAAAAATCACTAGTGTTGAGATAAAAAGACTTAAACCGTATTTTATACTATTCATTTCGTTTTAATTTCATTCACTTCTTAAAGTAACAAAGCCCCGGAACATTTCTGTTACCGGGGCCTTTAAGTTAATTATTTATTGCCTATTAACGTACAATAAATCTTTTAGTTACTTTCTTATCGTCGCAGATTACATTTACAAAATATACTCCGCTTGTTGTGTTTGCTGGTATATCCAATTGATAAACCGGATTTGTTAACTGAACTCTTACAAATTCGTTTCCAAGCATATCAAAGATCTGTAATGTTGCAGGATGATCCGATGCTATGTTCATTCCTGAAACAGAGATGTTAAGCTTATCACTTGCACTCAGCGGATTCGGATACATTTCAACAGATGCAACCATTTCTTCATCCAGCATACCTGGCTGGTGATTGTTGTTATTTTTCATAACACTATATCCTCCTGTTGTTGTAACAGTACATACAGCACCGTAGCTGCTCCAAACTCCGCTATTATCCAAATAACTTACTTCAACGGTATAAGCCGTTCCTACTTGTATTCCAGGAATCGCTGACAACGTAAATGCGTTTGCCGGTTGAAAGGTTCTCACATATACCTGGTTCAATACGCTTCCACCCGTAGCAGCATCTTTTACCCTGAAACGATAGTAGTTTGCTCCTGTTACAAGATCACAATAGATAGACTGACTTGAACTCGATACAGTTGAGCCGCAATAACCAGAAGATAACTTCGTAGTTCCAGCCGGACTGGAAGGCATTGTTATCGTGCATGTTGTGCTGTAGCTGCCCCATGCGTTGCCAACCAATGCTTTAACCTGAACATTATAGGTTGTGCCATATAATAGTCCATTAACCGGAGATAAGGACACGCTGGATGGGCCAACAAGATCATAAGAAAAACCTAAACCAGCATTTGTTATATGATACGTATAATAAACAGCACCCGCTACTGCATTACATCCAATTGTTTGAGTAAGTGAAGTAAGTGTTGCGCCGCAATAGCTTGCAGCTAACTGTGTTGTTGGAATAGCAGGCGTTGTAATAGTACATACCGAACCCAGACTACCCCATGCAGAACCAACAAGCGCTTTTACCTGAACATTATAAGTCGTTGCAGGTTGTAATCCGGGAACATTGCTTAAAGATAAATTTGTTGTTGACACAATATCGTAAGTATAGCCCAGACTCACGTTCGTAATATGATAGGTATAATAAAACGCTCCAACAACCGGATTACAGGAAATTGTCTGAGTCATTGAGGCGAGTGTTGCACCGCAGTACGTTGCCGATAATTGAGTTGATGGCACTCCTGGCGTAGTAATAGTACACGAAGAACCATAACTGCCCCATACACCACCCGCATATGGTTTTACCTGTACTGTATAAGTTGTCGCTGCAGACAAACCAGGAACGTCTCCCAGTGAAAGGTTGGATGTTTCTACAATGTCATAAGAATAACCGATTGAGGCATTGGTAATATGATACGAGTAATAAATCGTATTAGCAACCGTTACCGATGAAATCGTTTGAGTCATTGAAGCAAGTGTTGCACCGCAATAAGTTGCTGTAAGCTGGCTCGACGTACATCCTCCGTTACTCACACTTGCCGAATTTGATTTTGTACAACCGTGTGCATCGGTTACTGTAAGTGAATATGTACCCGCTGCCAAAGCAGTTTTTGTTGATGCCGTTCCTCCGCCCTGCCATGCATATGTATAAGCGGATGTTCCTCCTGAAACAGATGAGCTGATTGAACCATCACTTCCACCACATGAACTGGTATTGGTTGGCGTTAATGATACTGTTAATGCAGATGGCTGTGCAACTGTTGCAGTTGATGTAGCCACACAACCTTTACTATCGGTTACAGTAACTGTATACGTTGATGCCGACAAACTGCTTGCTGTACTACCCGTTGCGCCGTTACTCCATGCATATGTATATGGTGCGGTTCCACTTCCTGCAGATACAGAAGCTGATCCGTTTGCGCCTCCATTACAGGAAACACCAGCTGAAGATGCTGTTGCGGTTGGGTTTGCAGTAACCGTTATATATCCTGCAACTGTATGTGTATTGCTTCCACTCGCATTTGTTGCAACTAATGACACCGAATATGTACCTGCTGTGCTATAAGTCACACTTGGATTCTGAGAAGTAGATGTGGATGGCGATCCACCCGTAAATGTCCATGCCCATGATGTTGGCGTATTTGTACTCTGATCTGTAAAGCTTACCGATCCGCCAGGACAAACTGATGTTTTATTTGAAGTAAATGCTGCAACAGGCGGAGTTCCTGAAGGATTAAAATAAACTCCATAATCTTCAACCTGGCCGTATGCTACATCAGAACAATTGCTGATTGTATTAAAATCATCAATGATACGTAAGCGCAAATATGATCCTGTGGTTGGACTTGCCGGTGTTGTAAATGTTGTGGACTGAGCGCCCTCGACTCCGCTTGCAGAATAAATCATTTCTCCTGCATCTGTATAGGTACCATTATTATTATAATCAATATAGGCTTTAATGTTTTCAGGATTAAAACTTCCTACAGTAACATTAAGCGTGTAGGTTGTTGAAGGCAACAATGTAGTATTGGTAACACAGGAAAAATTCTTGTAACCACCATCACTAACCGTTCCACCCGTGTTGTTATTTATTGTATTCAATGTTACATTGTAAATTCCAAATCCGTAATTATTTGATAAACTGGTTGAATTAACAGTACAGCTGGAAGCCATTCCACCCGATCCGTAAATTGTAATGTATCCTGTTTTAGTAACAGGCGTCCCCGTTCCGTGACTGTTTGATGCGGTCAATGTAACGTTATATGTTCCGGGAGTTGAATAGGTAACAACCGGATTTCTTGAAGTTGAAGTTGAAGGAGATCCTCCGCTGAAAGTCCAGGACCATGACGTTGCAACATTAGAGCTTTGATCTTTAAAATTTATAGTGCCCGATCCACACTGATATGTAGTGTTTGATGTAAAATCAGAAACGGGAGCAAGTGGAAGAACCGGTTGAATACCAATAATTGCTTCTTCCTGCAGAACGAAATCATAAGTCGAAGGGTTTAATGCGTCCAGTGAATAATATGCAGTAAACGCTCCACCCCAACCCCAGTTCATATGATAAAAGCCAGTTCCTGAATCGTATCCGTCGCAAACCCAGGTATGTCCGCCCTGTGTTGCATCCTGACCAGCATATTGAACCGGACGACCTTTTGTTAAATCATTAATGAGCATTGCATTCCATGCAGCATCTGAATAATCAGATCTTCTTAAACCTTGTATAGTAAGTGTATCATATTTAAAATATGTTGTATATGAATTTTGCGCACAAATTGCATTGTCAGCTTTAATTACATAAGAAGAACTTGCGCTTGGGCTATAATCCATATTCACACTCACGCCACATTGGTACATTAAATTTGCCACATCGGCGTTAGCTGAACTAACATTGTTTGGCATGCTTGCCCAGTTATAGGTGGAGTACCGGAATGAGTAAAAGTAAAAACTCGAACGTTTCAGTTCAAAGTATTATAGGTCCTCTTCTTTCAACATCGTGGAATCAAAGTCCGTATTATAACGACTTATGTCCGGGCGGTTCTGTTACAGGA
>Ga0206957_1009_pt1 | contig 69076 bp, 43 predicted proteins | sample Alteio_BWOrgHeat_32_FD_152975 | JGI IMG/M metagenome (GOLD analysis project Ga0206957, IMG submission 152975) | Enriched cells from forest soil in Barre Woods Harvard Forest LTER site, Petersham, Massachusetts, United States -... | ecosystem: Environmental > Terrestrial > Soil > Temperate forest >...
ATCTGGTCGAATACCTTTAATGCCAGTAAATTCCTTAAATCTACCAAATTCTGGCGCATGTTCTGCTAATTTATATCCCGCGTGCATTTCCCTGCCAAGGGTTAAACTCGATTTGGTAAATTGCATTTCCGCATTAGCAGCTATTCTTGCTGCGTACCTTTCCGCACTCCCTTCTCCTCCAAATACGTCGGCCAAAGCATATCCAAAAACTACAGCTGATTGAGCATAATTATGGTTTGAAAGCTCATTCCCGGATTCCAAAGTGGCAATTTTTAATTTTTTTGCCAAAATAAAATTTCTTGAAAAATTGCCGATGGGCATGGGTTGTACCCTTGCCCCAACGCGTGTAACACCTCAATGCTTTTTTTCCTTTTATTTCAAAGAGCAATAGTTCAAAACTCGTTTGTAAATACTTTAATTCTTAGTTTTTAATTAATAACTACTTTACATTGCGTTCGTATCTTCAGACCTTTTACGCGACAACATGTCGCTATTAACGTTTCCGATTTCTTAGATTTTTAGGTCTTTAGTATCTTCAACTATTTGACACGTCTGCTGCTTTTTGAGTTTGACTTCGTATCTTCAGACCTTTTACACGAGCTAAATCTCATGGCACACTTTTACGTTCAATTTTTTAAAAATTGTTTTCTAATTTTTTCACATTCGGGTAATGCTTGAATAGCCTGTTCGTAACCCATTTCAGCGGCAATTTGAATGTCCTTACATCCAAGAATTTCTTTATGGGTGTATATATAACAAATGCCTCGGTTATAATATGCAGCGGAATACCTTTTATCGACAGAAATTGTTTTATCGTACAACTCAATGGCTTTATTAAACTCACGCTCGTCAAAATAAACATTGCCCAAATTATAATATCCCTCTGGTCTAGTTGGCGAATCTTGGATAAATTCATTCGCTACTTGAATCCTTCCTTCATATTCTGTTGTAGCAACTGGTTTAAAAAATTGATTGTAAATTTCCTGAGCATTTTTATTACCCAATGATGCAGCTTTTTTTATATCACTTTTGCAACCGAATGTGTCTTTCAATTCATATTTTATCTTACCCCTAAGTAAATACGCTTCTGAATTAGTAGAATCATCCGCTAAAAAATCGTCCAAGTATTCAACGCCCTTAACGTAATTCTTAGAGTTAATCATTTTTACTGCTTCGTTGTATTTATTTTCCTTACACCCAAAAAAAAACATAATTAGAACAAATAGCAGTGGCAGCTTTATTTTCATTTCTCTTGATTGTATATTTTATAATCTTTTGTAGCTATTCGATACACCTTAATACTTAAGCTTCCTTTCTTTTTTACGATTGAATCCCCAGGTTGGATTTCACCTCCTAAAAGTGCCCAATTGTTATATGTCAAATCATACTCTTTATAACCAATCCTAATAAGGGCAAACCCTTTGACATCGAGTTTAACAGATTCAATTATCCCTACAAATTCCATATTTTTTATACTCTTGTCCTTTTTAAAGTTAAAAATTACAATTATCAACTGAATAAAAAATATAGTGAATATAATAAGAGCCACTTTGGTTTTCATCCTATTTAAAAAATTTAGGAGACCACAAATCATATGTATATCCAACTCCGCTCGAAGCACCAACATCAGGGCCAATACTATAACTTCCCCCAACCCAAGCAGGAGTTGTTAAACTCTGAGGACTATATGACATAAATCCTGATGCTCCTTCAATAAGCCCTCCAAAAGAGATATCAGCAGAATTACCTAAATAAGAATAATAAGTAGCATTGTGAGCATCCCCATTGAAACGAGCTACCGAACCACTAAGACTCATTCCATTTTCAAATCCAACACGAACAGAAGGAGTAATAGTAGCGTGAATACCAGCATCTTTTCCTCTTGTAAATACATTTAAAGATAAATGAATCCCAATTCCAGCCCCTTCAGTTGCCACTAAATTTAAATTTACGCCAAACATATCAGGGATAATACTTCTTGCAAAGTCAGAATACCAAATTTTGCTGAAAAAGTTAGAAATTGAATTACCATTATTCGATGAAATAGGCACATAAGTGCTCGTAGTATTAAAATGCCCTGAAACATAATCTACTCCGTCTTCCACATAATTATTGCCTTCCCAAATTCTGCTGGTTTGATAATACCCTACTCGCCCGTTCTGGACTGACCAGGTACCAAGCGGCAGTCCGCCCAACCCGCTAAACCCAGGATTAAATGCAGTACCCAGGATACTTATATCTGTAACATTTGAATTTAACAAATTACCTACACCTAAAATTCCCGATAACAGAGAACCTGTTTCATTATTTGCAGGTATTGCTCCACCATCAATAGAGACGCTAGGTACACCTCCACCATGGCTTCCAAAACCGAAACCGTAAGGAGTGCGACCCACATCAGTACCATATAGAGCCCACATCATATTGCTGTAATCCGCCCGCTTCTCCGCAGCAATAATGGAAGGAGTACTTGAATTTGGATTGCCCTGCTGATACCCCGTAGGGTCTGTAAATTTCAACGGATTATTACTGCAATACGTATACATGTTGTACGCCTGTGGTTCAGCAGGTGAAGAAAGTACCTGGTCAGGGCTTAACATTCTACCAAGCAATGGGTCATACAAACGTGCGTTCATATTGATAAGACCCACTTCGGGCAGCATTTCATGGCCTGTGTAACCACGGATCAGCCAGGGCAGTGCATTGGCCGGTGTGCCATAAGCCCAGCTGTTATTGGGATCACGCAGGCGGCCCCAGCTGTCAAAGCTTTGTTCGTAGATAATTCTTTTGGCTGCAGGGTCATACACATTCATCACCGAGCCTAAGTGATCAGCCTGCAGGTAATAAATATGGTCCCTGGAATTATTGGTACGCACACTTACAGCCGGCACGCCATCAGGCGTCGGGATGTAATGCACTTCGTATACCATGCTGCCTACCGTCACTTTTTCATAAGAGCCGGCATACACTACTGTTTTCTGCACATTGCCGTTGCTTTTTAAAACAGAATATTTACGCATGTGATCGGGACCGTAAGTATAGTCGATACTGTAAACAGAAGACCCCGTTCCCTGGCTGATATTCGAAGCCATCAGGAAAGGATTATACGAAACCGTTTGCGGACTCGATGGCATAGCAGCCGTAGGTGACTCCACGCCCGTTACAGCATTGGGCTGTGCGCCCTGGTAATCGAAAGTGCTGCCGGCATCGCTCTTCATTGTAACGTTACCGGAGATGGCGTAACCCATGGAAAGAGATGTACCGGTTCCCATAGGTGTAGACAACGTTACCGTGCCAAGCTGGTCCAGATAATCGTAACTGAAACTTTCCGAAAGGTTGCGCATGTTGTCTTTGCGGCTGAGCAGGTTGCCGTTGCTGGCATCAAAGTTATAAGAATAATCAAATACATTGCTTAATGCTCCCGATACGGAAGGCTGTGCAGTCTTCACTTCCTTTAAGGTGCTGAGGCCGTCGCTGCTGTAGGTTTTAGTTACTGTTCCTCCGCTGCCCAATACGGCGCTGAGCACCTGGTTGTATTCTGTGTAAGCCGTGCATTGCCAGATAACGCTGTTGTCGGAGGCATTGCTTACTTTCTGTAGATAACCCTGATCCGTGTACGTGTTCTGAATGCTGAAAGGCTGACTGCCGTACGCGTTCGGGTAACTCATCTTCACTACGCGGTTTAAGTTGTCGTAAGAGTAAGAGGTGGTATACGATTTATTATCATCTGTGTTCAGCGTACTTTGAGTCTGCGTTTTTACGCGGCTGAACTCATCAAATGTAAAATCCTGGTTGCCGGTTAAGCTTCCACCCGAGGGAACGCTGATGGAACCCAGCATGCCTTTACCGTTGGCTTTGTTATCGTAAGTATACGTGATCAGACCTTCGGGGCCTGAATTTGTAAGCATACGGCCCAACTCATCATAGGTCATAGTATGGGTATTTCCTTTCTGATCAGTCTGGCTTAATACACGGTTCAGCCCATCGTAGGTGAAAGAAGTTTGTCCGGAGTTGGGATCGGTATATGAAATTTTTCTTCCGATGTTATCATACTGTATAACGACCTGGCTGTTAGTTGTATTGTTCAATACGGTAGCAGGCTGCAGGCTGTTATGGTAGGTGTATGTAAGTGTGGGAGATGTTCCGGGTCCAACCTGTCCGCCGGTTTCATTCGTTTCAGAAGAACTGATCAGCATTCCGGAAGCATCAACCGTTTTGCTTGTGACTTTGGTTCCCGAACCGGAATTAATGTAGGTTGCCATTGTATTGCCGTTGTATAAATAATTAATAAGCTCACCGGAAGGTTTGTTTATGGATTTGGTCCTGAAATTTTCATCATAGGTAAAAGTGGAATAAATCACCTGGTTCCCGGCATAATACGGTTCGCTGGTTTTCACAGTTTCTCCGATGGAGTTATATACCTGGTCAACATTGGTGAATGTTTTTCCGTCGAAGCCCAGGGTTTGTTTACGAACGCTGCGCATCAGCTCATCGTAAAATGTTGTAACAGGAGCAACACCTTCCTGTGCAGTTGTTACCTGGTAAAGGAAATTTACGGGCACATTACCCTGAACCCAGGAATAGTTCACATCCGTTTTCTCTCCTGTCGGAGAAACTGTTTCCGCTAGTCTGCCGAATCCATCATAAGTAAAACGGCTGACAAGCCTATTTACATCCGTTTGCGTAAGTACATTTCCGTAAAGGTCATCGTACGTAGCAGATGTAAGCAGATCGTGTCCGTTCACAGTTGTTTTCTGGCTGACCACAAAACGCCCGAGCGGATCGTAGGTATTGCTGCTATTGGGTGATGCGGCCACCTGGTCGCCGGTTGTGGTGCTACTCTCTACCGGACCGAAACTATGATACGTAAGGGCGGTGGTCGACTTTCCATTGTCAACATCGATCCTTTGTGGCTGTGCAACACTGTTAAAATTATCATAAACTGTAACGTGGGAATATGTACCATTATAGCCTGTTCTGCCCGATGTGCTGGATAGCAGCACAGGTATTGCATATGATGTGTTGTCGTAAACGTTGGTGGTGGTGGACACGTGCCCTGCACCATCATCCTGAATCACCTGCGTTGCATTTCCTTTTTCGTCTTCAGTAGAAGAAGTGGTGCTGCTATTGCCATGTAACAGGTCATGGTCAAGCAACTGGCTCACATAAGTATTGTTACACAAAGGCGCAATGGATAAAAAGTTCTGGTCGAATTTATACGTATAGGATTTTGAATCCACGATACCAGAACCGGTATATGTATTTTTTGTTTGCAGCAGTAACTGGAAAAAACCGGAGGGAGTGAATGGAAAATAGGTATTATTAACAGTTATGTTCCTGCTCACATCCTCAACAGTAGTACCCAGGAATCCAAGAAATCCTTTACCCTGCAAATGGTACTGAGCGCCGCTGTACGAATATTGTTTCAGGTTCTGACCTCCTGTACCAAGGCCATCATCTGTGTTTACTATGCTAACAACACTGATCGGAGTCTGAACATCAATACTATTGCAACTGCAATTGTGAGCAGTATTTGCCTTACTATACTTGCTGCTATTGGCTAATTCAGGCAGTGTTTTGTAGTTGACAGAAATGGTTGCATTGAGTCCGTTTGTAATTCCCGTTACACGTCCGTAATTGCTGACCGGCGTATTGATTACAGAAGCTCCGCTGTTGAAAAACGTAAAGTCATTTTTCAGATCGATCCGGCTCATAAAAAGATCCTGTTGTCCGTCCCCATTGAAGTCATTTATAAGGGGAGATCCCTGGTACACATTTCCATCATCATTGTTCAACCCGGTCTGCATAGGAAGGTAATTGGATTCAGAAAATACATTTCCTCCCAGGCTGTAATAGGTTAAGGATGTGTTTTTGCTGTCATACAAGGTGCCACCGGTGCCAGATGTAAATGTTTTTGAACTCACCGACTGCTGGATAATGGAAATATCCGATTTGCCATCACCATTGAAATCACCTACAACAGCCGTGGTTGACTGATTGGTAAAAGGATTAGAAGACGCTCCTGTTCCAGTAATCGGGGTAGTTGAAGGAGTGTTGTAACTTATTCCATGTGATGTAAAGTTGGGATAAAAAATTTCCCAGTTATTATTTGTTGAATTGAATGTAAGCAAATCAGTTTTCCCATCTCCGTTGAAATCTCCCGTTGACCATACTTTATCTTTTGAATTCGGATATGGGCTTACATCACCCACCTGCTGAACATCAATAGAACTGCTTTGAGACAAAGAAGAAGGTATCTGCAAGTCATAAAGTACGCTATAGTTACCAGTTACGTTAGTCCCCGTTTTGCTTATATAGTAATCACCCTGGGTAAATAAAAGTTCGTCTTTCCCGTCTCCATCAGCATCTACCGCGTTTAACATAACGCTGGGGTAAAAAGTCAAAGATGAAACAGTATTGTTAAAAGAAACCAGGTTAGTTCCGATGGTTGCAGGTGTAAAGAGAGGGCCGGTTATTGTATTCCCGACGAAACCAGCGAATCCGATTTTATTATTCAGATCATCATAAAAAGCGAGGTCTGTTGTTCCGTTTCCGTCGAAGTCTCCATACACCGCATGTCCATGTCCATTGGTTGTTCCTATTATTGCTGTGAGCTGAACAAAGCTGACATCCGCAACCGATGAAACAGGGTTACCGCTGCCATTATAGGCAGTAGCGTGACCTCCATTTAGTTGTGCCATAAAGGGAATGTACACATCCTGTCCTTTGTCATTCACTCCGGTAACGATAAAATCTTCCAAGCCGTCTCCATTAAGGTCTATACTTATGTTTCTTGGATTCTGAACATATCCTCCGGTGAATATATTCTGAGGCCAGGAAGCGGTTAAAGGAGCACCTGACATAAAATTTCCTTTTCCATCATTCAATACAACGGAAACATAATTGAATTGTGAAAAAATGGCATTAAGGTCTGAGAAAATAATCAGGTCAGAAAAGCCATCACCGTTATAGTCGCCTGTAATCGTTTGTTCAGATGCTGTTGTGTAAAATCCGGTATAACTACCAAAATCTTTGGAAGTGTTGAATGTATAATTAGGTGTACTGGAGGCAGAAGCATCGCTGCTCATGCTCCACTCTATTTTCGTTGAATTATACTGTTTGCCATTACTTCCGGCTTCAATAATTTCCGAAAGATGCGAACCCGTGGTGGGATCCTCGGTATAATTAAAACGGTAACTGTGTGCCAGCACATTGCCACCACCCGTGTACATCTCAGCTCCCACGAGTAACGTTTTTGTGAACAACGGAAAACCTGCAATGTAATTCACCTGTGGATCTATGCGATTGCCATTGTAAATAAATTTCACCGTATTATATGCATTTCCGGAAGCATCATAGGTGTAATCAATGTGATCGGGTCTTACACCTTTATCATCCTGTAAATAATAAAATTTCATTGTATTCCCGTAAATGTCTGTTACTTTATCCAGGAGCCAGGCCATTGCAGGAACATTCGTTCCCGAGGAAAATTTCACATACGAATTTGGACTTGTTAACTGTTGTCCATACTCCATTACAGTTCCGCTTTTGGTTGTTACAACAAAATGATCCGGATTACCATCGGTTCCCCCTACCGACAAAATGCTGGAAAAACTTTGCGCTTCTGTTTCATAAGTTGTACCCACAGCCCCGTATGTTGATCCTGTGGAAACTGGCATCAGCCTTGCTCCATCCAGCGTAAACCGGTCGCTTTGTGCCCCCGTACCACCTGACATTCGCACAGGCGCTACATTAGCATCGTAATACAGGTTCTGCGAAGTGCGGGTAATAGAAGATAAACCGCTCAGTGCCCAGCGCAGTCCCATAATACCGTTATTACCCTGGCTGCTATAATTTACCGAAAGAACAGGCTGCATGCCCATTGTTCCGGGAGAAACCTGAAGCGGCACATTATAAACAGCAGTCCCTGTTTCCGTCACATTAAAAGAACCAGCTGTGGTTCCCACTTCTTCTCCTTTGTTCAAAGGTCCAACAGGAACATTGGTTACTATATTTCTGCCTGAATTACCCTGATAGTAATTTACATCACAACCACCAGGATCAGGATTGATGAAGCAACGTAATGTTTTAGTATCCTGGTTATCCGTGTGAAACTTGTAGCTGCCCTTTCCGGGAAGTAAACGTACGCTTTGACAAGCCTCGTGTGTTGCCTGGGGGGTTGTATTGCTTTCATTCAGGTTGGTTATAACAATATTATTCTGTGCAAATAGAGATGAATGCAGCAAGAAAAGCCCAATCACGCAAGCAAAAAAGCTGGTACTGGATAATAAGCTTCTTGTATTTTTAGTAAGATCGTTCATACCTCAAATGGCGATTTATTTTTAATTTTTCGTAATCACGTAAGATGCTTTATCACTGCCTCTGAGTACCTGCAGGGTATATGATCCTGCACTGAACCCACTCACATCAATATCCATTCGCATGTCCGTAGTGCTCCTGGAAAATATTTCTCTTCCACCCAGGTCAAATATCTTTACCGAACTGATACTATTCCCTTGCGGATTATTAGCTTGTCCCTGATCAGCAGTAATCTCTATGGTGATGGTACTTGTAGAAGGATTAGGATAAGCTTTTATATTTAATGTGGCAGGTGCTGAAATGCTGTCGGATTTAGGTTTAGCATTATCCTGCTTTTTCTTCAAACCTTCTCCACCGCAGGGTTGAACAGTGAGTATGCGCTGCAGCCTTTCTCCATTTGCATCATATCCGTAAGTTATTACATTACAATTGGATTGCGTTTGTGCAAGCACTGCCAGGGGAAACAGAAAGCACAACAAGGCAATCAGTTTATTTTTTGTACGCTTCATCACTTTCAGAGTTTTAATTAATGCTTGTGCTGTTATTTTTTAAGTTGCTCTGTTAATTGCTTGTTTTCATTCGTCAGGGTATCGATCTGCTTTTGCATATTGATCATGTAAAGTGTCAATTCTTCAATTTTGCCCAATAGTTTTGAATCCATTTTAGCTATATCGTAGCCCGATTTAACAACTTCATCCGCCGAAGGAATTCCTTCCAGGTGATGGTTTTTATTTACATAATCAGCAACTTCGGAAAGCTTCTTCAGTTTGTATGTTGAATCGAAGACATAATCATTCCAATCAGCGGATCTTTTAACTGCAACGGTAACAGCTTCGGTAAGAATACCACCTGCAACGTACAGGTGATAATTGGTTCCGGTACCATTATTGAAATCAAGCGGGTCAATTCCGATACCTACAATACCTGACTGCTGGATAGTCATAAGCGTAGTGTTTCCATTACCATTTTTGAAATTGAAGCCGGACGGGTTCTGATTAGAGTTGATATAAAAATTTACGTCGCCGTTCGGATCAGGATCAACCGTTATCCCTCTTCTTGTAGGCATAACAGCTGGATGGCAATTTTTAATTTTTTTGCCAAAATAAAATTTCTTAAAAAATTGCCGATGGGCATGGGTTGTACCCTTGCCCCAACGATTATGACACCTCAGTGCTTTTTATTTCAAAGAACAAATTTATTTTTTTCTTAATCACAATTTTACTTTGACTTCGTATCTTCAGACCTTTTCCACGAGCTAAATCTCATGGCAAAATTTTACGAACTAACATTACATCCTCCACTCACTTACGCAAAATAGGATTGCACTCACCAATACATACAAAAGTGTAACACTGATCATTAAACGAGATGGCGTACCATCCAATTTCTTGCCAATTAAGAAGTACCGATTAATAAGATATAAAACAATCGCAGAAAACATAACCCCCCAAACAGGTAGATCCCCAAATTTATCAAGCTTCAAAAAGTTTATGAGCGACATTATATTAATCGCTTGTAAAAAAGCAAAAACCCCCAATGCATGTTCTTTAGAAAAACCATCGCCATGAAGTTTTTTTAACGTTCCCTTATAAACATACGTATCGTATAAATAATAAATTGTTTTGAAAATAGTCAACATTGAGTAAAGTTATTTTAGATTCATTAATTTACTATAGTGTTATCTGCCATTGCCGCTATTTTTTTGTAGGTACATTAAAAAATATTGGTAAAGTTTCGTCTGTAAGCCATTGAGAAAAGTCAGCAATTTCATCTGCATAAGCTTCTCCAAGTTTACCCCCCACCGCTTTTGGTATTGAATAAATAGGTGGAATAAGTGTACTAAATATATTGTCGGCTTGTAAAAACGTTCCAACAGACTTACTTATTTGTCCACTTTTCATATTTTGATGAATAGTATATGCATTGTATACTCCAAGGAGATAATTTAACCCACCAAGCCCTTTCACGCCAGTTGAAGTCGATCTTGCGAATTTAAACTTTCCTCCAGTTAATCCATTGCCACCCCAAGTTTGTGGTCGAATTTTAAAATCTTTTCCCATCCATGTATTAAATGTGTTACTGAACATTGTTTCTTGTCCTAGATTAGTCATAATACCTAGATATGATACAATTTTCTGCGCGTTAGCATTACTTACACTTCCTCCTCCGCTACTACTCATTCCAAAGCTTGTTCCTCCACTAGCCGTCACTGTGGGCCCTCCTCCCTCAGAAGCTGGTATACCTCCAAGTATTGATACCGTTATTCCGCTGTTTGTCATTGGCGCAAAAGGCACTGAGCCAGCGTTTCCAGGAGAAAGATCTCCTAACCCAGCCTCCGGTCCAGAAGACGGAAGTTTTGAAGGCGATATCATGGACATTCGACTGAAGTCGGACGGAGGATCAACAATGCTTGGCGGAGCCCACGCAATAATTTTAGGTAATACAGGGCCGTCAAGAGAAACTCCATTGCCACCAATGTTTCCTGTAGGGTCTGTGTATTTCAGAGGATTATTAAACACATAAGAAAAACGGTTATAGCTCTGCGAATAACTAGGAGCCTGCACATAATTATCAGGGCTCAGCATTCTGCCTACGATGGGGTCGTATAAACGAGCATTCATGTTAATAAGCCCAAACTGAGGCAGCATTTCATGTCCGGTATAACCGCGGATCAGCCAGGCCGCCGATGGGCATGGGTTGTACCCTTGCCCCAACGCGTGTAACACCTCAATGCTTTTTTTCCTTTTATTTCAAAGAGCAATAGTTCAAAACTCGTTTGTAAATACTTTAATTCTTAGTTTTTAATTAATAACTACTTTACATTGCGTTCGTATCTTCAGACCTTTTACGCGACAACATGTCGCTATTAACGTTTCCGATTCCTTAGATTTTTAGGTCTTTAGTATCTTCAACTCGTCTACAAATTAAAATGCTTTTTAACAACTAAAGGAATATCATTTAAGTGTGGTCGTTTTTTTAATTCTCTTAATATATCCTCCTCCGTATTCACCTCTTGAATATTACTTACTAAAATCTCAAGCAATATTTTCTTTAATTCATTTTCCCTTTCAATTTCCGGTATGTTATTCTCTAAATCCAACAAACGTGTAATTAATTGTTGCTCGGTTTTATCAATAGATCCAAAGCCTTTAAAAACATGCATCATGAGATTATTTAATGGAATTGATTTTAAGATGTAACCATAATTGATATAAAAACTGTTAGTGAATTTCGATTTTTGAAGATTAACCATTTTGGTAATTTCATCACCATTTATAGTCCAGTAATCTCCTTTCTTTTTAAACCCAATGGGAGAGAGCACTGTGTTTAAAATGCTTGCCAGTTCTTTTTTCTCCATTACAAATATTTTTAATAGTGGTCTAAAACTATATTCCAAGTACCGCCATACTGCTGGCAATTTTTAATTTTTTTGCCAAAATAAAATTTCTTAAAAAATTGCCGATGGGCATGGATTGTACCCTTGCCCCAACGATTATGACACCTCAGTGCTTTTTATTTCAAAGAACAAATTTATTTTTTTCTTAATCACAATTTTACTTTGACTTCGTATCTTCAGACCTTTTCCACGAGCTAAATCTCATGGCAAAATTTTACAATCCACCAGCCTGGAGACATAATAATATCCTCATCCATTAATACATGATGATTGATTACAACATTATCAGTTGCACCGGGAACTTTTCCTGTACTCCATATCAGGGAATCACTCCAGTAACCACTGCACATACTATAAACGGTACTTGCAACAGAATTGGATAAATAGAACAGTGAGATGAAAAACATTATTTTCCTAAGCATTCCATAAGACGAAAATAGGTTGTAAAAATGCACGTTTTCTTAAATCAATTTTACTTTGGTATATATCTTCAGACCTTTTCCACGAGCTAAATCTCATGGCACATTTTTACATTATTCCACAATCACTTTCTTTCGCCCAATTATCCCATCATTTTCTATCTCTACAAAATATACACCTTTTGAGAAACCAGAAACATCTATAGATACTTTATTCTTATTTGTCATTAATGACAAAACACAAGTACTGACGAGGCTGTAAAAATGCACGTGATAGGTTAACATCCTTTCATTTTGAAACTCCACTGTGATGAAAGTTGATGAGGGGTTAGGATAAACGGACAACCCGTTATTGTCATCTAATTCTTTGATGCCAAGAGGAAAGCTACAGGAGAAAGCTACGCCTCCAAGTGCAGCGCCAACTGGGGTAGTTATCCTGCATGGTTTAACTTCGTACTCTTTTAAAAATTGAATAAATCCAAAATTACCTCCATCACTAATAAAAACACTATCCGCCTGCACCTTACCATAATTGTAAAAATATGATCCGCAAAGCACTCTGACATTGTACAAACCACATAATGTCCCAATGCTATCTATAAACAAATAGCCTCCAGAATTAATAATGAGATTTTGATTGAAAATAATATAATGCTTTATTATTATGGAGTCTTTATCGGTAGGAACAATGTTCCCTTTCCACGTCGTACTATCATTCCAATAACCATTCTGAGAACTGACAATAGTATTTGAAAATATTCCTTTGGGACAGCAAAAAAGAAAGGCTACTATTACTATTGTTTTATACAGCATATATACGCTAGTTCTTATAGTTGAGGTCACAATAGAGGTTTATATATATTCTCTAAAGGCTTTTATTGATAGATGACTCTCTTAATATAAGTATCCCCATCAGCACTAACAACCTTGATCAAATATATTCCCTTAGCATACTCTTTTAAATTGATTTTCGTCTCCGAATTTATAATTAGCGATTTTGAAATAATGTTTCCGTAAAGATCATAAATCATTAAATTCATAGATTCGCTTTTAAAATGAGCGCTTTCTACTCTTAAAGAAAACATACCGTCATTGGGATTTGGGAAAACAATTAAATTCATAGTATCTCTTAAACTAACATTATTTTGTCCATTAAGCAAGCCTAAGCTATCTTTCAAATCCGGAATTTGATTATAGTTTTTTTGAAGGCCCTTTGGACTACTGTTTGACGAAATTTTTCTCATTTCAGCACAATCCTGAAATACTGTAATATTGCCCTTGAAAAAGGCCGTTCTATCACAAGAACCGGATAGACTTAACGTATAATCAATAACCATTACGGGGTCGGGCCATGAATCTCCTCCTTTAAATCTGCCATCCCAAATAATAACAGGCTCTCCATCATCAGTTATTAATCCTGAATTTTTAGCAATTGTTTCGCTTGTTTTATCGACAAAAGCCTCAAAAGTAAACGACGTCGCACCTGATGTAAGGATTGCATAGTTCTTTACTCCAGGGCAATCCTGGTACCCTGTTGGTACTATTGCAGTAATATCAGAGTAAGGATATAAATCATAGTTATGACAAGGAGCGATTATCGGAGTAAAAACAGAACCAACTTCAGTTACAAATCCTGGCAGCAATTGGATTGAATTCCCTGCTTGAAATGTTACATTTTGTCCAGTTTTAACAACAACATTTCCTTGCGCAAGCAGGCTACTAATATCTCTTCCAGCTTCAATATAATCTTGGACCTCTGTCTTCCCAGGCAAATTACTATTGTTTTGATATATTTTTAACTGTTCACAACAAGTTGTTCCTCCGTCTATTAAAGCTACACCATCAACATAATAATAAGCATACTCTTTATGAACTGACGGATCTACTTGTACCGGATTAGATATTCTTTGGTTAAAAACACCTATCGTTAAATAATCCTCTCCTCCAGTAGCAGTGAAAGTTCCTGATATTTCCGTCCAATTAATTGCATCAGATATTAAGCTATTACTTTGTACTTGTGGAATATATGTATTTATTATATTGTATGTTCCATCTCCTGATGCTGGTCCTTGAGTAAACAACATACCTAGACCCGCACAAGCATAACGCGAATCATCTGCTCTACTAACATGCATTATAGCTTTGTACGTTTGGCCCGCAATTAATGTTTTAAACAATGGTACCTGCAAATATTCAGTATATAACAGAAATTCTGGACTTGTAGCAGGCCCAAACCTTGCCTGGAAACCAGCGTACGCATCGCCGTCATAAGGACTTTGATTTCCAAATCCATTTACAGGAACGCCAACAGTACCGGAATCAAAGCATTTATTAAAATAATCTGGAGAGCCTGTTTGATTGTTCATTAAAGTCCAATCCTTCACCAATGGGATAGGACCACCTAAAGGTGTATAATTTGCATTTGCGCAACATTGTAAACCTAATCCATTATCTACAGAAGCAATTGGAGTACAGGCTATATTATCGGGTTCCTTATTTTCAAAACTTCCATTGTTTACAATATTCCCCTGCGAAAAAATTGATGTATTAAATATCAAAGCAAGAATAAGATAGTATACGCTTTTCATAATTTATAATTATTAGCTTTAGAATTTATACTTTGCACCAATTCTTACACCCAATAAATAGTTTCTGTACCCCCCAAAATCGTAGCCGCTTATTAATCCGGAACAAAAATCTATTTTAATAGTTGTTTTTGATGTTAATAAAAAATCAGTGCCTATATTTAGTAGAATATGAGCTATTGGATAAAAAGTTCCCCGTGTCGTATTTGGATTAAAGGCAGAGTTTTCATATTCAATGTTGGACCTTACGTAGGAATTAACCAAATCCAATCCTAGATGTGGTCTGAGCCTTTTTTCTTCCTTCAAAAAATAATATTTAATTCCAAAAGTGATACCAGCATAGGTATTATTTATTTTTTCATATTGCAAATAAGGATTAGACACCGGAACAAGTAAATAATTGCTATGTTCAATGGAATATAAAATGGCAATTTTTAATTTTTTTGCCAAAATAAAATTTCTTAAAAAATTGCCGATGGGCATGGGTTGTACCCTTGCCCCAACGATTATGACACCTCAGTGCTTTTTATTTCAAAGAACAAATTTATTTTTTTCTTAATCACAATTTTACTTTGACTTCGTATCTTCAGACCTTTTCCACGAGCTAAATCTCATGGCAAAATTTTACGCAAAATTTTACATTTACATCAATACCGAACCAACATTTCATATCAACTATAATCCCCCTGTTTAGGCTTAAGGTTATTGAGCGATATTCTTATTAGATCCAAAATCCAAAAAAATAAAATGCCCAATATGGTAGCGCCTAATAAACAAAACCCAATTGCTGAAAAATAAAGAGTTCCACTATATTGAAGAACCAAATAACTTAGTACCCCAAAAACACAACCTAAAACATATAACACCCCAACACCTTTGTATCCCAAGTAAAACCGATGAACTCCTAAAAAACCAAAAAACAAACACAGGATAAGTGCTACGGTTTGATATTTGTTTTTTATTTCTTTAAATGTTGTTTTTGGGGGGAGCGAAAAGCTGGCTATTTCTTTACTGTGCGTAACTTTTGATATTAACGAATTATTCTCGTTACCGCAATATTCTAGCCTCTGTAAAGCATGTGATTTATTAATAAAGTTTTTCTCAGCAGAAAAAGAAGAAACTCCGTCATTTTCCAGTCTAAGGGAGCGTGTGTTTGGTACAATGCTTTTTGTTAAGGCTCCAATAGTCTTTGGTTTGCCTTTTACCGATGTATCGTTTGCAGAGTTTGACTTTCTTTCAGATAGTAATCCAATTGAGCTTAAGGAAGGAGCACCTTTTCTGTTACTCCACTCTAAATGATAACCAGTTCTATAAACCCGTTTTTCAAAAGAACAGGAATTCAGAATCGTTAAGGAAGATGCTAGAACAAGTATGAAAATACCATACCTCGCTGGACATTTATTTAACGTAAAAATCAATGATCTTTTCTTCATTCAAAAAAATTAATAATAAACTTTTTCGAGCTTTAAAACCTTCTTGCCGATCGCAGTTTCAAGAGTTACAAAATACATTCCCGATGGTAAACCCGAAATATTAAGAACCTGCATATAATTTCCTGATATATAATTTCCAGATATAATATTAGCTATTTTTTTCCCATAAATATCCGTCAGGTATAAATTGATCTGGCTATTTTGTGAAAGTGAAAAATTAATATTTACCTGGGAAAAGGCAGGGTTTGGATATAAAATAAGGGATGGGGAAATCAAATTCTCTACAGCCTGCGATTTATTAAGAGTGTCACTAAGTGTTTTAGCCTGAGAAAACCGCCTCTTTTCATCTGCTTCAGGCATATTGTTGATTGGATCAGTCTGAAATACATATGGATATGGCGAACAATTATCAGTGCAATCCAAATCACAAATAACATCCAAATTCGCTTGATATGCTACGTCAATATAATTACTAGTGGCGACTGGATTAAGATCAACATAGTATTCCTTCGACCCTTGAATTGTGACTGAGCCGACAGCCGAATAAGTATTGTTTCCATTTGTAATGGAAATGGAACTCTCATTTAACTGGTTAATAATTACAGGGGAACAATGCTCATCAACTAAGTAAGGATGGTCATAACTTCCTTCTGGTTCAAGTATAGAATAAGAATATTGAATTTGCCCATGTCCCTGATTTTGGTTACTAATAATATGGTGGACAGGATAAGGAATATTGCTTTTTATGGCAGGTGGAGTATTAAAGATCTTTTCGGAAATCAAGCTCTGTAAATTATACAATAACATGAAATCCAATCCATTATAGTTTCCTCTAAATCCGTCATCACCATATTTTAACTGAGAATAGTAATCAACAAAACGTCTGTCTGACCTCCATCCAACAGGCCCACAATCAGTGCCGGAACTTAATTGAGAAGTGTGACAATACGGACCTTCATCTGGAGCATCGTCTAACATAGACTCGACATTACAAAAGCTATAGCCAGACAAATCGGAACTATTGTATGCTCCTGGGTTAAGTGCAAGTAAAACACTACCATAAAAATCGGCCCATCCGTACTGACTAAAATCAGAAACAACGCCCAAATTGCAGATGTCCTGAATTGTCTGCATTGCGTTATCATCTCTTCCATCGCCCCAAAAACTAAAGTGACCTCCCGGATCGTTACTGATTGCTGCCAGAACGCATACCAACGGCAATACTTGACCATTAGGCGAGAGGAGGTCTTTACGATCATCAATCTGTGGCCAATATGCATTACTAAAGGGATCTGGCGGAATGTTTAACCCAAAACGCGCCGCAACATGGGCAAAAGGCAGGGAAAGCTCCTTACCGTCACCACCAGGACTTAACCCAACATACGATAAAGATGCATAATTCCAAAGTTGATACGTTCCGGCACCAAACATATAATTACAAATTTGATAACCTAACTGACGAGCCATACTGTATAAATTAATATTCGTTCCATTGTATTGTGAACAAAGAATATTACCATCGTAAAATTGCACATCGGCATTATCAACTTCCTGAAGTACCAAAGACAATCCCATTAATAATTCATAATAAAGATCCGTGCTGCAAGCAGAATTTACGAAGTTATGTCCTAAATAAGAATCACTACTATGATTCCAGTCGGAATAACATTCTTCAGAAGAAGGCCTTCGTTCACCAATAACACCCACTCGTCCACTTCCGGAATAAACGTAAGTGCCTGTTGTTCCAATCGCAGGGCATCCAATCCCAGCATTTAAATCATCACAATTAGAAGCAATAAAATCTGAAGGAACATCATCCCTTGCCATAAAGCCAATGCCTGGGAAATTAGTTCCTGTAATTGGAATGGCTGAATTTGCAAGACCGATGCTATCAAGTCTGAAAACAGCATGAAGTGCATAAAATAGTTCTTTAATTGTCTGATTTAATTCTGCATCAGAAGCTCCATTGTCCTTTAATAACCTGTATTCTGTCGACAATACTCCAATATAATAACCCAGTTGAATTACACCCTCAGACCAAGTAAGAGAACTATTTCCTCCTTCTGAGTTAGCATCTCGTCCATTTCTACTAATAGCCGGCATACTCATCCCGGGCTTCATCCCAACTTTCATAAAGTAGTGAGTAAGTCGATAACGATAATGCCAGTATTTATCCAGGTTTTGCTGAGGAGTCTGCGCCTGAAACATAAATGGAATCAGAATACCTATACAAATGAGCAGGGATATGACTTTCTTTTTTTTCATTTTAAAATGATAAATAAATTTACATGACACAACAATATTCGTTTAATGAGTTGATGCTTTGTCCTCTTTCAACTTTGTCATTTCGGCATTCATTGCATTGAGTTGATTTTTCATTTCAATGATATAAAGTGTCAACTCTTCCACCTTACCAAGCAGCTTAGCATTCATTTCACCTACATCAATACCATCCTTTACCACCTCTTCGGCACTTGGAATATTAGGTAAATGGTGATTCTTGTTTATAAATTCCTTTAAATCTGAAATACTCTTTAATTTATAATCCGGGGCAAATACATTGTCCTTCCAGTTTGCCGAGTTATCTATTGCTACACGCACGTGTTCAGTCAAAATGCCGCCTTTTACGTACAGATGATAATCTTTGGTTGGATCACCGGCAGCAAGCGCACTTGACGGCAATGGTTCACTGCAGGGAAAACCAATACTCACTTTCCCACTTCCATTGGTCCCGGTATAGTAAAATATATCATCGGTTGAATTAGTTCCACAGCTGTAATTTGCCCATTGGCTTGACTTTAAAGGTTGTCCGTTTTGAAAATAGTTTTGAGCGTTCACAACACCAGCTACATCAAGTTTATAGGAGGGGTCAGCCGTTCCAATACCAACATATCCATTGGTGGTTACGGTAGATTGAGTTACCCCGCCTGATCCATCGGGCATATTTACATTTGTTTTTTGAATGCCGTCGGCAATAAATAAATAAGCATTACCAACATAATTAATATCATCGGGGTCAAAAGGAACCCAAAAATTAAGCCCGCCCTGGCTCGTAGAAGAAAGTGATCCGGCTTTAGGGCCGACAGGAACGTATTGTATTCCCCATTTTCCTATACCTGCGGGAGCACTTTCCTGGCCAAACAGTAAAGAAACATTTCCATCAAAATTGCCGGCTTTGCCTGAATTATATGCATCAACGGAAATGCTGCCATTTACTTGTAATGATGCCAGAGGATTATCTGTGCCAACACCAACAAATCCATCATGGTTCACAGTAAAACGTGTATTGGTCACATTGCCCGAAGCATCGAGTGAATTAACAGTAAATACAGGATACCTGGCGGAACAAAAAAGTGATCCGCCGGGACATTCAATTTCACTTACAGTAGAAACCGGAATTCCGTGAGGCGCAACCACATTGAATTTAGCTGAAGGTGTAGTTGTCCCAATTCCTACGTTCCCTGAATTTGCACTGCCATCGCCGGGGCCGACAAATAAAGTTGGGCCAACAGTATTGAATCCTACCATCAATGAGTTAGTAAAAGGGCTAGTACCAGCAGCCCCGTTTGATAAAGGTTTTGTCTGTGTTCCCCCTATAACGACTGAATTATCTGACCATGCATTGGCATATTGTCCAATTCCAACTCCATGGGGAAGTATAGCTGTAAATCCTCCCGCAGATGGATTGACTCCATCGTTGTATAATTGCATATTTACATAATCAACCACAATACTCGCATCTCCAAAATGAACCGAACCATTTGTTCCTTTAACTCTTCCGGAAATTAAAGTGTCTGCTGAAGCATTGTGATTCACTTTTAAATTATCCGTAGAGAAAGTTCCTGAAACATTCAGACAGGCTGTTGACACGCAGCTGGCAGACAGGCTACCAGAACTTTGCAGGGTTCCTGTTACACTCAGATTACCACCCAGGGCCAGGTCACTATCGAAACTGGCCGTACCTGCTACGTGAGCTGTACCATTGATGTCTAGTTTGGATTGAGGAGAAGTAGTTCCTATTCCTACATTTTGTCCTGCGTTGATCAATATGTTATTGGGAGAGTTGATGGCAACAGTGGGCCATAATTCAAAATTCTGCGCGTTGCTTTGAATGCTCATGATTTTATGCTCATTTCCCTGTGCACCAATTTTCACCTGGCTGGCCTGCACACCAAAGATGAAGCTGGCCACATCGCGGTCGCGGAAAATGATCTGTCCGTTCTGTTGAGGATTGCCAAACTGGAAAATGGCATCACCGGCATTGCGTGTTACACCTATCTCTAACGGAGCATTTGGAGTTGTTGTACCTATGCCTACATTTCCGCTGTTGTAATAAATACCATTGGAACCTGAAGACCAGATACTGCTAATGCTTCCGATGGAAGTTCCGTTGATATTGATCCCCGTAGCATTGATCACCCCGTTCACATCCAGTTTGTATTGAGGATTTGTGCTGCCGATTCCCACATTTTGTCCCGCATTAATCAAAATATTGCTTGGGGAGTTGATGGCTACAGTTGGCCACAGCTCAATGTTCTGGGCATTGTATTGTATGCTCATGATTTTATGTTCATTGCCCTGTGCGCCAATTTTGATCTGGTTGGCTTGCACACCGAACAGGAAACTGGCGATATCCCGGTCACGGAAAATGATCTGCCCGTTCTGTTGAGCATTGCCGAATTGGAATACGGGATCACCAGCGTTAAGCGTAGTATTGATCTCCAGTGGTGCTGCCGGCGATGTAGTTCCTATTCCGGCGTTTCCACTGGAAGGGAAGCTGTTGGTTTGTGCGCCGGCTTTTGTGATCAATAAGCCCATGGCCAATACAAAGAACAGTTTTTTTGTCATGTTCTTTTTGTTGAAGTTGTGTTCCATAGCAGATGGAGGATTTATAATAGTTGTTTTTTTATTTTTCATTCTTAAATTGTAAATCGTCATTTGTAAATTTTAAATTGATTTAACATTTTTTATTTTTTTCTTTTGTTTTGCATTTATCTGATGTTTCCTTCGACTCCCTACCTGTCGGCAGGCAAGCGCTCAGGAAACGTTTAAATTCTTATAGACTAATCGGTTTCATTCGTAATTCGTAATTCGTAATTCGTAAATTGTACATCGTCATTCATTCTTAGCATTTTTTACATACATTCAAAAGATTCGTTACTGTTATAGTTACAGTTGAAACTGCCGTACATCCGTTGGCATATGTTACAGTAAATGTATATATGGTTGTTGTCGTTGGACTGGCTTGCGTTGTTAAACAATTTGTACAGCTTAGTGCCGTATTGGGCGACCAGCCATAAGAAACTGCATTGGCTCCGGGATTACCGGTGAGCGTCAGCGACTGTGCTCCGCTTCCCACATAAATAGTATTTGGATTAGCATTTGTGATCGTGTATTGCGGACTAACTGTAATGCCAGCTTGCGGCGAAGCGTTCACCGTAATAGTAACAGTACTTGTTGAACTACAAGAACCATTGGACACCGTTACAGTATAGGTTGTTGTTGTTTGCGGCGCTGCTGTTGGGTTTTGAAGAGTATTATTGTTTAATCCGTTTGCCGGGCTCCACAGGTAATTGTTTCCTCCACTGGCAGTCAAGCTGATATTGCTTCCTGAACAAATGGTAGCTGCGGTTCCTGCCTGTGCATTCGGGGCAGAATTGACTGTAATTGTTGCTGTTGAAGTACCGGTGCACCCGTACGAATCAGTTCCTGTTACTGTATACGTTGCTGTGGAGGAAGGAGAGAATGGCATAGCATTGCTAATGGCATTTGACCAGTTATAGGACTGGGCTCCGGTTGCAGTTAACGTGGCACTGGCTCCAGGGCAGATTGCTCCGGCACTTGCTTGAATAGTAACAAATGGATTGGAATAGACCGGCACACTTATAGCTGAAGTATTTTGACAACCATTTGCATCGGTGCCAGTTACAGTGTATGTATTTGTTACAGATGGAGTAAATGGATTCGAGTCTATAACATTTCCCGTCCAGGTATAATTTTCTGCCCCACCTCCCGATAATGTTAAGCTATTACCCCTGCAAACAGCTGTAGTTGTTGAGCTAGCTGTAACAGTTGGCAATGGAAGAATAGTAACGGAGATTGCAGCTGTATCTGTACACCCAATTGAATCAATGCCTGTTACAATGTAAACCGAAGTTTGAGCAGGTTTAAATGCAATACTGTCAAGCACATTATTTGTCCATGAGTAGAAAAGTGCACCTGTACCTTTCAGTACCACATTATTTCCAACACAAACAGTATTTGAAGAAGCACGTGCCCCAACTGTAGGACGTGATCGAACAAACACTGTCGTTGTCTGTGTTTGACTGCAACCTGAAGAGGAGGTAACGGTAACTGTATAGGTCGTAGTAACAGATGGCATTGCAATAGGAGTTGAAGTAGCGGCAGAAATCAAACCGGCATTCGGAGCCCAGGTATAACTTGCCCCACCGCTGGCAGATAAATGTGCGCTGTCACCTTTGCAAATAATTGTGTCTGAGTTTACACTCAATATCATATTGCATGGATTTTGATTCGCCAGAGTAAACGGTCCAAACGTGTTTACTAATGTCGAGGATGTTAATTGTCCACGCGCTGAAGTGCCTGTAATATTTGTAGCTCCCAGATTCTTCCAAATCGAATCGTTCCAACCCACAAGTACCATCTTATTAAGATTAGGTGACACATTACAACTTAAAGAGTCCCACGATAGTGAAACCTCAACTGTAGACGTGCCGTTAATCCTGTTTAGATACCAGTATTCACAATTGCTGATATTGGTGACTGAGCTGTCGGCTGCCAGTCCTTTTATTTGTCCTGTATTGAAATATTCTGCCGCAAATGAATCTGTAGGATTTGATGGGGCACTAATGCTAATCGGTTTATAATCTGTTCCTTTTCCTAAGGGAAATGTAAAAGCAGAATTTCCAATTTTTAAAATACCGCCGCTTACAAAACTTCCATAACTGGCACCCGTTACAGCTGCTGTATTTGTTAATGTTAACAGACTGTTGGAAGTCAGAATTCCCTGAACAAGATTCAAATTGCCGCTGATCACAGCCTGAGCATTCAACGTAACTGAACCAGTTACAGACACTGAATGTGTCGTATTCAGCAAACCATCATTAACAGATCCACCTGCCAGTATTACCGCACCACTTATATTAAAAGTATCCCCTGCGAGATCTATAGATCCTGATTGCATTGTAAAATCATTTACACCTCCAGAAACCCCATTATAAACAGGTTGATTTGTAGCGCTTACTATTGTCACATTGTCGTAGGCGGTTGGAACTCCATTGGGTGTCCAGTTAGCTGCTGTCCCCCAATCGGAATTAATCGAACCATTCCAAATATAACCCCTAGCTGTTAATCCTCGTCTTTGTCCCAATGTCAACGCACCATATTGGGTAGCCGGGCCATTTGTACTTACCGCTCCCTGAGAAGTGTTCCCCGTAAAATTACTTCCTCCTAAACTTGCCCAGTTATGAGCCGTTGTATCAAAATACGCAACACGCATGTCGCTGTCATTGGCGGCGATATTGCAGGAATTAGAATTCCATCCAAGGGTGACGGATACATTGTCGCTGCCTGCTGTTCTGTTGAGTGTCCAGTATTCGCAGGTACTTAAATTACTGATTGTTGTGTCGGTTGTATTTCCGAGAGTTTGAGCTGTATTAAAATATTGAGCGGTAAATGCATCTGTTGCATTAGCCGGAGCAGAAATAGAGAGTGATTGGTAATCGCTGCCTCCGCCCGAGGTGGAACCGATTGGGAAAGTGAAAGCGGTATTCCCGTATTTAACTACAGGCCCATCTATGAAGCTGTTGGTACTTGCAGCTGCAGCAACTCCCGTATTTGTAAATGTTACGGTATTCGTATTCGACCTGATAATAGCCCGGGCAAGGTTCAATGTATCATTAAACGTTACAGGGGCAGTGAGTTGGATAATCCCTGAGGCTTTATTGATATTTATTTTATTAAATGTGACACCTCCAATGTTTTGTGTTGCAGTTCCATCAATGATGGTTCTTCCTCCACCGTACCCAAAGATCACTTTTCCTGTAGCGCTTATATTCGTTTTGAATGAGGCAATACTTGTTGCAGTTTGCCCTATATAGATAACATTATTGTGCGCTGTCACCGAATTAACCAGCAGCACATCTCCATTGAATTGATTGTTGGATGATCCCGAAGCCAGGATCACATCTGAATTATTTGTACCGGTTAAATTTACTTTAAGACTTGCATTGTAAATATCACCGGTTGTTTCTGCCAGTGATAGCGTATTGTTTGTATTGTTCGTTAAAACAACGGGGCCGTTAAACGTATTGCCGCCGGTATTATGAGTAGTTCCGCCACCGCCCAGAAGGGTAATACTAATAACAGTGGAGTCATTAAAAACAGATCCGCTTAATCCATATAAAGAACTGGTAGTAATGTGCGTCCCATTAAGAATAGAATTATGGATCTGGTAAATCCCGTAAGGACTATCCAGGTTTAACGCTCCTCCAAAGTTACATCCATCTATATAGATCCAGGCCGCTGATCCGGCTGGAAATACAATGTTGTTTGCTGCTGATCCCAGCTGCGTGAAATTAAGTAGCTGAAGAAACCCCTGTGTATAACCGCCTGATCCTATGGAAATACTTTTTCCACTTGCCTGGGTAAATCCAGCGCCATTGCCAATGATCGTTCCCCCGAATGTTCCGGAAGTATTGCTTAAGTAAATATTCCCACCGAAACTTCCGCTTCCATTACCCCGTCCCAACCAAATGGCTGTATTGGTTGTGGAAGGAAAATTATTCAGATACACATCTCCGTTAAACTGGTTTCCGGTGGAATTCCAGCATAAGTAAATGCCATCCGAGCCGGTATTATTTACAGTGAGTGTACTGTTATAAATATCCGGGCTGGAATGTGCAAGTGACATGTAAGCTCCCCCGCTGAATGTAATAACAACAGTGCCGTTAAATGTATTTCCTCCACTGCTGAGGTCGTTGATCAGGCTTCCTGTTTTTTCAAAAGACAAACTCTGATTGAATGTGGAACCTACCACAAACACATCTTCGGTAACTGAATGAACTGAAGCATTGAACGTAGAGTTTTCATAATCAACCAGGATCCCGCTAAGGTTTAATGTGCCTGCGCCTACTGTTGCGCTGTTGAATTCTGATTTACTTGTTACTGTTAATGTTTGGCTGTTGAGTGTCAGTATTGAATTGTTCATGATGATCCGCGCAATGCTGGTGTTGCCGGAAATAGCAGCGCTGGTTGCAGTCGCCGGAATGATGGCTGTATCAGCTGAAGCGGGAATTCCATTGGGTGTCCAGTTGGCTGCGGTATTCCATGCCGTTGATGTGCTGCCGTTCCATGTATACGTATGTCCGGCAGAGGAAGAAGCTGCGCGTGCCAATGCAATTGGACCGTATGTAGTTAAACTGGCCGATGTAACTGTTCCGTTTGTTTGATTGCCACTAGATGCTGTATTTCCAAAATCTTTCCAGGTACTTCCATCCCACTCAGCCACGCGTGCGTCGCTATCGGTTGAAGGCGCATTGCATGTGGAACTGTTCCATCCCAATGTTGCGCTAACGTTTGATGTTCCGCTTGTACCTTGCAGGTTCCAGTATTCACAGGTGCTTAAGTTTGAAATAGTAGCATCCGTTGAACTGCCAAAATTCTGTGCGGTATTAAAATATTCCGCTGTAAATGCGTCTGTTGAATTAGCCGGAGCGGAAATAGAGAGCGGCTGATAATCGTTGCCTTTGCCAATAGGGAAAGTGAAGGCGGTATTCCCGGTCTTTCGTACTTTACCAATAACAAAATCAGTAGAACTTGCACCTCCTACTTTTGCCCCGCTTTCCAGTTTCAAAACATTAGTATCGTTAACAGTTATCTTTCCGTTCACAAAAATCAACGAGTCTGTTATCTGCATGTTTGTGTTCAGCAGTAAACTTCCGCTGCTTTTATTTACTTCCAGATTTGCCGCAACTAAATCCCCGCCTGTTCCCGAAACGCTTTGATTGCCTGTCCCGTTAAATATCAAATTGTGATTGCTGTAACCCAAAATAAAGGGCCCGCTATTTGAAGTATTAACACGCAGGTCCCCGGCAAAATTATCCGCAGCATATCGCCCGAATACCCAATAACCTGTTCCTGCCTGATTAAACGTTACATTATTATTAAATGAATTCCCGCCATCACAGAAATCCCAGTTTACCCCCGTTTTTGTGAAGCTGCAGAAATCATTAAAAGAAGAACCGTTGAAGAAAATGTCCGGAGAGTTGATCGTAAGCGATCCATTGAAAACATTACCCTGATCAAATTCAATAGTCCCCGATCCCGTTAGTGCCAGGTTTACAGCTGTTGTCCCAAGAGTTGTAAAATTGGAAAATGCCAGATAGCCTGTAGCAAAACCGCCTGTACCGATAAAAACACTTTTGCCCGAAGCCTGTGTTAAAGATGAAGTTAGATCCCCGTTACTATAACCTATTTTAATTCCACCAAATCCACCGGATGCATTACTCACATAAATATCCCCGCCAAATGATGCGCTTGAGTTACTGCCTCTGACAATCCAAATCGCCTCACCGGTGGTTGTACTACTATTATTTAAATAAACGTCTCCATTGAACTGATTGCCCATTGAAGCATACACCAGGTAAAATTGTTCAGAACCTGTATTATTTACCGTTACAGTACTGTTATAAATATCCGGAGAACCAAAAGCAAGGGCCGAATACCCGGAACCTGTCTGATAATAGGTCACGGCTGCATTGAAGGTATTCCCACCACTGCTATTTGTAGAATTATTTCCGGTTTTGGTAAATTGAGATGCCTGATTAAATGTACTTCCATAAATAAAGATGTCCTCACTGCTGCTGCTGACTGAACAATCAAATTGAGTAGTCCCGAATTCGCCGTACTTCCCGCCGGAAGTAATCAATGCTCCGGTGGTCACCGTTGATCCGCTAAAAGCAATGGATCCATTACAGGTGAGGGTATTACTATTAAGCGTAAGCGTTGTGGAAGTAACGGACATTTTTGCCACAGTTGTATTGGCGCTTAAAGCCGGGTGATTTGCAGTACTGCCTATAACAGCGGTATCAGCCAGGCCCGGCACGCCTGAGGGAGACCAGTTGGAAGAAGCATTCCAGGCCGTTGATGCGCTGCCATTCCATGTATAAGTATGCCCGGCAGATGAAGAAGCAGCACGCGCCAATGCAAGCGGGCCGTATGTAGTTAAACCTGCCGATGTAACTGTTCCGCTTGTTTGATTTCCGGTTGATGCGGTATTTCCAAAATCTTTCCAGGTACTTCCATCCCACTCCGCCACGCGTGCGTCGCTACTGGCTGAAGGTGCATTGCATGTGGAACTGTTCCAGCCCAATGTTGCGCTTACGTTTGATGTTCCGTTTGTGCGGACAAGATTCCAATATTCACAGGTGCTTAAGTTTGAAATTGTGGCATCCATTGCCGTACCGAAGCTTTGCGCAGTGTTAAAATATTCTGCGGTAAATGCGTCTGTTGAATTAGCCGGAGCAGAAATACTCAAAGGCTGGTAGTTGCTGCCTTTGCCAATAGGAAAGGTGAAAGACTGATTTCCAATTTTTGTAATCGCCCCGTCAATAAAATTTGTTGAATTTGCCCCGGTAATACTTGCTGCATCGCCAAGGATGAGCGTATCACTATTTGTTTTTAGCGTTCCGCTGTTTAAGATGATCTGATGATTGACAAATACATTCGAAAGCATCTTCACGTGCTGAGGATTGTTGATACTTACACTTTCAAAATTTCCATAACCTACGTTAAGACCATAACCTGGTTTGGAAAAATAAACAGTCTGTAAGGATGTCCCTGTAAAGCCAGCTGTAGAGGCACCTCTGCCAAGGGTAATATTTCCCCCGTTGGCAGTTACATTGCCTTTGAAGATGTTTGTGATTGGATTCAGAAGACCCAGTTCAATACTGCCAGCTGAGGTATTGTTAAATGTTACATCGGAGTTGAACTCATCGGCTGAGGAAGCAGCCAGTATATACCTGTTGTCAGAATTATTTGTAATCGCAGTAACTGCATTGAATATATTTCCACCAGTACATTGTACATTCACATTACTTGAGGTGTTGTTTATAATAGCTGCTGCATTGAAGGTGGTCCCATCCAGATAAACAGCGGGCGCTGTGAAATTTACAGTTCCGTTAAATACAGTACCCGATTCCAGCAATAAATTTGAAGTACCGGTAAGGGTAAATTGCTGAGCAGTGGAACCCATCTGCGTTAAATTAGCTAACCTGAAATCACCACCGGTAAAACCACCCGATCCGATGTTTACCGTTTTCCCGGCAGACAGCACACTTACTCCCCCGTTCCTGCCGATTGAAAATTCTCCAGTTGAAGTTGAGGTTACTGTAATGTTTCCATTAAAAGTTCCATTGGTGCCCTGACCGGTCCCTGTTGTTTCATAATTCAGCCAGATACCCCCGGAGGAACTCATGTTCACCATTACATTGCCATTGTAAAGATTTCCTGCGGATGATTTTCCAACAAGAAGACTGCCGCTGCCGGTAGCGTTTAAAGTAAGATCACTGTTAAATACATCGGGATTTGCGACGCCGAACCAATATGGCCCTGGCCCGTTGTTATTTAATATGACACGGGCATTAAACGTGTTTCCTCCGTTGTTTCCCAGGTCAGTGCCGTTCATTGACAAAGTGGTTATGCCATTGAAAACATTTGATGTGGCACGAACAGAACCTGCCGACGCGGTGACTGTACCATTAAACGTACTGTTTTGCAGGTATAGTAATTGGGCTCCGCCAATAGTCAGATTGCCATTGATAACCGAAGAATTGGCAATGTATAAATTGGCTGCTGTTCCTAAAGTTAAAGCTATAGGCGCTGTTCCCTGCTGGGTAAGATTGAGCAGTTCCAATCCCCCTGAATTAAAACCCGAGCTGCCTATACTGATTGCTTTGCCGCTGGCCAGGGAACTCAATCCATTGGCACCAATTAAGATATATCCGCTTCCGGTATTATTTACAACAATATTTTCATTAAACTGAGAGATAGCGGATGAGCCCAATGCAAAATTAATATCCACGCTTGCTGTGTTGGTAATTGTGAGTAATCCGTTGAACTGATTTCCCGTACTGTTATACGCAGGATTGAATCCACCGCTATTATTTATGAAAGTAGCTGCTGAATTAAATACATCCCCCGAGGATGTACCTAAAACTAAAACCCCGGAACCATTGTTTGTAAATGCAGCTGATGCGTTAAAGGTGTTTCCTCCGCTTGAAAAATCAGCAGAGCCCCCTGTTTTGCTAATATCAATGGATTGATTGAAAACAGAACCGTGAAAAAACAGATCTTCGCAAGCGGCTGAAATTGTTGCGTTGAAGGTAGATGTACCAAAGTCGATCGATGCCCCTGATGCATTAATTGTTCCACTTGTTATTGTTGAACCACTGAAGCTTGCGCTGTTTGAAGTTGTAAGTGTATTGCCATTCAGGGTAAGCGTGGCGGATGTAATTGAAAAATCTGCAACAGCACTGTTTGCCGAAAGTACCGGATCATTGGCAGTACTTCCAATTGTAACCTGGTCGGCGTTTCCCGGCACTCCATTTGGTGTCCAGTTGCTCGCAGTGTTCCAGTCGGAATTCGTGCTGCCATTCCAGGTATAGGAGGTTTGTGCAAAACTTGTCCCGAAGCATAACAGGAACAAAAAAAGAAAGCGATAGTTAATCTGTGTAAGCATTTTCATCAGACTGAATTTAACCGGGACTTATTAAGTGAAGCCTATTTGTAGATAAACTTTTTGGTCAGCACCGACTGACCGCTCTTGTTTAGGACTGTGTATTGTCCATACATAGGAACTCCGGATGTAAAACTACCCAGGGTAAGAGTAATGTTCTTTCCTGTCCTGCTGTAGGCAAGCCCTGAAGGCAATCCGGATTTTACATCATAATTAAAGGTATAATTGAGCAGGTCGCTGGCACCATCTGTACTGCCCAGTTGAACAGCTATGCTGCCTGTATTAGTGGTATCGGCCTGGTTGATATTTATACTAAAAGGAAAGTTCCCTGTTACAGCCGGTTTTAAGGACATCAGCAAAACTCCCATAGAAACAGTTAGTAGAGAGAATAAAAGTCTGCCATTTGTTTTGCGTAGGTATTTGTTCATAGTCATATAGGTATTAGTTACTACAATTGTTCCACTAGTAGATAAATGCGGGGGCAAGATTACAACATTAGATAACACATGTCAATAATTAAATTTTGCCTCTGAAAGCCTTGTCAATAGGAATATTTTTGCCGTCTAGGTATTTGTACGGATGTTTTTATCAAAAAAATTGCTATAGACCTTAATTTTGAAATATTTTATCATTGCCGTAGAATGCCCTAATCCAATAACAACGGCCAGTTCCGGAGAGATGTGTTGACTTCAAATGCGCTGATGCAATTAAAATAATGGAACAGGATAGATGATATTGTATGATTTCGCGAGGTGCGTTTAAGGGCAATAATTTTTAGCCTTTGCGGTTTAGCAGCAACCGGATTTCAGGCAAATACTTGTTTCTAAAGGCATGCAAATAGGCGCCCGGATGATCTTTCTGAAAACATTTTCCTTTATAGGATTTTGCCATTTTAAGAACCTGTTTTTGGGAATAAAGCGCACGTTTGGCTCCTTTTACCGGTGGCCTTGAATATAAAATCTTTCTGATTTGCTTTAAATATCCATTTTGAAGTGCATGTCCGTATTCAAACGAATGATCTTTATTGAAGCATTTTCCGTTATAGCTGTTTGCCAGTTTAAAGGTTCTGTTCATTATCGTTCTAAACTTTTCACCTTTCTTTTTGGCCAATATTTTTTGTAATTCTGTCAAATAGCCATACGTATTTGCATGACCATATTCATAGCTATACTCTCTTGAAAAAGTATTCCCATGGTAATTCTGGGCAAGTTTTAAAACTTCTTTTTTATATTGCTGAGCCTTTTTTGCTTTATTAATTCTGATTACCTCTCTAAGTTCACCTATATAATTATGGTTAAAGGCGTGCTCGTACTCCTTTCTGAAGTCCTGGGAAAAGGTATTTCCTGTGTAATTTTTGGCAAGTTCTAAAACCCTCGTTTTTTTTTGCTCGATAAGTTTTCTTGAGGTGTCGTTCATTATGGCAAAATTATAATTCTCTTTTATCCGATGCTAGCAGCACCCTTCACAATTACTGTTATTTTTTCCCAGATTGCCCAATCCAAAGTAGGTGTAGGCTTCGGGGATTTTGAAGCGGATTACAAAATAATCCAGCTTATGTGATAGAATTAAGTTCATCTGAATTTATCCACGATATCTGAAGTAAATAAAAAAGCAATTTTTATCTTAAAATTTAAACAGATACCGGTAAACTTTACCTCACAAGCGTCACATTCCCCTTCTTCTGAACCTTAGTTCCGTCAGTGGTTGTGACATCAAGTTCATAAACAAAAACAGCAGTATCCATTTTTTCTCCTCTGAAAATTCCATTCCAACCGTTATCAGGAGAACCGGTTTCAAATACAATTTCTCCCCAGCGGTCATAAACACGGAAGTTAAACGAGACCGCACAACGCGCGCGCGCATATAAAATATCATTGTGTCCATCCCCATTCGGAGAAAATGCACTTGGCACGTATACCTCACCGCAAACGGGTTCTACAGTTACGGTAACAAATTCGTCAAGCGGACAACCTGTGCTATCCCTTACTACTACTTCATACTTAGTTGTCTGAGATGGCTCTGCTGTTGGAGACGGACAGGAATCACAACTCAGATTTGTTGATGGTGTCCAGATATACGAAACCCCGCCCGTTGCTTTTAGCATAGTTGATTGTCCCTGGAATATGGTAACGTCAGGAGAAATTGTTGCATTTGGGTAATATATTTTAACTGTCGACTTTGCCGTGTCCTGGCAACCGTTTGCATCCTGCCCGGTCACGATGTAAGTCTGATCTGCCGCAGGCTTTGCCGTAACACTGCTTCCTGTATCCGCACTCAATGAAGCAGAAGGAGTCCAGCTATACGTATTTGCCCCGCTTGCATTTAACGCGGCACTGTCCCCATTACAAATTGTTTTATTCCGCGGGAATACATTCACATTCGGAAGCGACAATACTTTAATCTTTATGGAATCTGTGATCGTACACGTGGCATTGGAGACCTTAACTGTGAATAAAGAGTCCGTTGTCGGCTTCACATTATCTGTTGCTGTTGTTGAACCATCCCGCCATAAATATTTTGTTCCCCCGGATGCTGTAAGCGTAACGGTGTTTCCTTTGCATATCGGACTTTGTCCGGTAACCGGAAGTACTTTTGGTTTGGCTGTAACTTTTACAGTCCTTGTGGTAGTAGCTGTTCCGCAACTGTCGATCGCAAGAATAGTAACCTTATACGTTCCTACCGAATCAAAAATTACTTTCGCTACGTTGTTAGCTGTATCCAGCGAAGATGAATTCGGGATGGTCCATTTATAATACGTGTTATTCTGGAACGGAACGGAATAATTTCCGGTATCACCCTGGCAAAAACTTAATGGTCCTTTGATCGTTACGTTCGGCGGTCCGTTTACTTTTACTACAATCGGACTCGACCACGGGCCTGTGCAACCATAACTGGTTTCACGCACTCTCACAGTTACTGTCCCCATCGTTCCTGTCAGATCAAGGTACAAGGCACTTTGCGGTCCAACTGCATTCCAGCCTCCAGCGTTTACTTTATATTGCCAGTTGTATGTAGACGTAAAATTCCATGGTATGGCAAAAAAATCAGCCACATCACCTTCACAATACGTTGAGCCATTTGCATACACAGTAGCACTGTCGGCGGGAATTCCAACTGTGAGATGCACCAGCATTCCCAATGAACTATCAGGGTATTGAGAGTTGGTAGCAACAACACGCAGATAATATAAACCAGCTACAATACCCATGGATGCGAGGGTTTCGGCACAAGGGATCTGAAGTTTAATCGTTCCTGAAGTTGTATCCACAACCAAACCTAGTCCGCCTGAATTAACCAGTCCGAATGTTTGCGAACTCAAAATCTGCACAACAAAATTATTTCCTGATTTGTAATGTGTTTTCGTGTAACTATTGATGCTATAAGAAAGCGTATCCGTTTGTGTAGCTGTGCTTTCATCACAATGCGAAACACAAGCCTGAATATTTTTCTGGTTGTTTGAATTGATGTCGCAGTGCTGAATACAAAATGGTCCCCAGACAGATCCTGTATCCTTTGGGGAAGATGAAATAACCCTTAAAAAATAATGACAACCTGCAGGGACAGTTTTAGGAATTACTCCGGATACCGTACCTGGCGGAGAACCCACGGAAGGATCAAATGTAGCACTGCTGTTAAACGTTCCGATTAAAGTAGTCGTTGTAAATTTTCCGGAGGAATCAGAAAGCTGCGCAGTATAGACATTGTTTGATTTAAATGTTCCTGTTGAAGCAAAGGGCACATCAATCACACTTCCCGCACAGACTGCATTTGAATCCGTGGTAACAATAGGTTGTTCTGTTGTAATGGTATTCGGACAAGCCACAACACTGAAACAGGCGCTGGCAGTACTTACAATATAAGGCGCAGGCGAATTCCGGATCAAGCGTACTTTATAACAGGTTCCGGGTGGAACAACACCGGAAGTCGGGATCTGAACAGGAATCACACCTGAATCCTGCGGGTAATAAATATAATCTACCCAGGATAAAACAGGAGTTGTAAAACTTCCTACAGCATTTGAAAGCTGAAGTGTATACGTACCATCGCATAACGTATCAGACAACTTAAAATGTGCATATAAAAATTGTCCCTGACAAACGCTGGCAGCGGTGCTCATGCTTATTGTAACAGGATGATTGATACTATCATAAGTAGCAACAACATTTATATCATCGATCGCCCAGGCAGAAGTGTCTCTGCCAGCCTGCGTATCATTCAGCCAGCGAAAACCGAAACGCAGGTTATTTATATTGTCGAATGCAGGATTGGTAACTGTTGTGTATTGCCATTTATATTTTCCATTGTATTGAGGCGTTCCGACCTGTATCCATGCTCCGCCGTTAGCACTGTAATATAATTCACCGTAAGCCGTTGCAGAACCCTGGCATAAATAAAAAAAGTTCAATGCCACATTATACAGACCCATTGTACAGATCCCGTTTGTCATGTAAGCAAACTGATCGGATGCTGCACCGGGATTGTAATTGCAATCGGTATAAGGAGAGCCGCTATCGTAGATGTGCAGGTATTTGCTATTGGGCGCAAATGAAATGGTTCCTCCGTAAGTGCTGTCTTCACTCATGGTTGGAGGATAGGCCCCACCACCGGTATAACTGTTGTCAACGATCCATTGGTTAGTCCCGGAATTTGTACCCACGCCGGCAGCATTCAGCGAAAACGTAAAACCACCCGTTTCAAAATTCTCGGAAAAGATCTGCACGTTCTGAGCTCCTGCAAGAAAGGCTGCAAAAACGAAACAAGTAAAAAAAAGTATGCGTTTAAGAATCATTGCTTTTAAAAACTGACCATTGAATTAACAGGCTAATTTATGAATATTACCGTTCATAAAAGCAATTATACCAGAACCATCTTCCATGTCTATTTCTTTAAATTTTGCCGGGAATGGGAGCTGAGCAGGAAAGTGTAAGGGCCAAAAAGTAAGTCTATTCCATTGCAAAATACCAGTTGCAATAAGTAATGCGCCCATTATCGGAAACAAAAAAGAGGAAATCGTGGTAACCCCTCCATAGATAGATCAGGTAGCTTACATTCTTTTTCACTTTCATCAATTCCACAATTTCACTGTAATCAACCAGGGCGGAATCGGCTCTGTTTTTTGACTTGTTTAATTGAGCTGCCAGTTTTTTGAATTCATCCGGACTGAGGTTCTTTGCTTCTTCTCCTCTCTCTATCGCCTCTAGTTCATGCAAGAGAACCGAATCCCCTTCATTTTTGCATTTACCCGGAACGCAATAACGATCGGGCTTACCGATCGCAGCCAACAATTCCTTCTCACTGTATTTTCCGTTTCCGTATTCGCTTGCAACTATTCCCATCATTTTCGAATAACTTCCGTATGAATTATAGAGGCTGTCGGGCAGCTTATTTTCATTTGCCAATTGCCGGTATGCTTTATACCTGCTTGCTGCTTCTAGAGGTGCTTGTGCGCTGCAGGTTACCATGCACAAAATCCCCGTTATAAACGTTACAAGGAATTTTATCTTTTTGCTTTTCATTTTAACTGCAGAGATCTGTGCTAGTAAAATTGTGATTGAAGAACATTATCTGTGCCCATCTGCGGCACCTACGGGAAATAAATAATCGAACTATTTTTTCGAAAATTAAAAATTCCTGAATCTGCCGAATACACCCAGCGGCAATTTATTCCCGGCTTTGGCCTGAAGGTATAATTCTCCGGTATGTAAATTTTTACCTGCTTTTTCTTTTAGCAGATTTTCCATAATGATGGAAGAAAAACCAAGTGAATAACCATTCAGGATTAAAAAATGTTTTTCATCCAGCAAGTTTAAAACACCTTTGATCATTTCATTAATATTATCTTCCAGTTTCCATTTTTCACCATTCGGGCCATGACCAAATGCAGGAGGATCAAGGATGATCCCATTGTATTTATTGCCGCGCTTTTCCTCGCGCTTTACAAATTTCATTGCGTCCTCAACAACCCAGCGGATATTATCCAAAGTGGATAGCTCCATATTTTCCCTGGCCCAGGTTACCACCTGCTTGATTGAATCAACATGCGTAACATCAGCTCCTGCTGCCTTTGCGGCCAAAGATGCTCCACCTGTATAAGCAAAAAGATTCAGAAATTTTGGTTTACCATCACCCCGGCCCTCTCCAGAGGAGAGGGAGAGATCGCGGATTGAGTTGTAAATAAATTCCCAATTAACAGCCTGCTCCGGAAATACACCCACATGTTTAAATGAAGTCAACCCCAACCGGAATTTAATTGATAGCGCCGATTCGTCATTCGTAAATCGTAAATCGTAATTAATTTTCCACTGCTCCGGCATCTGCCTTAACTTCTTCCAATCTCCCGCTGAACTTGATCTTGGAATAAAACGCACATGCGCCTGTTGCTCCCATTCTCTTTCGGATAAACTTTTATCCCATACAGCTTGGGGCTCCGGACGAATGGTTATATATTGTCCAAAACGTTCAAGCTTTTCAAAGTTGCCGCAGTCTAATAATTCGTAATCGTTCCAATGGGTTGGTGTTAGTAATTCCATAGCGCGAATTTACGATTTATCATTTACGATCAATGTATGATACAACGGGAATTTAGGCAATTGGTTTCAGATTGAACGTTTTGAATGGTTCGGATCTCGTCTGGGTGTCGAGACCAAGTCAGCCACGATAAATAATTATATAATTAAAAATGCAATTGAACTCGCTCAAAGCCATAGTCGGTATTCGACCAATTTCACGCAAGCAAAACTTCAGCGGGGATTCCCAATAATCTATGAAAAGTACGGGCCATTTCAAGTGTAAGCGGTTTTTTACCGCTTAATATTTGTGACACATAACTTTTGCTTCCAACATACGCTTCAAGGTCTTTGTTTCTAAAGCCTTTTTCCTCCATTTTTAATTTTATTGCCTTTATTGGATCTGGAGACGGAATAGCGTAATGCTTATCCTCGTAATCTTTTATAAGTAATAATATTATTTTCAATTGATCTCCTTCGGGCGTGTTAGGCTTTATTTTTTTCTCAAAAGAACTATCAACAAAATCAAGGTAGGTATTATATTCTTTTTCTGATTTAATTATTTTTAATTTCATTTTGCTTTGTGTTTAATTTTTTCAACATCAATTTTATCATATTCGGCATGGGTACCAAACCATTTTACCTGTATAGCCCTGTAATCAAATACCATCCTTACCACTAATCTGTATTTATTTCCCACAATATTGAAAACAACTCTGTCGTCTCCCACTATACTTGCATTACCATATACGCGTTTTAACTCATTGAAATTTTTAAATTCCCCTTGTAACAGTTCGTTGTACCATTCTAATAAAGCAGTACGCGCCTGGGGATATTTTTTACAATACTCTAATAATGTTTTTCGCGCTATAATATTGAACACATCACAAATATATAAAGTTTACTATTAGTAAACAATTTTTGAAACCACATTTTATAAAATAACTATTCCGATTTAAGTACAAATGATAGATGAACGCTTCATAAAATTGCCTTAAAACTATTTGCATCAACATTTTCCCTTCCCCATTCGCTATTCACTGCTGCCTATTTACTATCTTCGTAATCCTTAAAACAAAAGTATGGAAAACAGAAGAGTGAGAGTTCGTTTTGCACCCAGCCCTACTGGCCCCTTACACATGGGCGGTGTACGGACAGCATTATATAATTACTTATTTGCAAAGAAAAACGGTGGAGATTTTATATTGCGGATTGAAGACACCGACCAGGACCGTTTTGTTCCGGGTGCTGAACAATATATTATTGAATCGCTTAAATGGTGCGGCATTTGTCCGGTTGAGGGCGTTGGTTTCGGAGACGGGCCTTATGCACCTTATCGTCAGAGTGAGCGCAAACCTATGTATCGTCAATATGCTGAGCAGCTGATCAAAAGCGGTCATGCATATTATGCATTTGATACAAAAGAAGAACTGGATGATATGCGCAAACGTGTAGAAGCTGCGGGCGGAACTTCTGCTTACAATGCGATCACCCGTCAATCCATGAAAAACTCATTGACCCTGCCGGAAGACGAAGTAAAGAAAAGACTTGATGCAGGTGATTCATATGTGGTGAGAATAAAAATGCCGCGCAATGAAGAAGTGCGTGTGCAGGATATTATCCGCGGCTGGGTTGTTGTTAACAGTTCTCAACTGGATGATAAAGTTTTATTTAAATCGGATGGCATGCCCACTTATCATTTGGCGAATATTGTGGATGATTATACAATGCAGATCACACATGTGATCCGCGGCGAAGAATGGTTGCCATCAGCGCCCTTGCACGTATTGCTTTATCGTTATTTAGGATGGGAAAATGTGATGCCGCAATTTGCACATTTACCTTTATTATTAAAACCTGATGGCAATGGTAAATTAAGTAAACGCGACGGCGACCGTCTTGGATTCCCGGTATTTCCGCTGGAATGGAAAGATCCTGCAACAGGAGAAATTTCTTCCGGTTACCGTGAGAAAGGTTATTTCCCTGATGCATTTATCAATATGCTTGCGCTCTTAGGCTGGCACTCCAGCGGCAACAAAGAATTATTTACACTGGATGAATTGGTTCAGGAATTTTCTCTTGATCGCGTGAGTAAAGCCGGTGCAAAATTTGATCCCGAAAAAACAAAATGGTTCAACCAGCAATATTTACGTAAGAGAAGTGATGCTGAACTGGCTGAATTATTTTTTCCGGTTGTGAAAGAAAAAATTGCCGGATCTCCGTTGGCGAATATGCAATATGTTACGGCTGTTTGCAAACTCATCAAGGAAAAAGGAAATTTCATTCATGAGTTCTGGTCGCTGGGAAGTTATTTCTTTATTGCCCCGGAAAGTTATGATGCTGATGTCATTAAAAAACGCTGGAATGAAAATGCAGCAAAATTTATTTCTGCTATAGCTGATGCTTATAAAATGCTTGGTACATTTAACGTTGCTGAAACAGAAGCTGCATTTAAATCAACTGCAGAAAAACTCGGAATCAATCCTGGTCATGTGATGCAGGTTTTCCGTGTCTGCCTCAGCGGACTTGGCGGCGGACCAGCTCTCTTTGAAATGGTTGAATTATTAGGCAAAGACGAAACAGTGAAACGTTTGGAAAAAGCAGTAAACACAATTAAAATTTAATTCCCGGTTTTATCACGAACTTAAAATCGTAAATCAAAAATCGTAAATCGTAAATCCACATGGGTATCATAAAAGTTGAAGGAATCCGGCTCCGTGCCAATCACGGATGCATGGAAGAAGAAGCAAAGATCGGCGGAATGTATGTGGTTGATGTAATGCTCGTCACAAATTTTGAGGAAGCGGCACAAACGGATAATCTAAGCAAGACTATTGATTATTGCGATGTATATGAAGTTGTAAAAGCCGAAATGGCCATTCGCTCAAAACTTATTGAACATGTTGCACAACGTATCCTGGACAAAATCAAAATTAAATTTGAGACACTGGAACATGCCGAAGTGAAAGTGACTAAATTAAATCCGCCAATTAACGGCGACGTAAAAAAAGTGAGTGTTGTTGTGACCCTTTAACAATGTCAGTTAAAAATTGTTCCAAATGCAATGTAGCTTTTGAATGCTGTACTGAAAGCCGGGGCTGCTGGTGTGAAAATTATTCGTTATCGCCGGAAAAACTGCAGGAACTAAAAGACAATTATGTAAATTGCTTGTGTGAAAAATGTCTCCGGACAGAGGCAATTAGCACAACCACCAACAAGAGAAATTAAAATAGGCTGGCCTGCCTTGATTCTTGGGTCTTATCTCTTTACCTTTAGTATAAGTCATGGCAAAAGACGAACATATTGCTTCCATTCTTCAATCCCTTCCAGATAAGCCAGGCATTTATCAATATTATGATGAGGAAGGAAAAATTCTATATATAGGAAAAGCAAAAAATTTAAAGAAGAGGGTTTCATCTTATTTCAACCGCGATCAATATGAGAATGGCAAGACTGCAGTCCTGGTCAAAAAAATCCACGACATAAAATTTATTATTGTCGACACCGAAGTTGACGCTTTATTACTGGAAAACAGTCTTGTTAAAAAACATCAGCCCCGTTACAATGTAATGCTCAAGGATGATAAAACATATCCATGGATCTGCATTAAGAACGAACGTTTTCCACGCGTGTTTTCCACGCGTACAATTATTAAAGACGGATCAGAATATTTTGGTCCGTATGCTTCTGTTAAAGTGATGAATACTTTACTGGAACTCACCAGTAAATTATATCCGCGCAGAAACTGCAACCTGATTTTAAGCGAAGAGAATATTCAGAAGAAAAAATTTAAAGTTTGTCTCGAATATCACATTGGCAATTGCGTTGGCCCATGTGAAGGATTGCAAAGCGAAGAAGAGTACAACAACAATATTTTACAGATCAAAAATATTATCAAGGGCAATTTCTCATTCGCGATCCGGCAGATGAAAACCCGGATGCATGAGCATGCTGAAAAACTGGAATTTGAACAAGCTCAGCAGATCAAGGAAAAACTGGATCTATTGGAAAAGTATCAGAGTAAATCAACTGTGGTAAGTCCAACCATAGAAAGTGCTGACGTATTCTCCATTACCAATGATGAGAAAAGTGCTTTTGTGAATTACCTGAAAATAATGAATGGTGCAATTATTCAGGCGCACACTATCGAACTGAAAAAAAAACTGGATGAAACGCCTGAAGAATTATTAACGCTTGCCATTGCTGAGTTGCGTCAACGGTTCAAAAGTGATTCAACGGAAATAATTGTCCCGTTTATTCCGGAAGTAAAATTTCCGGATGCTGACTATTTCGTTCCTCAGCGCGGAGATAAACATAAACTGCTGGAACTTTCCCAGCGCAATGTAGAATATTACCGAAAAGAAAAAGAGCGCCAGGATTTACTTGTCGACCCTGAACGCCATACCAAACGCATCATGCAGCAGATGATGAAAGATCTGCGCTTAAAAGAAGAGCCAAGGCATATAGAATGTTTTGATAACTCCAACTTCCAGGGAGCTTATCCGGTAGCAGCCATGACTGTTTTCAAAGACGGCAAACCAAGCAAAAAAGATTATCGCCATTTTAATATTAAAACAGTTGAAGGCCCTGACGACTTTGCATCCATGGAAGAAGTTATTTACCGGCGTTACAAACGTGTGCTCGATGAAAATCAATCTTTGCCGCAATTGATTGTTATAGATGGCGGAAAAGGGCAGCTCAGTTCAGCTGTTGAAAGTCTTGAAAAACTTGGGCTAAGAGGGAAAATCGGCATCATTGGTATTGCAAAAAAATTGGAAGAGATTTATTTTCCAGGTGATTCCATCCCGCTTTACATCGATAAAAAATCAGAGAGCTTAAAAATCATTCAGCAGATCCGTGATGAAGCACATCGTTTTGGAATTACTCATCACAGGAAAAAAAGAGAAAAAGGAACCATCAAAACAGAACTGACTGAAATACCCGGTATCAGTGAAAAAACTGCGGAAAAATTATTACGGGAATTTAAATCGGTGAAAGCAGTGAAAGAGGCTTCATTGGAAGAAATCGGTAAAATAACCGGTCCGGCAAAAGCAAAAATTATACTTGAATTTTTTCGAAAAAAATCCGCTGCCGGTACTCAGTAAACCACAATACGATTCAATACAGCTATAAGCCAACAAAGGCCGCTGTTTGCGGCCTTTGCAGGGTTTGGTTTGCTATGTTCTGAAATTAACTTCCGCAGGCTTCGCAAGCATCCGGGTTGTCAAGTGAACAACTCATGTCTGCCTGGCGTTGTGCAACCAGGATATCTTCGTTACCAAGGATAACTTTCTTTTCTTCCGCAACCTTTGCAGCCTGTTCGTTAAGAACGCTTGCATCAATTGTGAATTTGATTGCATCAACTGCTGATTTTGTACGCAGGTAATACATTCCCGTTTTCAATCCTTTTTCCCAGGCGTAGAAATGCATGGAAGTCAGTTTTGCAAAATTTGGCTCTTGTATAAATAAGTTGAGTGACTGACTTTGACAGATATATGCACCGCGATCAGCAGCCATATCAATAATCGTTTTCATCTTAATTTCCCAAACTGTTTTGTACAGGTCCTTGATGTTTTGCGGAACTTCATCGATGTTTTGTACTGAACCATTTGCCGCAATGATTTTGCTTTTCAGGCGATCATTCCAGACACCAAGTTTCACAAGGTCTTTCAGTAAATGTTTGTTTACAATCACAAACTCTCCTGATAACACACGACGTGTATAGATGTTTGATGTATATGGTTCGAAGCATTCGTTGTTACCAAGGATCTGTGATGTAGATGCAGTTGGCATTGGTGCAACCAGCAATGAGTTACGCACACCATGTGTTTTCACTTCTTCACGCAATACATCCCACTCCCAGCGTTTGCTTGGTGTTACACCCCACATGTCGAATTGGAAAATACCCTGCGATGTTGGTGAACCCGGAAAGCTTTCGTATGCTCCGTCAATTTTTGCCAGATCTTTCGATGCAGTCATGGCTGCATAATAAATTGTTTCGAAAATTTCTTTGTTCAGCTGGATCGCTTCTTCTGAATCAAAAGCCAAACGCAATAAGATGAATGCATCAGCCAATCCCTGTACACCAAGTCCGATCGGACGGTGACGCATATTGCTGTTACGTGCTTCTACTACAGGATAATAATTTCTGTCGATGATCTTATTTAAGTTGCGTGTTGCCACGTAAGTCACTTCAAATAATTTCTGGTGATCGAATTTGCCGTTCTCAACAAAGCGAGGCAATGCAATAGATGCCAGGTTACATACTGCAATTTCATCTGCAGAAGTGTACTCCATAATTTCAGTGCATAAGTTCGAAGACTTGATCGTACCTAGATTTTTCTGGTTTGATTTTGCATTCGCAGCATCTTTGTACAACATGTACGGATTACCGGTTTCCACTTGTGATTCAAGTACCTTGAACCAAAGCTCCTGCGCTTTAATCACTTTACGCGCGCGGCCTTCCTGCTCGTATCTGGTATATAGTTTTTCAAATTCTTCGCTGTGACAATCTGCTAAACCAGGCGCTTCGTTCGGACAGAACAATGACCAGTCTTCATTTGCTTTCACGCGTTTCATGAACAGATCAGAGATCCAGAGTGCAGTGAACAGGTCACGTGCACGCATTTCGTCTTTACCGTTATTTTTACGCAGATCAAGGAAATCGAAAATATCAGAATGCCATGGCTCTAAGTAAATTGCGAAACTTCCTTTGCGCTTTCCTCCGCCCTGGTCAACGTAACGTGCTGTATCATTAAACACACGCAGCATCGGAATAATTCCGTTTGATGTTCCGTTTGTTCCGCGGATATAAGATCCTGTAGCGCGGATGTTATGGATGCTTAATCCGATACCACCTGCAGACTGAGAAATTTTTGCGCAATTTTTTAATGTGTCGTAAATACCATCGATGCTGTCATCCTTCATAGTTAAAAGGAAGCAGGATGACATTTGTGGTTTTGGCGTTCCTGCATTGAATAAAGTTGGTGTGGCATGTGTGAACCAGCGCTCGCTCATCAGGTTATATGTTTCAATCGCTGCATCAATATCATCTTTGTGAATACCAATGGCAACGCGCATCAGCATGTGTTGTGGACGTTCAGCAACCTGCCCGTCTAATTTTAAAAGATAACTTCTTTCAATTGTTTTAAACCCAAAAAAATCATACCCAAAATCGCGATCGTATATAATAGTAGAATCCAGGATCTCTGCATTCTTCTGAATGATCTCATGAACATCTTCCGCAATCAGCGGAGCTTTAAAGCCTGTCTTTTTATCTACGTAGTCGTGCAGCTTCTCCATTGTTTTGGAGAACGACTTTTCCGTGTTCTTATGTAAGTTAGACACTGCAATGCGCGAAGCAAGCAATGCATAGTCAGGATGTTTCGTAGTTAATGATGCCGCAATTTCTGCTGCCAGGTTATCCAGTTCACTGGTCGTTACACCATCGTAAAGACCTTCAATAACTTTCATCGCAACCTGCGTTGGATCCACATGGATCGGTTCCAGGCCATACGATAGTTTTTGAATTCGCGCTGTTATCTTGTCGAATTTTACCGACTCGCGTTTACCATCTCTTTTTACTACGAACATAGCGTTTTTGTTTTTGGGGGTTTGTGCGTTTAAAATTAAATCACATTAACAGGGATTTTACCCAGGGTGCGGATTAGTAATTAACAATCCTAAGTTTAAAAATCTTCGTCGAGTTTGAATACATTGGAGTCCTTTCCCTGACCCACGCTGGCTTTCTTGTATTCGCCCACACGTTTTTCAAAGAAGTTGGTTTTCCCCTGAAGGGAGATCAACTCCATGAAGTCGAAAGGATTAGTTGCGTTGTACGCTTTGCTGTAGCCCAAAGCCACCAGGAGGCGGTCGGCTACAAACTCAATGTATTGACACATCATATCGGAGTTCATTCCAATGAGTCGTACCGGAAGTGCATCTGTTACAAATTCTTTTTCAATTGTAACAGCATTCATTATAATGTCTTTTACCTGTTGTTCCGGTAATTTATTTACCAATTGGGAATAAAGCATGCAGGCAAAATCACAATGCATACCTTCGTCTCTGGAAATCAATTCATTGGAGAAACTCAATCCCGGCATTAAGCCGCGTTTCTTTAACCAGAAAATAGAACAGAAACTACCAGAGAAGAAAATTCCTTCCACAGCCGCAAAAGCAATCAGGCGCTCAGCAAATGTTCCGTTCGAAATCCATTTAAGTGCCCATTCAGCCTTTTTAGTCACACAAGGAACCGTTTCCATTGCATTGAACAATTTATGACGTTCAGCCGGATCCTTTATATAAGTATCAATTAATAAAGAGTAAGTTTCAGAATGGATATTCTCCATCATGATCTGGAATCCATAAAAGCAGCGTGCCTCAGGATACTGAACTTCGTTCATGAAGTTCACCGCCAGGTTTTCATTTACTATACCATCACTGGCAGCAAAAAATGCCAGTACATGTTTAATGAAATGACGCTCATCGTCATTTAACTTATTCGTCCAATCTGCAGTATCAGATGAAAGATCAATTTCTTCAGCCGTCCAAAAGCTTTGTTCACATTTTTTATACATTTCCCATATATCCTTATGCTTAATCGGGAAAAGCACGAAGCGCTCTTTGTTCTCCTGTAAAATTGGTTCTGTCATAAATCCTTTTTTAATATGTTATTAAACTTTATATTTTTTACCCCCTTTTCGTCGGGATTTTTATTCTAACCTTTACACTTAAAGCGACCATCTCCCTGTAAAGCTTCGCTTTACGATGAACTAATTAATAAGAGAGATGATTGTAATTACTAGTCCACAAATATTCCGATAATTTCAGGAGCAGGCAAGTTATTTCAATTAACATTTGCCCAAAGTTTTAAACATGGATTTTGTCAGTATCCCGTCTTATGCCTCTGAAACAGCTGTCATCATTGGCTTACAGAGATTGTTAAAAACCTTATCGAAAATTTTATAAAATATTTTCACTAAAACTTGCACAGAATTTTTTTCTGACAATATACTCTTTCAGCGTTCAGGGAGAATGGCTGTACCTATGAAATTCATCGACGAATACCGCGAATGTTGGAGAGATTCAATTCATAAATCGTACTTCGCCAATCATATAATCCTACTCACCACCAATACTTTTCCGGTTTAGGATGCCCGTATTTTTTGAACCTGCGGAAAAGTCGCTGGTACGTTTTTTCTGAAGACTTAAGTGGAATATGTTTCATGCCTGCCAGGTACTTTTCTGCTTTCCAGACATTTTTTTTGCTATAGCGCCAGTCGGTTTTTGTATCATCCAGGTTGGCGAGTTTATACTCTGTAATCTTTCCCGTGTTATCAATGTACTCTGCATAATAACTCCACACCAGGTCACGAATGGAACGGAATATGGGCTCGCGGCCATGCAGCCCGTTATCTCTTGATTTTCCGATCGAACCCCATTTGCCGTTTTGCTTGAATGCATATATTACATGCCCCAGACTATCCTGACTTTCAAAACTTACAACCAGTGGCGGGTAACCGTGATGTTCTAAAATTGCGGCGGCAATAAAGGCGGCTTCCAGGCAATGAGCTTTACCATATTTAAAAGCAGCGTATGCAGAACGCTGGGTTTCCTTTTTTTCTTCTCTGTTATATGGAAACTTCCTTAAAAAATTCTGGACCTGTTTGGGGGTTTTATATTTTCTGGAAAGACGAACAAATTCCTTTTGAGCATCCATGAAACGAATCTACTTAACTGACTTTTTATTCTTCAAATCTGCCACTAACTCCAGCTGCTTATACCAATCTTTTCCATATTTGCGGATCAGTGGATCTTTCAGAAATTTATAGACGGGAACGTTTAGTTTATCTCCGCAGGAACAAGCCGGCTTGCAGATATTCCAGCTGTGGTAATGCACTTTTTCAACTCCTTTTTTTTGCTCGATCCGGATCGGATATAAATGACAGGAAATGGGTTTTTTGAACTTTACCTTGCCCTCGTAATAAGCCTTTTCAATTGCGCATTTGGCAATTTTATTTTCCATGTAAACAAATGCACATTCACCTCCGTCAATTAACGGCGTTGTTAGCTCTCTGTCTTCATCAATGACATAAACGCCTTGTTCCTCCACGGCTTTGATGCCTTTTTTGGTCATGTAGGGTTTTACTTTAGGGAGGATTTTTTCAATCTCGTCTATCTCTTCTTTTTCCAGCGGCGCGCCTGACACTCCGGCTATGCAACACTCGCCCTTACAGGCATTGAGGTCGCAGACAAATTTTTTATTGAGGATGTCTTCAGAGACAAGGGTGTTATTGATAGCTATCATAACCACAAAGGTGCGAAGAATTTGGATATTAAACAGCTTGCCTTTCTTTTTGCCTTGACGCAAAAAGAAACAAAAAGGTCAAGGCGACTTATAATTTATTGGACAAACGAGCGCATCCGATTTCTCACGCGATTTATCTCACAAGCAAATCGCCGCTTCGCGCCATAATCGCTTGCAATAAGCCCTCACACATCGGATACTTGTTTGTCACAAAAATTATAAAAGGCCGGCTTTTTACCAATCGCTGCCCGTCAATCATTATCTTTATTGTAGATGTATACATTCAAAGAGTACGAAGCGTCCGATCTGGATGATGTTGTGAAAATATTCATGGCCAACACTCCGGACTATTTTGCTGTAACCGAATTAGATGGATTCGTACATTATTTAAATGATCACAGCGGAAAATATTACGTTATTTTTCATCATGGAGTAACAATTGGAAGTGGCGGGTTTGATTACAAAGAAAAAGAAAATGAGATCCGGCTGGTCTGGGGAATGATCCACCCTGCTTATCAAAAAATGGGGATCGGGAAAAAACTGGTTGAACACCGGATCGCAAAAGCCAGGCAAATGCATAAAACTGCTGGTATTGTTGTCCGGACTTCCCAACTGGCCGCAGGTTTTTTTGAGAAGCTGAACTTTAAAACCATTGAAACGGAGAAAGATTATTGGGCAAAAGGACTGGATTTGCACATAATGCAAAAAGACTAGAAGCTATCTAAAAAATAGGTTTTAGAGCTTTTTCAAGTATTTTATATTTAGACGAGGCGCTTTCCGAAGTCAATAGCCAAGCGACCTCTTGACAAGGAAAGCAACGAAGTATGAATAAAAAAGACGCTGAAAAGAGCGCAATAGATATTTTCGAGATGGCTTCTCATACAATTTTCAGAATACGTTATCGTTATCCGGTAATCAGGCTATCAGCCGGGTGTTGTGAATATCTTGGTTTATAGCCTCCAGACGGCCCATACTTTTTTGTTACTTTTACTACTCTAATCATTTACTATGCCTGCCGAAAAGCCTGCAGCAACCAATAAAAAGTTCAAGAGATATATCCTTATTTTCTGGATCGTACTTTTATTCCCTCCTTTGTTTTTACTGGGATTAGTATGGCTGGTTTCCATAGGAACATTTGGTCCGCTTCCTACTTTCGATGAACTCGAAAATCCCCGTAATAACCTGGCTTCTGTTGTGTATTCTTCGGATGGAAAAGTACTGGGTAAATTTTATGCTGAAAATCGTGTGAACGTAAGATACCATGAACTAAGCCCGTATGTTGTAAATGCACTGGTGGCAACAGAGGATGCCCGTTTTTATAAACACTCAGGCGTGGATGCACGCGGCCTGGGACGGGTACTTGTACGTACTGTTATTGGCGGCGATCAAAGCGGAGGAGGAGGAAGTACTTTATCACAACAACTTGCAAAAATGCTTTTCCCGCGCGAAGGAAAAAAGAGCAAGCTGAAAATGGTAGTGAGGAAAATCAAAGAATGGGTCATTGCATCACGACTGGAAAAACAATATACCAAAGATGAGATCCTGACGATGTATCTCAATAAATTCGATTTCATCAATACGGCAGTCGGAATAAAATCAGCAGCAAAAATTTATTTTAACACTACGCCTGATTCATTAAAAATTGAGCAAGCCGCTATGCTTGTGGGTATGGCAAAAAATCCGGCCCTCTTTAATCCAGTACGCAGACCTGATACCACATTGCAGCGCCGGAATGTGGTGATGAATCAAATGCTTAAATATGAATACCTGACGCAGGCACAATACGATTCCCTGAAAAAACTTCCGTTAGCCTTGGACTTCCATGCAGAAGATCATAACGAAGGGACTGCAACTTATTTCCGTGAATATTTGCGCGATAATTTTTTAGCTGACTGGGCGAAGAACAATAAAAAGCCGGATGGTACTGAATACAATGTTTACCGTGATGGATTAAAAATTTACACGACTATTAATTCCCGCATGCAGCATTATGCAGAAGAAGCGGTGACCGAACACATGTCGGATCTGCAGGAACATTTTTTTAAAGACTGCAAACAAAAACGCAACGCACCTTTCGCTTATAATGTAACGAAGAAAGAAATTGAAGACATTATGAATTCTTCGATGAAACGCTCGGATCGCTACCGCACGCTGAAACTGAATGGAGTTTCAGAAGATTCGATCATTAAAAATTTCAACACCCCTATTCCAATGACCATCTTCAGCTGGAAGGGAGATATAGATACAGTATTGTCTCCGAAAGATTCCATGCGTTATTACAAAGCATTTTTACAAACGGGTTTCGTCTCTATAGATCCGCATACTGGTTATGTAAAGGCCTGGGTGGGTGGAATCAATTACCGTCACTTTAAATATGATCACGCTAAAGTGGGGCGCAGGCAGGTGGGTTCAACATTTAAACCATTTGTATATGCAGTTGCGATACAGGAAGGCTATTCTCCTTGTTACAAAGTACCGAACGTAAGGGTATGTATTGATCTGCCAACGAAACAACAATGGTGTCCTGACAATGCAGCAGGTGAAGAAAAAGAAGAAGGCAAACAGGTAACGCTGCAAAGGGCACTTGCGCTTTCTATTAATTATGTCTCTGCTTATTTAATGAAACAATTCGGACCGCAGGCTGTTGTTGATTTTGCACGACGCGTGGGAATTACAGGAACGCTTGATGCAGTTCCCTCCATTTGCTTAGGCACACCTGAAATTTCTGTAATGGAAATGGTGTCTGCCAATGCAACCTTTGCCAATAAGGGAACCTGGATCCAGCCCACTTTTGTTACGCGTATTGAAGATAAGAACGGACGTGTGCTGGCTGACTTCACCCCAAAGACTGAAGAAGCCATGAACGAAGAAAAAGCGTATGTAATGCTTGCGTTAATGAGAGGCGTTGTAACTATCGGAACAGGAGGAAGTATACGGGGCAAATACAAGCTCCTCAATCCAATTGCAGGAAAAACAGGAACCACACAAAACAATTCCGACGGCTGGTTCATGGGCCTAACACCTGATCTTGTTTCCGGTTGCTGGGTTGGTGCGGAAGATCGTTCCGTACACTTCAACACAATGGAATACGGACAAGGCGCACACATGGCCCTTCCGATCTGGGCACTCTACATGAAAAAAGTTTACGCCGATAAATCACTGCACATCACGCAAGGTGATTTTGAAAAACCTGCCAAAAAAATAAATGTGGAGATGGACTGCGGGAAGTATGATGATGATAAGGGGAATGAACGGCAGCCGTTTGATAATGATTAATTCTCTTTATACCATCTTGCATTTTAAAATAGTCCAATAAAGGGGTTTGAAACGCTAGATGGTATTATGCCAGGCGTGGGCAGCTTTGTATTATTACATAAGTGCAAGCGGTATTAGTAAATAGAGTTAAGCGAAAAGGCATACGGGAAATTAATACCTAAGTTTTTATTCAAACTAAAAAGAAAATCTATTTTGTTTTCGGTTTAGTCCCAGCCGTTTTATCTCCGGTCTTCTTAGCGGTGGTGGCTACGGGTTTCACAGCGGCAGCAGCAGCAGCGGCATTTACGTCAACACCGTGTTTGTATGTGGTTTTCAGAACAACTGTTCCTTTTCTGTCGTACGTGATCCAATCTCCTTCGGCAACTCCTTTAATGTATTCCGATTCTTTTTTGGGCTGCCCATCTTCAAAATATTCTTTCCATTTTCCATCTCTTCTTCCTGATAGATATTGCCCTTCCAACGCAACCTGGCCTGACAAAAAATATTTTTTGTATTCGCCGTCTTTTTTACCAGCGAGGTAATTACATTCTTCACGGATTTTGGCGTCCACATAATATTGTTTGAAAGGGCCTTCCATCATATTATTTACGTAGGTGATCTCTACTCTGATCTGTCCATCCGGATAATAATATTTCCAGGTTCCCTGGCGGCGGTTCATTTCATCACGCACATTTCTTTCGGAGCGCGGACCCCATTGCGGACGTTCTGAACTTTGAGCGAAAACGCTAAAGGAGATAGTGGTGAATAAAAAAAATATGTAGAAAAAATGCTTCATTCAATCCGCTCGTTCTATGCCTGAATTTACAAATTTAACATTAATGAAAGGATTTGAAATGCCAAAAGCCGATGTTTAACACTGACTTAAGAATAATTTGATTTTGTATCTTCGTAAACCAATACGCTAAACCATGAATAAAATAGTAGCTGGTCCGGACGAGGCCATTAAAGATATACAAGACAACATGACATTGATGCTTGGGGGATTTGGTTTGTGCGGCATCCCCGAAAACTGCATTACAGCATTGGTAAAAAAAGGCGTGAAAGGTCTCACCTGTATTTCAAACAATGCGGGCGTTGACGATTTTGGACTGGGACTTTTATTAAAAACCAAACAGGTAAAAAAAATGATCTCTTCTTATGTCGGTGAGAATGAAGAATTCGAGCGCCAGATGTTAAGCGGAGAACTGGAAGTTGATTTGATTCCTCAAGGTTCTCTTGCAGAACGCTGCAGAGCTGGAGGCGCAGGGATTCCAGCATTTTTTACACCGGCAGGTTATGGAACAGAAGTAGCGTTAGGAAAAGAAGTGCGCGAGTTCAACGGCAAAATGCATATCCTGGAAAGCTGGCTCCGTGCTGATTTCGCAATTGTAAAAGCATGGAAAGGCGACCGTTTCGGAAATTTAATTTATAAAGACACTGCACGCAATTTTAATCCGCTGATGGCGATGGCCGGAAAAATTACCATTGCTGAAGTAGAAGAATTAGTAGAGCCCGGACAACTTGATCCGAACATGATTCATACACCTGGCATTTTTATTCAACGGATCTTCCAGGGAAAAAATTACGAAAAACGTATTGAGCAGCGCACGGTGAGAAAGCGTGCATAATTATCTCAACACACTAACATTTCCCTTCAACTGTATTTCTGTATTTGATTTTTTGCAGGTCGCTTTCAGATAATAAACATAGGTTCCCGGACCTACAACCTGGTTGTGATAGGTTCCATCCCAGCCTTCTGATTGATCCGAGGTTTCAAAAACCAGGTTACCCCAGCGATCATAAATAGCCCAGTAAATATTTATCAAACCATTTCCTTCCAGGTTAAGTACATCATTTACGTTATCTCCGTTTGGAGAAAACACATTGGCTACAAACACATCCTTGTTATCTCCCAGACAAGCGGGTTTTACATTGATCGTAACCAAAGCGGAATCTTCACAACCAAAATTATCTGTTACAATCAGGGTATAGGTCGTTGTTGTCTGAGGACTTGCAGTTGGATTCAAACAGTTTGAACAAGATAAAGATGTGCTTGGAATCCATTCCCATGAAGTCCCTCCGCTTCCATTTAACAGAGTTGAGTTTCCTTCCATTATATTCGGATTTGCTGTACTTGCAGCAGCAATAGGAGCATTACTACTTGTAAGAGTTGCGGATGCAGTGACGGTACATCCTTTGACGTCGGACACCGTTACAGAATATGTTCCTGCTCCAAGGTTACTGATTACCTGCGTTGTTTGTGTTGTGCTCCAGGTATAATTATACGGACTTGTTCCACCACTTCCGTTTGCATTTACAAAACCATTATCTGCTCCGCAGGAAGCATCAGCCTTCACCACATTAGCTGTTAAAATATATGGCTCGGAAATGACAACTACTGCGGTTTGAGTACAACTATTGGCATCAGTAACCGTAACAGTGTAACCACCCTGGGCAAGAGCGGAAATAGTTGCCGTGGACTGACTGCTGCTCCAATTATAAGTATAGCCTGGTGTACCGCTTGTTACCGCTACAGTTGCTGAACCATCTGATTTCCCTGTACAACTTACATTTTGTTGTGAAGTAATAACAACATCAACTCCTGTTGAACTTCCGACTATTGCAGCTGAAGTTGTTGTACAACCTTTGCTGTCCGTTATCGTAACAACATAAATTCCTGCAGACAAATTTGCAACCTGGTCGCTTGTTGATGTTGTGACAGAACTTACACTATTGCTCCAGCTATAAGTATATCCCGAACTTCCTCCCACAGCATTTGCAGTCGCGCTGCCATTGCTAAGGCCGCATGTTCCTATAGCTCCACTTGCTGTTGAAGTAAATAAAGCAGGTTCTGTTATTGTTACTGAAGTCGTAACAAGACAGCTGTTTGCATCGGAAACATTTACAGTATAAGTACCCGCAGGTTGCGCACTTATGCTTACGGTTGTTGCACTTGTCACTCCTATTGAACCGCTGCTCCAGTTAAAATTAAATGGTCCGGTCCCACCGGTAATTGTGATTGTTGCAGAACCAATACTTTGTCCTTTACAGTTTTCATTCACAATTGTTCCAGCCGACAAAACAGGTTGTGCTAAATTAATTACTGCAGGAGTAATACTGATTGTGCAACCGTTTTTATCAGTAACCGTTACAGTATAAGTTGCAGCAGAGAGATTATTAATGATAGCCGAAGTAGAAGAGGTACTCCAGTTGTATTGATAACCGGCAGTACCGCCTGTTGTTGTTACACTGATACTGCCATTATTCGTTCCACACGAAGCATTTGTTATAGTTGCAGAAGGTGCAAGTACAGTAGGCTCAAATACTGTTGCCTGCGTTGCTGCGACACAACCATTCTGATCTGTAACAGTTATAGTATATGTATTTCCTGGTAAATTATTTTCTGTAACAGCTGCTGCATTTGTAACACCGGAAGTTCCTCCACTCCATGCAAATGTAAAGTTTGGAGTTCCTGCACTTACATTTACAGTTATCGATCCATTTGTATTTCCATTACATAACAAACTATTTACTGCTCCAATTGTAAGCGTCGGACCACCTATGTTATTTACGATTGCAGATGCTGTTTCACTACAACCATTATGATCCTTCACGGTTACAGTATATGTATTTGCTGCAAGTCCGGAATCTGTTGCTCCTGAAATACTATTGCTCCAGGTGTACGTTAGTATTCCGGTTCCACCACTGGCAGATGCGATAACCTGTCCGTCAGATGCGCCACAGGTTGCCGCAGTAGTTGCAAATGTTGGTGCAACCAATGCCGGAGGATCAACAAGATTTACGGAAGATGATGCCGTACAATTATTCGCGTCAGTGATTGTAACGGAATATGTATTTGCAGAAAGAGCAGAAAGTGTATTGCTCAATGCTGATGTTGTTGCAGATGCTGTTGTACTCCAGCTGTACGTGTAATTTGCAGTACCACCTGTTGCAGTTGCAGTTATACCGCCAGTTCCGGCGTTACACAAAATGGCAGAGTTTACACTTGCAGCAACCGACACCGCGGGCGAACCTCCGATTACAACTGAATTTGTTTGTGTGCACGCATTCGCATCTTTTACTGTTACCGTATACATTGTTGGAGCAGACAATCCATTTGCAGTTTGTCCGCTTGCTGTATTACTCCACGTATATGTAAGTGCACCTGTGCCTCCGCTGCTGCTTGCAACTGCACTTCCATTGCTGTTTCCGCAGCTTGCATTAACAGGAGTAATTACAGGGACAGTCACCGCCGTTGGCTCGGTAAGATTTATCGTAGAAGAAGAAGTACAACCATTTGCATCCGTAATTGTTACCGAATAAATAGTTGATGTTAACGAACTAATCGTATTATTAACGGCTGATGTAGTTGCCAACGCTGTTGTGCTCCAGCTATACGTATAGTTTGCTGTTCCACCTGTCGCTGTTGCTGTAACATTACCTGTTCCGCCATTGCACAAAATCGCTGAACCAATACTTGCCGATGCTATCACTCCTGCTGTATTTCCAAGTGTAACTGTGTTTGTTTGAGTACAGGCGTTTACATCGTTTACGGTTACAGTATAAATAGTTGCTGCCGACAAACCATTTGCAGTTTGTCCGCTTGCTGTGCTGCTCCAGGTATACGTGAGTGCACCTGTTCCACCACTGGAACTTGCAACAGCTATTCCGTTATTATTTCCGCAGGTTGTATTTGTTGGAGTAATTACCGGAACTGTTAATGCAGGCGCATCAGCAAGGTTAACAGACGATGACGAAGTACAACCATTTGCATCTGTGATTGTTACTGAATAAATATTGGAAATTAAAGATGTAAGCGTGTTTATTGCAGATGACGTTATTGCAGACGCAGTTGTACTCCAGCTATAGGTATAATTTGCTGTTCCACCTGTAGCTGTTGCAATCACACTACCTGTTCCACCATTGCATAGGATAGAAGTTCCAACGTTTGTGGTTGCAGTTGGTCCGGCTGTATTGCCGATTGTTGTTGTCTGCATGGAAGTACAACCGTTCGCGTCATTTACAGTGACGGTATAAATTGCTGCAGATAAATTACTTGCTGTTTGTCCTGTGGCTGTATTGCTCCAGCTATACGTTAATGCACCAGTTCCACCACTGGCCGATGCTACAGCTGTTCCATTACTGTTCCCGCAAGTCGAATTTGTTGGCGTAACCGTTGACACAGATACTACGCTAAAAGGTTCTGTAATTGTAATCGTAGTGCTTGAGGTAGCAGACGTATTATCCGTGATGGTTACAGTATAAATTCCGGCTGCAAGATTTTTAATTGTGTCATTTACAGAACTGGTAACTGAATTAGCTGTTGTGCTCCAACTGTAGGTATAATTTGCAGTGCCGCTCACAGCAGTTGCCACTGCTATTCCATCATTTCCACCTTTACAACTTACATTTTTAAATGCTGCTCCATCAGCAGTTAAAACACCTGCACATGAATTAACAATAATATTCTGCGTAAGTGAATCTTTATTGCAACCATTATCAATAATCAGTTTAACTGCAAAGGTCCCTGCTGCAGCGAACGTAATACCCGTTGGATTCTGCAATGAAGATGTTGAAGGAGTTCCTCCCGCAAACGACCATGTATATGTAAGTGCAGAACCTGAACATGCACCTGCAGTATATCCGCTTGTAAAATCCTGCGCCACATTTGTGCATGTACTTGCAGCAGCAGTTATACTTACTGTACCGCTATTGTTAACTCCACAACCATAAGCACACATACTCACCAGAACAGCATCATTGAATCCTCCTGCATTTATTGTCTGGTAAGCACCGGCTGTTACCGGATAGTTTCCATTGGAAGCTCCTGCAAAATATGCCCTGCCTTTATAAATCGCAATACATGGACCGCTCGCTTCATCATTCTGGGCATTCGGACCTCCTATATATGTAGCGCAATAAAGCTGGCCGCTGGGATCAAAATGCGCAATCAAATTATCCTCATTACCACCGTACGCTGATTGATATGAACAGGATTTTAAAACAATATCCGAAGAGTATGTATCCGCACCGAGATAAATCTGATCATTAGGTCCAACGGCTATTCCATATCCTTCATCATCACTGCTTCCTCCGTAATAGGTACTCCATAAGCGATTGCCAGATGCATCAAATTTTACAAGATATATATCTGTTGGTCCGTTTAATGCAGACTGAAACGCTCCTGCACTTATAGGAAAATCTGTAGATTCAGTACTACCTGTAATAATTACATTCTGACTGGCATCTACGGCAATCCCGCCGGATATTCCGACAGGAAGTTCCGGACTACTTCCTCCATAATAAGTTGACCATAAAAGTCCGCCGCCCGCATTAAATTTTGCTGCGAATGCATCTCCGTTTCCTCCATACGCTGACTGATAAGCAGACAACAACGGAAAATTCGTGGAAGATGTACTTCCTCCTAAAACTATGTTATCTACATTATCCACAGCCAAAGCATATCCCATATCGTTATTGTTACCCCCAAAATAAGTAGCCCATAAAAGATTTCCTGCCGGATCAAATTTTACAATGAACGCGTCGTTCAAACCTCCGGCGCTTGCGCGTATTGCCTGGTAGGCACCTGCTGTTACCGGAAAATCATCTGACCTTGTGCTTCCACCTACTACAATGTTTCCTCCGCTGTCTATTCCAACTCCGGCACCCGACTCATAACTGAATCCTCCATAATAAGTAGCCCAGATCTGGCCTCCCGAGGGATTTAGTTTTACGATAACAACATCCGAAGCTCCGGCAAAAGCAGGCTGAAATGCCGATGCACTGACCGGAAAATCTGTTGAGTTGGAATAGCCTGTAACAACGATATTTCCACTGTTATCTGAAGTTATTGCCCGTCCCATATCCGGACTGGAACCACCATAGTATGTAGCCCACAAAAGATTTCCCGTTGAATCAAATTTTGCAATAAAAATATCCTGTGTTCCGCCCCCGCCACCATTGTTCATCTGAAACGCACCTGCCGTAACCGGAATATCAGTACTGCCGGTTTCACCGGTCATGATTGCATTTCCATTTTGATCAGTACACAGGCCGAATGCCTCTTCTTCTCCGCTTCCTCCGTAATACGTGATCCACGGATCGATGATGAGTGGAAGGTTTTTATTATAACCTGCCACATCAAAACTTACCTGGTTATTTTTTAAAACATAACTACCCTGAACTATAATTCTTTTGCCTTCAACATCCTGGTAGATTTGCGGAATGTATTCTTCCAGCTCTCCAAGATCTGTCTGGATCAATAACTTTCCGTTTTGCACCTGCATATGCTGAACCCCGGAATAATTTAACTTCACATCTTCTGCTTTTCCTCCGGGGTTAATTATAATATCATACTTCAATCCCGTCCTGCTGCTGAGCGGAGTCGAACCGGCCCCATAAAGAACAATGTCTGTATTCTTATAAATTTCTTTGTATGTTATTTTATTGTATGCCTTTACATTCAGGATTCCTTTGGAGCATTGAGGGAAATAATAATTAAAATAACTTTGCGTTTCTTCTTCTCTTACAACAGTGGCATTTTCATTTGCTCCTGCAAAATCCATATCTACACGAACGCCTTTGATAGTTTGCTCCTGAGCTGTTGCAGGATTTTGTTGTGGCTGATCAATCTGAAATGCTTTGTCGCTGACCTTAGCTGGTGGTTGTACATAAACGTAGCTTACTCCTTTATTACGTAAATAAACTTTTGCATTGCCCCCATTACCAACATATAAAACATCAGGTCTTGCTTTTTTATCCATATCCACAAACTGGCCCAGGTTGGGAATAAACTGGATCCCATTACCGCGTGTGGGAGAAACGCGGTTGTATTGGGCATATGCTGTCTGAAAAAAAATGCAGAAGAAAACAAAAACTCGGAAGAAAGCGGAGGGGGAAACTTTCATTTTAATTCTGGTTAATACAGGTATATCCTTTAAGGTTATTTGTAATGTTGAAAGTTAATTAATCTATCCATACTGCACAAAATTATTTAAAATTGAAGAAGGTAATATAAAGAAGAAATAGCCGCCAATGAATTTTTACAACACCTTAAAGCCAATCACAAGTACGTCATCTGTTTGCTCATTATTCCCTTTCCAGGTTTTATGCGCGGCCAGTAACTGCTTGTACTGTGACAAAAAATCAGAAGCGGCATTTTCAATAAATAGCTGCTGAAGTTTTTTTACAAGAAATTTTTTGTTATTCGTTCCACCAAACTGATCAGCATATCCATCACTGAACATGTAGAAGCGATCTTCTTTTTCAATTTTAAATGTATGATTGGTATACGACAAGGAAGTATGTTCGTATCCGCCGATAGGACGCTTGTCGCCTTTTACCTCCTTTATTTCCGCATTTCTCAAAATATATAAAGGACGGTTAGCACCTGCAAATTCAATGACTCCACTTTCCACATCAATCTTGCACAAGGAAACATCCATTCCATCGCGTGTTTCACCGTATTTACCATCTTGCTTTAATACATTCACCACTCCATTATTCAAGCGGTTCAAAACTTCAGCAGGAGAAAGAGATGGATCAGGCTGGATAATATGATGCAGCTGTTCCGTTCCGATCATCGACATCAGCGCGCCCGGCACGCCATGACCGGTGCAGTCACAGGCGGCAATAAAAAATTTCTTCTTTTCCTCTATTTCGTAGAAGAAATAAAAATCACCACTTACAATATCCTTGGGCGAATAGAGCACAAACGAGTGCGGCAGATTATGATGAATAACTTCCAATGGAGGCAAAATAGCTGTCTGGATTTTTTTGGCGTAATTGATACTATTTAAAATATCCTGGTTGCGTTCGCTGATAATTTTGCTCGATTCTTCCAGTTCGTGTTTCGTATCTTCTTCGCGCAACAATACTCCCCGTACATAGCGCAATAAAATAACAGCGACAACAAGAAAAATGAGCAAGGAAATTCCAATGTGCATATATAATTTTTTATCCGCCACATGCAAAAAGTCATCATACTTTTCATCCACCTCAAGAATTGCAACCACTTCGCCTTTATGATTTTTTATCGGACTGAATGCTGTAAGCCACGTTCCGAATTCATCCCGGTAAGCCCCGATTGTTCCGCCTGTGGTATAATTATCAAAAAAACTCTGATGATATTCTGCATACGGATCCCGGAAATAAGGCGTATCACTTGAATTGACAACATACGAAAATTGCTTTGTTGCACTATCCAGGTAAAGTGTTGAAATATCCGATTTCAAATGATTGGACACATATACTTCGGCGAGTTGCGATTGAATTTTTTTATATACAGAATCCTGGTCGTTTGTCTTGATTTCATCCCGCTCTTTATACTTTTTAAGAATGGACTGATGTTCGTCTCCATTTATCTGGATAGCCAGCGTTTTGGCAATTGCATCCAGCTTGGTGATCGTTTGATCCTGGTAATCGAAATAGGATGAAACTACGTAGTAGCCCATCAGTGCGACAAGTGCAGCCAACACCACAAGCACAACTTTACTGCTTGTCTTTTTTTTGCGTATAGAAGAAAGTTTGAACATTTTAATCAAACCAAAGATAAGCAGCCTGAACTGCATACACAACAAGCATTACTTGCAGATTAAATAGATTTTGTATTTTAAACGACGTATAAAAATCAAAACGTGCAAAACAAGAAACTGATTTTAACTGCACTCCTTATTCTTCTCATTCCTTATTTGCTGCTCAGCTTTTATTGCCATCCTGCTGCAGATGATATTGAATATGCGGCTTCTTCTCTGTATAAGGGTTACTGGTTTTCTTATATCCGTGATTATCATGTATGGAACGGACGTTATGCATCCAATTTACTGATCTTCTTCTCTCCATTAGTCTGGGGCTCGGTTGAAATTTACCAGCTGATACCATTGTTATTATTTATACTCACTTATACTTCACTGGTATTTTTTATTTCAACTGTTACCGATAGGAAGATAATCGGTATTGATCTTCACATCATATCAATCATATGCTTGCTGCTGTATACTTACAATGCGCCTTCGCTGGTTGAAGGTTTTTACTGGTATACAGGAGCTGTAACGTACCAGGTTGCCAATGCCTGCATGTTGTTTTATTTTGCACTTCTTTATAAACTAAATGAGCAAAATTATTTTTTGAATAAGCGTATTCATCTCTTTGTTATGTGCCTGCTTGTAATTATCACATGCGGATTCAATGAAGTTGCCATGCTGATTATGCTCGCCTTTCATTTAGTTTATTTTGTGTTGCAGATACTCAACAAAAAAACAAATCCCATTTTATTTTTCATTTTAGCTTTTGTAATTGTTTCTGCGCTGGTTATGATAACAGCACCTGGAAATGCAGGACGCGCTGCCTTTTTTCCGGAAAAGCACCGTTTATTTTATTCATTGTACATGACGGCGTTACAGATTGTGCGTTTCATGCTCAATTGGATTATACAGGTTCCATTTATTGTTGCAAGCATTTTGTTTATACCTCTGAGCTTGCGCCTTGCAAATGTATCTGCCCTTTTCAAAAATAATTTCAATATACATCCTGCATTTATCGTGCTGAGTTTGCCCGGTATAATTTTTCTTTGTGTCTTCCCCGCTTACTGGAATATGGGAATGCTGGGCCAGCACCGTACACTTAATGTTGCCTATTTCTTTTTTATTCCAATTTGGTTCATGAATCTTCACCTGGCGGCAAATTATATAAGCAAAAAAGGATACAGCTATAATGAAGCGAACCAAAAAAGAAAAGTTATTGTATTATTTTTATTTTGCATAGGTCTCTTTACCAATAACGGATATACCGTCACAAGTGATCTTGTGAACGGCAATGCAATGAAATTTAATAAAGAAATGTATAACCGTTATGCTGTTATAAAAGCAGCGGCCGATCTGAAAGCGGATGAAGTTGTGGTTGAAAATCTAAGTGTTGATCCTAAATCGTTGCACATTTACGACATGGGTTGCGACCCTGAAAACTGGATCAATAAATGCTACGAAGATTATTATAAAGTAGAGCGAGTACGCCTCCGGACGTGTGAATAATTCACATCCTGATTTTTAATGACTCCTTGTAAATTTTTAAAGGCTTGAGTATTCCGCTTTCAAAAATTCTTTGTAGTCTCCAAGGTTAGCCATTACCTGCAACTCGCGGTAACGCACGTGAAATTCTTCGTCGCTGGTGATTTTGTTCAATTCGGAAATTCTGAATTTGTCAAAATTACGGAGCGCAAGTGCTTCTTCCGAGTTCAGTTCAATGTTGTTAAACTCCTTGTAACGTAAGTCGTTTATACTTACGATACCTGTCATTTCTGACTTCAGGCTTTGCTTGGTACTGAGGTTTAGATGAAGTGCCATAGTGCGTTTGGTTTTAGCAAAAATACTTTACATCGCGACTTGAATTCCGTTGCTGTTGCCGTACTTTTCAACATTAGCGTGTTAGTTCGAAGTAGTTGGAAGCAGGTCACGTCGATTTCAGTTCAGGTTTTTTCTTTTTCTATTCGGCATTTGAATTACAGCCCTACATTTCCTTCGAACTTCGAACCAGGAACCTCGAACTAAAACTGTATTTTTACATTCCCTATTTATCATGAATAATCAGAACAAAATAAAAATCATGTGGGTTACATTGTCGCTCAGCTTTGCGCTGATGGCAGTTAAATTCCTGGCGTATTTTCTCACGCATTCCAATGCTATTCTTACCGATGCACTTGAATCGATCATCAATGTTCTGGCAGGTTCATTCGCACTCTTCAGTATTTATTATGCTTCAAAACCCAAGGATGAAGATCATCCGTATGGACATGGTAAAATAGAATTTATGTCGGCCGGTTTTGAAGGAGGATTAATTTTTATTGCCGGTGCCTACATGATATGGAAAGCAGTAAACGGATTCTTTCATACAAGCGAAATTCATTCGCTCGACATTGGTATTTATTTATCAGCGCTCGCTGGCACGGCTAATTTTCTGATCGGTAAATTTCTAATTACACGCGGCAAAAAATTTGATTCTGTTTTAATGATCGCGGACGGAAAACACCTGATCTCTGATACTGTTTCAAGTGTTGGCGTAATCCTCGGACTTATCATTATTTATTTTACGCATTTATTCTGGCTGGATAATTTGCTGGCGTTGGTTTTTGGTGCTTTTATTTTTCTTACCGGATATAAACTTATTAAGCAATCTGTTACCGGTTTGCTCGATGAAACGGATTACGAAAAAGTGGATTATATTATAAGTATGCTCAATAAAAACCGTAGGGATAAATGGATAGACATTCATAATTTACGTGTACTGAAGTATGGCAGCAATTTACATGTGGATTGTCACATCACTCTTCCCTGGTATGATACGCTGGAGGAATCTCACAATGAAGTAAGTATGGTTGAAACACTTCTCAAAAAGGATCTTGGTTCGGATGTGGAATTTTTCATTCATTCCGACCCTTGTGTACCTCCGGTCTCCTGTGAGGTTTGCCTGTTGAAAGAATGCAAAGTCCGTAAAGCCGCGTTCAAAACTAAAATTGAATGGACCGCAGCAAACATGCTGCCCGATAAAAAACACGGATTTTATTCAAAATAAGCTATTGCTCCAGCGCGCTTAAAAAACTCAGCGAAAAGTAGCTTTTCTCATTGTATTTTTGTTATATATTAGCCGCTCAATAACAACCCCAACGTGTTAAAGCGATTATTTTTAATAATTGTTGTTTTTTTATTTGTCTTAAACGCAAAGGCACAGGTTCCTACCAACCAGGATTGCCTGGATGCTATTCCTATCTGTCAGAACGTTTATAAAACAACGGTTTCGTATAGCGGAACTGGAAATTACACGGGTGAAATCAATTCCACTATCTCCTGTTTATCAAGTGGAGAAAAGAATGATGTGTGGTATACTTTCACCGTTCAGCAAAGTGGAAACCTGAGCTTCCTGATCACACCAAACAATCTGACGGAAGATTACGATTGGGCTGTATATAACCTGACGAGCAATAATTGTTCGGATATTTTTAATACTTCTTCTTTATCCGTGAGCTGCAATTATTCAGCTACGGGTGGAACTACCGGTCCCAACGGGGGTGGCTCTACCGACAGCGAACCAGCGGGAGGCGTACGTTACAATAAAGTAATTCCTGTTACCGTGGGAGAAACATATGTGGTGAATGTGAGTAATTTTTCTTCCTCACAAAATGGCTATACAATTGACTTTGGGGGTTCCACAGCTAAAATTTTTGACACCACTCCTCCTTCACTCAAAGATGTTACGACTCCAACAACCTGTGGGGCTAACTTAACACAACTGACATTTGATTTTTCTGAAAATATTTTGTGTAACACTGTTCAGAGCGATGATTTTACTTTAACCGGTCCGGATGGGAATCATAACGTCATAGGCTGGTCGTCTACACAATGTGCAGCAGGTGCAACTTATGATAACACATTTACCATTACTATTGATCCTCCGGTCAGTGCTGCCGGCGATTACAGTTTTTGTCTTGTCAATACAGACGGCTCTGTAACGGACTTACGCGGGAATGTCGCCCCTCCAACCTGTTTTACCTTTACCATTCCTGGCGTGAGCGTAACCACATCTTTTACAGCAGTAAGCTGTAACGGTGGAAACGATGGAACAGCCACTGCCTCGCCAAGCGCTGCTGTTGCGAGTTACAGCTGGAGTACAAATCCTTTACAGAATTCAGCTACTGCCACGGGATTGATTGCAGGTGTTTATACCGTTGTTGTTGACGACGGAGGAGGATGTACTTCGCAAAGTACTGTTACTGTTACGCAACCTGATCCTGTTAGTGTGGGCAATGCATTTAATGATGTTTATTGTAATGGGAATAACGATGGTGTAATTGTTACCTGGGGCGGCGGCGGATCAGGAGTCTATAATTATAGCTGGGCTCCTAACGGGGAAACTACGAATGCTATTTTTAATTTAGCACCTGCGAGCTATACGGTCACGATTACAGATGATGCGGGTTGCAGCGCGAGCTCTGTCTTTGTGATCTCGCAACCGGATTCAATAATCGGAACAGCAACGGCAACCAATACAACCTGTGCAACAAACAACGGAACAATAAACGTAAATACTACGGGTGGCTCCGGATCAGGATATACATATTCCATTGACGGCGTGAACTGGCAAGCAAGCGGATTGTTCAGTAACCTCTCTTCCGGATTTTACATTATTCATATTATCGACGGCAAAGGTTGCTGGGGATATACAACGGCGGTAGTCGATAATACTGCAGGTCTTAATGCTTCTGTGATTTCACAAACAGATGCAAGCTGCAATGGATCCACGGACGGCGCCTTGACTGTTGACGGAAACGGCGGAGTTACGCCCTATCAGTTTTCTATTGATGGCGGAACAACTTTTCAAGCTACCGGACTATTTACAGGACTTCCTGCGGGAAATTATAATGTAATAGTACAGGACAATGCGGGATGCTCGGTGATCCAGGCCGTAAATATTAATGAACCTACTGCAATTACCGCAAACATTACAGAACAGAATGCAACCTGCAGTCAAGCTAATGGAACAATACAAGTAGTTGGTTCAGGCGGCTCAGGCGGATACTCCTACTCCATTGACGGAACAACTTTTCAAACGGGAAATAATTTTATAAATCTTGCCGCTGCTATATATACCATTACTGTTACAGATGCAAACGGATGCAGTTCAACTTCCACATCAACTATAAACAATCTGAGTAATCTTACACTTACTATCATCGCTTCGCAAAATATAAGCTGCAATGCAGGAAACAACGGATATGTTGTGATTGCCGGAGGAGGATCTTCCGGTTACACGTATTCGATTGACGGAATAAATTTTCAAGCGAATGATACATTCCCCAATCTGAATGCTGCAACTTACACAATCACTGCCAATGACCAATACGGTTGCAGCACTTCTGTAACAACTGCCCTGGCTGAACCAGCTGCAATTACTGCAACATACTCTTCCATAGCCGATCATTGCTCACAATCCAACGGTGCTGTAACAGTTACGGGCTCAGGTGGAGCTGCACCTTTTCAATATGCACTTGCAAGTAACCAGGTTTATCAGTCTTCAGGAACATTTACAGGTTTGGCAAAAGGCATTTACGGAATAGCCGTAAAAGATGCGAACGGATGTATCTCCATCATTAATACACTTGTGAATGATACGGCAACTCCCGCAATTACTGTTACGTCAAAAACAAATGTAAGCTGCAACGGAGATGCGGATGGAGTTATTAACGTGATTGGAAGCGGCACATCTGGTTACACTTACTCAATTGACGGGATAACATACCAAGCAGGCACTGCATTTAATAATCTTGTTGCCGGAACGTATACGCTGAGTGTGAAAGATGCCAATGGCTGTCTCGGAACAGATGTCGACAGTATTCTCCAGCCTACCGTTTTAACAATTAATCAGATTGCATTAACTAATGTAAAATGCTTCGGACAAAATTCAGGAAGTTTATCTTACGCAGGGATTGGAGGAACGCCAGGCTATCAGTTTTCAACTGATGGTATAACTTACCAGGGAAGCGGAACCTTCAGTAATCTTGCTGCAACAAATTATACTGTAACTGTTAAAGATGCAAATGGATGTACGAACACAACAACAGCTGCATTGACGCAGCCTACACAATTAACCATTTCCTCTGTAATACCAGTCGATGCAAAATGTAAAAGTTCCTGCGACGGACAAGCTACTGCAACTATAACCGGCGGAATAAATCCATATACCTATAGTTGGTCCGATAATTCAACTTCCATTAACCCAATAGCATTTTGTGCCGGAAATTATTCTCTCACTGTTACAGATGCCAATAGCTGTACCGCAACAAATAGTTTTGTCATCCAGGAACCTTCGCTGTTGAACGTAAACACGACTGCAGTTTCCGCCAACTGCAGCAAAGCTGATGGAAGCGCAACAGCAAGCTCTTCAGGCGGCACAGGTGCTTATACGTATTCCTGGGATAACGGAGAAACTACCGCTGCTGCCACTTCGATCAAATCCGGAAACTATTGCGTAACGGTTACAGATAATAATTCATGTACCGCCAGTTCATGTATAAATGTTCCTAGCATTCCCGGAGTTGTGGCATCCATATCCGCAACAAAAAACAGTACCTGCAATGGCAGTAACGACGCATACATTGTTGCACAAGGCACCGGAGGAGGAAGTCCATATACGTTTACATGGGTCACCAATACAGGAACTCCACAAACAACTGATACAGCCAAATCTTTAGCTGCCGGAAATTACTGCGTGGTGATCGCTGATGCAAATGGTTGTACAAGTTCTACCTGCGCAACTGTAACAGAGCCAACAATGGTTACCGCCTCTGTAAATGGACCTGCAACCATATGTTATGGCAATGCTGCAACTTTAAATGCATATGCTGCCGGAGGTTGCACAGGCTATACATTCACCTGGCTTCCCTCAAACAGCAATGCTGCTTCTTTAAATGTAAATCCCGGAAGTATCTCAACTTACACATTAACTGCAAGCGATTGCAATCAATGCGCCTCGGCACCTGTAACATTTACAGTGAATGTAGGGGCGCCGCTTGTTGCGGCTGCATCTCCGGATGCATCTGTTTGCAGTGGACAATCAACTATACTTAATGCATCTGCAACAGGTGGTGATGGGAATTACAGTTATACATGGCTTCCTTCAGGTTCCGGAAATTCATTGATAGCAAGCCCTGCCAGTACTACAGCTTATTCGGTAATTGTATCTGATGGCTGCAACACTACACCTGATACCGCATTCGTTACCGTATCTGTGGATCCATTGCCGGTTGTTAATTTAAGCGTAGATACAAATGCCGGCTGTTACGCTTTGTGCGTAAACTTCACCGACAATTCAACTATTTCAAATGGTACAATAAAATCCTGGTCCTGGAATTTTGGAGACGGTTCCGTAAAAAATACAAGTCAGAATCCTTCCCATTGTTTTAATAATGCAGGAACTTTTTCTGTTTCACTTACTGCGAGCTCCGACAAAGGATGTATAAATACGTCAACAGTCAATAATATGGTCACTGCCTACGATCATCCGAAAGCTGATTTTACATTTACTCCCGCGAATCCCGATGAAGAACACTCCACCGTCTATTTTACAGACGCATCAGCAAATGCAATAAGCTGGCTCTGGAATTTTAACGACACAAGGGATACGAATAACAATACTGTTCAGAATCCATCTCATCTGTATGCTGACACAGGAACGTACTGTCCTAAACTTACTGTAACAAATACACACAATTGTTCAGACAGTATTTCGCACTGTTTATATGTAAGTCCTGTTTTTGAATTTTATATTCCATCTGCATTTACTCCAAACGGAGATGGCAAAAATGATTTTTTTCTTCCTGAAGGAATTTACATTTCCAAGGTTGACATCTCCGTATTTGACCGTTGGGGAAATGAAATTTATCACTCAGGTGATCTGAATAAAGGCTGGGACGGCCGCGCCAATGGCGGAAAAGAAATTGCACAGAATGATGTTTATGTTTACAGGATTATTGCAACTGATATTTTTGAAAAACGACATGAATATGCGGGTTCGGTTACGCTTATAAAATAATTATATACCAGAACCGCAGTACGTAACCCGACTATAGTCTTGTTACTTTTCTAATTATTTAACTTCACATAAAATAAAGGTTTGTATCCCTTGTAGGTTCCGTCCTCTGAAAAGCAATCTTTATAAAGAATTAACGCGCTTGGCTTCCTGATTATTTTAAAATTTACTTTATCAAAATATACTTTTTCACGAATGCGCATCAGTGAAATTTTATCATAAGTAAGACTATCGATGATTACGGTAGGGAACATTTTTCCTGTTTCCAAATCCTCTGCCTCAGTTGAATCCGTTTTACACATCATGGCTTTAAGTTCAGAAAGTGTAAGGACTGAATCCGTGAAAAAATTGTATGCCTTTTGTTTCCCACTAAGCACAGCATCAAAAATATCAGAGTAAATTTTCTTCTGATCCACCTTTTTAAATACTTCATTCCAACCAGCATAGGATGAGTCCGAAGGAATGGTCAACATCACCGACGATTCAACCTGTTCGGCCCATACGTTATCCGTTTCGTCCACAACAGGACTATTCGTTTTACTATCCTTACAGGAAAGGAAAAGCAACCAGGACATCGCAAGCAGGCTAAATTTATATTGGGATTTCATAATTACAATGATAGGACTATTTTCTACTAAACACAATCCGGGCGCAGCTTGCATGAATAGCGGGTTTTTAATGTATCTTTACATCTCCTTTTAACAATACGATGTTTCAACAATACGACGTAATAGTAGTTGGTGCCGGCCATGCCGGATGTGAAGCTGCTGCTGCTGCCGCAAATATGGGTTCCAAAGTTTTGCTGGTCACTATGAACATGCAAACGATTGCCCAGATGAGCTGCAACCCTGCAATGGGTGGTATTGCCAAAGGACAGATTGTCCGCGAGATTGATGCACTTGGCGGTTACTCAGGTATTGTGAGTGATAAAACCGCTATACAATTCAGGATGCTTAACCGCTCCAAAGGTCCTGCTATGTGGAGCCCGCGTACACAAAATGACAGAGAAATGTTTGCCAACGAATGGCGCCTGATGCTGGAACGTACTCCCAATGTTGATTTTTTCCAGGATATGGTGAAAGGATTAATAGTAGAGGGACAAGGGACAGATGGCAAGGGACAAGAGAAAAAGGTAGTTGGCGTTGTAACAGGTATGGGCATTGAGATCCGTGCGAAAGCAGTTGTGCTGACAAACGGAACTTTTTTAAATGGCCTTATTCATATTGGAGATAAAAATTTTGGAGGCGGACGCACAGGTGAAAAAGCTGCGACAGGTATTACTGAACAGCTTGTACAGCTTGGTTTTGAAAGCGGCCGGATGAAAACGGGTACTCCCCCACGCATTGATGGCCGTTCACTCGATTACAGTAAAATGGAAATGCAGAGTGGCGATGAGGAAGCGGGTAAGTTTTCTTTTTTAGATAATACATCTCCGTTCGAACGCAATTCGACCAACCCGCGGAAACAACACAGTTGCTGGATCACCTATACAAATGATGCCGTTCATGAAATTTTAAGAACAG
>Ga0206957_1010_pt1 | contig 68485 bp, 66 predicted proteins | sample Alteio_BWOrgHeat_32_FD_152975 | JGI IMG/M metagenome (GOLD analysis project Ga0206957, IMG submission 152975) | Enriched cells from forest soil in Barre Woods Harvard Forest LTER site, Petersham, Massachusetts, United States -... | ecosystem: Environmental > Terrestrial > Soil > Temperate forest >...
ACGGATTTCAATGTGATGGCGCGTGACATGATCCTGACATTCATGAAACATTATTTTCCGGATAAAGATCAACTGGTGTGGCCGCACAACCCTGTGAAGATCCAGAATGACATGACTGAATTTTTAAATTCACTGCAAGGTCTTGCCTATAAAGAAGGTCATCTTGTGCTTAACCGCAGTGTGCGTGCTCTTAGTGAGAACATTCCTCCGCTTGTAAATGCCTATATGAACCTCTCTGCTACCATGCGTACTTTTGGTACCGCCATCAATTCTGAGTTCGGTGAAGTAGAAGAAACAGGAATACTCGTAAGTATTCCCGATATTTACGACACTAAAAAGGAACGGCATATTAATAGTTACAAAAAAGGCTGGTAAAATTCAGCCCTGCGTCCTTCGGCTCTCTGCCTATTTTGCTTTTGCGAAAATTCAGCGGAACAAAGCCGGCAGACAGGCGCTCAGCATTCTTTGAAAATAAAAAATAATTTATGAAAATAACTTCTGCAGATTTCGTCATCAGTTGCACTGATATAAAACAATGTCCTGCTCCTTCTCTACCTGAATACGCTTTTATCGGACGATCAAATGTTGGAAAATCCTCGCTCATCAATATGCTGACTAACAAAAAAGAGTTGGCACGTACGTCTGTGAAACCCGGAAAGACACAGCTCATTAATCATTTCATCATCAATGAAAAGTGGTATTTAGTTGACTTACCCGGCTACGGTTATGCTGCAGTTGGAAAAGATAAGAAAGAAGAATTCAGCCAGATGATCCGTCGCTACATGCAGCAGCGGCAAAATCTGATGTGTGTATTTGTTTTGATTGATTCCCGCATACCCATGCAGGCCAATGACAAATCATTTATGGAATGGCTTGCAGAACACGAAGTACCCTTTTGCATGATCTTCACCAAAGCCGACAAACAAAGTAAAACCAAACTAGCTGCAAACCTCGAAGCGTATAAAACCAAAATGCTTGAATCCTGGGAGCATCTTCCTACTCACTTTGTTACTTCCGCGGAAGAAGGTTTGGGCAAAGAAGATGTCCTTGGATTTATTGAGGATACGAACAGGGGCTTTCGGAAAGTAAAATGATGCGTAAATGACAACTTGCCTATTCGCTCCATTTTGAAAAGCACATTAAATTTCGTAATTTTATATAATATTATAAATGAAAAATGAGTTACGCAATCTCATTTCAGGAAAGATCAAAGTTAGCAGCGGGGCACTTATCCAGGCAATTGCCTGTTACCTTAAAGCATGCCAGAAAACAGGTGAAGTGGTTAAAGGCGATAAGCACTTCCAGGCTGAAGAAGCACGCTGCCTAAAAGATTATATCAATCATAACAATCTTTGGATTGACGATTTCAATGCAAGTAATTACATTGCCGAAGGCGCAGAACAAAAGGTATATCTTATTGACGGTGCCCATGTAATTAAGTTAAACGATGCTATTTTTTATCAGTATTTGTGGGAGGATTATCTACATAGTCTTCTTCTTCATAATTATTTTTTCCCTGATACAGCTTACGAATTGGAAGGCTTTTATGAAAAAGACGGGATCATTTATTCTGTTGTAAAACAACCATTCGTAGTTGCTAGCGAAAAGACTAACCTGGAGGATGTAAAGGAATTTATGTCTGCAAACGGATTTCGGAATACCAGGAATAATGATTATTATAATCCCGAGTTAGGTTTAATTATTGAAGATCTGCACGATGAAAATGTCCTTACCAAAGATGGAATGCTTTATTTTGTAGACACTGTTTTTTATATCAAGGAAGAGTTTTACATAGACTAGGTTTAATTGCTAAAATAAATCTGAAACAGCGCCTCATAAGATAGGAGGTTTAGATGAGTCAGAGTCATGAGCGTAAAGTTAAATCGCATCTTCATTATATAAAACAACAGAGCCCCATAACAAGTTACAGGGCTCCATTCATAAAATAAAAACTAAACTATTTTTTCTTCACTTCATCTTTAGGGATGAAATACACTCTCGACATATCGCGGTATTCCATTGCGTTTGCTTCGCAATTTTTCACCCACAATTGTACCAGGCGGTAATTTTCGTGATAGAAGATTGGCATGATCGCTGCATCATCAATTGCAACCTGGTCGGCCTGACGGTACAAATCAAAACGCTTTTTGTTATCGACTTCACGCAATGCCAGCTCAAATATGGAATCAAATTTTGCACTCTTGTATCTCACAGAGTTGATATATGAACGCTCAGATAGTTTTTCAGGAACGTGTTTACCATATAAAATGGTGAGGAATGTTTCAGGATCCGGATAATCAGCAATCCAACCTGTTCTCCAGAATTGTGCTTTTCCAGTTTCGAAATTCTCCATATGTTCTGCCATTGGCATTACATTAATATCAACTTCTATATTGAGATTTTCCTTCAACATTTTCTGGATCACCTCTGCAACCTGCACGTTACGCTCTCCTCCGCTATTGATTTGCAAAGTAAGCTTAGGGAAACCTTTTCCATTCGGGAATCCTGCTTTCGCTAAAAGCTGACGTGCGGTATCCGGCTTAAACGAGTAACCTCTCAATGCTTTGTTATCGTATTCCTTAAACGAAGGAGGAACAATTCCATAGCTGGCAGGAATTCCATCTCCCTGTAAAGTGAACGTTACAATTTTATCACGGTTGATTGCGTAGTTAAATGCAAGGCGTACATTTTTATCTTTGAACACATCGCTTTGGTTCTGGAATCCATAATAATCAAGACCCATAGCAGGAACCACCATCATGTCAAACCGAAGGTTACCTTCTTTTGCGTGATTAAATTCATCGAGAATATCCGGAATCATTTCAATTGGTAAACGGAACGTCATATCCAGGTTACCTTTTTTGAATTCGTACAATTCTGATTTTTTATCCTTTATAAAACTGTATTTAACAGCATCCAGGTAAGGCATCTGATTCCCGAATTCATCAACAGCCCAATAATTTTTATTACGCTCCATTACAACAGCATCTCCTTCTTTCACATTTTTGATAATGAAAGATCCTGTGCCAACACAATTCACGCGCATATCGCTGCCATATTTTTCAACTGCTTCTTTCGGATACAACCAGCAGCCCGGCATGGTGAGAATATTTAAAAATCCTGCGAATGGATATTTCAAACTGATTTGCAAGGTATGTTCATCAATTACTTTAACTCCTGAAACACCACCTGCCAATGGTTTTTTATCAACGGTTGACTGATAATATTCTTCAGCTCCCTCTACTCTGTCTTTGAACGTGATAAAATACTGTTGGTTTTCGGAAGACGCTTCACATAGTCTGTCGAAGCAATATTTGAAATCATTCGCATTTATTTCACGGCCTTTCCCTCCTGGAAAGCATTGATTATCCTGAAACTTAACGCCTTTGCGGATAGAGAACGTCCATGTTTTGGCATCATCTGATTTATCCCATTTTTCTGCCAGGCATGGTGCGAGAGAAAGATCTGCCTGTGTTAATTTCACAAGTCCTTCATAAGCTTGTGATGCTATATGTAAACCAACATTTTCCGAAACATTGATCGGGTAAAGACTTCTGAAGTCTTCTATTTCATTGGTTTTAAAGATACCTCCGTAATAGACTCCACCTTTACCTTCACGCATTCCTCCTTCTTCTTTGCCACCGCCGCATGACCAAAGTAAAGTAAGTGTTAAGGCTGAGAAAAGTAATTTCTTCATATTATGTTTTTTTTATAAGGTACAAACCTACATGATTTTTTTAAAAACACACAGGAATCGGGTAAAAATCATATAAACAGGCATTTGTGAATTCTAAAGGTCGATTTCCACTAAAACCGGGCAGTGGTCAGAATGTTTCGCTTCAGAGAGAATAGCGGCACGCTTCAGTTTATGCTGCAGGCTATTGCTGGCGAGGTTATAATCGATTCGCCAACCCAGGTTTTTAGCCCTGGAATTTGCCCTGAAACTCCACCAGGAGTAGTTGTGAGGCTCTTTATTAAAGTGCCGGAAAGTATCTGTAAACCCCGATTTCATAAAATTATCGATCCATTCCCGCTCTTCAGGAAGAAAACCGGAGGTATTAGCATTGCTTTTAGGGTTGTGTATGTCAATAGCCTGGTGACAAATATTATAATCACCGCAAATAATAAGGTTAGTCCGCTTTTTCTTTAAGGTGTCAATGTAATTTTGAAAATCGGTGAGCCAGACCATCTTAAATGCCTGACGTTCTTCCCCGCTTGAACCCGATGGCATGTAAACACTCATGACCGAGACATCTCCAAAATCAACTCTCAATACCCTGCCTTCATCATCGTATTTTTTAATACCGCAGCCGTATTCAACATGGTCAGGTTTAATTCTTGAGAAGATTGCAACACCGCTATACCCCTTTTTCTGAGCAGGATACCAGTATAAAGTATAACCTAGAGCTTCTATCGGAGATGGATCTATCTGATCGGGCATTGCCTTTATTTCCTGCAGACAAACCACATCGGCATCTGTCGCCTTTAACCAATCGATCCAGCCTTTGCTGATAGCCGACCGGATCCCATTTACATTGTATGTAACTATTTTAGCCATAATACCGTTAAAATTACAAAACCATCGAAAACAAATTGACATTAATCCATTTTTTACTACATTAGTTTTAAACCTTTTTTTAACTATTCAGTCAAAAGTTCAAAATCAGACCCCATGAACAAACCTTACACTTCTTTCGCAAAACTTTTAACACTAAGCCTTGCTGTATCCATGTCGTTATCGGCCTTTTCTCAGGCATTCCGACAAGGTTCATTCTGCATGAGTGCCAGTGAGGGTTCAACGTTTTCAAATTACAGCACTTCAAGTGATATTAATCCACGTGCCGGAAGCAGCCGTTTGTTTTGCGGCAACCGCGATCCGCTTATTTTTGAGTACGGACTTACCAATCACTGGGGAATCGGATCCAGTTTCGGTACCGATCTTTTCAATGTTGACCCTTCGGCGTTTTACGGACTAAAAAGTTCGACTGCTACTGCTAAAGTCACTACGTCGGAAGTGGGATTGGATTTAAGCTACCATTTTCTTGTAAGCAAGCACACAGATCTTTCAGCAATGGTTTCAGTTGGAACAACTTCTGTTTCAATGAAAGGTACCGATGGTGAAACAGCCTATCAATACAGCGCAAGCGGATTTGTATATCGCACAGGAGTACGCGCACGTTATTATGTTTGCAAACGTTTTAACTTTTTCGGAATGATCAGTTCTTATACCACTAATTATTCTTCAGATAATGTGAAGGGAAATACAGTTGCAGGTAACTACGTAACTTCTATCAGCGGATATGCCTATGAATTAGGTTTCGGTTATAAATTTTGCAGATAATTTTTCTGCTTCAAAAACTAAAAAAACGTCCCGCAAATTTGCGGGACGTTTTTTTAGTTAACCAAAGTGGGGGAACTGACCAGGTTAATCTTCCTGAATAATCTTTTTAGTTGAAGCAACTCCATTAATAACTGTTCTTAAAAAGTATACACCTTTATCATTTACGTTTAAGTTGTAAGTATAACTTCCGCTAGTAAGTGTTGCGTTTTCAAGAACCGAAATCTGTTGTCCGATCGCATTGTATAACACAATCTGAACTGTTGAATTTTTCTCCAGTTCGACAGATACTGTTGCTTGCTTACTGAATGGATTTGGATATACATTGATATTTTTGTCAGCTGAAACTTCAGCAACTCCAGTTAGTAATGCGCTGATGTCCTTTTTATAAACTCCGTTGGCGTTCGTACCTGCATACAAACTGTTTCCGGATGAAATAAGACACATTACGTTTTCACTTGTCATGCCCGTATTGTAAGCTGACCATGTTGAACCGTTATTTGAAGACATGTAAACACCCGCATTATCCACTCCCACAAATAAATTTCCACCAACGGCAACCATACTATACAAATAATCATTTGACAAGCCTGTATTTACAGTCGACCATGAAGTCCCGTTATCGCTGGAAACAAAAATTCCGCTTCCCCAGGTCATTGCAAATATGTTTGTGCCACTTACTGCAAGGCTATTGATGTTTGTTGTTGTAATACCTGAATTTACGGCTGTCCAGCTGGTGCCGTTATTTGTTGACAGAAACATTCCACCTCCGTAAGTTCCTGCAAAAAGATTGCTTCCGCTTACTGCCAGGGAAGTTACGGCCTGCGTTGTTAAGCCTGAATTCACTGCAGTCCAACTTGTACCATTATTGTTAGAAAGAAATACTCCGCTGTATGTTGCAGCAAAAAGTTTTGTTCCGCTTACAGCTAAAGCATATACGCCCAGGTTAGTGAGACCGGAGTTTACTGCAGTCCAGCTTGTACCATTATTGGTTGACAAAAACACACCTCCGCTTTGAGTAGCGGCAAACAAATTAGTTCCGCTAATTGCCATTGCCTGTACATAAGTAGTTGTTAAGCCTGTATTGGTTGTTGTCCAGCTTGTACCATTATTAACAGAGAGATAAATTCCGCTCGATGTACCTGCGAAAATATAATTACCGTCAACTGCCATGCTCAATACCATTCCGGTTCCTGTAGAGCCCGTCTTTGCCCACTGTGCGCTTGATAAATTGATGATGAATAATGAAGTGAAAAGGGTGAGGAGTAAAGTCTTTTTCATTTGTTATCTGTTTTTTATTGTTGTTTATATAGCAAAACTAGACCAAAAGGGATGGCGATTTTTTGCAAAATAGGGTTTATCTTCCATGTCTAAAATACAGCATAAAGGCATCGAAACAGTGCATTTACACAAACCGTTTAAATATTTTACCTTTGGATCATTGTATGCAGAAATATCCCACACAAAAAAATCTACTAAAAGCATTCGTATTTATTTTGCTTTTGTCTTTTAACAAAAGTAATGCGCAGGGCAACTGGGCATTGGGCGGCAGCGCTGTATATAATTTTCAGACAAATGGAATTGGTGCCGGTGTGAGAGCATACATACCCATTACTTACAGAATAGCTATTTCTCCCCAGGTACATTATTTTTTTCCTTCTAATCCAATTAATGAAATTTATGCAGGCCTTGCGTTGCAGTATTCGTTATTACCTGAACGGAAATGGGATGTTTATCCGCTTGCCGGCGTTTACTACGACAACTGGTTGAATTCAGAAAAATTCCAGGGAACAATTGTAAAGCAAAACAATCTTGCAGAGCAGATAGGTCTGGGAATTATGCGTGGACAAGGTTGCTGGCGCCCATTTGCAGAATGCAGGTATGATATTAAATGGAAAGAGTGCAATGTTCAGTTGGGCTTATTATTTTCATTTGGTGATTGCTTTGATGATTCGGCCCCGGATCGTTGTCCGGCCTATAATTGATGTCGCACGTTTTCCTTTTTGACTAACTTTATATACTAAAGGATTTATGTTTCCGTTTATAAGCTTAAAAAACTAACAGATGAAGAAGAACCCACAAAACTCCAATTACATTCTGAATGCTGCGAAAGGTATTCTGTTTTCTCTTTTTGTCTTAACTGTTTTTATTTCTTCATGCACCAAAGAGCGTCTGGCGGATGAAAAAACAGCAGGACCAAGCTACACTTCTGCTTCTTCGTTTTATACTGCCAATCAACAGCAGGAGCAAACATTCCAGGTTGATTCACCGGGTACAAAACCTATTATTGGTAAAATGGGAACAATACTCTCCGGATACGACAGTATTTTCATGACACCATCTGGTCAAAGTATTTATTATCCGTATACACTTAAGCTTATTGAGATCTATCCTGTAAAAGACATGATCCTTTCCAACATGCCATCTGTTGGTGGAGGAAATATTCTTGAGACTGGCGGAGAGATCCGCATCAGGGCATTTAAAGGCTCAACTGAACTTGTATTAAAACCAGGAAAAAGATATCCAATGTTATTGGATACAAACAATACTTTGCTCAGCAACATGAAAGTGTTTTATGGTTTTGCAAACACTGCCGGAAGCACATCATTTACAGACTGGACCAGCAACGTAACATCACTTGATCCATCTATAAATCCTGATAATCTTTCGCAAGTGGTTAACTATCCATTATTTTACGGAATGGACATTGCAAGAATGGGCTGGGTAAACTGTGCCAGAAATTATTCGAATTCCAGTCCGACTACTCCAATTACTTTCGCTGCAGCAGGAACCAATCCACAAAACATAGATATTTTTCTTGTCTTCAAGGATATTCACAGCATGACGCAGGTGTATAATTTAAAATCGCAGCCGATCCCGCTGGGCACAAACCTTACCATTGTGGCGATCAGCAGAGACAGCAACTCGGGCAATACATTGGTTTATGATAAGCAGGATATCACAGTGTCTGCAGCAGGAATGAGCGTTACACTGAATATGGTAAGTACAACAGATGCTAACCTCTTGAGTATTTTATCAACCTTTAAATAAGCCAAACGATGAAGGCAGGAGCAACCTTGGTGATTTTAGTTCTTTGTCTTTTCTTTTTTTATTCGTGTAAAAAATATGACAAGTGCGACAATGCCCAGCTATGTGTTCAAAATATAGGAACAACAGTTGTTCACTATTCCTGGGGCGCTTCCTATTACTCCGATTCAATTATGCCGGGTAAATCTGCCTGCATAAGTGTCGGCTCTGTGAATACTGATCCTAATCATTCTGAAACGCATACGGAAGATTTTGAGAGCGACCATGGGAACTACTTCATATTGGTAGACCAATGCAGCGTTACAAAACAGATTAAATAGTCATCAACTAAACACCTATTCCTGCTATGTTAATGCGCCTTCATTCAGGGCGCATTTTTTATGCCCCGCAACACATATTTTTTTTCGGTGAAAGCATATTTTTTCGACGAAGGCTAGTTCAACCTTAAATAATAAGGCATAAATTTGTATGACTTTCTGTGATTTTAGGGGGAATTTTGCAAACAACGCTACACTAAGCAGCGTAGAAGGAAGGAAATCAAAGTAACGTGATCGGTAGGCTCAAATATTTTTCTTTTAGTGCAATTCTATACTTATTGTCTTCCATATGTGTTGCACAAGCTATTGGTATTGGGTCTACGCAGTTTACTCCGAGTTCATCTGCTATGCTGGAAGTCCAGTCTACAACAAAGGGAGTTTTAATTCCAAGGTTAACAGATACCCAGCGCAAGAATCTTAAAACACCGGCGACCGGATTGATCATTTACAATACAACATCGAACAGAATTAATTTATACAACGGAACGGCTTCCAATGGTGGTCCGGGCTGGATGGAAGTTCCCTCCTATACCGTTTCAAGCCCTGTAGTTGGAGGAAGTGCAACAGCAACCGGTGTGTCAATCAGTACAACTCAACATGCCGCTGATCAAAGTGCCATGCTGGATGTGTTTTCAACCACACAAGGTGTGCTGATTCCAAGAACGACAACTGCAGCAGTAACCTCACCCGTAAAAGGAATAATTATTTTCAATTCATCAACCAATAATATAAACTGGTACGATGGCTCCGCATGGCAATCCCTTTGCCTGGATAAAATTGACAACACAACCGGCGGTGCGGGTGCGAGTTCCACCGGTGTGGCAATAGGCATGACGCAAACAAGCCCAACCGCTTCAGCCATTTTAGATGTTTCTGCAACTGCGCAAGGGATACGGATACCTATTCTGACAACGGCGCAGAGAGATGCCATCCAAACTCCGGCGCAAGGACTGACCGTTTATGTTGATGGAACTGCACCTGAAAAACGCATTGAGACCTGGGATGGTTCCAACTGGAATGAATTGGTGAATTATGCACCATCTGCTGTAGGTTCTATAACTGGTTTCACTCAGGTATGTGCAGGACAAACGGGAGCTACCTATGCTGTGCCTTCAGTTAAGGGTGCATCCACTTATTCCTGGACTTATAGTGGCAGTGGATTTACCTGTACGGCAAATTGCAATACAGCTTCAATCACCGCAAGTTTCAGCGCCGGCGCAACATCCGGAACCCTTACCGTAACAGCAAGCAATGGATGCGGCACTTCTACGGCAAGTCAGGCGATAACTATAGGTGGGCCTACTGCCCCAACAGCTGCAAGCTTTTCTTATACGAGCACAGTAACCTCACCTTTCTCCTGTGCAACTACAGCTTCCACAGAAATAACTAACAACATCAGTTTAATGCTGACGGGCGGAAGTGGCTCAACAGTTAAGTGGTACACCGGAGCTTGCGGTGGCACAGGTACATTGGTAGGAACCGGAAACCCATTGTCACTTGCTGTTCCTGCATCAACTACCACGTATTATGGTTTATGGAGTGACGGTTGCGGAAACGTTAGCACTTGTCAGACAACTACAGCTGGTCCCGTATTTGATGGAACCCATAGCTATACTGTTGTTAATATTGGTAGTCAAACATGGCTTGCCCAGAATCTCGATTACGGAACAACGAGAGTTAATGGAGGGGTTGCTTTAACAGCAGGACAAAAATGGTGTTACGGTAATAGTCTTTCTGCATGTGATAATATCCAGGACCTCAATGGTTATGGAGTACTCCCTTTGTTTCCAATGGGTGCATTATACAGTTATACATATGCAGTAAATACGGGGTCAGGTAGCGATGTTTGTAACACTGCTCTTGGAGGGACGTGGCATGTATCTACAGATGCAGAATGGTGTACCATGGAACTGTCAATTGGTGCTGGAGATATATACTGCAATGACTCGGCATTAAATGTTCCTGCCGGAAGTCTTGGCTCACCATATATTGCTATAGTTCCACTCGAAGGAGGCGGAAATACACGAAATAAGATCGAAAACACATTGAATTATTCTCTTAAGGATGATGCCGGAGCACATTGTGGTTTTTCTAAAGGAACGAATTGGGCTAACTCAGCCTGCGGAACTTATGGTGTGGGGAACGGAGTATACCCACAAACGTATGGAGGCGACTGCAATGGTTACGGATTTTCCGCTGAACCTAATGGCTGGTGGACTGGTGCCGCATTTGCCGTGAGGCAGTATCAAGCCTTCTGGTGGACCTCAACTATAGATCCTCATGATGCTACGAGAGGAATTGCCCGCAACATAGTTGGAACGGGCTCTTCTGACCTTTTAAGAATAACCGAGCCTGTTGGAAGTGGCATGGGCGTTCGTTGTGTAAAATAATCTCCGAAACTTAACAACCCACATTTTATTGATGTACTATTTAAAAAGATTTTTTTTCGTTTTTTTAACCTTTATGTGGCTCAGTATTGCCGCTCAAAATCATTTTATAAAAGGCAAAGTAACAGGCATATTAAATAATCTCGTCTATTTATCCAGCTATTCAGGAGACAAAACGATGATAGTTGATTCGGCTAACATTAATTCTTCGGGAATTTTTTGTTTTAATTTAAAATCCTCGTTACAACCTGGCTTATTTAAAATTTCGTTGGGAAAAAGCCTAAAAGATGAATTTTATGGAGGAAACGGTCAGGATAATTTTTTAAATCTCATTTACAACAACGAGAATATTGAATTTACAACCAATATTGTAAATCCAATTGATAGCATACGAATAATTGAATCGAAGGAGAACCAGCTATATTTTAAATTCATGGAAAGGGATAAACAACTTAATCTACAAATGGAATTGCTAATTCAAATGAAAAATAATTTTCCCAAAACGGATAAACTTTATCCCTCATTAAAAAACCGATATGACGAGTTACAACAAGAGCATAAGAATTACACGCTTTCTATGATAGAAAAAAATCCAGGGACTTATATTTCACATATTATAAAAGTATTCAATTATACTAAGCTTGACTTTGATTTACCGGCCAATGCAAGATCTCAATATATGATTGATCATTATTTTGATCCGATCGATTTTTCGGATACCCTACTTTTACATTCTGATGTTTATACGTCTAAAACTATGGCTTACCTCAAATTTGTCAGCAAATTTGAAATGATGAAAAATAAAAATCAAACTGACATTTACATTAAAATAGTAGATAAACTAATGACCGCTTCGCAAATCAATGATAAAGTAAATAAGCAAATCCGGGATTTTCTAATCCATGGTTTTGAAATCATGCATAATGATGCTGTCCTTACACATATTTATGAAACATATGTTAAGGAAAATACATGCTCAGATGATAACCAGGTTTCAGGGCTTAAACGCAGGGTTGATGGAGCTAAATTATTAGCAACAGGCAACAAAGCTCCGGAAATTACATTCATAGGTACAAGCAGCCAAACGACTAAACTATCACAGATTAATACAGCAAAGACTGTTGTTATATTCTGGGCAAGCTGGTGTCCGCACTGCCGTCAAACTTTACCGGAATTAAAAAAAATGTATGATGGCCAACAGGAAAAGAAGTTCGAAGTTGTTGCAGTCTCTATTGACACCAATAAAACCAGCTATGACCAAGTTGTTCAGGAAGGCAAGTTCAATTGGATAAATCAATGTGACCTTAAAGGCTGGAACGGAATTGCCGGAGATTATTTTGTTTATGAAACCCCTACCCTATTTCTTCTGGACCGAGAAAAGAAAATTATTGCCAAACCACTGTCGCTGGATGAGTTGAACTCCATGCTTAAATAGTCCCAGCAATCTTCCTGACGCTATAAACGGAAGCTTAACCTATCAAAAACACTTCACTGCCGAAAATCAACAGCCCTTCATCCTGCTGATTCTATTTTTACAGTAGATCTGGCTGCAATAATAATGGAACATACACTTCAAACTCTTTCTACACTTGACCCTATCAGTCTGTCTGAAATGGACAGCGTAGCTTTAATGAACAGGACGGATACAAAATTTATTTTTCGTTTTGACAAACTGGAATCCTATCTGAATCATATTTCTCCGTACTATAAAGTTCTGGAGGTAAATGGAAAACGATCAAGCAGGTATGAAACGCTTTACTTTGATACGCCTGAGTTTCGGATGTACATGGATCATCACCGCAGAAAATCCAATCGTTATAAAGTGAGACACCGCATATACGTAGATTCGAACCAGCATTATTTTGAAATAAAGTTTAAAAACAACAAAGGACGTACAATCAAAAGCCGGATCAAAAGAAAAGAAATTTCCGAAACGATAACTGGTAAAGCCGCTGTCCTTTTAAAAGAAAAAACAAATCTGTCAGCAGAAAATTTATTTCCAAAATTGTGGTCTAATTGTTCGAGAATTACATTGGTAAACAGGTTTTCGAAAGAAAGATTAACACTTGATATTGATTTGCAATTTAAAAATGACAAGACGGAAAAGAACTTCTCCAATATAGTTATTGCTGAAGTAAAGCAGGAAAAATTTTCGCTGTCGCCCTTTATTAAACTTATGCGTGAAGAAAAAGTAAGAGAGGGTTCTATCAGTAAATATTGTTTCGGCGTGCTTTTTCTTTACGATCAAATCAAACGAAACAACTTTAAGACTAATTTACATACCATCAATAAAATAAACAATTCCGGAGATAACATTATACAACTTGCTCCGAATTCACTGGAGTTAGCTGTTGCTTAATTCAGATAGATATTAAATGTCCAATTAAGGTATTTGCGGATAGAGAGATCGATTGACTCATGAACTTCCAGTTGCTTAATCAGAAAATTTGTTATGCCTGAATTAGGATGTCCATTTACGACATTATTGATCGTTTGGCGTAACTGATTTATTACAAGTGAATGATCAGATAATAATTCCTCGAATACCTGTATTGAAGAAATTTTATTTTCGGTTGATTCGACAATATCAGAAAACATATTGGAATCAGTCACCTTATCCAATGAGTACACATGAGGTTTACCAATGTAAACAGAGAGGTCACAAATAGATTGTTCCAGCTTCCTGTATTGTTGCTCCAGTATTTTGTGGACGCTTACATTGCCGTTAAAATCAGAAATTGTCCAATGAAAATTTCTTGTCTTGACATACAAAGCAATTTTATATTCTAAAACTGTGGCGAGGACTGCGGAAAATTTTGTCGGGTTTTGTTTTACAAGAATCATATGTAGATTTTTTAGTATGTTTTAAAACTGTTTTTGTAAATCTATTTCAGATAAATCGCTTATTCATTTTATTTCGTTAAGCGTAAATTATTTATCGTTCAAAACACAATTTCCACCGGTTCAACAAATCAATAAGATAAAAATGTCGGTAAAGCGCCAAAAAGCTAAGTTGAAAACATTCATTTTCATGCATTCTATCCGGCTTTTTCTGCAAATCATCAAAAAAGTAACTGATTCGGAATTTTGATAGATAAATTTGACACAACAAATAATAACCACTAAACACTATCCTAACATGAATTGTATAATCGTCGATGACAACAAACTTGCCCGTTTAGCTATAAGACAATTGGTAAGTGAGGTAGATTTTTTACATCTTAAAGCGGAATGCGACAGCCCGCTTGAAGCATTCAACTACCTGAAGAAAGAACCTGTGGACCTGATTTTTCTTGATGTGGAAATGCCTGGAATGACAGGTATTGAGTTGATTAAGAATCTTGAGAAACGTCCGATAATTATTCTGATTACATCTAAAAAAGATTATGCCGTTGAAGCATTTGAATTAAATGTAGCGGATTATATTATCAAGCCGGTGACCATGTCGCGCTTCCTGGTTGCAGTTTCAAGGGCAAAGAAGCTATTTGAAAGCACGGAAGAGCAAGTTGAAATAGATCCGAATAAAAACGATTACATATTTGTGCGTTCAAATTCCGTACTGTCAAAAATCCTGATAAACGACATCATCTATATCCAGGCGATGGGAGATTATGTAAACATTTTTACGACAAACAAACGTTATACCATTCATATTACCTTAAAAGCAATTGCAGAAAAATTACCTCCTGGCAAATTTTACAGAATGCACCGGTCGTACTTAGTGGCTCTTGACCATATTGATGGCATGGAAGAAGGTACGGCCTATGTGGGAAAACATCCACTACCCGTTGGAGAACAATTTAAAAAACAATTATTACAACGTCTTCATGTAATTTAATCACACGCAAGAAACAGAAAGGAAAGTGTATGTTGAATATTTATGAAAACAATCTGAAGGTATGTAACCTTCGGTATCTTAACGAACTATCTAATGGCAATCAAGAATTTATAAAAGAAATCATTCAGATCTTCTTGATAGAAATGCCAAAAGAAATTCAAAGCATAGAGAAAAGTATCCACGAAAAAGATTACGAAGCGATCAGGCAGGCAACACACAAATTAAAATCTACTATCCCATTTGTTGGCCTTGACCTGACCATCCAGGAGGAAGTTTATAAAATGGAAGATCTGGCAGAGAAACGTACTGATCTCGATGAAATCCGGATTTTATTTCAGGAGGTGAAAAATATCTGTGGAATGGCAACTGCAGAACTTAATGCATAATCACATTCAATAAAATTCGTGAGCGTAACCAATTCCAATTACAAAATTGGTTCTCGGATAATACATATTAAAAAAGTTCTCAATCAGGTAATACACTTCAACGTAGTTTACTTTATTCAATTCATAAAAGCAGCCGGCAAAATACCGTACCCTGTTGGGCTGAATTCCAGCGGGTTGTTTTACTTTTTCAGGATTTATGGGATTAGGTTCAGAAAGTTTCACATACAACTCAGACGCAACGTAAGGTGTAAATCTTTTTATGTCGTACTTTACAGTTAATTTATTCCTTAAAAACCAGACTGGAATACTCCCCGTTTCACTTGAATAAATATCCTGAACCTGGGCCTGCAACATTTCCCTCAACGAAAAAGTAAAATTATTAACCTTCCTTTTATAGGTTGGTGCAATATAAAACTGGTGTCTGTAACTAGCTCCAGATTTATCGAGATACTTCTCCAAAAAGACATAATCCAGGCAGACATGAAAATTCTTATTCAATCTGTATGTTACACCCATGTCCGCATAACCATAATAAAATTGAGTGATATTATTTGTAATCCGGCCTTCGTGATTCAGGTGAATTTTAATTCTCGGCGTAATCTTTTTTTCCAGGTATATATTTTCCCATAGAGCCGCGTCTCTATTCTGAGCCATAATACCAGAATAGAAAACCGAAAACAAATAAACTGCAATTGTTTTTTTTGCAATATTATTTAAGTTCATTTATTTAGAGTATTGCGTACAGACGCTTCTTGAATTGAACCTGCGCTCTTCTTATCTTCATAATAGTATAAACTAACTTTTGCCGTATCCTTCAGGAAATCGACTTTATCAATAGCTATTCTATGGATATTTAATCCAGTTCTTTTTTTCAAATCAAGTATAAGAGCCGGATGATTTTCAGGGCTTATCATATCAATATTTTCATATTGAACAGATTTCGAGAATTCCTTTTTCATGAAAATATTTCCTTCCATTAAAAAAGTGACCAGTAAAATCAAGCCGTTTAAAATTACAAGTTCGGCAGCAGAGGATTTACTGATTGAACTGATAAGCCCAATTGCAATTGACAAGAACAAATAGGTCATATCCTTTGTTGAAATATTCTCTGTCCTGTATCTTAACATCGAAAAAACCGCAAACAATCCAAAGGCAGCGCCCATTCCCATATCAACTTTATTTAATAAATAGGACACCAGAAAAATAACAAAATTAAAAATAAAAAAAGGAAAGAAGAGCTCCCGTTTTTTATAATTCCCATAATATATAAAACGAATGAGAATAAAAATTGAAGCAATATTAATAAGTAACCTGACAAAAAATTTTGTTGAGAGTTTATCTATTTGAAGATTAAAAAAAGCATCGTCTGTTTTTTTCCTTTTTAGCGTCTCCGAATCAGAGTCCTCTGAAATTTGACTTCCATAATCTGCTAATTTTTCATAAGCAAACGATTTTGAAATTGGCACAAAGGTCAACAGGGCTAATAGCACTCCTGTAATAATTTTAACACTCATTTTCATTTTGTCCTGGTTTATGTTTATTTTAGATTGAAAGAGTATTCCGGCAATCAATAAAATTCATATATGTACTTTTTGGTTTCTAACAAAACATTATCTGCGTTAAATATTTTTTTTTCGGACTTTAAACCTTTTTCGTAGGCATAAATAATTTTTTTCACAAGTTTGTCGTCTCCATCACGTATTTCCTCAATACTCTTCTCTCCTTTATTATTATAAGAAGATGTTTCTTTACTGATTAATTTTCCTGTTACTGCATCGTACGTACTTTCTTCGGTCTTATCATTATTTGCATTGTATTTATATGTGGTCCGGACATTGTTCTTTTCCTTGGTATTTGCCATTTTCTCTTCAGCCGTTTTCTGTTTCTTAAAATTTGTTTCCTCTATTTTGTTATTGTATTTATCATATTTTGTAAGGTCCTTTTTCTGAATGCTTCCATCGCGGTTAAATTCAGTTTCTTCAATACTTTTTCCGTTTTTATCAAATGCTTTATAATATCCCTTAAACGTTACGTCCTTTCCATTTTCGTTTAGCACCACGAACTCTGTAACGGATTTAATTTTATTCTTTTTCACGTCCTTTTTGTCCTGCGCTGTTAACACTTTCATAAAAGCACAAAAGAATAAAAAGCAAAAAATATATTTCAGTCGCATTATTTAAAAATATTTAAATCAGGAACAACTACAGTTTGGTGACTCTTTGTGATCTCAACCGTTTTCAAAACAGTAACATTAGGTGAATACTTATTAACCGTCCCATTATATTTCCCTGTCGAATCCCGGGAATAAGTGTACACTTTATATGTTCCACTCTCCAGGTATTTAAACTCGTAACTGCCATCATAAGAAGTTTTCTGATGTGATCCGTAAGCAATATTATCACCATAAATTATATAAACATCAATGTTGGGTGCATATTCCGATTTTACCAATGAGTAAAATGTCTTATCATAATATTGAGCATACACTTTACCATTGATATATGAAGTCCCTCCAGGGCCAGGTTGTTTTTTGCAGGAATAACACGACAAAATGAAAATGGACAGGAACAGGGGAATTTGTGGAAATTTCTTTTTCATTCTGCTCAGTTATTAAAACACTCAAATTTATAAGCAGGATCCATTTATTAGAGCTCTAATTCGTTAGTAGCATATTTTGGCTAGCCGAATCCATAAAAAATAATAGTTGGAATTATCAGACCACATAATTAATTAATACAACAGTCAATGAAAAAGCTTTCAGCTTATTCCCCGTATAACATTTGGCAATTGTTTTATTCAAAAAGGGTTTTGGCTATTGAAAACTCCTTGTCACCGAATATTAAAATAAAAAGAGCAAATCCGGTCTAGTTTCGTTGTGATATTAATTAATCATTAACTAAAATATAAAAACATGAAAAAGAGTTCAATTTTATTTTTGGCTGTATCACTTCAGACTGGCGCAATATTCTGTCAATCTCAAGTCTATGATGATTTTAAAGGTAATAAGGCATTGCATTATGGAGAAAAAACAGGTAAGCTTGATACACTTGCAGAGAATCCGGAAATGAACTCTGTTAACAACACAAAAAAATGTGCTAAATATGTCCGCAATGGTGAAAAGAAGTTTGATGTAATTAAAATGAACCTGTCCGGAAGTTTTTCAGACAGCAGTATTAATACATATGCAACTTATCTTGGAATACCTCCCAAATTAAAAATGAAAGTATACACAACTGCTCCTGCCGGAACACTTGTAGAAATTTTATTGGGAAGAAAAAGCGGAAATAATGATTTCCCTGCAGGTGTAAATAGTCAATATCAGGCGCATACCACAATTAGTAATGGTTGGGAAGAACTGGAGTTTAAATTTTCTCAGATCCCCAAGGGAAGTGAAACTTCAGCGAGTCAGATTGATCAGCTTACTGTATTATTCAACCCAAATTCAATGACATCGGATACGTACTACTTTGCAGATATTACTGGTCCAATGCTAACACCTTTAAAAAAGCAAACAACAAATCCAACATCTTCAACAATGAATAGAGGAAATAAAAAATAGGCCTTCTTAACGTCTGTTTTCTCTATTTAGTATTTGAACCACATCGAGTTATTTGTTTTAAGAAATTAAAACGAACATTTATTATCCATTAATAAGCAATTGGAATGGAGGAACTTCTATTTAGAAATGAAAAATTTGCTTTTGGATGGCCCGGAATTGAAGCCAGATGGACTTCAAGTGCAAAGAGTGGTGTTGGCACATCACTTAATTCAGTCAGCAAGGTTTGGTATTCCATTGGAAATGGGATACTAAATGAAATTTACTATCCGCAAGTGGATCAGGCTTGTACCCGGGATCTGAATTTGATAGTAACTGATGGAAAAGATTTTTTTTCGGAAGAAAAAACAGACACTTCCCATCAGATCAAAAACCTCGCAAAAGGAATTCCCGGTTACCTGATCATAAACAGTTGCAATAAACATTCTTACAGAATAGAAAAAGAAATTATCTGCGACCCTGTCCGGGATACTCTTTTGCAAAGAATTCAATTTTTTCCAACCAATAAAAAAAGAAAAGATTTTAAACTTTATATGTTACTGGCACCACATCTCGGCAACTGTGGCTCTGGAAATACAGCGTGGGTTGGCGATTACCGTGGATTACCAATGTTATTTGCACAACGTGGTGACGCGTCTCTTGCGCTAGCCTGCTCAGTGCCCTGGAAACGAGGATCAGCAGGATTTGTAGGAGTTTCCGATGGATGGCAGGACTTACAGGTACATAAGCAAATGACCTGGCAATTTGAAAGAGCAGAAAATGGAAATGTTGCACTTATTGGTGAAATAGATCTGGACCAGATTGCGGGAAACTCGTTTATTGTCGCGCTTGGTTTTGGAAGAAATCCGGATGAAGCCGGGCAACGTGCAAGAGCGAGTCTGCTCGAAAGCTTTGAATCTGCGAAATCAAAATTTGTTGATGAATGGAAAGAATGGCATAAAAAATTATACTTCAAAGAAAAAATAAAATCAAGTTTCGTTCCGAAATATTTTAACATAAGTGCTGCTATGTTAAAGGTACATGAATCAAAACGACATCCTGGCGGGTTCATAGCAAGTCTTTCTATTCCATGGGGATTCAGTAAGGGCGATGATGATCTGGGTGGATATCATTTGGTATGGCCAAGGGATATGGTACAAACAGCTGGAGGTTTATTAGCTGCCAATGCATTTGAGGAAGCCCGGAGAGTTTTAAATTATCTGATGGTTACCCAGGAAGACGACGGACATTGGGTACAAAACATGTGGCTCGATGGTGCGCCTTATTGGAAGGGAGTTCAGATGGATCAAACCGCATTGCCAATTTTATTGATTGATCTTGTAAACAGAGAAATTAGGTTAACCGATGATGACTTGAAACATTTCTGGCCTATGATCAGAAAGGCTGCAAGCTACATTGTCACACATGGTCCAATTACAGAACAAGACAGATGGGAAGAAAATGCAGGTTACTCAACATACACTCTCGCCGTTGAAATTGCTGCGCTTTTGATTGCTGCAGAACATGCAGATCAAAATAATGAACCACAGGTTGCAGTTTATTTAAGAGAGACTGCAGATGCATGGAATTCTTGTATTGAAAGATGGACGTATATAACAGGGTCTGATCTTGCAAAATTTGTTGGTGTTGATGGTTACTATGTACGGATAAAAAAGGGCTCATTTGATTCCGATGAAAACAACGAAATGGATTTGCTCAAAATTTCAAACCGCCCTTCAGGCGAAAATATTTATCCGGCAAATGAAATGATCAGTCCTGATGCACTTGCTCTTGTGCGTTATGGCTTGCGGGCGGCAGATGATCCTTGCATACTTAATACAATAAAAGTAATTGATGCGACGCTCCGTTTTGATTATACCTCTGGACCATTATGGTACAGATATAACGGGGACGGATATGGAGAGCATGTGAACGGACAACCTTTTAACGGAACAGGCATTGGCCGGCCGTGGCCCTTATTGACGGGAGAACGTGCTCATTATGAAATTGCGGCTGGAAATTACAACGATGCAAAACTACTCCTCGAAACATTTGAAAACTATGCCAATGAAGCCGGATTATTTCCGGAACAAATTTGGGATGCAGAAAGCATACCAGAACTTGATTTATACACAGGAAAGGCTTCGGGGTCGGCAATGCCGTTGGTATGGGCACATTCAGAATATATAAAGCTATGCCGTTCCATCAAGTCAAAAAAAATATTTGACATGCCGCTTCAAACAAAACAAAGATACATTACCGACAAAAATGTTTCCAATATTTTTATCTGGAATTTTGTAATTCAACAAAAAATAATTCCAAAAGGAAAAAAGTTACGCATCGAGTGTCTTACAGCGGCAACAATACGTTGGACTACGGACAACTGGATAAACTCCTTTGATATAGTAACACTAGATACCGGTTTGGGAATCCATTATGCTGACTTGCCTACCTCAGACCTTGATTATGAGCAGGAAGTCTCTTTTACCTTTTACTGGCACGAATCAAAAAATTCAGAACACAAAAATTACAGTTTAACCATAGAAAAGAATCCAGCCATTTTACGGGATGAAAAAAACAATACCAGTGAACTAGAAAATAAAAAAACAGGAAGAGATAAAATAAAAGTTTTTCTTCCATCTTAATATGCTTTTTACCATGAAAAAAAAGGCAAATTTATTTATACAAGCAAAAATAGGCGCTACGTTAATTTTAATCGTACTGCTTTCTTTTAAGCTACACTCACAGGCGCCTCTCGAAAAGACTGACTCCGTTTCTGAAAATTCAAATAATACATCCGACTCAGCCACTGTTTATTTTTCGGAAGGAATGACAAAAAATCAGTCGCGTGAATTTACACAGGCTGTAGTCCTATTTACAAAAGCACTAAAGTTTTCACCGAATACCGCTGCATTTTATCTCAACCGGGCGCATGCAAAAAATCAATTGCTGGATTATAAAGCAGCGCTTGCTGATTATACACATGCACTTATTTGCAGCAAAAACTGGGAGGAAGCTTATGAAGCATATTATAACAGAGGGCTTGTTGAGGCAACTCTCGAGGACTTCAGGCACGCCATGTCAGATTTTGATTATGCGATAAGATTAAAACCTGAATTTGCCGATGCCTATTTCAACCGAAGTGTTACAAAGGGGAAATTAGGAGATTACAAAGGAGAACTTGCTGATATTAATAAAGTAATCGCTTTGACTCCCAATGATTCAAAAGCCTATAACTGTCGGGGAATCGTAAAATCGTTGATGCGAAATTATACGGAAGCGATTGACGATTACAGCCTCGCGATACAATATAATCAGTCGAACGCAGACGCCTATTTTAACAGAGCTGTAGTACTTGTGGAAATGAAAGAATATGAAGGTGCCGAGGACGATTTCACTAAAGCTTTGCAGCTCAAACCAGATGCAGAAACGTACAACCGGAGAGCTAATTTAAAATACGAGATAAATGATTTTCACGGAGCGTATGACGATTACCGGATGGCGATACAACTTCAACCAAACTATTATCTCGCCTATTTAAATCTTGGTTACCTGATGTATACGCTGAAGGAGTACAGAGAGGCAATAAAAATTTACACGCTTGCCTTGAACCTGAAACCGGATTATGCTTTGGCCTTTTATAATCGCGGAATTGCCAAAGGAAAATTAGGTGATCGCAAAGGAGAAATTGAAGATTACACATGGGCAATTGAGTATAAGCCTGATGATGAAAAGGTATACACCAGTCGTGGGTTAGCGAGGTATATTTCAGGCGATAAAAAAGGCGGTTGCCAGGATTTAAATACTGCTGTTAAATTAGGAAGCATCCTTGCCTATGATAATATAGCCGAATACTGCAGATAATGAAACGGGAATTTAATTTAACATTTATAACGTTGTCCGTTTTTATTTTGGTCTTGTTTAAAACAAATTCCGCATTGGCACAAATTGTAATTGAAGAAGAGCCTAAGCGACTTTATTATGAAAGAACAAAGCGTATCACAAATTTCTGGGAGATGAAAGATATGCGGGATGTTTTTCATAAAGACAAATATCTTCTTGGGAAAAACAGAATTACCGGAAATATTTCCTATAACACGGGACGGGTACTCATTGATGATGGACACGAAATTCACAAGGAATACAGAAGTGCGATAGGATTTTTCACACGGATCAGGTTCCTGGAAGAATTCAGTTTCAATACAACATTTTACAAAGATTTTAATTACAATGCGGTTGCGCCATGGATCTCTGATTACACCTATTCCATTGGTCGTTATAACTGGAGACCGAATAAATTTAATTACGGTTATGAAAATTATGTTAATAATAAATACTCAGACAACCTGAAAACCTTCTCCAATAAATTTCTTCAGGGTTATTTCTTTGTTTCCTACAGTCACTTCCTTTCCGAAAAATTAACGAATAAAATAAAACTCGACAGCACAACGAGTCTCAAGTTTACTTATTTTGTACGCTATGCAATTAATTACCTGGATGAAAACCAGGTTGTACATGGCAGCCTGTTTGATGGAAAACCCACCTATGGAGGCGGCCTCAGGTATACCGTATACAGGAATATATATATTGAGTCGGCACTTTATTTTTATATAAATCCCGAAAAAAAACAACCCTGGGATCCTGACTATTCTTATGGATTTGGCTATTTCGACTGGAGGTCATTCCGGATTTCTTTAACATATGGCAATTGGGTAATTAACCGGTTTCCATGGAATAAAACTGCGTATCCTTCTTATGGTTTTGTTGATGGAAATTTTCGGATCGTAGGCAATTATATTTGGTAACATGCTTAAAATTATTAAAATATGAAAACTGCATTTATATTTCTGGTCTTTCTTAATTTATCCAATATGCTAAATGCACAATTAAAATACATAGTAGAAGATTTTGAAGGAATTGCAGATGGCCCGTTAAATAATAAAAACGGAAGTGGTGTGTTTACTTATGGAAATATAAAGGCATCCATCAGTAATAAAATAAATATAACAAATAGCCAGAATACATACCTCGGAGAAAGGTGTATCCAGATAAAGCAAGAAGGAAAAATGGAATATGGAGGTTGGGGAAAAGGATTAGGAATGAATGTGAATCTTAATGCCAATCAGGATTATCTCAATTTTTATATTTTATCAAAAGCAAAAGACAATTTCATTGATACTATTAAAATTGAAATTCAGGAAGATGACAACGATAACAACGTTTATGAGAAAGATCGGGATGACTCCTGGACTTATATAATTAAGCCTGACGAATTTCCTTCCATGTCAAAAGATAAAAGTATGTGGCAGTTGGTTTCTATTCCATTAAATAAATTTTCTGATAACAACTCTGGCGGAGATGGAGATTTCAACATCTCGTATAAAAAGGGGAAATTATTTTGTGTTATTTTCAGCTTTCCGAATACATCCAAAGTAAGTACCGATTATGCGTTCGACTTTATTTGTTTTTCACAGGGAAAATTGCCAACTGGAACAAGTGTTATTAATTCTCCACTAGCTGGTCTAAACGATTTTTGCAATTTAGGAGCCTGGTCTAAAGAAGGTACGCCAGGCAATTTTTCTGATATTGCTTATGGTTTTGAAAACAATTTTAACTCAGGCAAAAGAAACGGAACTGATAAAAAACTTGGAATAGTCCATTTCTTCCAACCTTTTTCGCTTGATGGAGGAACTCAACAAAATAATTATCCATCAGTAGAGCGGATCAATAAAGTTATCGAAAATGGATATGTTCCAATGATTACACTGGAGGATCACTTCGCGAAAATCAGTTCTACAAAAAAACAGCCCAATTTATATAGCATAACAGAAGGACATTTCGATGATTTTTTTGCAGTCTGGGCGAAACAATTAAAACAAGTTAAAGGAACAATCCTGCTCAGGATACTTCATGAATTCAACGGAGACTGGTATCCGTGGTGCATCGCAAACAATGACAAAAATCCTGCATTACTTGTTGCTGCATTTAAAAAAATTCATACTATTTTTCAGCAGCAGGGTGCGACAAATGTAAAATTCATCTGGTGCGCGAATTCCACTTCCTTTCCCCAGGAGAAATGGAACTTTGTGATGGATGCATATCCCGGAGATGAGTATGTAGATTTTGTTGCACTTGACATATATAATGGCGCCGGAAAAGGATTGCCGGTCTGGAGATCCTTCCGGAAAGAAGGAATTGAAAATTATTTTGTCCTGACTCAACAAATACCGGATAAACCTTTATTCGTATGTGAAACATCATCACGTGAACGAAAAGAAAGCGAAGCTAAGCCCGCACAGGATAAAGCCGAATGGATCATTCAGATGAGTGATGCGCTACAGACAGACATGTCGCAGATTCGATTACTAACATGGTTCAATGAAAAAGAAACATTTAAAGTCAATTCTTCTCCTGAAGCCAAAAATGCATATCAGAATTATGTATGGAAGAACGATTACTTTAAAACAGGAATTGAATTCCTCTCTCCTATGCTTGGAAGCAAGTAATTAAAAGCACTTTTCATTTAGAGGCTTCCACCAATTCTTCCTCCACGAGTTTTTTTATTGTGGACAGAACACTAATCCAGGTCTGGTCCGAATGCTCCTTCTCCTTTTCAGTTTTGTTTTTATCCTGCGCAAGGGTAAGAATAACATGATCATTCTTTTTGGTAAGCGTACAAGTTACTTTATGATAATTCTCTGGAACATCCGGGAGTCCTGAGAGGTCGCTCCAGTGTGTATATTCAAGTATTTTATTCGGTTCAATTTTTAAAATAACACCTTTATCGTTATAGGTTTTACCCTGGTATTCGCCGTGGAAAGTTATAGAACTCCCTTCTTTCCAATCAGAAACAACTTCCGCTCCCAGTAAATATTTCTTTATCATTTGAGGATTAACAAGTGCATCCCATACATTTTCAACAGAAGCATTTATCTCAATTGAATTTTCTGAAACCAGATCCTTATTCATAAAATATAAAATTAAATTGTTATTGAATCTTAATTAACTTTTGATACGACATCTGGTTATTCACACTTAACCTGATATAATAAATACCTGCAGCTAATTTTTGGGTTATACTCTGCTGATAAGTTCCAGGCACTTTAGTTTCATTTACAATAGATGTAAACTCTTCGCCCTGAATATTGAGAACATCAAGCTTAACAGTTGCATTTTCATTGATGCTAAATACAATTGTAAAGTCATCTGTAAACGGATTTGGGTATGTCTGAAGAATATTTCCACCGGATTTATTTTCCTTAACCCCTAATGTCCTGCAAACACCAGGCATATTAGCGTCCAACCAGGCTGTACGGTTATTGATCCAGTTTTTTAAATCTGTTATTTCTGTCTGATAAGTAGCATTTAACTGGTTTTGCGGGTTAGGATAAATATATGCTCCTAAAATCGGCCACTCTATAAAATTTCTTTGTTGTGCTTCATTGAGCACATTCGTGCTTGAATCAATGTAAGCATACAGTGAATTATTACTCAGAATCCCCTGGCGTAATTCCTGCCAACGGCAATTCAATGCGTTTACAAAATTACTGTCAGCTAAAAAACGGCCCCACCAGGTTGGAGGAGGGTTTACAGTATCTCCTACAAGGTATTCCCAGCCGGCAACGTTATAGGAATCTCCGTAATTGCAGTTATGCCAGGCCAGGTCATAGTCCCATACAGGTCCAATATGAAGTTTTCCGCCTTTGGTAATTCTGTCTTTATACAAATATGTACTGAGCCGGTAGGCATCTACATTTTTACTGAGCTCATTAATTATAAAAAAATCAATGAAAGATTGAGTGTCTATATATTTCGGATATCCGTTTACCGGATCTGCATAAGAGCCAGAATTCATCATTGTTTCAAAATCATTCATAAAACCTTGAATATAATTTTTTTGAGCAGATGTAATATCAGTGTCTTTGGGATAAACATATTGATAATAAAAATGTGCTGAGTTTGTTGAATTACCCGGTAAAAACGAGTACCAACCTGCTGCGTCGGAACGATCGATTTCAAAAATATAACCTCCTGTAATGTCGGGAGAGATGTTATCTGTAACATCCAATTTGGAAACATCTATCCTGTTTGAATCACGTTTAAGTTTTTCTGCAAAAACATATACACCATGATATTCATTATTTAAAACAAGTTCTACCATTTTATAACGGGAAGAATAATGGCCCATTTTTCTAAAAAGATCATAGGTTAGCGGAATCCTAAGCAGGCTCTTATCCTGGTAACCCGGAACCAGATCCCAGTCGTGTTCTGAAGGCATTCCCAATACAGAACCATTTATCTGGGCGCCTGACGCATCAGTTGTTTCTATACTAAATGATTTTTTTTCAAAATTTCTGCTGCTGCTTCCACGAATATGAATCATTGCATGGTTATTATAATTATTCCATGTATCCGTTATATTATTTCTGGCCGATCCATTTTCAATTATTCCCATACCAATCAGAATTTTCGAATCAGATATCGTCTGGTTATTCGTATTAATAATTACAATCGGCAAATTTGAAGAAGAAAAGCTTACGGCTGCAGGAGCTGCGCTGCCAAAAGTAAGGCTCCAGCTCAACAGATTTCCAGCATTAACAAATGCAAGATAATCATGCACAATAAGCGTCCACATTCCATTTCCATTCTGTTGATTATTAACGCGACCGAGATATCCTGTTGGCCTGTAAGTCCCTGTGTAAGGAGTACTGCCCAATGTTATGGATGAATTACTCTGACTATCAAAACAGGTATTTGTATATCCGCTTCCGCTGCAACTAAAGCCTTCTGTAAGTTCAACAATAATACCATCGGGTGATTGCAGATATATAAATAATTCCTGAACTGCCGGGTGGGCAATATTCAGGCAAATATCTTTTAATCCCAGAGCAGTATCTAACTTTGATTGACTCAATCCCGAAACGGGGATTGTGAAATAGGTATCTACCCCGTCATTTCTTATTGCCCCACCTGATCCTGTAAATAATTGCGCTTTGGTATATAAAGAAAAAAAGATGAAAATGAATGTAATTATTTTATACATGTTATTTTGGTTGATATATAGTTAATACAATTCCAGGCACGTTATTTGCCGGTCTTCAGGCAATGCGTACAATAGCAGTATTCAAATTTATCTTCATTTCAGCGCTTACTTTTTAATATTCGTTTAATCAGATTTTCAGATAGCCAAGAGCAGTTAAAAAAAAGTCCGTTTTAAAAATAATCTATTCCTGTTTTTTCCATGATTTTCATTGGGTAATCCCAACAAATTGCAACTCAAATATTTAAGCATTCACACCTTTGATTTTGAGCCAAAATCATGACCGATTTTTTACAATCGAATAGCTTAGGCCAGAAAAAAAATAGCCGAAAGCCAAAAAATAATAGCCGGACGTACAACATACTGAACCTCTAATCGTCTTTATTGATAGTGCCTTCATCAACCAGGCAATTTGAATACAACAGTACAAATCAAACTAAGTAACCATGAAACACATTAAAAAAATTCTTCAGCTTGCTTCTTTAGCTGCGATTTTATTTTTTACAAAAAATGTTAATTCACAAACAATTTCAAGTCACTATTTTGGAGAAAATGCATGGATGCCGGATACAATTGGAAATGCCAAACAATGTACAGAGCCACCTTGTGTTCTGAATGGCAAATTATATCAGGAATGGGGCAACATAAAAAACAGTAAGGCGGCGCTGATTCGTTTTGGCGGTGTTGCGGCAGACAGAAATATGCCAACCGATTATCAATACATTAAAATGATAGATTCCATTCGGGGAAATGGAATGGAACCGATTATCCAGGTACCTTTTTGCAATAACAGATATACTGCACAACAAGCCGCAGATATTGTTAACTACATAAATATTATTAAAGGCAAACATATTAAATACTGGATCATTGGAAACGAACCTAACCTGGGCTATTCCTATACGACTTCTGCCCAAATAGCAAATTATATCAGGCCATTTGCTTCGGCAATGAAAAAAACAGATCCAACAATTCTTATTATTGGTCCTGAACTTGCCTGGTTTGATCAAACACTTATTGATAACCTGACAACACCAAATGGCCCGGATGATATTACAGGAAAAGACGGAGCTGGAAAATATTACATTGATGTCTTTTCATTTCATACTTATCCATTTAATGGCACACAAACCAGGGACCAGGTAATTTCTAAACTAACGGCTGCAGGATCCCTGTCGCCGAACCTGGACCACCTGAATACCAGAATAGCTGCGGCAAACAGTGTGCACAACCGCACAGGAGCTTCTGCAATTACAACAGCAATCACGGAAGCCAATGTATGTTATCAGAATAGTTCGTCGGATAATATTAATGGAGTCGGCGCCAACAGCTTTATTGGCGGGCAGTTTGTAGCCGAGTTATTATGCATTGGAATGAAAAAGAATGTGGACTTTGTAAATGTGTGGAGTGTTATTGAAGGTAATTCAGCAAGCAGCAATATTGGTTATATCGACGCTGCAACAAATACTAAGAAACCATTATATTATCATTTTAAACTTCTTGCTGAAAATTTTGGAGGAAATTATATTAATGGTACTAGCAATGTTACCAATGTAAAAGCTTTTGGTAGCAGGGATTCCAAGCAAATATCCGTACTTCTTTTAAATGAAGATCTTTCTCAAAACTATACGTACACTGTTAAATTAGATAACACAACAATTACAGAAAGCAGTCCATTAAAAATAAATATGGATGCCGGATTAAGCAAAGAATACTCAGAGACCGTTGATAATCAAACTTCTCTTCTTTTGGTATTTGATCTTTCAGGAAATATTGTCAGAAAAATTGAATACAAGCTGAATGGCAATGCTGACAACAATCTTCCTCCGACCGTTACAGAAATGGCTCCAGTCCTGACTTCTGTTCCAACTCTAACACCGGAAACATCCGCGACATTTAATGCGTCTGTTTACCCGAATCCATCCAGTGAGTTCTTTAATATAAAAGTCAGCTCAACTGGGTTAGAAAAAATAACTGTGAATATTTTTGATATGACAGGCAGACTTTGTCTTAACATGAATGAATTAGAGGTTGATAAAGAAGTTAAGTTTGGTGCTAATTTAACGCCAGGTTATTATATAGCTGAAGTGAATCAGGGTATAAAAAAACAAACGATCAAGTTTATTAAAACTCAATAATTTCCTATAGTTCATAAAGAAAACCCTCATTCAAAAAAGAATGGGGGTTTTCTTTTAAATACTTTCTTATAATTTTTCAAAGGCACAAAACAGCCACCCTCCTATTTTCCGCTCTGGGCTATTGAAAAATCCAAGTTGCCGAATGTTAAAATAAGTCAGGCTGCTTGCATTTATGTTTGCATGAATGTTTTTTAATCAGAAAAACTAAGATTTATTTACCAGAGGATGAAGAGTAACTTACCAAAAGTTTTAATGTTAGGATGGGAGTTTCCTCCGATAATAAACGGGGGGCTGGGAATAGCCTGCCACGACCTTTCTTCAGCCATGTCCAACTTCACTGACCTGACGATGGTTGTTCCGAAATCCAGTCCGGATTTCAAAATGAAAAACATGAAACTAATTGGCATTAATAACATTGATGTCAGTTCATTTCATTCTTCTTCGCTCAGTGAAAAAAAACTTCCCTTCAAACTTCATTCGGTTCCAGCTGATCTCAATCCATATTTTATTGAAGGCAATGAGTCTAAAGAAAATTTATCTCCCGGCTTTAACGCCATGCATGGAAAGGGAAATTCTAAAACTTTCGATATTGATAATTTATATGGCGGAGATGTTATAGGTAAAGTTATGCAGTATGCAGACATTACTTCCTCTCTTGCAAGTAATATGGATTTTGACGTTATACATGCACACGACTGGATGACCATGATAGCAGGAATGAAAATCAAAAAGCAATCGGGAAAACCCCTTGTAATGCATATTCATTCATTGGAAGTCGATCGTAGCGGACCAGGAAGTAAAGGATGGGTATATGAACTTGAAAAAAAAGGAATGGAATATGCCGATTTACTTATGCCTGTAAGCAATTTCACAGCAGGTAATATTTCTACTTATTACAATATCAGCAGATCTAAAATGTCCGTTATTCATAATGGAAGTACTATCGTAAAATCATTTAAAAGTCCCAAAAGATTCAAGGAGAAAATAGTATTGTTTGTGGGAAGACTTACTCGGCAAAAGGGACCTGAAAAATTTCTTGAAATTGCATCCCGGGTTCTGGAGAAAAATTCAGATGTGCGTTTTGTAATGGCTGGTGTTGGAGATTATTTTAAAAATTTGTTGCAGGAAAGTTCTTACAAAAGTATAGGAAACCGTTTTCATCTGACGGGATTTCTCAACCTGGAAAAGTTAAGATATTTACTTTCGGTCAGTGATGTATACTGCATGCCTTCTGTGTCTGAGCCATTTGGATTGTCGGCGGTTGAGGCTGCGCAGTTTGGCGTTCCTTGTGTTATCTCTAAACAATCAGGCGTGGCGGAAGTCCTGAACGGTGCACTTAAATTTGATTTTTGGGATATTGATAAGGCAGCCAGTTCGATCCTCAGTTTGCTCAACGATTCTGTTTTAAGAAAAAAAGTAGTTGAAGATGCTTCTTTAAATCTGGATAAGATCAGCTGGGATATTTCCGCTAGAAAAGTTGTAGAATCATATTCAAGCAATAAAATAATATAAAATTTAAAACTTCTGAAACATGCCATCCATCTGCTTTTACTTCCAGGTTCATCAACCGTTCAGGTTAAAAAATTATTCATTTTTTGACATCGGAGAATCACATGAATATGAAGATGATCAGAAAAACCAGGAAATTCTGAATAAAGTTGCAGAGAAATGCTATTTAAAGACCAACAGAAAAATGCTGGAGTTAATTCAGCGACATGAGGGAAAATTCAGGATCAGCTATTCCCTAAGCGGCATGGCAATCGAACAATTTGAGAAATACCGTCCGGATGTTTTACAATCATTTATAGATCTGGCAAATACAGGTTGCGTTGAATTTTTATCAGAGACGTACGCCCATTCACTTAGTTTTATTTATTCCAAAAGTGAATTTAAAAGACAAGTAGAAAAACATAAAATAGCTATCAAAAAACATTTTGGGCAGGTTCCACAGGTATTCCGGAATACAGAATTGATCTACAATAATGAGCTTGCAATGTATCTGGAAGGTATGGGATACAAAGGTATTGTTTGCGAAGGAGTTGATGCACTGTTAGGACATAGAAGCCCTAATTTCGTTTACAAAGCAGTTGGTTGTGAGCATATCAAATTATTATTAAAGAACTATCGTTTATCGGATGACATCGCGTTCCGCTTTTCGGATAAAGGATGGAAAGAATTTCCACTCACCGCGGATAAATATAAAAACTGGGTACACAGTATTGCGGGCAATGGAGAAATCATTAATCTGTTCATGGATTATGAAACATTTGGTGAACATCAATGGGAATCAACAGGTATTTTTAATTTCCTGGATCAGCTGCCAACCGAACTACTAAAACATCCCGATTTTAATTTTAAAACTCCTTCGGAAGTCCTCGCAACCTATCCGGCCAGAGATACGTATGATGCGCATAATTTTACCTCCTGGGCCGACACAGAAAGAGATCTTTCTGCATGGCTCAGTAATTCTATGCAACGGGAAGCAATGAAAAGGATTTACTCCCTGGAAAAAGACGTGATAAACAGTGGAAATAGTAACCTTTTAAAAATATGGGAACGGCTTCAGACGTCCGACCATTATTATTATATGTGTACAAAGTTTTGGAATGACGGCGATGTGCACAAATATTTCAGTCCGTTTGATTCACCATATGATGCCTATATGTATTTCATGAATGCATTCAGCGATTTTGAAAGCACTTTGAAGAATCTACCTAAAAAGGAAAGTCTGAGAAAAAGAACAGGATATAATCCACTCAGGAACAGGAGAGGCGTTCGTTTCGAATCAATTGCTCAATTGTAATATAAGTAATACCTGCGTTTTAATTTAAGGTTAGCTCCAGCAACATTGTTTAAAATGTTGCCGTTGGGCTAATCTAACTGTACGCAGGCAAATTTGAAATTAAAGATTCTAATTTTTTATTCAGAAATCAGGATTACTGAACAATCCAATTAGAATGGGATAAAGAAGGTTTTTCTTCTAACGGTCCGGAAAGAATCTGATCTAGCTCACATTGGCCGACCAAATCAAGTAGTTTGTTAAACTGAAGAGGTTTCTCCATAAAAAATCCAATTTCGATCGGCAACCTTTTCAATGCCTGTTTTGAATTTGCAGAGGACAAAACAATCACAGGGACACGCAGCGACATAAATTTACCACGAGTACTCAAAAAAGAAACTCCATTGAGAACAGGTTCAATTAAATCACAAATGATCAGGTCAATGTGATTATCGAGAACTACATCAATTGCCTTATTCTCATTGTAAGCAACGAAGACTTTATATCCTTTATCTGTTAGTTGATGAGTCAACGATCTTGACGTTGACTCATCTCCTTCAAGCAGTAAAATATTCATGGGTGCGTATTTATTGCATTAAATACGTGTTAATCGCATTCAATACCAGTTAACTTAATCAGTCATTATAACCAGGTACTTAGATACCTTCCAGAATTGATCCGGATCAGTAATCTCAATTTCAGCAACCTGATTTTTATCATCCATTTTCAGTTTGTACGAACCAGAAGGGTGATTGGTAATTAATTTTGCTTTCTTTTTTGAAACAGGAATGTCTTTAGTCTTGGTAATATCAATAGCCGTAAAGGAACTGGAACTAAAATCAGACTTCAGCACCTTTTCTCTTCCTAATCCAAGAAAACCGCCTTCAGCATTAATAACATTTTTTTCCTTCAATGATTTAGAATTTCCAACTACAAAGTAAGCCATGTTCAATTTATCGCGTTGCTGGCTTATGGTGTCTGCCCTTCCTTCTGTTTCAATTGTGATTGTACTTAGTGAATTCTGCAATGATGTTATCGTATTGTCCTTGGCCAGCAAGCTTTCATTAAGCATAGCCAGTTCCATATTCTTATCCAGTAATTGCGCATTTAAAGTTGCAATCATTTTATTCAGTTGGCCATTTCTATATTGAGTCTTTTTCAATTTATCATTCAAATCGGCAATAGATTTTCTGTTTTCCTCCAGCAGATCATTTATGGCCTGAATATCTTTATTCAACTCCTCTTTATAACTACCTTTCAACTCCATATCCTTTTTCCGGTTGGATAAAATATTCTGCTTTTCCTTAATATTATTAATAGCGTTTTGAATATCCGCAAAGGAATTCATGAGTGAGGTAACCGTTGAATCATTTGCCCTTGCAAGCGTAATAACAGAATCGCGTTCATGCTGAGCTTTGTTCCAGTCCGCGAGGTGATTTTCTCCACATGAAGAAAACAGGAAAGCGGAAATGCCGAAAAGATAAAACAATTTAATTTTCATGGTTTTCATTATTTAGTTAAAAAAACTTGTTATTATTTTGCCGATAAATATACTTTCCGATCGAAGCGAATATTTTCTAATTCGTTAAAAGCGGTTTTTAAGAAGGTAAAAGAGTGTAATCAGACTTCCGGAGGTTAATTGTAAATACGTTCATCTGCCACGACCAGCTTCTCTATTTTTTTATAAAGTGTAGAGTCATTAATTTGTCCATTCTTATAATCTGAACACAAATTCAAAAGATATCCTCTTACATGTCTGCATGTATCAATGTGATGAACAGCAAGAGGTTTTGGTTTACCTTCAAATAAAGAACGGTGCTTCCCAAAATCTGAAGGACTTAACTTTTCAATCTTCAGTACCAACCAGCTGGCAAATAAAAGATTAAAAATGAAAAAGAGTGGTTTGAATAGGAATTTATATCTGATCATTTTTATTTATTCTCTAACGATTTCCAGTACGATGCCCGTATCATAACACTCAAAGCAATAATATTAAATATGCTCCAGAAACAATTTGAAGCAAAACCGGATGGTGTTGGATGCTGACCTGCATATAAAACCAACAGATTGTAAGCGATTCCCGTTAATGTCAGACCAATGATCAGCATGTGAGGTATTACATGCTGAAGGCTTCTATTATAGTGAATATCTTTGGAGGTAACATTGAATTTCACCTTTTTTCCGCTTACTACTGCAAGTAAGGCCATTAACATGTACCAAAATCCTGAAATATAATATTGATCTCCGCGTTTTGTTTCAATCCCCCAGCATCCCAAAGCCATAGTCATAGTATTCAGAATCTGGAACGGAAGAAAGTATTTAAAGAAATCAAAACTATACGCTTTTACCGGGAGAGAAAGCGTAAAAAAAAACACAACAGGACTAAGTAAAAAAATCAACAACCAGATTGGAGCGAAATAAGACCAGATCGTATTAAAATAGCAAATGCGCTGACCCAACGAAAGACCACGTATGAAAACCGGGTTATCCTTAAAAGCAATATCCAGCGAGCCTTCCGCGTAGCGTTGATGCTGTTTGATCCAACTGTCAAGATCCTGGGTTGAAAGCATTCTGCATTCTATATCAGGATGCTGAATACTTTCCCACCTGTTTTCCTTATCAGCATGTAACATGAGTGATGTATAAATGTCTTCTGAAGCATGAAATTTAAATGGGATTACATTTTGTTTCAAAAGCAATTCCTTTTTTTTCTTTTCAAGAACAGCGCCATGATCGGGTGTTTCCTCTTCGAATTTCTTAATTCCCTGCGCAAAATCTTTTACCGCAAGGCTCATGATTGCCTCCCGCCTGTGGATTGAACCTGCTCCGCAACAAAAGGCCGCATTGTAAAAATTTCTTTTTCGTAAAATGACATCGTAAAACAACCGGGGATCATTCCCGAAAATATCCTCATTGATTTTTATTTTGCCAAATAAAAAATCAACAAAACGGATTATTTTCTTATTTTTTAATTTAAATTTTGAACTGATAACCAAATTCAATTTTTCGCCCTCCGTTGTGTCATAAAACCATTGTGGAGTCTGAACCCATGCAACTTTTTTGTTTTTAAAATAACCAGCGGTGTGATTAAGAAATTCGGGGTAAGGACGTGTATCAGCATCCAGTATTGCAAAGAGATCTCCATTTGTATGTTCCAAAGCGTTTTTCAAATTACCTGCTTTGTATCCTTCATTGTGTTCTCTGATCAGGTATCCCACTTTTTCTTCTTCTGCAACCGCTTTCATATTTTCACGTGACGGATCTCTTCCATCTCTTCGTCCATCGTCCAAAACATAAATCCTTACCGGTACATCGGAATAAGGGTACTTCATTTTTTTTGCATCTACTATGCTGTAACGCACCAACTCAACATCCTCATTATATGTTGCAATAAAAACATCAATTCTTACCGGCCTGTCCGGTCTGCCTTCCAGGTCTTCAATTTCAGACAGAAAATGTACAGGGGATTTTTTGGGGGGATCTTTGAACGACCAAAAATTAATAACGACCATAACAGTACTTAAAAAGCTCATCGATTCTGCTACAACCAAAGGAATTGCAAACCACAAGGCGTCTGTATTCAGCGAATAACGCCACCTCCAGTTCATGTAACAAATACCAAGTGCGATTGTTAAAATTCCGGAAAACTGGAAAAGCAAGGTTCTGAATTTATTATCCGGAATCGCCTGGTACGGTATCCGGTCTTCAAACTTATTAAAGTAAAATGCCTTCACGCAGATTGATTAAGAACAATTGAAAACCTTTTCCATTCCCATTGCTTTTATCTTTTCTTTTACTTCGGGATTTACATTTACAAATTTCACTTCAATGCCTTGCACCAACATTGACTTTAATAAATCTATCAGATTTGCAAGACCTGTGTTGTTGACATAATGCACATTCCTAAAATCATAATATTGTGTTCCCTGAAAGTAAGCACCTGCAAGTTCATGGAACTCTCTTTTGGTCATCGGTTCGTCTTTTATAGAAATCCGGTTTCCTAAAAGTTCAATTCTTTTAATGTTACTTGTTGATACTCCGGGTTCAGTTTCAAGCTTATGAGATTCAAATATCGAATCCTCCTGTTTGCTATTGTAAGTGAGGGGTTCAAGTTCAGTTATATTTTCCATGGCGTTTTGCTTTAAAGTTATAACCACTAAACTATGATTAATCAAATTTATTTAACAACAGTCACTTTTGATTTATTATTCGATGACTGGGTTCTTCTAACGGGCTAAAGAGGGATAAACACTGCTATAAACCGATTATAATTATTTTTTATAATCACTTTCTAATTTTCCGGATTTGCAAACAGAATTATTTACCGTTTGAACTACAAAAAAAACTTCCTTGGCGAAAATCAAAATATTAAAAACAATGCTGATCTAGTTTTGTATTAATTCATTATTAAATCAAATTCAAAAAAAATCCAAAATGAAAAAACTATACTTATTAAGCCTGCTTGGCATTACACTTATGAAAATTCAGGCGCAAACTTTTGAGTGGTCAAAAGTAGAAGGATTGTATGCTTATGATTATGGTTATGGGGTAACGACGGATAATTCCGGCAATCTGTATGTCGCGGGTAAATACGAAATGAACGCAAACTTCAGTGGAACAATTTTACCATGCCAGGGAAATCATGATATATATGTTGCAAAATATACTTCAAGTGGCACATTGAGCTGGATAACCACAGCAGGAGGTACTCTTGGCGACTATGCTCACGGAATTGCCTGCGATGGCAGTTATCTGTATGTTGCAGGAGAAATTGAAGGATATGGAAACCTGATTAAGTTCCAAGGCTCTACTATTACATTAAATTCTGTTGGTGACAACGACATTTTCCTTGCTAAATATGACCTGGATGGAAACTTGCTTTGGGCAAAAAGTTCGGGAGGAAGTTATAACGACAAAGGCCAAGCAGTTACATATGACAACTCAGGTAATGTGTATGTAGCCGGATTTTTTAATGACACTGCTACTTTTGGGGGTACCACTATTCACGGATATACCAATGGACTGAATGACATTTTTGTTGCAAAGTATGACAAGGATGGAAATTTTCTTTGGGTGCGCCAGGCTGGTAGCTCCGGAAGAGATGAAGTAAAAGGTGTTAAATGCGATGCAGATGGCAATGTTTACATCTGCGGATTATATTCTGACGGTGTAGCTTTTGGTTCTGAAATTTTAAACAGCCCTTATGGTTACTATAATATTTTCGTCACAAAATATTCTGCAGATGGAACTCTTCAGTGGGCAAAACCTGCTGGTGGAGATGTAGATGATGTTGCCTGGGCAATGGCCATAGACAAATCCGGAAAAATTTATGTAACCGGTGAGTACAACGCATATGCAGTGTTTGGCTCTTATGCACTTACCGCTACTGGCAATGCCGATGTGTTTGTAGCTTGTTACAACAATTCAGGTGATGTTCAATGGGTTAAAAGTGCAGGTGGCGGCCTGATTGACAGAGCACGGGGAATAGGCCTTGACGGAAACAATATTCTCATCACAGGTCAATTCGGAAGTACGGCATCCTTTGGTAGTACAACTCTTACAGCGGCAGACAGCTCCGATATTTTTATGGCTGAACTGGATAACAGCGGAAATTACATGTGGGCCAAATCAATTGGAGGGTCACCTGATTCAGTTGAAACATTGGGATATGAATCCGGAAATGATATTTGCGGAGACGGAAATGGAAGCATATATGCAACAGGATCATTATTAAACGGAGGCGTTTTCGGCTCTGTTACACTTCCACAATACAGCAGGACCGACGTTTTTATAACCAAACTTTCTTTGGTTACCGGCATAAATGAACTGGCTGAAAATAAAAACATCCTGCTCTATCCCAATCCTAACTCGGGCAATTTCACAATTGGAATAAAACAATTTGTCGGACAAAAAATTGAAATGAATATTACCAATGCACTTGGGGAATTAGTTGATAGCCGTACGGAGATTGCATCTTCAGATTTGAACATTGATCTCTCAGCTAAAGAAAAGGGGATCTATTTTGCCGAAATCAAAATAGCAGATCAAAAATCATTCAGGGGAAAAATAATCGTTCAATAACATGAATATAATTTGCCTCATTATCATTGCAGTTGCCAATGGAATAGTATGGTTTGTTGTTGGCTATCGTTATGGAAAGGAGTCTGGCGAATATTCCGACATCGATCATTATGAAACCGAACTGATTGAAGACAAGAACGGAAAATGGTTTCTTCGTTATACGCCTTATTTACAAACTGCTTTCAATAAAGATAAAAAAAGAGTACCCGATACAATTACTGACCTTAACCTCAAGTAACATGAAAACATATTATCAACTAAAACTAAAGTCACTGATCAGCGCCGCAATCATTTTCTTGCCCTACTTTACAAAGGCGCAGACCACATTTGAGAAGATTTATCCTGCCACCAACAATCAGGATGGAATTGATGCTGTGCCGGCAATTGACGGAGGATATATAATCGTAGGAAGTACAGAAACCAAAATAGCCAACGACCTGGATATTATGATCGTAAAAACCGATGATAATGGCGATACGGTATGGATCAAAAAATACGGAGGTACTAAACCAGAATACCCCAATAATATTTTGAAAACCTCGGATGGTTATTTTGTAATTGGTTATACACAGAGTTTTGGTTCCGGGGATTACAACCAATATCTGCTAAAAATAAAAGTAAACGGTGATACAGCTTTCACTCGCGTCTATGGAGGCTATGGCAACGAAGACGGAAAAGAAATTGTTGCAACTGCGGATGGTAATTATCTGATTGCAGGAGAATCCAACAGTTTGAATTATTCGGACAATCAAGCCGAAATGATCAAAATCGATCCGCTGGGAAATGTATTATGGACGAAATATTATGGCGGGTCTACTTATGAGTCTGCGCGATCTGTAAAGTTATGCCCCGACAAAGGCTTTATCCTTGCCGGAAAAACAGCCGCTGCTGCAACCGGATTTTCCAGTGTCTACCTGGTAAGAACAGATTCTGCAGGAACAGTTGAATGGACCAAAACCATCAGCAACGCGAATTCTTATGAAGGCAAATACGTTCTGGCCAATAGCGACGGCAGCTACACACTGGCTGTGGATGACAGTTCGCAAGTGAGAGATTCGGATGTCCGAATCATGAAGCTAAGTGCAGATGGCAACACAATTGAATGGAACAACATGTTTGGTGGAAACGATAAAGACATTGTAAAGATGATACAGCCGACCACAGATGGTGGTTATATTGTTGCTGCCATTAGCAGAAGTTTCGGCTGGATTAATCCGGACATGTGGATCATCAAACTTGATGCCGCAGGAGATTCAACCTGGTGGAGACATTTTGGAGGCTCCGGCCATGAACACTGCTATTCCGCACGCCAATGTTCTGATGGGGGTTACATCGCCGTTGGACACAGCAAAAGTTACACACCCAATACGGAAGTCATGTTTGTAAAAATGGATCAAAACGGAGACCTACTGCCCGCATCGGTTAATGAACTTGCCCTAAACAGAATTTTCAACGTTTATCCAAATCCTTCTGATGGTGTAATTAATATGGACTTTCTTGTTGCAAATGCATCCGGTTCCAAATTATCTGTAAGTAATGCGTTGGGACAAACCATTTTTTCAGAAAATATTGAAACGTATAACCAGTCAGGATCAAAAACTATAGATCTGAGAGGAAAAGAACCTGGAATTTATTTTTTAACAATGCAAACAAATGGAAATATTTCCACTAAAAAAATAATGCTGAAAATAATTTCACCAACATTTTAACATCTTTAAAAACTAACGTCATGAAAAAAGTAATTCAACTAATAGTCCTGCTCAGCATAGTCGTGCTCAAAGGATATACTCAGAATTCGTCACCGTCTGAGCAGTATGGAAAAACATTAAATCTCGGTTTGGGAATTGGTTATTACGGTTACACCACGCATCCTGTTGGCGAAGTTCACGCTGATTATGAATTTGACATATTCAGAAATTTTACGCTCGCTCCTTTTATTAATTTTTACAGTTACAGGAATGACTATTATTGGGGAGATCCCTATTATCCTTACAAGAACTATTCCTACACAGAAACCGTGATTCCTATTGGAGTTAAGGGAGCTTATTATTTTGATGAGCTGATGAGAGCTAGTTCCAAATGGGATTTTTATGTTGCCACCTCTGTTGGTTTTGCAATACGCACCGTAACCTGGTCGAGCGATTATTATGGCGATAAAAATGCCTATAGCAATGCAAGTGCTTTATATTTTTCAATGCATGCAGGAGCTGAATATCATCTGAGCCAACGGGTTGGACTGTTTCTTGACCTATCTACAGGAGTCTCCACGGTAGGTATCGCTATCCACTGATTAAAATCGTATAAATAAATTTAATTGACTGATTTAAAACGCAGTTTGGCTATTGAAAACTACATGTTAACGAAAATGCAATAACTGCAATATCCATTTAAAATAAATTTGTCTGTATAATTTAACCTAAAACCAAACAAATGAAAAGATCAATTTTAACACTCGCCGTATCTGTATTATTTGCAGTTTCTGTTATTAAGGTAAATGCGCATACTCAAAGAGAAACGTCTGATGTGAAAAGCAGAATACAAACTGCCATGAAAGATTCATCAGATTATCAGAAATTCAAAAGAGATGCAGAAGCAAAAATTAAGAAAAATGAAAAAAACATCGCAGACCTGAAAGCAAAGAAAGCAAATGAAAACAAAGAAATTCAGGACAAATACAACAAAAAAGTAGCTTCGATTGAACAAAAAAACAATGACCTGAAAAAGCAAATTGCAAATCAAAAAGAAGAGAATGACAAGGCCAAATGGAATGCTTTTAAAAAGGATTTCAATAAGAGCATGGATGACCTTGGTGAATCAATGAAAGATTTAATGAACAGTAAATAAAACTTAATCAGTTTAATACTTCTGAAAATGGGAAACATACTTTATGTAATAGCCGTAATCCTGGTAGTTATCTGGGCAATCGGATATCTGGGCTACGCAGCCGGAGGGCTGATTCATTTACTTCTCGTAATTGCAGTCATTGCCGTATTGCTGCGGGTCATTCAGGGAAGAAAACCTCTTTAAAACAACAATTAAATTATAAATTAATCTTTAAAAACTAAAAATTATGAACACAGGAAAAGTATTACTGGGTGTACTTGCAGGCGTAGCCGCAGGAGCTATTTTAGGCGTTTTGTTTGCACCAGACAAAGGCAGTGAAACAAGAAAAAAAATTGCTAAAAAAGGAAATGATTATGCAGATAACCTGAAGGATCAATTCAATGAATTTGTAGACGGCATGAGCGACAAATTTGACGATTTAAAAGACGAAGCTGCTCCGATTATTGCAAATGGAAAAGTAAAAATGCAAAATACCGCTAGCGGACATAATTAATTTCACAGAATCATAAATAAAATGGAAGAAAAAGTAAACATAGTTGAATCATTGTTCGAACGAACGAAGGAATACAGCAGATCAAGTCTGGAATTGGTAAAACTCAAAGTAATTGCCAAAAGTGCGGAACTTATATCTGCTATGGCCTCTCGTTTGATCGTCCTGGTCGCTGGTATACTTTTTCTTCTTGTTTTTACAGTAGCAATCGCTTTATGGATAGGCGACCTGCTGGGTAAAGCCTATTATGGATTTTTAATCGTTTCAGCATTTTATGCAATCGTGGGTTTAGTAGCTCATTATTTTATGAAAGACCGGATCCGTAAACACATAAGTGATTCATTTGTCAAACAATTTTTTAATTAGGCTATGCAAAAAATAAATTCATATATCGAACTTCAAGAAGCAATTCTTGCGCTGGAAAGCGAAAATCAAGAGCAAGGAAGAGAACTGAAAGAGCTTTATGACCGCACTTTTGAGCGCATTAAACCTGAAAATTTTGTCAAGAATACTATTAAAGAAATTCTTGCATTCCCTTTTACCAAAGACAACAACCTGCTTAATGCAGCGATAGGCTTAACCACAGGTTATCTTTCGAAAAAAGTTGTGTTCGGATCAACACACAATCCTTTAAAAAAAATAGTAGGCGCCATACTCGAAACAGCAGTAGCCGCCGTTGCTGCCAAAAAGGGCGATGCAATAAAAAATGCCGGCATCAGACTTGTTAAGCATTTTTTTAAGAAGAAAAGCGAATTCGCTCCGGGTACTAAATAATAAAATTGAAACTGTTCCTGTTTCATCAGTACGTAAGTTTTATTCACCAGATTAACACACTTGACAGCAATGAGAATCGAAATAAATAATTACCGGAAAATTTTTGGAATCCAGGAAGAATTCAATTCATTTTTTCCTAACCTGAAAATTGAATTTTATGAAAAGCCGGATAACGCGAATAGAGCTCCTTCTAAAAAATTAGTTAAAAGCAGCAAGACAATTGCTGAGTGCAGGTCCGTTCATAACTCTGGATTTATTACACTGCTTAAAGGAATGACAGCCGGTGAGCTCAAACAAAATTTTGCTGATGTGTATAGCCTGTCAATTGATCTGTTTCAAAAAACAGGAAACAATACCTGGTCAGCAACCCCAGTAAGCGATAATGCAGTTCTTGAAGAATTAAACAATACGGTGGAGTATTTTCAATCCTCTTAACTGAGATTCTATGCAGGCTAAAATTCCATTTTACGCTAAAGCATCCCTGATCTTTATCGGGTTGTTTGCGTTTGTGGGAATGCTACACATTGCGCAATTGATCATTGTGCCCCTTATTTATTCAACCATCTTTGCGATACTGCTTAGCCCGATAGTTGGTTTTTTTACGAGAAAAAATATGAACCGCATCCTGGCCATTTCGCTTACATTTTTAATCGTGTTCTGCACACTTATACTGTTTTTTTTTCTGCTGTCCTCCCAGTTCAACATTTTTGCAGAAACATTTCCCAAACTCCTCGAGCGGTTTTATGAAGCTTTAAACACATGCGCAGGATGGTTTTCTTCTCATTTTCATATCAGTACACAAAAAATAAATACGTTCGTTGCCGACACAAAAACAGAAATCATTAACAGCAGCCGCTCAGCCATTGCCTCTACCCTTTCAACGGTTGGCAGCGCGCTGGTTATTCTCGTATTGATTCCCGTTTATATATTCATGATTCTGTTCTATCAGCCATTGTTGCTCGAATTCATACGCAGGCTTTTTCGCAATAATAATCAGGAGGAAGTAAATGAAGTGCTGACCTCAACAAAAAGTATTATTCAGCATTACCTTGTCGGGCTCCTGCTGGAAGCAGCAATTGTAGCTACGCTCAATTCTGTAGGTTTACTTATCCTGGGAATCGACTATGCCATAGTTCTTGGAATTATCGGAGCAATTGTAAATGTTATTCCATACCTGGGTGGTATAGTTGCTATAATTCTTCCCATGATGGTGGCCTTTGTGACCAAAGATTCGTTAAGCTACACCATATTGGTATTACTTGTTTACCTGTTCATCCAGTTTATTGATAACCATTATCTCATTCCAAAAATAGTAGCATCACGGGTCCGGCTTAATGCACTTATTTCAATTATAGTTGTTCTCGCCGGAAATGCTTTATGGGGGATTCCCGGTATGTTTCTTTCCATACCGTTAACAGCAATCCTCAAAGTTATATTTGATCATATTGACACATTAAAGCCCTGGGGATTTTTACTGGGCGACACTGTACCTTACGATAATAAGATTAAAGTAAAAATAAAACATAAATAATCACCGGCTATCCTATGGAAGAAACCGCTTCAACGGCAAAAGAAAGTGCAGCAACTGAGGAGTTGTCAAAGAATGTTTTTGTGGAACATTTAAAATCTTTCTTTACCGAAGTAACGCTTCTTACGAGATTCATATTAAAATTTTTCAAACTGGTCTTTATACCACCCTACGAATTTGAAGAATTACTCAAGCAGTGTTATATCGTGGGCTGCAAAACGCTGGCACTGGTGGGCATTACAGGTTTCATCATGGGATTAGTACTTACTATACAGTCAAGGCCAACACTTGCCGAATTCGGTGCGGAATCCTGGCTTCCGGCAATGGTAGCTGTTTCCATCATCCGTGAGATTGGGCCTGTGATTACTGCATTAATCTGCGCGGGCAAAGTGGGATCCGGCATTGGAGCTGAACTTTCCTCCATGAAAGTAACAGAACAAATCGATGCCATGGAAGTTTCCGGAATGAATCCCTTTAAATACCTGGTGATAACCCGCATGCTGGCAACTACACTAATGATACCTGTATTGGTTGTGTTTTCTGATTTCATCTCTTTAACCGGATCCTTTATTGCTGTGAACATCCAGGGTGATGTGAGTTTTCACTTGTTTTTTTCGCAAGTATTCCACAAACTTAAATTTTCAGATGTCTTCCCTGCCTTCATCAAAACATTTTTCTTCGGCTTTGCAATCGGACTGATTGGTTGTTTTAAAGGCTACAATTCAGACAAAGGAACGGAAGGCGTAGGTGCTTCAGCTAATACCGCTGTTGTCATTGCTTCTCTTCTTGTTTTCGTTATCGACATGATCGCAGTTCAACTAACAAGCTTATTTACCTGACCAATGGAAACTGTATCTGCAAATAAACAAGAAGTTTCTGAAACAACATCCGATCCAAAGGGATCCGATCACATCGTAGAAATAAAACATCTCCGGAAATCATTCGGAAATAAAGATGTATTAAAAGATATTAACCTCACCCTTTCCGATGGGGAAAACCTGGTGGTATTGGGAAAATCAGGAAGCGGCAAATCGGTATTAATCAAATGTATTTCAGGTTTGCTCGAAGCAGATGACGGTACACTTTCTGTATTGGGAAAAAACCTGGAAGAGCTGGATGAAAAAAATCTGAACCAGCTGCGAAAAAAAATAGGATTCCTGTTTCAAAGTGCCGCATTATACGATTCAATGACTGTACGGGAAAATCTTGAATTTCCTCTGCGGGAACTAAACTCAGCAAAAGAAGAAGAGATTGATCAGCGGGTAAAAGAAACCCTGCAAAATGTCGGATTATTAGAAGCCATTGATAAAATGCCGTCCGAACTTTCGGGTGGAATGAGAAAAAGAGTTGGCCTGGCACGCACGTTGATCCTAAAGCCTAAACTGATGCTATACGATGAACCGACAACAGGACTCGATCCCATCACTGCAAAAGAGATCAGCAAACTGATCATTGATGTGCAAAAAAACTCGAATACGGCTTCTATTATTATTACACACGATATTGCCTGTGCAAAAATAACTTCAGACCGGGTAATCATATTAAAAGACGGCACTTTCGCTGCAGAAGGCACATTCAGTGAACTACAGGAATCGAAAGATCCGTGGGTACAATCATTTTTAGAACAATAATTAATCAGAAAAATATGCCAACCAAAAAGAATCAGGGAAATAAAATCAAACTGGGAATATTTGTTTCAGTTGGATTGTTAATATTCACTGCAGGAATTTATTTTATCGGACAAAAGCAACAATTATTCAATAACACGTTTACGATCAGCGGAATCTTCAAAGATATCAGCGGACTGGAGGTCGGTAATAATGTCCGTTTTTCGGGAATTAATGTTGGAGTGATCTCAACCATTGAAATCATATCCGATTCTTCCGTCAGGGTTGATATGAGTATCGAATCAAAAGCACAAAAATTTATCAAGAAAGATGCAAAAGCAACGATTGGTTCCGACGGACTTATGGGAAATAAAATTGTAATCATCATGCCCGGTAAATCCAATCAGAAGCAGGTAAACGACAATGATTTTATTGGTACCTCCATGCCTGTAAGCCTGGATGACATCCTGGTTAAACTGCAACTGACCAGTAACAACGCGGCAAACATTACAGACAATCTTTCAGCAATTACGGACAATATCCGATCAGGCAAAGGAACGATCGGAAAATTATTTATGGATACTGTACTGGCAAAAAATATTGACCAAAGTATTATCAATATAAAACAAGGTGCGGGAGGATTTAAGCAAAACATGGAAGCCGCCAGTCATAATATTCTTTTACGCGGATTTATAAAACACAGGGAAAAGAAGCAAGAAGAAAAAGAAAAAAAGCAGGAAGAAAAAAAATAACGCACTAAATCCACTTGTGCCGGAGTTCCCTTTTAGCCAACAAAACCCATCTTTTACCGAAATTCAACTTTCCTCCCTACGGGTCAGAACTATCTTTGGAAGTAACTAACTAAAAACAACTCATTAATAAAAAATAAAATGAAAAATATATCATTTAAAACAATTCTTGTATCCTGCGGAGTGCTGGCAATTGCGAATTCAAGTCTGGCACAGGATACAGTTGTTACACAAAAAACTGTTATAACAGAAGAGCAACCTGTAAAGGACCCCTTGAGAATAGGAGAAATCGGAATCCGCTATATGCCCACCTTTTCTTCTATTGATCTGAGAACATATAGCGGCGATGTAGTGAAAGGTTCAGCCAAATTGAGTAATGGATTTGGCGTGATGCTGGCACTTAACCTGGGAAGACATATCGGACTCCAGGCAGAAGCCGACTACTATCAGATTACTCAAACCTATGCCGACCGCAGTATCAGCCGTGAAGTAGACATTAACTACATTGATGTGCCTATACTGCTTTCATTCAATACCGATAAAAGCAAATGGGTTAATTTAAATGTTGTGGTGGGACCGCAATTCGGAATTAATGCCGGATCAAATATTAAAACAACCGGAAATGAAAATGCAGATACATTAAGAGCAGTTGTTGCATTGAAACAGGGCGATGTTGGTTTAGCTTATGGGGCAGGACTTGAATTTGCACTCAACCCGGATCATACATTCCGCCTGGACCTTGGATACCGCGGCTTCTATGGCTTGGTTGATATGCAATCCACAACTACAGATGCAGGAACGTACAATGTTGTTGTGAAAGCATCCAGGAATGGGAATGCCGCTTATGTTGGATTGACTATTTTATTTTAGTACAGCACTTTGCACTCTATTTAGTTTTACCAAAACATAAAAAAATGAAAAATTCAATGAGAGTGCCTTTTGTAAAAAGGAAAATAAACATACTGCTTATTGCTTCTGCATTATTTGCGTTCCTTCCGGCATGCAAAAAATACCCGGACGGACCTCTGATCAGTTTTCATTCTAAAGCTGAACGTGTGGCGAATGCATGGAAAGTAGGACAGGCTCTTGATAACGGCAACGATGTGACTTCCGATTATAATAAATATTACCTGAATCTTTTACAGGGAGGTGGCGCAAACTTAACAGCAAAGTATACTGTTTTTGGTACAGATTATGAATATTACACGAACGGGCGTTGGTCATTTGTTGATGATAAAAACAAAATCTCTTTTGATTTTGATAATGATAATGCTGACGGAGTATATCAGATCCTAAAATTAGAAGAAGATGAAATGTGGCTGAAAAAAGACGGAGGAACACTGGAATTTCATTTTGTTCCACAATAAATAAACATCTTAATTATATAAAAAAGGTCTCGTCGAATATCTTTATTTGGCGAGACTTTTTTTGTACTCTTAAAAAAGAGGCTGTGCGAAACTGACAAATCATTTTTAGTTATAGTTCCACCACAATTTGATGTTCTATTTTGGAATATCAAGTTTTTGAATTCGTCATAGGTTTCTGAAGTAACCCTTATTCATCATCCGCCAACATCCTGCTTCGTTTGTTACTGTATTTCCATTTGGAAAACCAATGGTCATTTAACTCCTGTCAGCTCCTCTTCCCTTCTTTTCTTCCTGTACTTCTTTCGCGGCGCATTGCTATCGATGTTATTCATCTCTTCGTAAGCTTTAACCAGGTCTTTCGGAATTTCTCCCTTGTAGCTTATTTTATAAAAAGAAAATCCATTGTAGGGAATAGTATTTTCCGCTGCATGAATATGCAAACGTTTATCTGTCCCATCCTTCTCAAAAAAGGAGAGAAATACATTTGTACGGGCCTTCTTCAGGTGATCAAAATCTGCATTAACCAAAGCAAGCCCGACAAAACTCTGGCATTTTTCCTGAATGGTAAATGTGAGCTGATTGCCTGCCCATTTAGTTACGTAGTTTACGAAAGAAGGATCCTTCACCGACATTTTTTCAACTGCTAATGAATCCTGCTCATTCAGAACTTTTGCATTGTTCCGCTGTGTCATCAGGAAATATTTTTTCTTTGCTTCAAATAACAACAAATATTCCTTTTCCTTTTCTTCAAATTGATTTGGGTAAACATCCAGTTCTGCTGAGGCATTCTCTTTCAGAAAGTCAGCTATTTTACCAACAAATTTCTCCTGCAATTCAGTCAGCCTGCTTTCTCTCAAGTCCCATTGCACATATTGTGATTTTTCAATTTTTCTTTCTTGTTCCCGCACATGCACCATGTATGGGATGGAAGGCGGCTTGATCAATATGTTTTCGAGCAGATCAATTATTACATTCTTTAACCTGAATTTTGGATTTTTCATATCACCCGTCACGGGTATTTCATAATCAATAACATTGCTTCGTTCCCGAACGAAAGCCATAACCAGCGGCAAGGGGATCCATTTTGCATCTTTTGACTTTATTCGTGCATGTACCCGTGGATCCAGCACCAGTAAATGATTGGAGCTTTCGATGAAGCTGTTTCTAACTTTCCAGATGCCATTGAAATCAACTGTTCCCCTGTCGAGGGGAAAAGAAGTGTAAGTAATAAAATACGGATTGAGCATCGGCAACGAAAGCTTATTGATTCCATAGGTCAGATCAAAATCGCCATAATCATTTGGATTCACACTTAGATTCAGCAAAATAGTTCCGTAGGGTTGAACCCCGCTCTTTATGGCAATCCTGACGCGTTTGTCAGATTTATCAATGGAGTCCGCGGACAAGTATAAAGGAGAAGCAGCTATTGAAAATTTTTCCCTGGTTGAGAAATCGTTAAACTTCAGATCGGCCCGGTTTATAGCAACGCGGTCAATTTTGTAATAACTGTGCAGAAAATTCTCAACTATTACTTTCACATAATCAGCAATTTCGAGAATAAGGTTAAAGCGTGTGGGATCATGATGCGCATCCGTTACGTTAGATCCTTTTCTCCCAAACATCTGTTGAATATTATCCAGTGAATCATAACGTTCATATTTAAAGGTAGGATGAACGAGTATCAGTGAATCAAAAATATATTTATTATCGAGCGGATTCAGTTCTGAAATACTGCTCTGCAATTGATCAAAGGATAAGTATTGATCTGTTACCGATTTGCCCAAATGAAAATCATTGATGGAAGCCTGTCCGCTTGCCTTTAATGCCAGCTGATCATGAAAATTTCCGGTCGCAGTTATATCCGCGTCGAGATTTGCCTTGAAGTAGCTGTAGTTGGCAAGGTCGAGTATGTATTGCTCAAAAAAGCTCAGGTCGAATTTCTTTATTACGGCCTTTGTACTATAATCCAGTGTCTTCAGATTAATAGTGCTTACCGCTTTTATATCTCCTGTTGAAGGCCCGGAGCTAAACGAAAGCTTCGAAGCAATAGTGTCCACATCCCAGCGCTTTCCGGCGCTCTCCAGATTTATATCTCTTACAAAATAGTCCACGTTGATATGCGGCTGCTTGTACCGGAATTCACTGTTAGTGATTTGAATATTAAAAATATTAAAGTGAACAGGTTCCTTTAAAGTATCTGTTTTATTTTTAGGAGAAAACTTTTCTACCAGGTCATTAAAATTAAAGTTGTTCCGCTCGTATTGGATAATAGTCGATTGCAGTCCATCAATGCTGATGTCCGATATTTCATAGGTTTTGTTGAACAATTTCATCATGGCAAAATCAACGCTCAGTGACTTCGCTGAAAAAAAGACACTGTCGCTTTTTGCTTCGTAAACCTTCAAATCGGAAAAATGTGCGAATCCCGTAAAAGGATTTAAGTAAAGCCAGCCTATTTTTATTTTTCGTCCGGAATATTCCTCGCTGTGCTTTTCAACCAGATATTTTGCAATGGGGGAAATAAAAATGATCACAACCGCGACTATTGCGATAACAGAAATAAGCAACACTATAATTATTCTCTTCCACTTAGACGATATTTTCATAACACACAATTACAACTAATTATTCTAAATACACTATATCATAAAAGTGCTTATTTAGGCGTGCTTTAGTGTTATATAATTTTTGTGAATTAGTTACATCATTCACAGGTACCAATTGATAGATTTGAGCATTATTTTTTAACATTCAAAAACCCTAAATTTGATACCAGGAATAAGCAAACCGAATAATGGACGAGGCTCAATCAACCCGCATCAATAAATACCTGAGTGAAGTAGGCTATTGCTCGCGCAGGGCGGCAGATAAACTTATTGAGGAAGGACGGGTAACTATAAACGGTAAAGTACCCGAAATGGGAACCAGAGTTGTTCCCGGAGATGAAATCAGGGTAAATGGTAAACTAATCACTGAACCAAAAGAAAAACCTGTTTACCTGGCATTCAATAAACCGGTTGGGATTGTTTGCACAACAGATACCAAAGTAGAAAAAGACAATATCATTGATTATATAAATTATCCCAAACGGATTTTCCCTATCGGGCGACTGGATAAACCAAGTGAAGGATTGATCCTGCTGACCAGCGACGGCGATATTGTCAATAAAATTTTAAGGGCGAGAAACAATCATGAAAAGGAATACCTGGTCTCCGTCAATAAGCCCGTTACAAATGAGTTTATTGAACGAATGGGAAATGGGATCCCTATTTTAGATACCATTACGCGTAAATGTTTTGTAGAAAAAACTGGTCCTTATAATTTTAAAATTATTCTAACACAGGGCTTAAACAGACAGATCCGCAGGATGTGCGAATATTTAGATTACAACGTTGTGAAATTAAAACGTGTACGCATCATGAACATAGTTCTGGATGTACCTATTGGCAAATGGAGGAATTTGACTGAGAAAGAATTGAAGGATATTAATGAAATGGTTGCTTCCTCTGCTAAAACATTTGATTCTGATAAGTAAGCCACGAATTTCACCAATTTTCACTAATTCATGACCGTTTTCAATTCGTGTAAATTCGTATAATTAGTGGCAAATAGAAAATGCATGAACTAATTTCCTGACAATTACTGAGATTCCGTTTCAGAAAAAATAGCACTTTTGATCAGGTCATTTCTGAGTTTACGCTTGTATTCATCCTGTAACCACCTGATAAAACTCGGAGAGCTTTTACTCAAACAATGCGAATATAATTTCACCCTGTACCCTATTTCTTCTTTCAATAAATCTGCCAGGGCAAGCGCTCCATCCAGGTCACTGCTGTTCTCTATGCATTGCTGCACATGCTGTTCAATGGATCGTTCAATCACAATGATGGGACGCATGCGTTTACTGAGCACCAGTTGATGTTCTTTTTTAATATCAAAATCAAGGAACATCGACTTACTGAATCTCGCCCTCAGCTCAGGAGGCATTTCATATTTATGTTCCCGTTCTATTTGCTCATCACTTCTTAAATTCGACAGGTAATATTCCGGTGAACGGAAAATATTCATCCAGTCCATTTCTGCATCCCAAAGTCCAAAGCGACCTAAATTATTTCCTAAATCGATTACAGTAAATTCTTTTTTGTGGTCCAGCACACGCGATCCTCTTCCGATCATCTGGAAATAAAGCGTCAGCGATTTGGTTGCACGGTTCAAAATAATCGTCTCTACAGTTGGCTCGTCAAAACCTGTGGTAAGAATACTTACAGAAGTGAGAATGGCATCGGGCGTTTCCTTAAACCACTCTAAAATTTCCTTACGCTCTTTCGGACTATGCGTATTATCCAGGTGTTTAATATCGTATCCGGCTTCCTTAAAATTCGCATAAACATGGCGGGAGGTCTGGATCCCGTTATTAAAGATCAATGTCTTTTTTCCCATGCTTTTTTCTTCGTAAGCCCCCAGCAGCTTAGTTTGCATAGCCTGGTTGGAATAAAGCCGTTCTGAGGAACTTACTGTATAGTCTCCATTTATCCCGACTTTCAAAGATGTTAAGCCCACATGATAACTGTAGGTTGTAGCTTTTGCCAGAAATCCAATTTTGATCAGGGAAGGAATAGACTCACCTACAATCAGGTCATCATAATTATCCTTCATCGGCAATTTTATATTTGAACTTAATGGGGTTGCTGTAACTCCAAGTATAACGCCGTGTTCAAAAAAGCCAAGCAGTTTATTAAAAGAGTTATAATGCGCTTCATCAATAATAGTCAGACCAACGTTGTCAATACTGATCACTTCCGAATTCAGGCGGTTGTTCAAGGTCTCCACCATAGCCACAAAACACATATAGTTGTTAGGGGTTGGCAGCTCTTTCACATTGCTATTGATGATTTTATTTTTTACCCCGAATTCATTTAACATCTGTGATGTTTGTCCGCAAAGCTCGATCCGGTGAGTGAGGATCAACACTTTTTTTCCAGTCTCTTTTATAAAGCGCCGTGCGATCTCAGAAAAGATGACTGTCTTGCCGCCACCTGTAGGAAGCTGATACAACAAGTTATACTTGTCCTTTTTATCGAGGATGCGGCTGAATATTTCGTCAATAGCTCCGCGCTGATAAGCATACAATTGCTTACCGATACTTTCTTCTTCTGTTGATATAATAGGTGTCTCGTCCAATGCCGTCTCCATTTAAAGAGCCTGCAAAGATACGGTTTAACTGCGATGTATCCAGCATAATAGTTGCCGGATAGCAAATAAAAAGAGCCCTTGAACTAGCAAAATAATCTCCCGACTATCTCCTTCTTCCGCCCCCGCCTGATGGTGCCGGACTTTGACGCATAGGAGCCGGAGCTGTTCTTGCGGGAGCCTGGTAATTCTGATGCTGTACAGGTGCCTGCTGAATTTGCTGCCATGAATTGCGATGGTTGTCTTCTGCATTATTCATTTGCCTGTAGTTGTGTTCAGGTGCCGGCGTACTTACAGTTCGTTCCGGACGAGGTTGTTCTATACGAGCAGGTTTTGCTTCCTCTTCCCTTGAATTATAAGACTCGGAAATTTTAACGCGTGGCTTTGTCACAGGCGGTTCCGGCTCTGGCATCGGTTTGCTGTAACCCTCTTTGCGCGGTTCTGTATTCAGAGATCTGATATTAGTGTATTTGTCTTTATGCGTATCTAAAAACTCCGTACGCTTAACAGTATGTTCCGGATTTTCTTTGTTATACTTACGGCGATCTGTTTCCATTTGTCCGTACTCTTTAAATAACTGCACCCTTCTTCCAGGATCTTTGTCCCAATCTTTGCCGATCACATCTGCATTCCTCCTGTGCCAGGCGTCCACGCTTCTGCTGATGTTATTGTAACCAACAGAACCACGGTGACCATAATAATAATTGTAGTAATGATTTGATAATTCCGCATAACGAACATGATGTTCGGGATTATAAAAATACCAGTTAAGGAAATAAGATGAAGGCATTCCGATAAAAACCATATGGTGGTGCGGTCCATAATAAAATCCCCAATCATACCAATACGGATATGGATCCCAATACGCATGAGGAGCCCAGGTTGGATAACCAAACCACCAGTTGTAAGAATACGTGTTATAATTCTCTACATCCGGTGTACGTGCTGTATTATATTCATCCGGCTGATAACCATTCTCCTGTGCATACTCGCCTGCAGCCTGCTCATATTCTTGTTCTGCCTGGGGATCATTCTGAATGCTTTGCTGCCACTCTGTTGCTTCCTGGTTATTTTTTTGTGTCAATGCACCATTGAGCGAATCTGTTTTTTGTCGCACCAGACTTGGATTTCTCTTATACACATCTCCGATCACTACGGTAAACTGCATATTATCAGTCAGCGTACTTAACACTTCAGGAATTTGGATCAGGGCCCTGAACGCCTGCACTGCATCCGGTGGATAATTGCCGATCATTGCTTCAAACTGCTGACTATAGAGTGCATTGTTCTGATTGATTTGGACAAGCAGATCGTAATTTTTTTCTCCCTCTTCAAGCGCAGCTTCATGGATTTCATCCGGATATTTTGTTAAAATAGCTTTAATTTCTGCTTTGGATTTTGGATGACCTTCGGCCAATTCAGTGATCAAACCAGGATAGCGCGTGAGGTTATATATTTTTTCCTGCTCATCCTTGGAGTACGGAGTAAGCAAATCTGAAAATGCAGTATTTGTTTTTTTCTGCATGGTGTTTAAGCGGACAATAATTTCCGGGTACATAGCTGCAGTAAATATTTCATTGCGTACATCGCTGGGGTACATGGCTATTGCGTCGACAGCAGCCTGGTCATCCCGCGAAACCTGGTTCAGAATATTTGCATCATCTTCCTGCGCCCGGCATATTAACCCAGCAACAGTAAAGAGAAAAATTGTCATTATCTTTTTCATAATCCAGAATTTAAATGGTGAACAATATTACTAATTTACCTGTGATCTTTTAATGAGTTAAATCAGTATTAAATAATATTTATTCTAAAATCTGTAAATTGTGTAAACCTTTCCAAGGAATCTATAACTCCAGAATACAAGAACCGTTCCATATTTGTAGATTCAAGAGAATTAACGATTTAGCCCATTATGAAAAAGGATTTCAAAAAAACAATGCATCAATTATATATTGAGCTGGTAAAATTGCAGAAGGAAATAATTTCTTCGGGCCTAAACGTTCTTGTGATCCTGGAAGGCCGCGATGCTGCAGGAAAAGATGGAACAATAAAAAGAATTACCAAGCATCTGAGTCCGCGTGAAACCCGTGTTGTTGCATTGGGAAAACCGTCGGATAATGATCAGAACGGATGGTATTTCAGACGATATGCCAAACACATTCCAAGGGGCGGAGAATTTGTAATTTTTAACAGAAGCTGGTATAACCGTGCGGGTGTTGAAAAAGTAATGGGATTTTGTACGGATAAACAATACCATGATTTTTTAAGGGATGTATCCTTATTTGAACAAATGCTGGTCAACACAGGAATCATTGTCATAAAATATTATCTCGATATCAGCAAACAGGAACAAAACAAACGCCTGAAGGATAGAAAAAATGATCCACTGAAACAATGGAAAATCAGTCCGATTGATAAACAAGCCCAAAAGATGTGGAAGGACTATTCAGAAGCAAGAAACAAAATGCTGAAAGAAACGAACTTCAAACATGCATCCTGGTACATTGCCAATGCAGAAAACAAAAACGACCTACATCTGGCATTAATAGCACATCTGCTTAAACTGGTCGATTATAAAAACAAGAATAAAAAACTACTTGCAAAAGATCATGGTTTGATCCACCCTGCAACTCCTGAAAATATTAAAGGAAAATTGTATGAATAACAAAAAGGCTATTTCAATTTTTCATTAATCACCTGCATGATCTGAAGCAAACCACTCATGGTTCCTCCGAAATAATCACCCTTGCGGAAATAAGGAATAAAATTGGAATCGATTATTTTTTTTGTTTCATCATTATTGATGATCATCTCCACTCCTACACTATTCTGGATCCGTATTTTCTTACAGCTTTTTGAAATGCCTATCAGTACTCCATTGCTTTTGTCCCTGCTTCGTTCTGCCCAAACCTGGGCTACGTGTAATATGGTACTGTCAAAATTTGCTTTACTTGTACAAAGTGTGTCAAGGGTAATAATGCTTATTTCGATTGTTGTTTTATTATCGAACGCCGTTATGGCACTATCCAGCTGATGCTTTTGTTTATCCGTATATAGTTTTTCGAAATCATTGGTCCATTTTACATGGCGCGGTATATTATCATAGAACAGTTTTCGTCCAACTTTCAATTTATGAAGTGCAGTCGTATCTCCGGATTTATGTATGGCTTGTGAAAACAAAAACTCTTGTGAAAATAAAACCAACCACAGTATAACAAGCAAATGCTTCATCCTTTATTTTTTATTTCTTTTTGTAGCCAGACTATCATTTTTATACAAACCAAATTCCTTGTTGAGAAGGCCTTTCAGCTTCTCCTTTTCTTCCTTATGTACTTCCTTGCGTTCCTCTTTTGCCGCCTTTTGATCATAACTGATAACTGGATTTTTAATTGGCCCTTTCATAGCAATGTATAATCTGAAACGGTGTTTTCCTTCTGTGTCCTGTTCCCCGAAATCAGTATTTTCCTTTCTGCCGGCTTTTGCCTTTTTGGCCAGTAATTCTGAAAGATAAAGTCCAAATACATAATCCATGTTCCCGTCAAAATCCTGGGAACCATTCACCTCAATATCAATAGCATTTGAATTAACTTGTGTTTCAGGAAAACTAAATATTCTGTCGTGAATGTTGATCATGGTACTCAGATTTTCAAATTTTATATCTTCCAATTCTTTCATGCTGATAAATTTCGACAAGGACTTCAATGCATCAAACTGAATAAGCTCGCCATTGTTAATGCTGACATCGCAGGAGCAATTCAATTTGTTGGTATTTATACTAAGATCTTTTCCACATGGTATATTGACAATCGCTTTGGCACTTACAAGTCCTTTTACATTTTTATCAGTAAGTGACTCATGTCCGAAATTCTCCAGTTGAACAAACATTTTCGAAACATCAACATTTTTTACATCAACAGTACCGCCTATCCTGATCGAATCTTCTGCCGTGGCATCCAGCGTTCCTTTTGCTATAACCGATCCATCCATTGCATTAAATGTAAGCGGGTACACAACGATCTGTTTATTTTTAAGTCGCAATGTACCCTGAACCAACGATGCGTTAAATTTTCTGAAAATAAGTTTATCTATCGCTGCATTTATTGTGAGATCAAGGCTTCCTGATAAATTTAATTTGTAGCTAGGATTGGCTTTCGAAACAGCATCCTGTTTATTACTGAGTAAATCATTCAGGTCAATTTTTTTAGACTTCAGGCTCACATCTACAGTCAACGGTTCATCTTTTAAGAGAATCCATGCCAGCATATTTTTAAACGTACCGTCCAGGTTCAGGTCGTTATCCGATATTTTACCTCTGAATGACTTCACTGTTATGTCATTGTGGGCAAGATTCAATTCCCCGTTAAAATCACTGAAATGAAGATTATTGTTTTTTAATTTCATATTAACGTCTGTAAGCGTAAGCTCTCCGCTCGTCTGATCCTGGCTCAGGTAATCTCCTGCAGTTTTCCGGATCGGACCGGAAAAGCTTGCGTCAACTTTCATTTTTCCTGTAATACTTTCAATCGTATCAATACGCAAAAATTTCTGCAGTTCTGTAAGGTTAATTGTCCCCTGTACGCTTGCATTTAAAACCGGGTCTTTAAAATTTTCCAGTGCTAATTTTCCTTTAATATTTCCCTCAGGAAGAATTCCGGAAAAATTCGTAATAGTCAACTTTCCTTTTCCGGCATTACTATACTCCAGCTGAACATCCACGTCCTTCATACTCAGGTTCTCCTTAGTCTGTTTAATTTCTGCTTTATTAATCCCCGCGCTGACAAGTATTTCAGGATTCTTTGAAGAGCTGAGTGTACCGTTTATATTCGTGTGGAAGTAAAATTTTCCTTTGCTGTCAAATTCTTCAATATCCTTTTTAAACTTTCCGGGCAGCCAGGAGCAGGCTGATTGTATATCCATATTTTTGCCTTCAATACTCAGGTTCAAAACACTTGAAGATGTGAAAAGATCCACCGTTCCATCAACAGCAAGAGCTAGTTTCTCCAGGTGCAGCTCGGCCTTTTTGATGGCAAAACGTTTCTTGATAACATCCAGTTCCGTACTTAAATCAATTGTCCTGTTTTGAATGTATGTGATGTTAGCATTTGCAACATGCTCCACAAAAAGTTCCAGGTCCGTTTTTAACGTATAATTTTCACTGCTGAATTGTCCGGTTAATGTTGCCTTACGCAATGTAAATTCATAATCACTATTTGCTTTGTCATCTTTGTATTTTACACTGATATTCTTCAGAACGATTTTATTCAGCGCAAAGGTATTTGTATCCCGCACTGCACCGGTCGCAGTATCTATGGCAGGTTTAAGAATGTGAAAATTATCTTCGCCCTTTTTGTCCACCCACAAATTCAGTTTTACATCCTTTATGGTCAGGTGCTTTATAACATAGTGTTTGTGATAAAGATCGCTGATATTAAATTGAAGAGAAATCAAACCCGCATTGAGCAATGTATCTTTTTCATTGTCGGCAGCCTGAATAGCATCCAGCATTTTAACATTTCGCAAGGTGACGGAAGCTTTTGGAAAATTTTCAAATACAGAAAACCGGATGTCAGCAGGTAAAACAATAATGCGGGAATTGAGTTGCTCATTGACTTTAGCCACGACAAGCGCTTTTACTTCATCCTGGTATTTGTTTGCAATAAAAAAACCGGCACCCAGGATAACAGCAATAAGAATAAGCAAGGAAACTGCCAGGCGTTTCAGAAATCTCCCTAATTTAAATTTTCTCTTTTGGGGTGATCGATTATGTTTTTCTTTTGGCTCCGACATCTGATTTAGATCAAATCAAATATAGCGTTTTACACCTGCTCCTCATAAATCAGGAAGTCTTTCTGTAATTCAATACAGCCCAGGTATTGAGTACTAATCCTATTACCAGCACAGCCCAGATATGATGCAGTATATCATGAATTCCACTTCCTTTAATAACCACCATGCGCATTACATCTATAAAATAATTGATCGGAAATAAATGTGTTATAAACTGTGCCCAGCCCGGCATGCTGTCAATTGGTGTATACAAACCGCTCATCATATTAAAAATCATCATGAATAAAAACATCAATGAATTTGCCTGTTGCTGTGTTTCGGTATACGTAGAAATCAAAAGTCCGAATCCTAAAATGGCAAATAAAAACACTTCCAGAAAAAGATACAGAAGTGCAATATGTCCAAGCGGAACGATGCCATAAATAATCCATGAAATCAATAGTCCAACTGAAAAAACAACAAAACCAGTAAACAAGTAAGGGATGAGTTTACCAAGAATAAAATAATGCTTTTTAATTGGCGTTACGTTGATCTGCTCAATTGTCCCTATCTCTTTTTCCTTCACAATATTGAATGCTGCAGACAAGCCCGCAATAGACGTTACAAGTGAAACCAGGATTGCTGGCACCATAAAAATATAATAGGTCAGGGCCGGATTATACCAAAAAGAAGAAACGACTTCAATTGTTGGCAAAAGATTGGTTCTGGAGGGTTCTATCCATTCCATACGGACCTGGTTATTATAATCACTTACAATACCACTGAGGTAAGCAAAACCAATGCTCGCCTTGACACCGTTAATAGCATTGACTTCAATCGCTATTTTTTGTTTGCTTTCGCGGATCAGGCTTTTTTCAAATTGTTGCGGAATCTCCAGTACAATGTCTGCTTTATCATCACTGATCAACTGATCTGCTTTGGAATTAAAATCGGTATAACCAGCAAGTTTAAAATAACCCGAGGATAAAATTTTATCTGCTAATTTTTTTGAAACAGAAGAATGATCATGATCTACGATTGCAATATTGATATTTTTGATCGTATAGTTAGCTGCCATTGGGAGCAGGATCAATTGTATGGTTGGCACAATTAATAGCCTGCCGACAAATCCCCTGTCGCGGAACATTTGTCTGAACTCTTTTTGTAATAAAAATTTCAGCGCTCTCATTCTAAACGTATTTTAAAATTCCGGAGACTCAGCGTCATAAAAAATAATGTCATCCCAGCCAGGATCAGTGTTTCTTTCCAGATGGATGAGAAACCCAAACCTTTCAGCATTATGTCTTTTACAATTACATAATACCAGCGTGCCGGAACAATATTTGAGATAACCCTCAATACGACGGGCATATTTTCAATTGGAAACATGTATCCACTCAACAACATTGTTGGCAGCATCATTCCAAGCATAGAAGCAAACATGGCCGAAGTCTGTGATTCCGTTACGGTTGAGATCAGAAGCCCGAGTGAAAGTGCTGTAATGATCAGCAATGTACTTTCTGCAAATAATAAAATTAAACTTCCTTTGATCGGCAGATCAAGAGCATAAACACTGAGGACCAGAATTGCGCTCAGATTAATCATTGACAAAATCAAGTACGGGATTGCTTTTGCAATAATTACCATCAATGGTTTTACCGGCGACACTAAAAGAATTTCCATTGTACCTAATTCTTTTTCGCGTACAATAGAAACCGAAGTCATCATCACACAAACCAGCAATAATACCATGGCCATTACACCCGGTACAAAATTCGGAGCGCCTTTCAGGTCCGGATTATATAACATACGTACTTCAGGCTGGATCCGATACGGAATGGAAGATGTCTGGTAAAGCTGTCCCTGGTAATCACTTACAATAGACGAAACATAATTCGTGAGTGTGGTTGCTGTATTCGGATCAGAGGCATCTGCAATAACCTGGATAGAAGCTTTATTCAAGTGCAATAAGTCGGAGTTAAAATTAACAGGGAACACGACGGCAAGCTTTATACTTCCCTCTTTAAATGCCGCATCAATCTGGGAAGGCATCATCAATGATTTTTTCACACTAAAAAATTTACTGCCTTCCATTTTGTCAATGATCTGCTGGGATGCAAGGTCATGCGCATTATCTACGACAACAATATTCGCTTTCTTAATTTCATTGGTAAGTGCAAAACCAAAAATTACAATCTGTATAACCGGCAGACCAAAAAGCATGATCAGTGTCTTCCAGTCCCTGAAAACGTGGTAGAATTCTTTTTTTACGAATGATGCCAGTTGTTTCATGCTTATATTTAATCAGCAGAGCGTTTTGCCTGTCTTGCCAGTTTATAAAATACTTCATCCATTGTCTCCACTCCAAATTTCTTTTTCAAATTACCAGGAGAATCAAGCGCTTCTATTTTTCCGTCGACCATTATTGATACACGGTTACAATATTCAGCTTCATCCAGGTAATGCGTTGTCACAAATATGGTAATGCCTTTATCTGCTGCATCATAGATCAGATCCCAGAATTGCCGGCGCATATTCGGGTCAACTCCGCCAGTTGGTTCATCCAGGAATACTATTTTAGGCTGATGAACAATGGCAACCGAAAATGAAAGTTTTTGTTTCCATCCTAAAGGCAATGATTTCACCAGCTTCTTCGCTTCATTCTGTAATCCCAGTTTTTCTATGAGTTCAGTCGTTTTCTCTTTGATCTGTTTATCGGACAATCCATAAATGCCCCCAAAGAATTCTATATTTTCGGCAACAGTCAGGTCTTCATACAAAGAAAATTTCTGACTCATATAACCGATATTTTTTTTGATCTCTTCAGGATCTTTATATACATCAAAGCCTGCAACCATTGCTTCACCTGAACTAGGTATAGAAAGCCCGCACAGCATACGCATGGCAGTCGTTTTCCCTGCGCCATTAGCACCAAGAAACCCAAAGATCTCACCTTTCTGAACTTCAAAGGTGATTTCATCCACCGCTTTGAAGTCGCCGAAGTGCTTGCTGAGCTTATTCGTTTTTATTACCGTTTCCTTCATGCTGGTGCTTTAATAACCTGATGAAACAATCTTCAACAGTTGGAGTGATCTGTTTAAATTCAATATCATCATGCCCTTTACTTTTCAAGTAATTCAACAATTCCTCTTCTGAACATTTTAGTGATATATGCATATGTTCGCCAAATGTGTAGCAGCTAAGTGTTCCATCGAAGCTTCTCAACTCATTCAGCAGCCTGTACATGTCTTTAGATTTTACTGCATATAATTTTTCAGGATATGCTTTTATGGTATCTTCCGGTGTATCCGTGGACAATATTTTTCCCCCAAGAATTAATCCGATCCTGTCACAAAGCGTTGCTTCATCCATATAAGAAGTAGAAACAATTATTGTGATTCCTTCATTTTTCAAACGCTTGAGCATTTCCCAGAATTCTTTCCGCGACACTACATCCACACCTGTAGTTGGTTCATCCAGAAATAATACTTCGGGTTTATGGATAAGCGCACAACACAAGGCCAGCTTCTGTTTCATGCCACCAGACAATTTACCGGCGCGACGATCTTTGAAAGGTGCAATTTGCTCGTAAATATCCTTGATCAGGTTGTAATTTTCTTCAATGGTTGTATTAAAAACAGTTGCGAAAAAATTAAGGTTCTCTTCAACAGTCAAATCCTGGTATAAAGAAAATCTACCTGGCATGTAACCAACAATTCCACGGATCGCCCTGAAATCTTTCTGAACATCAAATCCTCCTACTGTTGCAGTTCCCTTATCCGCCACAAGCAAGGTGGTAAGCAACCTGAAAATTGTACTCTTCCCTGCTCCATCCGGACCGATCAATCCAAACAACTCACCTTTCTCTACAGTTAATGAAACATCATCAACCGCAAGCACAGTGCCTTTGTTATAAGTTTTAGTAATATTTTTCAGCGTGACTGCGCTCATTATTTAATTGAATTTCACTTCACCGTACATTCCAATTTTCAGGAACCCGTCGTTTATAACTTTTACTTTTATTGCATAAACAAGGTCTGCCCGCTCTTCTTTAGTTGGAATTGTTTTAGGAGTAAATTCCGATTTGTCCGAAACCCAATAAACAACCCCCGTATAAGTAGCATACTCCTTTGCACCTTTGTCAACCCGCACATTTATTTTTTGTCCAAGTTTAATTTGCGAAAGTTGGGAACCTGTAATGTATGCCCTGAGAATCAATGTGTCTGTCTCTGCAATTTTGTACAATGCTTTTCCGGGCATAACAACTTCGTGATCCTGTGCGTACTTAGTTAAAACCGTACCATGAATAGGATTAATGATTTTACATTTAGCTATCTGGTCGTTGATCTGATCAATTTGTCTTTGCAGCGGAGCCACTTCTTTTCCAAGCGTAGCAGAAGTAATTCCCAATGAAGATTTCTGCGCATCAATCTGTTTTTTCAGCATGTCCACTTTTGTATTTGCTTCGTCCAGCTGTTGTTGAGTTGCTGCATCCTGCTTGACAAGGCTACTCATCCGTCCCAGATTTTTTTCCGCATCTGAAAGTTGAGATTCCAGCGATGCCACCTGCACCGGAATATCCGGCATTTGGCTTGTTGTGGATGCAACCTGCGCAAGCAATTGTTGTTTACGCAAATACAGCTGTGCGCTATCTACATAGCCGATAAACTGACCCGGTTTCAACGTACTGCCTTCTTCCACATTAAATTCTTTGATAGTCCCTGAAGCCTCCGTAGATACAATAGTTTCAACCGATTCAAAAGCTCCGGCTGCATCAAAATCCTTTTCACTGTTGCTACAGGAAACTATTATTGACGAAGCTGCGATTGCTATAAGTGAAATTTTTCTCATTGAATTATTTTTTTAGTTACCTGAAGTGTTTTGATAATTATATTGATCCATTAATAACTGTACTTTATGCAGAAGCATTTTTTGTCTCGCCTGATCTTCTGCATCCAGTTCACTTATATAGTCATGTGTTGTTAACGTACCATTATCCATTTGTGCTTTGGCTGAATTCTTCACTTCAGTAAGCTTAACAATAATCTCGTCGTCTTTGCTAATCATTTGCTGTAGTTTCATTATATCCGCCCCTTGCTGACTAAGTGTGAGATTTGTATTGAACAGAAAAATCTCTTTCTGGATCTCAATGGTTTGTTTATCAAGTTCAAGAATTTGTTTTTGATTTTTCAAGGTATACAATCCGCCCAGGGACCAGCTTAACCTAACCCCGCCAATATAATACCAGGCAGGATTAATATCAAAACCATTTAGTCCCGGCAATGCGTAACCACCCTGAACAAACAACAATAATTTAGGACGGTTATTCGCATTCAGGATTTTACGCTGTGCGTCGTCATTCTTTTGCTGATTTTCATACAATAATAATTCCGGACGTTTGATTTTATCCGATAGTGAAACGGGAGCTGGTTGAGTAAGTGTTGTATTTTCATCAAGCGGCATATTGATAAATAAACCCAGCATATCCAGGTAAGCTTTACGTGAAGTCAGCAGGTCAATTTTATTTTGTTGTTGCTGTAAAAGTTTTGCCTGTAATTCATTGAGCCCGCTGCGAAGTGCCGTTCCGACCGTAACTGATGCCTGCATTTGATCAATGCTGTTCTGCAGATCTTTTTCCGTCAATGCATTTTGTTTCAACTGTTCATCAATTAAGAGTATCCCGAAAAACAATTGATTTACCCTGTCTTTTAATGCATATAACTGCACTTCCGCGCTTTGTTCCTGGATGTCCGCTGCTGTTCTGTAAGTCTCCTTTTGATTTTTAATCAGGCCACCGTCATAAATTGACTGATCTGCTTCTCCATGCACATTAAACTGATCTTTAGGTAACGTAGGAACGGAAAAATTGATTCCGGGTAAATGAAAATTTATAGGAATAGAGGTAACATCTGATTGATGAGTAGCCTGTCCGTTAAAGCTCAACTGAGGTAAATACCCTTTTGCAGCATTGGACACATTGTACTCCTTTGTTTTTTCTATGAGGCCTCTTTGCTTTATCAAAGGAAATTGTTGTCTTGCTCTTGCATAACAGGTGTCGATTGAAACCGGACCTGTGGCGTTCGCAAAAGAGATACCAAGCAAAAAACAGGAACTCAGTAATAGTAGCTTTTTCATTCCTCTTGTGGTTTATTCAATATTATTCTAAAAATCATTCCCATTTGTACATTAGTGACGAAACTCCGTTTTAAATACACGGTTGGCACCTATTTTACTTTAAGCATTGCGTCGATCCATTTAGGGATCATTACTTTTCGTTCCTCCATTAGATCTGCAAATTGCTCCTGGCTTATTGACGCATTGCTTTGGAGGATACGACGACCGATAAACGGAAATATTGTAAGCCCGACGATATTTAAAATTAAATTGGCCGGATGAATCGGCGCTATCTTTCCTGATTTGATTTCCTGCTGCACCTGTTTCAAAAAATACGAGTTAATAAATTTTGCCTGCATTTTCATGCGCTGGGGATCTTGCTTACCATGACTTAACACAAATAGCGGCATGTCCGGATTACCAGACAGCATATCTATATAATTGGCGACAAGCATCTCTATCTTTTGCTTTACCGTTGTTTTTTCATTGTCCACTACTTCCGAGATAACCTTCATGAATTTTTCAAAATTTTCCTTCATGATAATTTCAAACAGCTTCTCCTTACTTCTGAAATAATAATTCAACAAAGCAAGATTAACTCCGGCTTCCTGCGCAATGTCACGGGTTTTGATAGCACTGTACCCCTTTTGCGTAAAGAGTTTACGGGCAGCTTGAATGATCTTATCCTCCGCTTTACCGCTCTCTTCTTTTTTATTTTTGGTTTTCATTTTCTGTTGACTACGCAACAAATGTAAAACAAAATTCAAATTTAAACAAATGATTAAATCAAAATATTAAAAATATGATTTATCTCATACTGCCATTTTTCGTTTATTTTTCGGAATTTTAGGCTGATGAAAGTGAATGACCTTCTTGTTAAACATTTCCGGATCTCTAAAGATGAGGCGAGTGCTTTTATTGAAGCAAACAGAGTACTGATCAACAAAAAGAAAGCAATTCAGAAGCAATTTATAATTGAAACGGATCTTGTTGAAGCAGATGGAAAGACACTGCAGGAGCCTGTCGTTTATAAATACTATGCCTTTTACAAGCCCCGTGGGATTGAATGCACGCTTAATACAGCCATCGAAAACAATCTGCGTGATTTAATTCCGTTTGAAGGACATTATTATCCTGTCGGCAGACTAGACAAGCAGTCGGAAGGGTTATTGTTGCTTACCAACGACGGAAAACTCTACCAGGAAATTGCACTCTCTGAAAAACTAAAAGAGAAGGAATACGAAGTAGTAGTGGATAAAGAATTGACCGACGAAGCAATTCAACAACTGGTATCCGGAGTCATTATCATGCGAACAAAGAAAACACGTCCTGCTGTTGTTACAAGAATAAACCCGCATACATTCAAAATTATTCTGACACAAGGGCTTAACAGGCAAATCCGCAGAATGTGCCATACACTAGGTCTCCAGGTGGTCTTCTTAAAACGAACCCGGATTTCTTCCCTGCAACTTGGCACATTAAAGGCCGGTGAATTCAGGGAATTAGCAAAGGACGAAATCTGAAACCATTATCTTACTTTCCTTCCAACGCGCTGCTGATCTTATACGCCAAAAACTGCCTGTGATTTTTTGTAGCGGCGTCCAAAGCTGGTGTTTGCAACAGGTGCTGAATATTTTTTATCTCCGTAAACGCATTTGCCTGGGCAATATTATCATACCTGTCGAATCCTTTATTTTTGAAAATTTCCAGAAGTCTGCTTACGTATTCCGACTGAAGGTTTTGACGGAATGCATTAACAGGAGTTGTCATATCAGCCTTGAAAATTGAATTGGTCAGATCACTCATAAACTCGTTTAGTTTATATTGATTTCCATACAATTCTGAATCCGTTATCCTTTTCATTACCGTTGCATTCAGTAAATGACTCAAAACGTTCTTTTGCATAGTGAGAACCATATCGTGTATTTTGGGATCTTCCGTCTGACCGAAAAAGCCAAAGCTTCTTCTTTGTATCTGCAGATAATTGTAAATCTCTGCATTCTGTGTAAATGAATTCACTCCGAATAAATATTTAGAAAGCGCATCCATCGCCCTCTTCTGATCTTTATATGCAACAGGAGTAAAAGGTTTTGTAGCGCCAGGCTGACCCACAAATGCTCTGTCCACATATACTCCACCAATGTACCTCGAAATAACTGTAACTGATTTATTGTATTCGGCAACCAAAATTGAGTATGCGTTTCTCAATTCCTGATAGGATTGATCAGCTGTAGAATTTCTTTCTTTTACTTTACCCATCAGTGACTGAACAAGCTTAATCCTGTCGCTTGCATAAGTAATTGCATCATTACTCATATCATCGATCATCACACGCGGGTCAATTCCCGCTCCGGGCGAACGCATATCATCCGCATCATTTCCAAAAGCCAATGCAGGTTCTGTTGAACGTGATAAAATTTTCTGTAATCTTTTTTGCTCAGCCAGTGAATCCTTTAATGCTTCGGAATAACCAAATTCAATAGCCCAAACATCATAAGGACCTGGTCTGTTGCTCATATATAATCCTTGCTTTGATTTGTCCGCAGCATAATTTACGCAAGGATAATCCATCACTGACCCCATAATCCCTGTTGAAGCAGTCAGCGCTTTATCATTTAATTGCGCAGGAGAATACAACTGAGATGCTTTCATGTTATGATTCAGGCCAAGCGTATGGCCCATTTCGTGAAGGATCAGATAATAGATAGCTGACTTTATAAATTCGTCGACTTCTTTATCAGATGCATGTTCAGCCTGCAGTTGCTGAAAACCGAATAAAATACTGGTATGGAGTTCGTCGCTCAATGTGCAATATTTTGAAGGATCATTGGACTGATCAAAATTTTGTTGCAATGAAGCATCAAAAACTTTTTCCGCCTTGAGTTTGTTTGTGATGAAAATATATTCCAGCATAATATCAGCGCCAAGGATCTGACCGGTGCGCGGATTTACAAAACTAGGACCAAAACCGCCAAAAGCCGGTGATGGAGAGGAAGTCCAGCGCAATACATTGTAACGGATATCTCCTGCATCCCAATCTGCATTATCCGGTTGTACTTTAACATCAATTGCATTTTTAAATCCTGCAGCTTCAAATGCAACATTCCAGGTAAGTGCCGCATTCCTGATTGTCTCGCGGTACTCAAGCGGAGTTGTATTTTCTATC
>Ga0206957_1011_pt1 | contig 63711 bp, 50 predicted proteins | sample Alteio_BWOrgHeat_32_FD_152975 | JGI IMG/M metagenome (GOLD analysis project Ga0206957, IMG submission 152975) | Enriched cells from forest soil in Barre Woods Harvard Forest LTER site, Petersham, Massachusetts, United States -... | ecosystem: Environmental > Terrestrial > Soil > Temperate forest >...
ATTAACTTATAACTGGAGTGGCGCATTGGCAGGAACAACAAGTGTTTCAGGATTAGCTGCAGGATCATACATAGTTACAGTCACAGATGCAAATGGTTGTATTTCCACAACTGCAATAACAATCAATCAGCCGCCTGCATATAGTGTTTCTGTTTCATCTGTTCAACAGGCAAGTTGCGGAACGGCAAATGGTAGTGCTATAGTAACTGCGAATGGCGGAACACCGGGCTATTCGTATAGTTGGAGTAATTCTGCTGTCGGAAATACAATTTCAGGAGTGAATGCAGGAACGTATATTGTTACGGTGACCGATGCTTCGTCGTGTACAACAACAACATCGGCTCTCATCAATAATGCAGGAGCAGCCGTCATCACACTTGGTTCAACTACTAATGTGAGTTGTAAGGGTGGAAATACAGGTAGTGCAAGTATTACGGCAGCAGGAGGAACAGGTGCACTTACGTATAGCTGGTCGCCTGTTGGCGGAAACGGAACCACTGCAAATAATTTAACGGTGGGTGTTTACACGATCAATGTGACGGATGCAAGCGGATGTCTTGTTTCTTCAACAGTTAATATAACAGAACCAGGTGCGATCACTTCAACATTTGTTGATAATGCAGCCAGCTGCGGAAATTCAAATGGCTCGGCGGTAGCAAGTGCTTCAGGAGGAACAGGTGCGTTAAGTTATAACTGGTCTGCTCCCGGAGGAACAACGGCAACCTTATCAGGAATTGTTTCAGGAACATATACAGTAACAGTAACTGATGCAAATTCCTGCAGCCAGACTTTTGCCACAACAATTTCAAATTCCGGTGCAGCAACAGTTGTACTTGGCGGATCTGCTACTTTGTGTATCGGTCAGTCGACAACGCTTATTGCCAATGTAAGCGGTGGAACTCCTGCATATACTTATTCATGGAGTAACGGATTAAGTTCAACTACAACAAATTCGGTTTCTCCGGTTTCAACAACAACGTACTCGCTTACTGTCACAGATGCTACAGGTTGTATCAGCGCAGCAGAGACAGTTACTGTCATTGTTAAATCTAAACTGGATGTAACATTGAGTTCTGCGAGTGTTGCGGTTTGTCAGGGTGCTTCTGCAACATTAACCGCAAGCGGAAGTGGTGGTGATGGAAATTATACTTACAGCTGGTCTCCATCCGGAAGCGGTGCTTCAATTGTAGTTACACCGGGTTCCCCTGTCACGTATACTGTAACGGTAAACGATGGTTGCGGAACGCCTGTGTCAACTGCAACGGTGCCATTAACAATCAATACTCCTCCTACAGTTACTTTAAGCTCTGATATTACAAGCGGTTGCGGTGCGCCATTGTGTGTGCATTTTACCGGAAGTACATCTGCAACCTGTGTCAGTGAAATGTGGAATTTCGGTGATGCGGATTCCTCTGCTGGAAATATTGCTTATCACTGTTATGCCAATACAGGAAAATATGATGTCAGCTTAAGATGTACTGATGCAAATGGTTGCAGCACTAAGCAAACTATTACCGGTATGATCAACGTACAGGCGAGACCTAAAGCAGGTTTCAGCTATGCACCAACAATACGCATCAAACAAGATTCATTGGTTGCATTTACAGATATGTCAACCGGTGCAAGTTCATGGTTATGGAATTTTGTTGATACAGCTTCAGGAGCAAACAACGCTTCTGTGTTGAATAATCCTACCCACGCGTTTGCAGACACAGGAACATATTGTGTGCGCTTATATGCGTTTGCAGGAGGCTGTGTGGATTCAACTTTTGAATGTATCCATATTGAAGAAGCCTGCAAACTGCCTGCACAAATACCAAACGTGTTTTCACCAAATGGCGATGGCATGAATGAAATTTTTACTATCAAAAGTTCCGGGCTGGATAAGCTGATTTGTACATTATATAACCGCTGGGGTGAACTGATCTATGAATATGATGCTGTGAGAACAGGATGGGACGGTCACACCAGCAGTGATGCGCAAGCTCCTGCAGGAACGTATTATTATATCCTTCATGCAGAATGTCAATATGGAAAGAAGGTTGATGGAAACGGATTCCTGCAGTTGATCAGGTAATTTGAAATTTTTCGGGAACAAAGTGTGGAGGGGCATTTCATTCAGTTGAGATGCCCCTCTTTTTTGCTTACTGAGGTGGTCGCAATTTGCGACCACCTTCTTCTACTTCTGTAATTTGAATCCTATTTTCTTTCTTGGTTTAGACTTTTCCCGAATAAGCTCTTTGATATATGTGAATAATGTTTCTATTTGTCCGTCGTGATCATTAATCCGGTGCTCAACACGTTCTGCTTTTAGTAAAAGGTCTCTATGAGTAAGAAGTACCTCACGCATTTTGTTAAATGTTTTTACAATATGAATATTCATTTGAATTGCTTTGTCGCTATTCAATACACTTGCCAGCATAACAGCTCCATGTTCAGTAAATACAAAGGGTAAAAATGAAGAATATTTAAGACTTTTGAGGTGGTCGCATTTTGCGACCACCTCTGCTTTTTCTTTTTTTGTTAATCGAAACATTAATTCAGTATCAGGAAACCTTTTTATATTTCGCTTTACCTGCTCATTTAACCGCTTCGTACTTACTCCGTATAATTCCGCAAGATCTTTGTCAATCATTACATTTTTACCTCTGATGACAATTATCTTATTGATAATGGTTGCTTCCGGAATTGAAACTAAGTTCTTTTTATTTTTCATAAAATAATTGTTAAAGCTATGTAAATAGCCACCAATGATATGAAAAAAGTAGAAAGGAAAAATAGGTGTTTCTACCTAGGGAGAAGCAGGTAGTTCTTTTGCGGAAATGTTTTTTGGATTTGGAATCTTATTCGCTCAATAGCTTCTTCACAAATAAATTCGTCTCTTCCACATACTTGTCGTAATAGGCGCCTGTAGCGGGACCATAAAATCCAGTATAAATTTTTCTAACTTTCCCTTTTTTGTCAATGTAGATAGTGGTCGGATAGCCCATCAGGCTGCTGATTGCAGGAAGAGATTTTGCTGCTTCGTTTTTGTCAGAACTTAATCCGGCAATTAAAACAGTGTAGTTGCAATTCAGGCGTTTTTTGAAACGCTCAACATTCGCAACGGCTTTTGGCATTTCCCCGCCACGTTCATAAGCAAGGCCGATTATCTCCAGCCCTTTTGCTTTATTTTTTTCGTAGAAACCTGACATAAATTTTGTTTCGTCCATGCAGTTCGGACACCAGGATCCCATGATCTGAACGATCACTACTTTGCCTTTGTATTTTTCATCTGAGAGCGAAACTTTTTTTCCGCTGAGGTCCGGGAATGAAAAATCCAGTTTGTCGAAACCCGGTTTTAAGAATGTTAGCGAATCTGCATTTCTCAATTCAAATTTATCATTGTGTCTGGCTATCCATTTTTCGTGACCATGAGCACCAGCATAAAAATCGCCGTTAAGTGTGCCGTCTGCTTGCAGTTTGGCAGCAAATAAAAATGCATGCGTGCCGTCGAAGCATGAAAGTGTCAATCCTTTTTTGTCTGCTTCCCCTTCCAGGTAACGGTAATCACCGGTTTCAGTAAGAATGGTGCCTGTCATATGTTTGCTGCCGTTATTTTCATATTGAAACAACCCAATGCCTTTGTATTCATCAGGAGTCCCTGGACTAAACGTAACTTCCCATTTACCGCCAAAAGTTGGATTGGGTAAAGCAGCATCAGCAATTTTTTCGTTACGACGATGTGTTTTAGACGCAGTGAATTGTAAAATATTATTTGTTTTGCGTGCATGATTAATCCAGACACCGCTTAGTGAACTACTTGTTTTTTTGCACTTGAATTCAGAATCAAAAACCGGCATTTTAAAATTGAGGGAATCTTTTGTTTCAACTACTTCGTCAACCGTAATCCTTTCAGCAGCATTATGAATAATTATATTGTTTCCGGAATAATCAAAATCGAAAAGCAGGTTAATGCTGTCGTTGAGTTTTAATTTGCCCATCCAGAGTGACAGGCCAGCATTGGCTTGCGCATGTACATGACAGGAAAAAGCAACAATGAAAATAGCTGAAAATATTTTTCTGTAATTCTTTTGGATAATAGACATTTGCTAAAATAATAAAATTCCTTTTCCGGCAGTTCTATAAGTCAAACGCAATCCCCTGCGCCAATGGCAATTCACTGGAATAATTAATAGTATTCGTTTGTCTGCGCATATACGCCTTCCATGAATCTGATCCTGATTCACGTCCTCCTCCTGTTTCTTTTTCTCCGCCAAAAGCTCCGCCAATTTCAGCGCCGGATGTGCCGATGTTTACGTTTGCAATTCCGCAGTCAGAACCTTCGTGCGATAAGAACTTTTCTGTCTCCTGCATGTTCCGTGAAAAAATGGCAGATGACAAACCCTGTGGTACGTCATTGTGCATTTCAATTGCTTCTTCAATGTTGGAATATTTCATCAGGTACAGAATAGGAGCGAAGGTTTCTTCCTGTACTTTTTTGTAGTAATTTTTTACTTCGGCAATACATGGCTTCACATAACAGCCCGATTCAAAGCCTTTACCTTTCAGTACTTCACCGCCGCAAACAATTTTTGCGCCTTCAGCTTTTACTTCTTTGATAGCGTCTTCAAATGATTTTACAGCTTGTTTGTCAATGAGCGGTCCAACCAGTGTTCCTTTTTCAAGCGGGTTGCCTATTTGAATTTGCTGATATGCATTGATTATTTTTTCTTTGAATGCATTGTAAATTGTATCCTTGATGATCAGGCGGCGTGTTGTAGTGCAACGTTGTCCCGCTGTACCTGCTGCCCCGAATAATACTGCCCGCAGCGCCATATCCAGATCAGCATGTTCCGTTATAATAATTGCATTATTTCCTCCGAGTTCAAGTAACGAACGTCCCAGGCGTTGTGCAACTGCTGTACCCACCTTTATTCCCATGCGTGTTGAACCTGTTGCAGAAATAAGCGGAATGCGTTTGTCATTGCACATCAATTCTCCTATACGTGCATCACCAATGATTAAATTCACAACACCATCCTCCACTTCATTTCGTTTTAAAACTTCTCCAATTATATTCTGACAGGCAATTGCACTCAATGGTGTTTTTTCAGAAGGTTTCCAGATCACAACATCACCGCAAATCAAAGCTAGCATAGTATTCCATGCCCATACAGCAACCGGAAAATTAAATGCGGAAATTACGCCGACTGCGCCAAGCGGGTGCCATTGTTCAAACATACGGTGCTTAATACGTTCAGAATGCATAGTGAAACCATACAGCTGCCGCGATTGTCCGACTGCAAAATCACAGATGTCAATCATCTCCTGCACTTCACCCAAACCTTCCTGTAAAATTTTTCCTGTTTCGTAGGAAACAAGTTTGCCCAATGGATCTTTGAATTTACGAAGCTCGTCACCTATCTGGCGTACAATCTCCCCACGTTTTGGTGCAGGTTTCATTCGCCAGCTTTTAAAGGCATCAGGAATTACCTTCATCATTTTCTCGTAATCAAGTTTGGTAGCCTGATTTACATAACCAATTAATTCGCCATCAGCAGGAGAATAGGAATCAAGACGGTCGCCCTTGCATTCATACCATTTTGTGCCGGTTGAAATTCCTTTATTGAGTTTTTTTAAGCCAAGCAATTGCAACGCTTGAGCAATTTCATTGTTATCAGTTGTTGCCATGATAGTCTGAATTATAAAGATGCAAAGTTAATTCAAAATGATGAGTAATATATGAATAGTACCCCAACCCTTAGTTCAAGCGGTATTAATTGCTAAATTCAATATGTGAAAATCAACCTCCAAAGGCTTTTGTTTTTCTGGATTGCAGGTTTTATTCTTGCCCTTTCCGGGTATTTTCTATTGCATTGCCTTATGCCCGATGGACAGATTTTTGGCGCGCTTTACAGAATGTTCGTTTACCACTGGAAACATCCTGTTTCTTACATTGCCATTCCATGTTTCTTTTATGGAATCTTCGCAACAGCTTTGAGCACATACTTTAATAAACGAAAACTCTTCGGAAAAATCATACTTACACTACTAATTTTAATACTTACAATTCTTTTCAGCTCTCCTTTTGGCGGTATGCTATGGCATTATCATGATATGCAGGCTGGATATTTCCCTGTGGGATGGATTAAAAAAATGATTGTTACAGGCTCTGAACAAGGATTGGAAATAGGCTGGGTTGTTATTCTGCTGTCGTTTCCATACAACCTGCTGGGGGCAATCCTTTGCTTTTTTCTTAGCAGATACGGAGCGGAAAAAATAAAATAACTTTTTAATTATTTTTTCATAGATGATTGAGCAACCATGGCTTTTAAGGCTTCATATCCTTGTTTGGCTTGCGGATGATCTGGTTTTAGCTCCAGTGTTTTCTGCCAGCAATCCAGTGCTTTCTGATAATCTTTAATAGTGAAATAAGCGCCTCCTAAGTTATACCACACTTCAGGATTATTAGGTGTGATTGCTTTTGCCTTTTCCATTTCGGCAATGGCTTCAGTATATTTTTGCTCTTTGCCAAAATTTAAGGCCCTGTTTAAATAGCCCTGTGCCAGTATCTCCTTGTATCTTGGAATATCAGGATAATGCGGATAATATTTTTCAACCATGTCCCAGTTTTCTTTCGTCTTTTCCAGGTCGCCTAATTTATAATAAGCTAATCCGCGGTTGATATAACTCGTTACATAACGTTCATGAATAGAAATGGCTTTGTCGAGATAACCAATGGCTTTATTCAGTAGTTCTTTTTCCTGCGCTTTATTTTCAGGGCGTTCTGATAAATCAATGTAACGCGCACCGGCATTGCCGTTTGCTAAGGCGCTTCCCGGAACTACATTCACATCTTTTGTAAATAAAGTGATATCATTTTTCCAGTCTGCATTGCGTTCAATGGTTTTGAAACCACTGGCTATCACAACAACAGCAAGTAATGCCATAACTATGGATCGCTTGGATGATTCCGCTGATTTTAATTTTTCAATTCCTTTTACAAACAAATAAGCAAGCGCAATGGCAAAGCCAACTGATGAGTGATAGATTAAACGTTCACCCATGGTTGCACCTATGTTCAGGAAAATATTGCAGATCAGGATTAAATTAAATAAATAGAATGCAATCGCGAAGGACAAAATATTTCGCTTAACAAAAAGAATAACTCCGGCTACAACCATTCCAATGTGTGCGAAAATAGAAAGGAGTACCTCCGGATTGGTAAAGTCCTTATACGGAATTGCATTGTAGGAGTAGTCAGCTGATAAAGGATGTGGGAAAATCAATAATTTAAAATAATTAAAAGTGGTTGAAATTTCAGTGGCAAGTTGTTGTGGTTTTGTAGCGAATAAGTAAGGGTTGTTCAATACTTCATTGTCCGGAACGTCTGCCTTCAGGATAACAATTCCCAGACGTATGCGTACATAAGCTAACAATATATAAGTAAGTCCAAGCGACAGCATGATTGTATTATCTGCCTGAAATTTCTTGGATTTTATCAAAAGGGATATAAGAAGAAATACAATAATGAGGAAATTGACAGATTGTCTAAGTATATTTTCGACGTTAGGCGATTTTTTAGCTAAAAAATAAATTCCCCCACACAAAATAATGGAAACAGTCACAGGAATTAGTGAATAGAAAAAGTTTTTGATGTTTTGTCCGGTATGGATATAGGTCAATATTGGAATTAAAGCGACAAGCGTTACCGCGTATTCTTTCGACAGCAAAGCAAGAAAAAAACAAAGTTGGGCTTTAAGTAAGGTAACTCTTTTATTATCGTCAATATATTTAAACGCATAAATAAACGTAAGACAGATAAACAGCACGGACATAATCTCATCCCGGCTTTTTACATTGGCTACAACTTCTGTGTGTAAAGGATGAATGGTAAACAGTAATGCCGCAATAAACGCAATGTCGTATGAATTTGGAAAAACAACAAAACGTAAAAAATACAGTAGCACAACACATGATAAAATATAGAGTAAAACATTGATCACATGCCGTACATGCATCCCGCTTATAAAACAATCGTTCTCATTCCATAAGCCGTCTCCATTCACATCTTCTTCAGGATCCATTTTGCCATTGCCATTTTTATCCCAGCAATTTTCCGCAACTTTTCCCTTTGGATTCGTTCCTATAAATTCTTGCTCAATGGCAAACGTAACAATAGATAATGGTCTGTAACGACCTCCGGACAGTTGGTCTTTGGCATTCATCTGCCGGTAAAAACTATCGTACGCATCCTTGCTTAATATTTTAGGGATGCCTTTTATTCCTTGTTGTACGTATTCATTTTTATTAATGACAATTCCATCATCCAACGCAAATTCATTCTGAAAAGAATTAAAGTAAAAGACAAAACCAATGATCGCAATGACAATGGCCTGTGTTTTGAAATCAGAAAAACTGAATAGGGAAGAAGTCTGCAACGGAAGCTGAGCTTCCTGAACCGGTGCTTGCTTTTGCTTATTCTTTTGTTTTGCCATAGGTTCCAAATTTACATGTTTGGCACTTTAATTGCTACCTTTATAAGCGAAAAAAACACTCTAAACAACTTCTTTTGAAGCAGTTTTTCCCATATTCCATGCGTTTTTTAATTGCCGGTATTGTTTTTATTCTGCTCGGTTATTTAATCCAGGATCAAGCGACAGATGGTCACAGCCCAGAACTGAAGAAGTTTGAATCTGTTTTACATAAGAAGGAGCTGCAGCTTCAGTTGGAATTAGATGCGCTTGCAGATAGTGCCGCAAAAAAAAGTTACGCTCAATTATTTCTTGAAAAGCCCGAATACTATTCCAGGTTATATAAGGAGTTTGGGTATGTATTGCTGGTCTATGAAAATGACACACTCAAGTTCTGGTCCGATAATTCGGCAGCTGTAGAAAACCAGATGAAAACCGTTTGCCTGGATGATAAGCTGGCAAAACTTCGCAATGGCTGGTTTGAAGTAATCCGGAATAAAACAACATCGTCCACCAAATATTGCATCGGACTTCTGCTTGTTAAAAATGAATTTCCGTATCAGAATGCCTATTTGCTGAATGATTTTCAAAAACAATTTTCACTTCCTGCTGATACCCGGATTATAAAAGGAAATCCGGATGAAGGTATGGCAGTTCATAATCATTCAGGGGAATATCTTTTTACACTTAAGTTCAATACAAGCGGTGAACGGATCCAGGCTCTCAATTCCTGGCCTTTATTCCTGGATCTTGCCGGTATTGTATTTATACTCGGAGGTGTGTATTTGTTTTTTAAAGCCGGACAAAATGAAAGTTCACTTTCTAAAACACTTCTGTTTACAATATGCATGATCATTTTAAGAGCCATAATGATCCGGCTGCATTTACCCGCTGTCATTTATTCCCTTCCGTTTTTCGGTCCTTTATATTACGGGGATGCAACAACATTCTGGCTTCCTTCATTGGGTGATTTACTGATGAATACGTTATTCATTTTGCTGATCAGCCTGAATTTTAGTTTTAATACACGCAACTTAATCGTTAGCCAGCAGTTTATAAAACGTAAAACTTTATTTACGGCAATTCTTCTGTTTGTTTTGTTCTCATCGGCTCTTATTGTAAATAAATTCTTTCTGAGTTTAATTGAGAACTCGAACATTTCCTTTAACATAAATAATTTTTTTAGTCTCAGTTCACTCAGCTATACCGGTTTTATTATTGTAACCATTCTTCAACTTTCATTTTTTCTTGTAGCAGATAGAATTATTCAATTTGTTATTGCGTCAGAAGTGAAGTTGCGTTCATTCATTGTTTCTTTTCTATTGGCCGCACTGCTGTTCTCCATCATCTGTCACCTGATTGGTTATGTCGACTGGGTTTTTATTTCCAAACCAATGCTTGTCGCGCTTGTCATTTACATCCTGAAAAAGAGTGCAGCGAGAGGTTATTCGTTTCCGGGAATTGTTTTAATTGTTTTTATATTTTCTATTTACAGTACACATACGTTTATTAAGCAGGTTGAGGGCAAGGAACACCGCGATCGCATGGTAATTGCCGAAAAAATTGCGGAAGATAAAGATCCCCTTACTGAACATTTGTTTACAGAACTGGAAACAAAATTAGGATCGGATTCAGTCCTGATTAAACATTTGTTGCAACCGGGCCGTGATATCACGGCGTTTGAAAAAGGATTGAGGCAAAATTATTTCAGCGGCTACTGGGATAAATATGCGATCAGGCTGGCTGTATTTGATACGATGTGTAACGAGCTGCTGAAACCTCCCGGATTAGTTACGGACAACAATACGTATTATGATGATTTGATTCAAAGGGAAGGACAGCAAACGACTTGCGAACATTTTTATTTTCTGAAAAACAGTTCCGGAAAAATAAGTTACATGACCAAGCTGCCTCTGTACATTAATAAACATGGCAAACATAAAATAGCAACGATCTATGCCGGATTAGATACGCGTTTTCTTCCCGAAGAAATTGGCTTTCCTGAACTTTTACTGGATCGCAACATGGGTATCGACCGCGACCTGTTTAATTATTCATATGCCAAATACAGAAACAATGAACTGATCAGCCAATATGGAAAATATCAATTCAGCTTAAAACCATTTCAGTTTTTAAATAATACGAAAGATTTTGTTTTCAAAGATATTGATGGTTATAATCACTTAAGCTATTGTCCGAATAAATCGACTGTAGTTGTAATCAGTCAGCCTTCACACGAATTGCTTGATACAGTGACCAGTTTTTCCTACCTGTTTAGTTTTTTCAGCCTCGTCGTTTTAGTGGTGATCAGTATTCGCCAGGTTGTATATGGAAGTCTGTTCAAACACAATAGTTTTAAATACCGGATCCAGTTTTTATTTATTGTAATCGTCCTTATTTCGCTTGTATTGTTCGGCACCGGAACAATTTTTTACATCAAAGCGCAATTTGAGGTGAAGAACAGTGAAAACATCAGTGAAAAAATAAATTCAGTTGCGGTTGAGCTGGAAAGCAAGCTGGGTAATGAGTCCAGGTTAAATGCTGGTTTCAAGGATTACAGTAATTATTTGTTGAAAAAACTGTCGTCTGTATTTTTTACTGATGTGAATATTTATGATCTGAATGGAAATATTTATGCATCATCTCAGCCAAAAATTTTTGAAGAAGGATTGGCATCACGTAAAATGAATCCGGATGCATATTTGCAGATGGCTATTCGTCAGAAGACACAATTCATTCACGATGAAGAAATAGGTAACCTCGAATATTTATCTGCATATGTTCCATTCAAAGGAAAGAATGGGGAATTGTTGGCATATCTCAATTTGCCATACTTCGCCAAGCAAACTGAACTGGAAAAAGAAATAGCCGCATTTCTTGAAGCCTTGATTAATATTTATGTGGTGTTGTTTGCATTGTCAGTATTAATGGCCATTTTCATTTCAAATTACGTAACCCGTCCGCTTAAGCTGATCCAGGACAAGCTGGGTAAGATTCAGCTTGGAAAAGCAAATGAACCGATCGATTGGGCAGATGATGATGAGATCGGTAATCTTGTAAAAGAATATAACAGAATGATTGAGGAGTTGACAAAGAGCGCAGATTTGCTCGCGCGTTCAGAGCGTGAAAGCGCATGGCGTGAAATGGCCAAGCAGGTTGCGCACGAGATCAAAAATCCATTAACGCCAATGAAGCTAAGCGTTCAACACTTGCAACGAATGTGGAATGATAAGTCGCCTGACATGGATGATAAGATTCAGCGTATTACGGCTACACTTATTGAACAGATTGATACGCTGTCTTCCATTGCAGGTGCCTTTTCGAGTTTTGCCAAAATGCCAAAACCAAATAATGAAAAGGTGAGCCTTGATGCAATTTTGCAGAGCACAGTAAATTTGTTTAAGGAGCAGTCGGACACTACGATTCAGTATGTCAATCATGCAAATGATGAAACATTTATTTTTGCAGATAAAGAACAACTGCTTCGCGTATTTAATAATTTATTGAAAAATGCAATTCAGTCTATTCCTGAAAAAATAGAAGGAAAAATAATTGTAGAGTTAACAGTTGAGGATGATCAGTATGTTGTTAAAGTAAAAGATAATGGTAATGGTATAAGTGATGAAGTGGTGAATAAAATATTTACTCCTAATTTTACCACTAAATCTACCGGCATGGGACTTGGTTTGGCAATGGCTAAAAGTATTGTTGAAAGCAGCGAAGGGAAAATATGGTTTGAGACAAAAGAAGGAAAAGGAACAACATTCTATGTTTCGATTCCTGCGTATAAATGAAATATAATATGAAGAACATTGCTGTATTCGCATCGGGAGAGGGAACAAACGCACAATCACTGATTGATCATTTTAAACTCAGTGAAAAGGGAAGAGTAGTAGTGGTTGTTTGTAGCAATCCGAATGCCAATGTCATTAAGCGTGCAAAGAATGCAAACATTCCAATATTGCTGATCGATAAAATAAAATTTAAGGAAACAACGGAATTGCTTGAAGAATTAAAAAAACAAAAAGTTGATTTTATCGTGCTAGCCGGTTTTCTCTGGTTAATTCCTTCTTACCTGACTAAAGCCTATCCAAACCGTATTGTAAATATTCATCCTGCATTGCTTCCTAAATATGGAGGTAAAGGCATGTATGGATCCAATGTGCATAAAGCCGTGGTTGCCAATAAGGAAAAGGAAAGTGGGATCAGTATTCATTACGTGAATGAACATTACGATGAAGGAAAATTAATTCTTCAGGCTAAATGTGATTTGAACGAAAATGATACGGCAGAATCCCTTGCAGAAAAAATTCACAAACTTGAACAGGAGCATTACGCCCGAACGATTGATAAGCTTTTAAATTAATTCAATCGTAATTCAAAAATCGTAATTCGTAGATCCCTTATTGATTTGGCTCCTTGTGCTTCAGTACCTTCGCTTCAACGTAAAAAATAATTTCTTCAGCAATGTTTTTGGTCTGGTCGCCAACACGCTCCAGTTTACGGATCATCGATAAAATATGCAGGCTTTCACGGATATTATCGGGATGAGCTTTGATATAGTCAACGATTACATAACTGGCGTTATTGTTGATCTCATCTACCTTCTCATCTTTCTTAAATAAAGTGCGTGCAAGTTTGGTGTCTTCCTGTTCAAAAGCATTTGCAGCTTCCTGCAGCATGGAGTCAGATATTTCAAACATCTCCATGATTTTTGCTATGTTCAACAAGTTTTGTTCAAAACGGGTATCAATGTCAATTACAAAACGGGCAATTCCTTCAGCAATATCACCGATACGTTCCAGGTTGGAATTAATTTTTAATATCGCTAATACAAAACGTAAGTCAATGGCAACCGGGCTGAACAAAGCAAATATATTTTCGCAATCACGGTCGATCTTTAACTCATATGCATTCACCCGCTTTTCAGCAGCAACCACTTGTCTTGCCAGATCTTTATCAAAATTAATCAGTGCTTCTTTTCCTTTTTCAAGTTGCAGACGAACAAGTTTCCACATATTTAAAACATCCGTTTTTAATACCTGTAATTCTTCGTCAAGATGACTGTGTGTTGCGCTCATTTGTTGGATTTTATAATAACTTTTTAATAATTAATCAAATCTTTTTTCAATAAAAGTCTTTAGATATAAATTGTAATGCAATATATTGTTTTATTGCCAATTGTTTACTGCCAACCGCGTTGGTTTGTGTGCCGCTTTTATCCAAAACGTCCTGTAATATAATTTTGAGTCCGTTCGTTCTTTGGGTTTGTAAACATCGTTTTTGTATCATCAAACTCGATCAATTCACCCATGTAAAAAAATGCAGTCTTGTCACTTACACGGCCGGCTTGTTGCATATTATGTGTAACAATAATGATCGTATACTGTTTTTTCAATTCATAAATAAGTTCTTCGATTTTTGCAGTTGAAATCGGATCAAGCGCAGATGCCGGTTCATCCATCAACAATACCGAAGGTTCAACAGCCAGCGCGCGTGCTATACACAAACGTTGTTGTTGTCCACCTGATAATTCAAAAGCTGATTTTTTTAATTTGTCTTTTACTTCTTCCCATAAAGCAGATTGCTTAAGTGAGCGTTCAACACGTTCTTCAATAAATTTATTGTCTTTAACACCATTCACGCGCAAACCATAGGCTACGTTTTCAAATATTGATTTAGGAAATGGATTTGGTTTTTGAAAAACCATTCCAATGCTTTTCCGTAATTCATCTACGTTAACGGATTTGTCATTAATATCCTGGCCATCAATCATAATATAACCTTTGATCTTCGCATTCGGAATAAGATCATTCATACGGTTAAAGCATCTCAGGAAAGTTGATTTTCCGCAGCCTGAAGGTCCAATCAGGGCGACAACCATGTTTTCGTCCATGGATAACGAGATTCCTTTAAGGGCATGGAATTCTCCATAATAAAGATTGACATCCTTTGCCGATACTTTAGGTTTCTTCACATAGTCTTTTGTCATTGTTTTATTTTTTAACTCTTCAGTTTTGATTTCCGTATTTATTTTATGTAGTGTGAATGGTTCAGACGAAATCATGTGCTTAATTCATTTTAACTTTTTTGCCAAAATACCTGCGCAGCATATTTGCAATCAGGTTAAGGATCAGAACAATGAACACGAGTACCAAAGCTGTGCCGTATGCCATTTTTCGTGATTCAACAATGTTGGTTCCGCTAGTAGATATCACATAAAGGTGATAAGGTAATGCCATTACCTGGTCGAAAATGCTATGAGGCAATTTGGGTAGAAAGTAGGCTGCAACAGTAAACAGGATTGGAGCAGTTTCACCCGAAACACGACCTATTGAAAGGATCAAACCTGTGATGATATTTGGCAATGCCATTGGGAAAACAACCTTACGTATAGTTTGTAATTTGCTTGCACCTAACGCATAACTCCCGATCCGGAATGAGCTATCAATTGCTTTTAGCGCTTCCTCTGTTGTACGAATCACAATTGGTAAAACAAGTAACCCGAGTGTTAAAGAACCTGCAAGAATTGAATCGCCAAAATGAAGATCATTTACAAATAATGACATCCCGAATAAACCAAAAACAATGGATGGAATACCAGCCAGGTTGTTTGTCATTTGTTTAATAAAACGTTTTAGAATTCCGTCACGGCTGTACTCATTAACATATATGCCCGACATAATACCAATAGGAAAAGCAAAAATCATGCTGCCGAGCATTAAATATAAAGTTCCGATAATAGCAGGATAAATGCCGCCTTTCGTCATTCCGTCTTCTGGCATCTTGGTTAAAAAATCCCAGCTTATAGCAGGTAATCCGCGCATAACTATAAATCCAAGAATTACAAAAAGTACGAGAACGATTGTAAGGCTCATTGCAGCAAATAGAGAGAAAACAAATTTCTGACGCCTGCGTTTTTTTCTTGTTATATCAGAGTTCCCGATCATCTGCTGCTGTATTTTTTTCTCGACGAAATAAAATCGACCAATAGATTAATAAATAATGTCATCACAAACAGGACACATCCCAAGGCAAATAATGCTTTGTAATGCAATCCTCCGTGTGAAGCTTCACCAAGTTCAGCAGCAATGGTTGCTGGTATGGTACGCATTGGAACCAACAGGCTGTGTGGTATGATTGCTGCGTTTCCGGTTACCATTAATACGGCCATCGTTTCTCCGATAGAACGTCCAATACCTAAAATAGTTGCTGCCGAAATTCCTGAAATGGAGTAGGGGATCACAACTTTCCATATGGTTTGCCAGTGAGTTGCACCTAAGGCCAGGCTTGCTTCTTTCATAGCACGCGGCGTATTGCGGATCGCATCTTCCGAAATAGTAATAATAGTAGGCAAAGCCATAATGGCCAATACAATGCTTCCTGAAAGTCCGGTTTCACCTACAGGAAGATTAAATATTTTTTGTACCAGTGGTACAATAATGATAAGTCCGAAGAATCCATAAACAACAGATGGAATGCCGGCCAGAAGTTCAATAACGGGTTTTAATATTTTCCCGACTCGGTTATCTGCAATCTCTGCTATGTAAATAGCGGTAGCCAAACCAAATGGCAATGCAATGATTATTGCGAAAAGACTCACCCACAAGGTGCCAAGTATGAGTGGTAAAATTCCAAGCTGTGCAGCCGGTTTTGCAGTTGGAAACCACTCTCTTCCTTTTAAAAAGGCAGAAAGGGTTACCTTTTCCATTGGTAATACTTTACCCTCAAAGTTTTTATACAAATACTCTTCAGGAAAAAATGCCATAATTCCCTTTTTCTTTCCGCACAGCTCGCTGATGCGTTGGGGAACAAATTCAAGGTTGCTTCCTAATTCTGCTTCTGAATAATAATTTGCAATATCGTTTACCGAAAATAAAAGGATAGAGTCGTTGTTGCCGCCGATCTCACTCCAGTTTTTTATTTTACCGTCGAATATGTTTTTTAACTGTTCGGCAGTCAGCGACTGAAGTGGATTTGATTTATTCACTGCAATCACAGATCCTTTTTCAATCGGGGTTTCTTTAAATAAGCCCCAGCCTTCCCTGAAAAGAAATAATACAATCAGTAAAACAGTGAGACTGGTAATTGATCCGCTAATGAACAATAACCCTTCTACTATCTTCTCTAAAAACTTTCTGAACGATTTACTCAATGTTATGTTTTAATTAAATTTTTAATGACTCTATATAACTCATAAGCCCTTCATTGCTGAAGGGCTTATCCTTACGGACATGAGACTAAACTAAACAACAACTACATTATTAGAATTTAGTGCTTTTAAAAGTTCCTGTAAATTATTTAACAGGAACGTAGTCAACTTCAGAGACAATTTTTTGTCCTTCAGCAGAAAGTGCATAATCAATAAATGGTTTAACCTTAGCTTCAAGATCTCCTGCGTAGAAATAGTACAGCGGTCTTGAGATAGGATACGTTTTATCTTTTGCAGCTTTAACACTTGCATTGACAAATGTTTTTCCATCATAAGATACGGCGATATCTTTTACTGTTTTGTTTACATAAGCAAGACCAACGTAACCGATAGCACCTTTGGTTTGGCTTACTGATTGCACAATTGCACCTGTTGCAGGCATGTTCAGAACGGTAGAAGCATAATTCTTTTTGCTCATTACGTGTTCTTTAAAGAACTCATAAGTACCAGAACTTGTTTCGCGTGAGTAAGCAACAATTTTTTCGTCGTCTCCTCCAACATCTTTCCAGTTCGTGATTGCGCCTGTATAGATACCTTCAATTTGTTCGCGTGTTAGTTTGCTAACTTTATTACCAGGGTTTACAATTACTGAAAGTGCATCAAATGCAATGATGACTTCTTTTACTTTTTTATCTTTTAATTTAAGTTTTTCTTCCATTTTAAGATCTCTGGAAGACATACAAATATCAGTACTTCCATCAATAAGGGCTGCAATTCCAACACCTGAACCTCCACCACCAACTGTTATAGACGCATCGGTGTTTTTCTTCATGTACATTTCAGCTTCTTTTTGAGCTAAAGGAAGAACAGTGTCGCTGCCTTTTATTTTAATCTCAACTTTTGCTACTGTAAAGGCCATTGCTAGTCCAGCCACAGCTGCTAAATAAATTACTTTTTTCATTTGGGTTTTTTTTGGATTGTTGTTTAGTTTAATATGACCCGACAAATGTCGGGTCATATTATATACATCCTGCTTTTACTATATTAAGAAAAGGTTATTTAAATATATTTTGAACTGTTTTTGATTAGTACATTCCGTTATTGCTAACTTTCTTATTCTGGTTGAACAGGAAGTAGAAAGAAAGACGGTAAGCTACATCGTAATCATTTTTCACTCTTGCAGAAAGGTTGTTACCTGTTCCGTCAGGACCAACAGTATTCATCATAGTGCTGTATCCGTTATACCAGATATTCGGCATGATGTGCATGCGTTTGTTTGGTGTCCAGTCTAAACCTGCAGTGAAGAACGATTGGTTATAGAATGCTGTTGCCTGAGTAGTTGCTGTAAGCCCACTTGCTGTTGCAGTTGAAGCATATACGTTATTTGTATTCCATTTTGTATTTGGATTGTACATATCATAACGTGCAAAGATGTTCAGCTTTTCTTTGATGATACTTGCTGAAGCAAATACTGACCAGCCCATTTGCATACCTGTAGCTGTGTCGTTTTTCGACATAGTTTTAGTGCTTGGATCATACACACTGTAGATATCTCCTTTAGCAGTTGTTTGAGTGAAAACCTCAGCACCCACGCGGAAACGATCCGTTGTATAAGCTGCATAAAACTTCATTGTCATAGTGTTTACATGGTAGTTAGGAAGAAGTTTGTTGTTATTGTAATCTCCATAAATACCTATAGTAAGTTTACGTTGCAATGTAGATACATACAGGTTCAATCTCATTTTTTTGAAATTATCTGTTTCAAATTTTGCGCTGTTACCGTTACCTATCTGAGCAATGTATCCAATAAAAGTTGGCTTCAAAGAATCTGGTTGACCACCTTGAACCCATGCTTTACCTTGTAATGAAACACCCATATCCGAAGATGCATCATTGTTATGCAGATCCATAATAGTTCTTTCAATTGAACGGTATCCCCACAATGGCTCAGTACCATATGGTGTAGCGAATGATGCAGTTGAATACTGCCCGATCACAAGGTCACTGTTCTTGAAAATATTAGACCATTTTACGTTAGCATATTTTAAATACATAGTGTTGCTACCGCCTAAATCCTGGTTACCAGCACCAGTTCCAGTTTCTTCATGAGCTAATACAACGTTAGCAGAAAAGTTTGGCATAAATTGATAATCGTAACCTAAATATACACGGCGGATCTGGAATGCACTGGATACGCTATTGGCAGGAGCTGGGTTAGCAGCAGAAGCTGTATTACCTGAGTTAAGAGCTTGAGGAGTTTTGTACTGTACGTTTCCGGCGCCTCTTCCCAGTGTATCATTATGTGCTTTCACTGCATAATCTCCGAACATATAACCCCAGAGATTTCCTGATGGTTTGAAGTCTGCATTGTCCTGCGCGTTCGCAGTGCTGATAGCCAACATACCGCTGCATGCAGCCAGGCACATTGTTTTAATTGTAGTTTTCAATTTCATATTTATTTTTATTTGGTTTGTTAATTTCACGCTGCGAAATAGCAAACAAAACATTATCAGTACATGATGCCAATATTAAGCTATTGTTAACCCGCAAAAAGCGTGTTTATTTTTTGGCCGCTTGTTGGAGCCTCTTTCACCAGTGGAATGGTGTAGAATAATTACCCCAATTGATCATGAAGTATATCTGCGATCAGACAACTGTGCGAAAAATAAAATTAATTGCAAGTGTTTGATAATAAGTATTTTAATATAGACAATGTTTAAAAATTAACATTTACTTAACATTGAAAGAGCCCTAAAGATTACTTTTGTTAACGTTAAATTAACACGACGAAAATTTATGGGCTTTGCTAACGTATTACAACTTTTTGTTCCAAAGGACAGAGTGTTTTTTCCACTATTTGAAAAGGCAACAAAAAATCTTGTTGTTATTTCAAATACACTTGTTCAGATGATTAACGCAACCGACGCTACAAAAAGGCGGGTGCTGATCAAAGAAATTGAAAGGCTGGAGCATGTGGGAGATAATATCACACACGAAACATTTAATGAACTCAGCGCCAATTTTATCACACCATTCGACCGGGAAGATATTCATGAGCTGGTTACTTCCATTGATGATATTGCCGATTTTATACATGGCTCTTCCAAGCGGATTGAACTCTATAAAATAGAGGAGATGTCACCCGCAATCGTCAAACTTTCCGAGTTAATAGAAACCTCCTGCCAGGAATTGCATATTGCAGTCTCTGAACTGGCTAACAAAAAAAATGTACACAAGATAAAGGAAGCTTGTGTCCGTATCAACAGTATTGAAAATCATGCGGATGATATTTTCAATAATGCTATCGCCAACCTGTTCGACCAGGAAAAGGATCCGATTGTGATCATCAAGATCAAAGAAGTACTGGCTGCGCTGGAAACGGCGACTGATAAATGTGAAGATGCTGCCAATGTGCTGCAGACTATTATTGTTAAAAATGCTTAACTGAGTCCGTATGACTTTTCTGATTATCATTATTGGACTTGCATTGGTATTCGACCTGATCAATGGCTTTCATGATGCAGCCAATTCAATTGCTACTATTGTTTCAACAAAAGTATTGTCTCCCTTCCAGGCCGTTTTATGGGCAGCATTTTTCAATATTGTTGCATTTGCAATTTTCGATCTGAACGTTGCCAATACAATAGCAAAAATTGTGAAGACAGATGCGATAACGTACGAAGTTATTTTTTCAGGATTGATTGCAGCTATTATCTGGAATTTAGTTACCTGGTGGCTGGGAATTCCATCAAGTTCTTCTCATACACTCATTGGTGGCTTCGCAGGTGCAGCTGTTACACACGCAGGATGGGCTGTGGTGAACCAGGAAAAATTATTTAAAACATTTGCGTTTATTTTTCTTGCTCCTGTTATAGGTATGGTGATCGCATTTATTATCTCGTTAATTATTATGAATATCTGCCGAAAGGCCAATCCAACCAAAGCGGATAAGTGGTTTAAGCGTTTGCAACTTGTATCGTCCGCGGCATTCAGCATCGGCCATGGTGGTAATGACGCGCAAAAAGTAATGGGAATCATTGCGGCTTCGTTGATGGTATACGCATCTTATCTTACAGCACATCATATTGATATTCCGGCCTGGGCAAATGTGATCCAGGAGATGGATGCGAAGACCGGAAAGATGGCGATCAAGCATATTCCGCGCTGGATCCCGCTGGCCTGCTATACTGCAATTGGTTTAGGAACGATGATGGGCGGCTGGAGAATTGTAAAAACAATGGGAAGCAAGATCACTAAAGTGACTCCTTTTGAAGGAGTGAGTGCTGAAACAGCCGGCGCCATTACGTTATTTGCTACAGAAAAATTAGGGATCCCTGTGAGTACTACGCACACAATCACCGGTTCTATTATCGGTGTGGGATTAACCAAACGTATCTCTGCCGTGCGCTGGGGAGTAACAATAAATCTGTTATGGGCCTGGGTACTAACGATCCCGGTATCTGCAGCTTTATCTGCTTTGATTTATCTTTTGGTAAATGCGTTTACTTAAATCACTCTACCGCGATTTTTCTTATTGTAAAACCGTTCTGATCTCTGATTTCCAACGTATAGAAACCGGATGCAACTCCTGCATCGGAACAATCAAACGTATTTTCACCTGACACAATGTTTATTGTTTTGTGAATAATCGTATTTCCGAATGAGTCATATAAATTGAGTTGCGCATTTTCATTCACGGTCGAATTCACGGAAACAAATAGTTGTCCATTAGAGGGAACAGGATAAACATTAATTCGTTGAATGCCATTTAAAGTAGCTATTCCCAATGGATTTGCTAAAAGCAGAACTTGTTTGGTCGCATTAATGGAATCATGCCAGTTGTCTGTTAAAGTAAGTTGAATATTGTACAGACCCGTAGTCAGGCCATGTGTGTTGCATTTTACAAGTAAATTATTTCTGACTTCCGTTGTAATTTCTCCTGTAAGAACAGTCCAGCTTACATCACCTTGTTTCTGGTAAAAAAGTTGCCAGTGAGAAAAATCCATCAGGTTTCCGCTCGGCCCTCTGTCAATAAATGCAGAGCCATTCAGATCAAATGTTGAATCAATATAAATTGCGCCCGGATCATTAATGTTAGCATACCAGGCTGTTGATCCTTCAAGCGGGTTAGGACCAATTCCAACCGGTGATTGCGAGACAATTATAACAGATGTTCCGATTGAATATACGTTTGCATTTGTAAGATCCGAATTGGCAATAACAAAAAGGCTTTTCGCTTCGCTTCGTACTTCACACGTTGCTGTTAGTTGATTCATGAATGCAAAGGAAGAATCCTGTGTTGCAACATGTCCGCCGGATCCATCTATCGTAGTTGATTGTGCAAACATATTTGACTTATAATACGATATAACTTCTCCAAGTAAATTATTTGTCAGGTAAATTTTTGAACGATCTGAAACATAAACACTCCATGTATTTACATAACTGTTATTAAACTGAAGGCTTCTGTCGGATACAGGTGCTTTATAGCTGCTGTATGTTGAATAATTGTAAAGCCCGGATATAGTTACTGAATCATGCGGCTGATAAAATAGCATGCCGATCGTTCTGACTTTGGAGTCATTTATTGTTACATCACATCCGTTGTGAACCATCATGCCCCATAAAACATTATTGGAGGAGTCAATTGTTATGGAGGATTCTATGCCTTTCAGTCCCGGCTGACTTTTGTCAAAAGAATAATGTGTTACGGTATCTTTAGTTCCGAACGACCAGTTTACAACGCAGGTATCTGGAAAGTCGTGCCACGCAAGCGCTTCCGTAACATTTTTTAAATTGATTTTGGAATAATCTGAAACAAGAAACTCTCCGGCAATATTAGATCCATTTATATTTATGGATGCATGACTGCTCAATCCGCAGGTCATAAATGAAGTCTGAAAAATAGAACTCATAGTTACTTTAGCTGAATCAAGAATACTGAATCCATAAGGAACCCCGCTGAAATCAATTGTGGAATTTTTAATACTGAACATCCCGTTTTGTCCAACGTATAATGTTCGTGCATATTGATACGGTTGAGGGAAAGTAATACTGGATGAATCAATGAAAACTTTTCCGTGCCCAAAAACAATAAGGCCGCCATCATTGTTGAAGGTTGCTTTATTGATCTGCAGAACCCCGTCATTCCCGACAAATATCGGTCCTGTGTGCGACCATGTACCGGTGATCTTCAATGTATCATTGGGAATGGCGCCAACAATGACAGTGTCAGCAAGGAGTGTTTTATCTTTTGGTTTGCTGACATTTGCATAAAGCTTTTTGTATTGGCTTTTGTTTGTCTGCAAAAACGAGAATGGCAATTGAGCGCTTACATTACTTATGTAAAGCAATGCGAATGCATATAAAAATATTTTTTTTAGCATCAGTCGATCAGGATTTTGCGTTGTGCAGTTCCATTTTTACTTTTCACTTCCAGCATATATAATCCCGGGGCAATTGTATTTTCAGAATAGTTAAAGGTATTGCTGCCGCTTGTAACGTCCATGTTTTTTTGCATCACTTTATTTCCAAGCGCATTATATAACGTAAATAACATATTTTCATTAACAGAAGAGTTTAATGATATGAAAAGGTTGCCATTGGAAGGAACCGGGTAAACATTGATATTATCAACTCCGCTAATTTTATCCACCCCTAAAATAGTCGACAGCACAGTTACCTGTTTGATCGCATCCACAGGATTGCCCCATGAGTCTGTCAACGTTAATTTTAAATTATATGTACCACTTACAATTCCATGCGTGTCCCAGTTAGCAAGTAATCCATTGCGCACTTCACTTGTTATAACACCTGTAATTGGAGTCCAGGTTAAGTCGCCGTTTTTCTGATAAAATAATTGCCAGCTTCCAAAATCCATAAGCACACTTGTCGGGCCGCGATCGATCCAGGCCGATCCATTTATAGTTGCATTGGATTCTGCATAAATAGGGGCAGGCTGATTGATGTTGTCAAACCAGGCAACACCTCCTTCTAGTGCTGAAGGATCTGACGGAACTGAACTTTGCACAACAATCATAATTGACTTTCCAATTGCCGAAACAATTCCTCCGCTTACAGTAGAATAGGATAAAATAAAAAAACCACTTTTTTCACTTCGCACATAAGAAGTGACCGTAACATTGTTTGCAAAAACAACGGAAGTATCAGCCGACCAGAAATAGCCGCCAGAGCCATCAACAACAATCGATTGACCGTAGATCCTAGATGAAGCTTCAGCACCAATTTCACCGGCTATGCATCCTGTTACATTCAGTTTTGATTTTTTGAAAACGTATAAACTCCAGGTTTGAAGTGTGCAGTTGTTCAATTGTAAAGTCCTGTCGGATAAAGGTGCCGTGAAACTACTGTAGGTAGAATTGTCTACCAGCCCGGAAGCAATTGTTGAATCATTCGGGTGATCAAACCAGGCACCTATCGCACGAATCTTTGAATTGTTAATCGTCACATTCGACCCTGCGGACGGCATCAGCGCCCACATTACATTGTAACAGGAATCGGAGTACACATTATATTCAATCCCTTTTATTCCCGCCTGAGCTTTGTTGAACTGATAATTGTAAGCGGTATCTTTTTTTCCAAAACTCCAGTTTATTACGGCTGTATCAGGGATCTGGTGCCATAGCAAAACATCCGTTGCATTTTTGACAAAGAAATTGCAATGATCATATAAGATATACTCGCCCGCCTGGTTAATTCCGTTTATTCCAACCTGGCTCTTACTGCTCAATCCCGCAGTGGTCCAGCCATTCATTGTAATTTTCGACATGCCGAATTTTGCCGAATCTGTCATGACAAGATTATGTGACAAGCCACTGTAATCAAAAGTTGTATTGCTGGCAAACATCTGCGAACCACCCACCAATATAATAGAGCGTTCATAAAAATAACTTTGAGGAAAACTGACCGTAGAGGAATCAATGAAAATTTTTGGTGTTCCGAAACCTGCAATGAGATCACCCACATTTGTGAAGTTGGCTTTATGTATAATTAAAACGCCGTTTAATAAAACAATGATTGGACCTGTATGAGTGGGGTAATTCCCGGTTATAATTAATGTGTCACTTGATGATTTTGGTTTACCCACCCAAATGGTATCTGAAGATCCTGTAACCTGTGCTTGTTTGGTTTGTATGGAAGAAGATAATGTTTTGGTCTCCTCCATTTTTTTGAAAAACTGGCTGAGATGTGGTTGATAATTTTCACTTGAAGTTGTTTTGGATTGTGCAGAAAGCGGAGTGATTTGATCACTGAATTTCACTTGCTCTAGTATAGGTGTTAAATTTTGCTGTGCGAATGAAATTGCAGTGGCAAACAATGCAAGTAACAACAGTGGGATATGTTTTTTCATTTGGACTATTTTGGTATAGCCAATTTACAAAAAATCCCCGATAGGTTTTCTGCCGGGGATTTACACATGGGATTAGTTGAAAATTACTTCAGTTTTGCTTTCAGGTTATTATCAATTGCTGAGAGAAATTCTTCGGTGTATAAATAATGTTCACCGTGGTTTACTTTATTACCATGGATGCAAACTGCTAAATCTTTGGTCATTTTGCCTGACTCAACGGTTTCCACACAAACCTGTTCAAGCGCAGTGCAGAAATCAACTAACTGTTGATTGTTATCCAGTTTTCCTCTGAAAGCCAGTCCGCGCGTCCATGCAAAGATAGATGCAATAGGATTGGTTGAAGTTGGTTTGCCCGCCTGGTGATCACGGAAGTGACGTGTAACAGTGCCATGCGCAGCCTCTGCTTCCATTGTTGTTCCATCTGGTGTGATGAGGACTGATGTCATCAATCCCAATGAGCCGAAACCCTGGGCAACAGTATCACTTTGCACATCACCATCGTAATTTTTGCAAGCCCAGATGAAATTTCCATTCCATTTTAATGCACTTGCAACCATATCATCAATCAAACGGTGTTCGTATACAATGCCAGCTTCCTGGAATTTTGCTTTGAAATCTTTTTCGAAAATTTCCTGGAAGATATCTTTAAAGCGGCCATCGTATTTTTTCAGGATGGTATTTTTTGTAGAAAGATACAGCGGCCATTTTTTTGCTACTGCAAGATTGAAACACGAATAAGCAAATCCACGGATAGACTCATCTGTGTTATACATAGCCAGCGCAACGCCATCTCCCTTGAAGTTGAATACTTCATGTGTTACAGGCGCACTGCCATCTTCAGGAGTGTAGGTAATAGTAAGTTTGCCTTTTCCTTTTGTTACAAAATCGGTCGCGCGGTACTGGTCACCAAAAGCGTGACGACCAATGCAAATAGGGGCAGTCCAGTTTGGAACCAGACGCGGAACATTTTTGCAAACGATCGGTTCGCGGAAAACAGTTCCATCCAGGATATTCCGGATCGTACCGTTTGGTGATTTCCACATTTGTTTCAGGTTGAATTCCTTCACACGCGCCTCGTCAGGTGTGATGGTCGCACATTTAATCCCAACATTATACTTCTTAATAGCTTCAGCAGATTCAACTGTAACTTTATCATCTGTCTTGTCGCGGTTTTCCATTCCTAAATCGTAATATTTAATGTCTACATCAAGGTAGGGAAGGATAAGTTTGTTTTTAATGTCTTTCCAAATCACCCGTGTCATTTCATCGCCGTCCAGCTCAACAACCGGTTTTGCTACTTTAATCTTCTGCATAATCTGTTTGTTTTAATTGTTAATATTTGGTTGATTCTTTTCCCGCTGATAACGCAGATTTTCGCTGATTTAATCTGCGTTTATCTGGGAGATCTGCGGGACATTATTTTCTAAATTGTTTACTTTTCTAAAAATACTTTTACTTATATCCGCCGTATTGAAATTAACTAAAATGCCTAATTTCTTATTTGATAATTTTAAATAAGTTAAAACTTGTTTATGATGAACTTCTGCTAGCTGTTCAATTGATTTCACTTCAATGATAACAAGATTATGTACTAATATGTCAATTCTAAAACCAAGTCCAAGTTTTTCATTTTCATAGATCACTGGTAATGGGACTTCTGTTTTTGCAGCTATTCCGCTTTTCCTAAACTCGTACATAAGTGCAGCAACGTACACCGATTCCAATAATCCTGGACCAAGAGTGTTGTACACATTGAAAATTGCACCACGAATAATATATGAAATATCGTTCTCAGTCATTTAATTCAAAACTTTCTCAGGTGTCAGTACTTTATCATAACCAAAAATATCCTTCAATTGCAGGAAATTTATTTTTCCATATTTCTCCAGCGTTTTAAAATCAAGATTTTCTTTTTTACCTAATACAAGTGTTGTGTATGTTTTGTCTTTGATAAATGATTCCTGGAATTTTTTTACATCGGCCATGGTCATGGATTCAACCTTCGTATAAATATCTTTCCGGATATCATGATCCACACCTATCTTTTGGTTTTTGTCATAATCCAGAAGAATTTTTTCTTTGGTGATCCGTTCAGTACGCAGGTTTTGCAGAACAGATTCTTTTGCTGATTTAAATACATTTTCCGACTCAGGCATTTTGTTTAACAGTTCGGTCATGCCCGACATAGCTTCAGGTAATTTGTCGCTTTGTGTGCCGATGTAAGACAAAATAAAATTGTTTTTGTCTTTTCTTGTCGCATTTCTGTAGCCGGCAAATACACTATAGGCAAGTGCTTTAGACTCACGTAATTCCTGGAAGACAACAGAAGCCATTCCTCCGCCAAAGTATTCATTGAATAACGTGGCATCCGGAACAACATCTTTATTAAACTGCATTCCTTTTGAAAGCATTATTATTTCAGCTTGTTTCATGTCGTAATCAACTACGTACACATTTTTTTCGCTTTCTTTCAACGTGAATGATTTGTCTTCCGGCACCGGGTTTAATTTATCCGGAGTTTTATGAAGTTTATTCATACTGGCAGTTAACTGCTCGGGCGATAAAGTTCCATAGTATAAAATATGATGCTCGTATGAGCCAAGGTTTTTAATAACACTGATCAATTCTTCAGGTTTTAAATTTTTCAGTTCTGCTTCAGAAAGAATATTTGTAAATGGTGATTTAGCTCCGTACAATCCAAAGTTTAACATGCCGCTGAAGAGTATGGTATTTTTATCCAACATGTCGTCCTGGCGTTTTTTCAAAACATCAGAAACCAGGTTGTTTAAAGCAGTCGGATTTGGTTGCGCATCATTTAATAGATCTTCAAATAAAGATAATGCTGCTTCAAAATTTTCACTCAGGCCACTCAGGCTTACACGTGTTTCACTTTCGGAACTGAAGACAGAATAAGAGCAACCAAGTTTATAAAATTCCTGCTGAATTTGTTCGGGTGAATATTTAGATGTCCCCAGGTAATTTAGGTAATCAACCGCAATCTTTAATTTTTTATCCTGGTTGGTTCCCATGTTTAACACATAAGTAAGGTTGAATGTTTTGTTCTCTGTATTTTCATGATACAAAACAGGAATATTATTTTTTACATTGAATTTTTTAATGTCTTTTTCATAATCTACAAATACCGGCGCAATTGCAGGGGATGGTGAGTTGATAATATTCTTTACGAATTCCGACTGATCATTTCTGTTTACATCAACAGGCGTAATGACAGGCTTTTCAACCTTTTGGACATTTTTATCTTCACCGGTGCGTTTGTAAACGATCACATAGTTATTACTGAAATTCTTTTTTGTGAAATCGATGATATCCTGTTTGGTTATTTTGCTCAGCTTTTCTGTTTTGTTCACATAATCCTGCCATGGAACATCACTCGTAAATGATGCAACAAATGCATTGGCCCTTCTGGAATTTTCTTCGTATGCTTTGATCTCTTCCAGTTTGGTATTGTTTATAATTGCAGTCAACAGCCAATCAGGAAAATCTCCTTGTTTTATTTTTTCAATTTGTCCGATCAGTAAGTCTTTCAAAGCATCAAGTGATTGTCCCTGTTTAGGCTGCCCATACAAAATGAGTGTGGAATAATCTTTCAGGACGTATGGTTCTGCTCCGGCTACAAGAACTTCCTGCTTTTGTGCAAGATTGAGATCAATCAATCCGGCTTTGCCGTTATTCAGTATTTTGCCTATCAGGGTGATCATACTCGCATCAACAGAATTTGCTCCTGCAAAACGATAACCCATAATAAGCTGTTCAGCATTAGGACCAAACACTTCTTTTACAATAGGTTTTGTAATCGGATCTTCTACTGCGGGCGTAAACACCGGGACAGGCTTGCTTTTGAAGCCGGCAAATTTTTGTTGAATAATTTTTATTACAGAATCCGGATTGAAGTCGCCCGACAAACAGATAGCCATATTATTGGGCACATAATAGGTTTTGTAATAATCGTTGATCTTGGTAACAGACGGATTTTTCAGATGTTCTATTGTGCCAATTGTTGTTTGTGTACCATAAGGATGTTTTTGAAATAATCCGGATAATAAAGCTTCATATGATTTTGTATCGTCGTTATCAAGTCCCCTGTTTTTCTCTTCATAAACAGCTTCCAGCTCGGTATGAAATAAGCGCATGATGGGATTTCTGTAACGTTCCGCTTGTATAGTTGCCCATTTTTCCAATTGATTGGACGGAATATCTTCCACATAAACAGTTTGTTCAAATGAAGTGTAAGCGTTACTTCCGACAGAACCAATAGACGACATTAGTTTATCGTACTCATTGGCAATTGCAAATTTTGATGCTGCACCAGAGACGCTGTCAATGATATGATACATTGATTTTCTTTTTTCAGGATCCTGCAACCTCCGGTATTCGTCAAATAATCCTTCAATCTTTTTTATCTCCACTTCTTCTTTCAAAAAATCTTTTGATCCGAATTTGTCAGTTCCTTTAAACAACATATGTTCGAGGTAATGTGCCAGCCCGGTTGCATCAGCCGGATCATTTTTGCTTCCTGCTTTTACAGCAATGTAAGTCTGGATGCGCGGCGCGTCTTTATACACGGTCATATATACTTTCATCCCGTTTTCAAGCGTATAGATACGGGCTTTCAGCGGATCATTTTCAGCAGTCTCATAAGCAGCTTTGCTACCAGGTTTGCATGCGGAGAATAAAATAAGTGCAGCGAAAATACATGTTATAAGAGCTCTCAATAAATTTTTCGGATGAGTCATGTAGCAGAATTGTGTTTGAATTAAATATCTACGTCGAGATCGAATTGTTGCCTTAGTTTATTTATCGCTGGATTTTTTTCAGCCATCCGTTTGAATTTGTCAGTAGCCGTATAAGGTTTACGTTCACTTTCAACTGTATTGATAATGGTATCCAGGCTGATGCTGTAATTGTTCAGTTCTTTACGGAGAAAGCCCATCAGATCAGCTTTTTCAAGTTCAATGGCTTCCTGCTGTACTTTATTTTCGATTGTAAACTCAATTTGAAATTTTTCTTTCAATGTTGGTTTCCGGAATGAAAGGGTGCTGTATAAATTCAACCGTCCTTTTTGCTGCATCAGTTTTGCATAGGCATTCCAGGTATTTTCCAGCGCATCTTGTGTAAATGCAAGGGCTGGTCTGTCATAGCTTACAGCCGGATCACTCACAACACCTGCAACTTTTTGTTCAGTCGATTTTGCAGGATTCACGAATTGATTGATCGACGGTGAAGTTGATTTTAACCCTGGTTTTTTTATTGTAGTTGTTGCTGTGGCAGTCGTAGCAGTAGAAACGGAAGTTATGTTTGTTGTAACTACTGATGGGATTTTTTCCGTTGGTTTGCTGATAATTGGATCAGCCGGCTTTACAACCGGAGCGTTTCCATTGCTGGCTATAGGGGAACTTCCGCCATTGCTGACAGCTATTTTAATTATGTCATTTTTTTTTTCGATCTCTGCTGTATTGATGGAGCAGAGTTGCATAAGCGCAAGTTCAACCTGGAGTCGATGATTTTTGCTTGACTTATACTGGCTATCGCAGCGATTAATAATGTTTAATCCGCGCAATAAAAAGGGCAGGGAACATTTTCCGCTTTGCTCTTTGTATTTGTCTTTGATGTTACCGCTTACTTCCAGTAACTGCAGTGTTGATGCATCTTTGCAAACCATTACATTTCTGAAATGTTCGCCAAGGCCCGTAATAAAATTATGTCCGTCAAATCCGTTGTTCAGAATTTCATTGAAGATAAGCAGCGATGCCGGAATGTTTTCGGTCAGCAAGGCATCCGTTACTTTAAAATAATAATCGTAATCAAGAATGTTCAGGTTGTCAATTACAGCTTTGTACGTCAGGTTATTTCCTGCAAAGCTTACGATCTGATCAAAAATAGAACATGCATCACGCAAAGCGCCATCTGCCTTTTGTGCAATGATATGCAATGCATCAGGTTCAGCGGTTATGCTTTCGTTTTTAGCAATATAAGCCAGGTGATTGGCAATGTCTTCAACCTGGATCCGGTTAAAATCAAAAATCTGGCAACGTGAAAGGATAGTCGGGATGATCTTGTGTTTTTCTGTAGTCGCCAAAATGAAAATGGCATGTTTCGGAGGTTCTTCAAGTGTTTTCAGAAATGCATTGAATGCAGCCTGGGACAGCATATGAACCTCATCGATGATATATACTTTAAAGCTTCCGAGTTGTGGTGCAAAACGCACCTGGTCAACAAGGTTCCGGATGTCATCCACAGAGTTATTGGATGCGGCATCCAGTTCATATACGTTCAGCGACTGCCCGCTGTTAAATGATTTACACGATTCACATTGATCACAGGCTTCGGTTGCATCTGTAATATTCATGCAGTTGATCGTTTTTGCGAGGATCCGCGCACAGGTTGTTTTTCCAACACCCCGCGGACCACAAAACAAAAAGGCCTGGGCTAAATGGTGATTTTTTATGGCATTTTTAAGGGTGGTTGTAATAGAAGCCTGACCGACAACTGTGTCAAAAGTTGCGGGTCTGTATTTACGCGCTGATACAACGAAATTTTCCATGCTAAAAAGGCCTGTTTTGTCAGGTGAACAAAGATAAATTATTTAACCAAAAAAGCGAGGGAAAAGTGGCTGCAGTTATCAGATTAGATGAACAGGATAGCATGCCTGAGATTGCTGAGCTGAAGAGGCAGAATATTATTTTTTTTCCAGCCTGGAAATGCGTTCTTCCAGTGCCCTGATCTGCTCATCTTTCGTTTTGAGTTCTTTGTACAGTTCCTGGATTGCGGCCAGTGATATTCCGGCGGGGTCAATACTTGAAATACTTTTATCGCTCACTCCCAGGTGATATAAACCATAAAAATTCTGCGCCATGGGGCCAATGTGTTTTACTTTGGTGACATCATTTTTATAGTTCCATTTCAGGATGGGCAATGCCTCTATTTTTTCCAGTATTTCTTTCCCATCAACCACCTGGAAATTTTCTTTTGCATTCACATCGGATGTATTATACCAAAGTCCGTCTGCAGCCGACATAAAAGAGCCTGCCAGCCCGGTATTTACATCTATTATATGTCCCGCCACCGGGTTCATGCCGAAGCCCCAGGCGGTTATAGTACTTCCTCCAAATACCATAGTATTGCTGGCAGAGACGGAAACGCCGTTCCCTAAAGCCACTGCGTTTGTCACTCCTGGAAGTGCATCAGCGCCGCCACCAAAAACAGCACCGCTGCCAATAAGAATATTGTTGTCACTGGTACAGGCATAACCGGCATAATTTCCTATTATGATCGAATTATTCAGCGGCCTGATATTACCTCCCAGCGAGTAGCAGGCGCTGTTACCCATGATAACATTATTGGAGCCTCCGCTGATATCGTATCCTGACAAATATCCTATTTCCACATTATTTGATCCGTTGGAATTCCTATGACCAGTTCCCGCTCCCAAAAATGTATTGCTATTGCCGCTTGAATTTTGGGCACCCGATTGCAGGCCTACGAAAACATTTCCGGTGCCGCTGGTATTTGAGAGGCCGGCCCCGCTTCCCGCGAACGTATTGAGTGAACCTGTTGTATTAACTGTACCCGCCTGCGGACCCAAAAAAGTATTGAAAGATCCGGTATTTACACTGGCAGTACCTACACCGCAGAATAAATTATTGCTTCCATCGATGAACAATACTTTATTGCCTCCGATCCAATATCCGTTGTTCAATGCAATATTAGCCGCACCATTCACATCCAGCGTAAAGGCCGGGGTATTTGTGCCAATCCCTACATTCACAGCCCAGCCTGATCCTGCCGCTCCGCCGAGTACCATCGTATTGCTGGCTCCAACAATTGAATTACTGCCAATGGCTATGGCATTGGTCAGGTTGGTTGCAGCAAAATCGGAACCGCTGCCCAGCAAAACATTATTGCTTCCGGTAGTATTTGTAAATCCTGTTCCAAAGGCATCAAAAACTGCATCTGAACGATCGCCTAAAAAGACGTTGAAGCTTCCGGTAGTAGTGCTTCCTCCTGAGAAACCCAGGAAAACATTATTGGAGCCCGAGGTCAGACTTCCGGAAACCGGGCCCACTACAATATTCCCGTTCCCGGAACAATTGTTAGAATGAATACCCGTCAAGTATTGCTCACCAATAAATATATTGGAAGACCCTGTGCTGAGGTTTTGCCCGGAATAAAACCCAATACACGTGTTGGCACTCCCCGTAGTGCTCCGTATTGCAGCATCACAGCCGACAAATGTGTTGAAAGTTCCATTCGTATTGGATGTCCCGGAACTAAGTCCCACGTATGTATTCTGAGTGCCGCTGACATTTGCAAAGCCCGCGCCCGCGCCCAGGAAAGTATTCAGTGAGCCTGTTGTATTTGCGCTGCCAGATAATGCACCTAGGAAGGTATTTTCCATACCTGTTGTATTGACATTTCCCGAATTAGCACCTACAAATGAATTGAAGGTTCCTGTTGTGGAAAGGTAGCCGGCATTATAACCCACAAACGTATTGTTTGCTGCCGTGTTGTTTTTCCCCGCATCATCTCCCACAAAAAGATTGTTGGTGCCTTTATTCTGAAGAACTTTTATATTTTTTATCCGGAAAGCTGCATCAGTGGTGCTATTGTTGATATTGATATCTCCATACACATCAAGCTGTTCCAGGTTGGAAGTTGTCCCGATGCTGGTATTGCCCTGGATCAGCAGGCCGTCAGTGGGTGCTATGTTTGCGCCCGAATAACTACTTCCTATAGTTGCATTTCCTTTTACATCCAGCGTACTTACCGGAACAAACTGGGTAGACCCTATTCCTACTTTTTGTCCGAAAGAAGAAAACAAAGAGCAGGAGGAAATAAAAATCAACAGAAATCTTCGCAGCAGCATAATAATTTTTAAATAACATCTTATTGAAGCAGTAGCTAATATAGCTTAATCCGTTCAATTAGTCAATGAAGTGATTGATATTAAATAGGTTTTTATATGAGAAGCAATCTCAAAAATGAATTTTTCCTGATCTGATCTAATCAGCGGTTATAAATATTCCTGACCATTTTTTTATCCAATTCATAGATGTCTGTGTAGAAAAACAACTTGCCGTCTTCATCCACTTCCGCTGTAAAATAATTGATGTAAAGTGATAGCGGTTTGTGGAGTGGAATTGTTTTTTTCTGCTCTTTTTCGAAATAGGTAAACAGGGAATCCGTTGTATAATGTTTGTCATCTTTGATCAGGTAATCCGCAAGGGCCCAGGGGTTTTCCATACGCACGCAGCCATGACTGAGCGCCCTGATCTCTTTTCCAAAGAGTTTTTTTGAATTGGTATCATGCAGGTATACCCCAAACGGATTGTTGAACATAAATTTAATAACACCAAGTGAGTTGTCTCCGCCTTCCTGTTGCCTGAATTTATAAGGCAGATTAGTTTTGTTATACTTGCTCCATTTGATTGTTTTGGGGTCAACTACCTTGTTGTTCCAGTCCAATACATCAAAATTATTTTTATGCAGATAAGCGGTGTCCCATTTTATTCTCGGCAATATTTCTTCAGAAGCAATTTTATAGGGCACATTCCAGTATGGATAAATAATAAAATAAGTGATCGAGCTTTGCAGCAGTGGTGTATGGTGCGTTATACTTCCCGTTATTACTTTAGCTTCGAGGTAAAGTGTATCGTCATCTATTACTTTAAGCTTATAGGAAGGAATATTCACCCATGCGTAACGTTTGGCAGGACTGGTTTTCCAGCGCCAGCGTTCCATGTTCATTTCTATTTGACGGATTTCTTGTTCCTTCGACAAACAAAGTGCTGCATAGGTGGCTTTCCCGATTTTGCCATCGTCATTTAATGCGTGCTGAAGCTGAAATTTTTTCAATGCTTTCTCCAGTTTTTTATCATCGCTCACAACAAGTGTAGAATCGTAAAAGTGGCTGGCAATAAGTCTTTGCCTGAGTAATTTATAAAATGTAACCGTATCATTCTGGATTGGCGGGAGACTGTCCCAGTCCGAATTTTTAAACTCATTTCTAAAATAGGCAAGTGCGGATTTCAGCTTCTGGTATTGTTCGTTTTTTGGTTCAAGTGAATCAGTAATGAGTCGAAGTTTTTTTTCTTTTATCACGTTTGATAAAAACTGAACGAGATTGGTTTTAACTCTTTTGATATTCCATTCAGGCCACAGACTATCCGGATTAACGCGGCCCTTATTGAGATGCACAGCAAACTTAAACAAGCCATCTGTCAGCAGAAGTTCTGCATCGGCAATTTTAACAGCATCAATTCGTTTAGACGAATCGCTGGCATTTTTAAACAGCGAATCGATTTTGCCAACATGATAATTTTCAGGAACTAATCCGTTTATGTCAGCCTGTTTTAATAAGTAAAACAGCGAATCGCCAATAGGAGTAAGGCTTCCGTCAAAGGTCCAGACCGGCTTAAAATTAAATAATTCATACAGTTTGGAAATTTGTAAAAGGGCAACGAGGCTGTCTCTTGCAATTACTTTACGTGTTGTGGAATCTGTTTTTTCAAGTTGTTTACGAATGAGTTTTGAAACGTATTTGTCAACATCCTCCTTTTTATTGATGGGTTCAGTTTTAGGAACAGGCTGATTACACTGGCTCAATCCAAGGAGGATTAGTAATAACGCGGGATAGGCCAGCCTTTTCATTCAATGTAAAATTAGGAACAAAATAAAACCCTTCCTGAAAATAGGAAGGGTTTTATAAATATGATTAAGCTATTATTTGCTCACAATAAATTTACCAATGCCGATCAGTTCCTGTTTGTTGTTATAAGCATTATAGGAATAGAAACCTTCTGCATAATTGTTTGTGTTCAACACCGTTTTATTATCTGTAACATTAACACCTTCAATTCTGCGTCCTGTTGCATCGAAGATCTCAACCATAGAAAGGTTTTGATCTTTCATAGTAGCAGCAAGCGTGATTTGTGAAGTTGCAGGATTCGGGTAAACGTTCAGTTTATTCACCAGCATGTTTGTTTCGTTTATGCCGGTAATGCCGCTGAATGCCATATCATCGATATAAAGTGCACTGTTCAACTGCGGTTTGCGGTAGCTTGAAGTAAAAACAACGATAGCCGTATCAGGAGTTGCGCTTGAAACGTAGTTCATGTTAATCGTGAACTTTGTATACGAAGAATAGGCAGTTATAAGTTGAGTAGAACCCGTTGCGATTATTGTTGGGTTTTTTGTTCCCGTGGTTTTTTGAAAAGTAATAGTACACGTTGCTGTGTCAGTTCCACTTGGAGCATATTTTGCATAAAAATCGAACTGTGCATACCTGTTAACCTCATCATAACCAGGGATTAAATATGGAGCCGACGGCATTACAGTGCCTGTGAATGCAAAATCAAGCGTTCCGTTTGGAAGGTATGGTGAAAGGTTTCCGACAAGTCCTCCTGAATTATATTTGGTGGTAACGATTTTCATTGCATAAGTGCCACCATGGTTATCGGGTGTTCCTACTTTAAGGACTGAAGCGCTGTTAGAGCCAAAAACATATGTGTTACTGCTAATAATGTTGGCCGTTCCCCAGCCGCTTGGATCTGTGTATCCCGATTGTGGAACCCAGGTTTCCATATCGCCGGTTGGGATTTGTTGAGCAAAACTGTTTGTGGCAATAAACGCACAAACTATAGTTGAAACAGAAAGTAATTTTTTAAGCATGAGTATAAGTTTTAAGTGAGTATAAACAAATATAATGAATTGTTCCTGTAAATCCAAGATGGATAGACTGCAACTTTAAAATGAAAAAACGATGAAAATAGGCTTAATTAAAGGATTGCAGGTCGTAGAGACGCTTGTACGTTCCGTTTTGCTGAAGCAGCTGAGTATGTGTTCCCCGTTCAACAATTTCACCTTTTTGCATCACGATAATCTCATCCGCATGTTGGATGGTGGAAAGCCGGTGTGCAATAACCACGGAAGTCCGGTTTTTCATCAATTTATTTAGTGCATCCTGCACCAGGCGCTCTGATTCAGTGTCAAGAGCTGAAGTGGCTTCATCGAGGATAAGTATCGGGGGATTTTTTAACACCGCACGCGCAATACTGAGCCGCTGACGTTGCCCGCCTGACATTTTACTTCCACGATCTCCTATATTCGTCTGATAGCCCTGGGGCATCTGCATAATAAAGTCGTGGGCATTGGCCACTTTTGCTGCAGCAATTACATCGGCTTCCTTTGCGTTTTCAAATCCAAGGGCAATGTTATTAAAAACGGTATCGTTGAACAGAATGGATTCCTGGCTTACAATGCCCATTAGTTTGCGCAGGTCTTTTAATTTCAATTCTTTGATATTGATGCCGTCAATCAACAGTTCGCCTTCGCTGGTATCATAAAAGCGGGGGAGCATATCAGCCATTGTTGTTTTGCCGGAACCGCTTTGTCCCACGAGGGCAATTGTTTTTCCTTTTTGAATTTTGAGATTTACATTGCGTAAAGCCCAGCCTATATCACCCCGGACATAAGCGAAGGATACATTTTTATATTCTATTTCTTTTTCAAAATCCGAAATGGTTCTGGCATTTTTTGCATCCTGTATTGCTACTTCAGCATTCAGGATTTTATCAACGCGTTCTGCTGAAGCAAGTCCTTTTTGTACGTTGTAATATGCTCCTGTAAAGGCTTTGGCTGGTGTGGTAAGCTGATAGAACATGGCCAGGTAAGTAATAAACATGGCACCTTCCATTGTTTTTGTATTCAATACCATCGAGCCTCCGAAATAGAGAATCACTACAAAAACGGTCACGCCCATAAATTCACTCAATGGAGATCCAAGATCAACTTTACGGTACATGCGGTTGGTGACAGTACTGTAATCTTCGTTTTCTTTTTTGAATTTTTCGCTCACATGTTTTTCTGCATTAAAGCCTTTAATGATGCGCAGTCCACCCAGTGTTTCTTCCATAATGGACAATAAAACACCCATTTTTTCTTTGCCTTTGGTTGAAGATCTTTTCAAACTTTTGCCGATGCGTCCGATCAGTAAACCGGTAATGGGAAACATGATCAAGGCAATTAATGTCAGGGGAGGACTCATTGCAATCATTGTAATGAGGCATAAAATAATAGTGAGAGGTTCACGGAAAATCATTTCCAGCGATTGCATAATGCTCCATTCTATTTCCTGCATGTCGGCAGTCATGCGTGACATAATATCTCCCTTGCGCTCATCGGAATAATAGGAAAGCTGCAGCTCAAGTGTTTTGTTAAATACTTTGTTACGCATATCGCGCACAACACCAGTCCGGATAGGGGCAAGGAAGAACATGCCAAGATAGCGTGTGAGGTTTTTTAGTAAAATGGTAACAATAATAAAGGCGCAAATCCAGATCAGCACATTCATTTTTCCATGATCAAGTACACCTTTTGCCAAGGTATAGTCGAGTTTATTTATCAGCCCGTCTGTGGAAAAAGACCAGGCCGGTTCGCCTTGTTTAATTAACGCATTCAATTTATCACTGTTATCTGAGAAAAGGATCTGAAGAAAAGGAAAAAGCATCACAATGGAAAACAGGGAAAATATTGCGGAGAAAATATTGAACACGATATTTAATAGTGCGTAATTCCAGTAACCATTTACATATCTGAGAATCCCGAAAAGTTGCTTCATAGTTATGACAAAGATATGCCAACCATCTCATGTTTTCAAAAAAATCGAAAATGTCTACGAGTGAATGGCGGTTTTACTTTTTAATTAACGTTTGAACAAGGCGTTTATTCTAAAATCATGAATCGTAATTCGTCAGTCGTCAATTCTTTTAATACCTTTGTCACCCAATGGAAACGACCCGGCAATTAAAGGTAGCACGACTGGTACAAAAGGAAATCGCTGATATTTTTATGCGCGATGGAAAAAATTATTTTGGCAGTGCATTAATCACGGTTACAGGAACCCGGATCAGTCCGGATTTGTCGTTTGCGAAAATTTACCTGAGCCTTTTTGGAACGAAGGACAGAGAAGCGTTGCTCAAGCTGATCAAAGAGCATCAATCGGAAATCAGAAAAAAATTAGGACAACGCATTGGAAAGCAAGTCCGCATTATCCCGGAACTCAATTTTTATATTGATGACACGATGGATTATGCTGAGAAAATTGATAAACTTTTAAGAAAGTGACGTCTCGGCTCCGCTCGACGTGCCTTTACTGCGTGGTTAATTTGGGTAAAGTCAGTTCGAGGGAGAGCTGAGAACACATACACAGAATAAAAACTATGCATTACGATCCTATAAAACGAACACTCGGCAACGTATTCAACCGTTCCCCGTTTTTACGAAAAGTTTTTTACAATTTGCTTGATCTTTTATTGCTTCGTTCCTGGCATATTCACAAGGAAATTAAATCCTGGTTAAAAACAGCTCCTGCGAATGTATCGGTGCTTGATGCCGGTGCAGGTTATGGTCAGTATTCTTATTATTTATCGAATAAAAATCCGGACTGGAAAATTCTTGCTGTAGATGTAAAGCAGGAGCAAGTGGAAGATTGCAATAAATTTTTTCAGGCGATTAGCCGTACCAACGTAAAATTTGAAATGGCAGATCTTACCAAATTCAGAAATGAAAACAGTTATGACCTGGCATTATCGGTTGATGTGATGGAACATATCCTGGAAGATGTGGAGGTATTCAAAAATATTTATGCTTCATTAAAACCAGGCGGTATGCTGCTGATCTCAACTCCTTCCGACCAGGGTGGTTCAGATGTGCAGGGGGATGGAGAAACTTCTTTTATTGAAGAACACGTACGTGATGGTTACAATATAAAAGACATTGAAGTGAAATTGAAATCTGCTGGTTTTTCAAAAGTAGATGCACGTTATTCATATGGTACTCCGGGAAAAATATCCTGGCGTTTATCTATGAAATACCCGATTTTAATGCTGGGCGCAAGCAAACTGTTTTTTATTATTTTGCCTTTTTATTATCTCATTGCATACCCGGTTTCCTTTGTGTTGAATTATTTTGATACTGCCATGACGCACAAAACGGGTACGGGACTTATTGTAAAAGCATGGAAGTGAGTGAGAGCAAAAAATAGATATATTTGCTCCACTAACATTTAATACTACAACATGCAAACAAAAAGTCTTGTTATCCTCGCATTGATTTTTTCAATTGTATTTACTGCTAATGCCGATCCGAAAAAAGGACACGGAAGAGGCCGGGGAAGGGATCCTAAATTGTTTGTTGCTATTTCGGCGGGAGTGGGATTACCCCTTGGAAATTTTGCCAAAGCTGATACTGCAAAAGGTTCAGGTTTTGCTTCACTTGGCGCTCATCTTAATCTTACTGCAGGTTATAAATTCATTCCAAATGTTGGGGTTATGATCATGGTTGGTGAAACATTCAACAGTTTTAATGCGCAAGGGTTTCTCGATAAATATGCGATGACAGGTGTGACAACAACCATAACCGGTACGTCTTATTATACGGGACAATACCTGGCAGGCCCGATTTTTTGTTTGCCGACGGATAAGGTTGATATTAATGCACGGATCCTGGTAGGCGCAATTTCACTTACATTTCCGGTCATTACAGAGCAGGCAACGGATGGAGGTTTTACGTCACAGGGAGTTATTAATACCCCGTCGGCAATGGGTTTCGCATATGATGCTGGCGTAGGTGCAAAAATCAAATTAAGCAGCATGATCGGTATTATGGTTAACGCAGATTATTTTGGTTCAAGTGTTTCTTATACAAACCAGACGACTGTTTCAAGCGGATCATTTGCAGGAGGAACCAATGTAGATACAAAGACGTATACACAGAGTGTGGGTCTCATTAATATTACTGCAGGTTTCTCACTGAGTTTCTAAGTAAAACCAGATTAAAATTTTTCACAGCCATCACACTGATGGCTGTTTTTGTTTTACAGATCATGCAAAGCAGCGATACTATTTTTAACTTTGACTTAAATCAGGATTCCATTGAATTTATCTTTTTTCATAGCCAAACGCTATCTCATTTCTAAAAAATCCCACAATGCTATTAATATAGTTTCGGCTGTATCGGTGGTTGGGATTTGTATTGGAACAATGGCGCTTATTGTTGTGCTTTCTGCATTCAATGGCTTGTCGGAACTTGTTAAATCATTGTATAATTCATTTAATTCAGATATTCAGATCACGCTGAAACAAGGCAAGACTTTTCATTTTGACGAAGCAACAAGTCAGCAGCTGAAACAACTAAAAGGGGTGAAATATTATGTGGAGGTGTTAGAAGAAAATGCATTGTTAAAATATAATGAGCAGCAATGCCTGGCTACGATCAGAGGTGTAAGTGATAATTATGCAGAAATGTCGCATTTTGATACGCTGGTTCATGATGGAAAATTTATTCTGAAAAACGGAGCTGAAAGCATGACTGTTATTGGTAAAGGAATTGATTACCTGTTGAATATAAATCCGAATGATCAGCTTACATCCCTTTCTGTTTACGCGCCAAAACGGGGAGTGAGTTCGTCAATAAATCCGGAAGATGCATTTAATAAGAAAAATATATTTGTCTCGGGTGTATTCAGTATTAATGACGATTTTGATTATAAGTATGCTTTAGTCCCTATTGATTTTGCACGCGATGTGCTGGAATACAAGAATGAAGTCAGCGCTATTGAACTTGGTCTTGAACCAGGCGTTAATTCATCACTGATTGAGGAGCAGGTGAAAAATCTGCTTGGCGGAACATTTGTTGTCAAAGACAAATACGAGCAAAACGAATTATTATTTAAAACACTTAAATCGGAAAAGCTGTGGACGTTCATGATTCTTGTTTTCATCATGATTGTGGCCACGTTCAATGTGATTGGTTCGCTTACCATGTTGATTATTGAAAAGAAAAAAGATATTGCTGTATTGTGGAATATGGGTGCAGATCTGACCCTCATCCGGAAAATATTTCTGATAGAAGGAATAATGATCACTTTAATCGGCGTATTCAGCGGGCTGCTTATGGGAACATTGTTGTGTCTGGGTCAGCAACACTTTTCCTGGATAAAATTCAATGAATCGTTTGTGGTTTCTGCATACCCCGTAAAAATGCTGGGCACAGATTTCCTGGTTGTCTTTGCAGTTGTAGTATGTATAGGTTTGCTTGCGGCCTGGTATCCTGTGCGTTTATTCACACGCCGTTATTTTATCGCTGAAAAGTCCATGCAATAAATACATTTGCATATTATTGCGGACATTCCTATATTAGCTAACCTAAAAAAACGACCATGAAAAAAATAGTTACAGTATTATCGATAGCAGGTGTAATTGTGTTATGCGCAATAGCGTGTACTAAAACAGCAACAAACGGTACAACCTCATCCACAACAAGCAGCACGTCATCTACTTCAAGTACTTCATCCACTTCAAGTACATCGTCTACTTCAAGTACTACAAGCAGCACAACCGCAAGTACAACAAGTTCTGCAACACCTCCTTGCTCTCCAACAAATAATACGGCAACTTTAGGTTCGAATAACTATACGTTTACAACAGTTACAAAACAAAGTCTTTCAGGATATACTAATTATAATGCAAAAGGGGCAGGATCTTACCCGAACCTGGGCTTTAATTTTTATAGTTCAAACGTAGGATCAGGTAAATATACTGTTTCATCATTTCCAAGCTCTTCAAGTGAGGTTCAGGTTATGATTCAGACAAGCAGCGGAACGTTCTATACAGCGAATGGTGGTTATGTATATGTAAATGTGGGGACCAATACCGTACTTACTTATTGCAGCCTGGCTTTGACAGATAATTCCGGAACCACAATTTCTACATCTTCCGGACAAGTCACTAAATAATTCACAGATATAACTAATTTTAAAGCACCTGGAAACGGGTGCTTTTTTTATGGTTGAAAGAATTAAAAATACATTTTCACTGGATGTCCGCAGTCTTGCTTTGATGCGGATATGCATTAGTCTTGTACTTATTGCCGATATTTTTATTCGCTGGACTGATCTTTCTGTTTTTTATTCGGATGAGGGAATTATGCCGAGAGATCTGTTGTTTAACATGCTCTGGCCGTATGGAAAATTTTCACTTCACGTTTTAAGCGGCTCCGTAATCTGGGAGTGCTTTCTTTTTTTCGTTGCTCTTGTGGTTGCATTTTTTTTATTGTTCGGATACAAAACGCGGCTTAGTACAATTGTTTCCTGGATACTGCTCCTCTCTATACAAAACAGAAATCCAATGATCCTGCAATCAGGAGATGATCTGTTGCGGATGATCTTATTCTGGGGAATATTTTTACCCTGGAATAAAGCTTATTCCATTGATAAATTCCGGGATCCTGACCTTGTTTACGGAACAAAGAGCAACTATTTTGGTGCAGCATCTGCAGCTTATATCCTCCAGATTGTTTTAGTTTATATTGTAACTGCTTTACTTAAAGATTCAGAAGAGTGGAGGACAGATTATACCGCTTCTTATTATGCATTGAGCCTCGACCAGATGATCCTGCCATTGGGTAAATTGATTTATCCTTATCCAACTCTTTTAAAAGTGCTCACGTATATCGTCTGGCATATTGAAATGTATGTGCCCTTACTTCTGTTTATTCCTGCTGGTCAAAAGTATTTCAGGCTGATTGTTTTTATTTTGCTCGCCGGAATTAATATTGGTTTTGGAAGCATGTTGTTTGTCGGACTTTTCTTTCTGATAAGTTTAGCATCGTTGATTGGTTTATTGCCGGGAGAAACGATTGATTTTCTGGAAAAGAAAATGTTCAGAATAAAAAGAATGTTTAAATCGAAAGAACAAAAAAAAGAAGAGGGGGATTTCTCGGTTTTGAAAATAATTTTTACAAGAGATGAATTTTTTATTGCGAAGGAAGCTATTCTTGTTTTCTTTATCTGGTATTCACTTTTGTGGAACATGGGGACTGTCCCTGCTATCGGTTATGGAGTAAGTGAAAGTCTGCATCCGCTGGGTTATATGCTTCGGCTCGATCAATACTGGGGCATGTTTGCACCGCGCGTGTTTAAAGATGATGGCTGGTTTATTTATGAAGCAAAAGATTCCCAGGGCAACTCATTTGATATAAGGGAAGGAAAAGGCCCAATCAATTATGGGAAGCCTGCAAATATAGTTGCTCTGTATAAAAACGATCGCTGGAGAAAATACGGAGAGAATATCCTCGCCATTGATAACTCTTATTTGCGGCCTTTTTATTGCAAATACCTGATCCATCAATACAATCTGGCACATCCTTATAAACCGATTTCAGGCTTAAAGATTATTTACATGAAGGAGTTTACAGCGCCTGATTATGCGCATGTGGAACCGGAAAAAGTGGTTTTGTGTGAGTGCAATGAACCCTGAACAAATATTTGCGATTTCGTTCGGTTGGAGAGGGATGTCGTCCCTATGGGACTTTAGATAATTTTTTATATCTGGGTTAACAAGATCCGGCTCCGATGGAGCCATATATTATATTAATCAAGAATTTTTGTTCCGAAGTATATCTGGAGATTTTAGTCTTACTAAACCATATATAAACTAACCCTACGATTCAGCCCTGTAGGGGCTTACTGTTGGTAAAAAGTTAACCGGAAAACTTCAAGTCCCGTAGGGACGACATCTTCCACATTGGAAATATGGATTGCAAAAACAATTGACCTGAAAATTAAAGTGCAGGAACAATAGAGTCAATTCCCTGAGTCGAATAGTGATCAAGAATTTCTTCCAGCACCGCATAGATGTCATTAAAATCATCCTGGGTAACCAGTCGCATGCGATACTCTTTGAAGTGATCAAGGCCTTTGAAGTAATTGGTATAGTGTCTGCGCATTTCGATCACACCCAGTTTCTCACCTTTCCATTCAAGGGATTTTTTTAAATGTGTACGGCAGACTTCCACGCGATCCTGAATTGTTGGACGGGGAAGGTGTGTGCCTGTTTTTAAAAAATGTTTTACTTCGTTGAAGAACCAGGGATGACCAATGCTGGCGCGGCCGATCATTACACCGTCCACTCCATAGGTGTCTTTTACCAGCTTCACTTTTTCAGGAGAGTCGATATCGCCATTGGCAAAGATTGGAATTTTGATCCGCGGATTATTTTTTATTTCACCGATTAAAGTCCAGTCGGCGCTGCCTTTATACATCTGCTGACGTGTACGTCCATGAATGCTTAATGCTGCAATACCAATGTCCTGTAAACGTTCGGCGACCTCCGTTACATTTTTTGTTTTGTCGTCCCAACCCAAACGCGTTTTTACTGTTACCGGCCTGTTCGCGATCTTCACGATCTCGCTGGTCATCTGAACCATTTTAGGAATATCCTGCAATAAAGCAGCACCGGCACCTTTGCAGGCTACGGCTTTAACCGGACAACCATAATTAATATCGATCAGATCGGGCTTAGCTCTGTCGGCAATAATTCCTGCTTCACGCATGGAGTTTATATCACTGCCGAACAATTGAATTCCAATCGGACGTTCGTATTCAAAAATATCAAGCTTGTGAACGCTTTTAGCGGCGTCACGGATCAAACCTTCGGATGAAATAAACTCCGTGTACATTAAATCAGCACCATGTTGTTTGCAGACAAAACGGAATGGGGGATCGCTCACGTCCTCCATGGGAGCAAGAAGCAAAGGGAATTCTCCTAATTCTATGTTGCCGATTTTTACCATCCGATATTCTATCGCAATCCCGTACCCTTTTATTTTTAACTTTGTGCAAAGGTAAGAAATCTAATAATAACAGTATGTTTACAGGCCTTAGTCCTCTTCGTTTTTTTGTGGTGGTGATGCTTTATTTCCTGATGCTGCTTGGAATTACGGTCTGGAGTTCTTCAGTAGATTCAACCATTAATATCAGTCCTGATAAATTATTTTTTCTGAAAATTGTACAAGCTATCAGTGTCCTGATGGTATTTATTATACCCGCTTTGCTTTTTGCACTCTTTTTTTCCGAAGAAAAACTGTACTATTTCCGTTTGAATAAATTCCCTTCTTTTATAGTTGTAATTCTGAGTTGTGTTTTAATTATTTCCTCATTGCCTTTTATCAGTTACCTGGAAGGATTGAATAAATCCATGTCGTTGCCGGCTGCTTTTTCAGGTCTTGAGCACTGGATGAAAGCCAGCGAGGATAAGGTTCAGCAAATAGAAGAGGCGTTCATGAAAAATCAGACCATAAGCGATCTGCTGATGAATTTATTTGTGATTGCATTTATGGCTGCCTTGAGTGAGGAATTATTTTTCCGCGGGTTGATTCAGCGGTCCATGTTAAATCTTTCAAAGAATGTTCACGTTTCAGTTTGGGTGACGGCTGTGCTGTTCAGTGCATTTCACATGCAATTTTATGGCTTCATTCCGCGTGTTATTCTGGGTGCGATACTCGGTTATATTTATGTGTGGAGTGGTTCACTCTGGACAAGTATTATTGTTCATTTTCTGAACAACGGACTTGTGTTGATTGTGAGTTACCTGGTAAGCAGCAATGTAATTTCAAAATCGGTTGAAGATGTTGGAATGGATGGAGACAAAGTGACTTTAGTTTGGGCTATTCCAAGTCTGTTGTTAATGGGATGTTGTTTGTTCTTATTGAATAAAATGAAAACGCCGCTGTCGCCTGCGGGCTGAGGCAGGGGGGTGTTTGAATGTTCTCTTTCATCCAAACTGAAAGAATAGTAAATAGTTAAACTATCTCATTCAGTGTAGTTATAACAATCGAGGAAAGAGAAAAAGGGCAGGTACCAATACCACAGCAAGAAATTTTAAATAATCTGAGCGTACTTCTCCTTCTGCAAATATGATTTTGATTGTCAGAGTTACTGAATATATAGCAATTATTAAAAAGATCAACATAATAACCCCTGCATTGGCTGCACCGCAAGAGTATTGATGATTTTCTGAACTTGATGTTGTCCAGTAAATAAAATAGATCCAGCAAGCCAGATAAAAAACTAGAAAAATGCTTGAAAGAATATGCCTTTTAAATAATCCCATGTTCGTTTTAATTTCAAATTTTCCAAAGAGGTTAAGGAAGTTTTTTAACTATAGAATCTCCATCTGCTTTTTGTGTATTTTGTTTCTGTCCATTTATTTTAGCAGCGGTGGAATCAGATCTTGCTTTTTGACCATTAAGGGATTGTGGAGGAATTTTAAAGTTAAAAGGCAGAGTGTATTGCACACTAACTAATTTGCCTGCTTGCATACCGGGTTTCCATTTTGGCATTAACTTGACAACTCGTATAGCTTCCTGCGTAAGGCCAGGACCTCCTGGAATTCCTCTTAACTCTCGGATGTTATTTACATATCCTTCTTGATCCACAGTAAAGGAAATATAAACCTTCCCGGAAATTCCAGCATCCCATTCTTTTTGGGGATAATGTAAATTTTGACTAAGGAAATTATTTAAACCTTCTTGCTTGCCTGGAAATTCAGGCATTCGTTCAACAATTTGGTAGGTTGAATCTTTTACTACAACTAACACCTGAATAAACATCAAAAATTGAATCCAGAATTGTTTTTGCTATCGTTCCTTTTACATCAAGCTTCCCAGAAATAATATTCAAAGATTTAACATCTTTAAATTTATAATCATCTTCTGGTTTATCGGAATTTCCCTTTTCGGAAATATTGAAACAATCAAAATAGATTTTGATTACAAAAGGAGGAGAGGTTTGAAATTCTGGTTCCATTGAATCAAATTTAGGTCAAATTACTTTCATTCACTTTGCCTGAACGGAAAGACTGTACAGACCTCTATTAAATAAGCAAACTGCAGGATTATATTTTAATCCCAATCATCGTTACATCATCAATTTGTTCCAAGTTATCTTTCCATTCTTCAAAAGTATTTGACAGGATTTCATTCTGCTCTTTCAACGGCTTATAGCAAATTTCAATCAACTTTTTTTCAAGTTGCTTGTACATAAACTTCTTGCCTTTGAGCCCGCCAAATTGGTCAGCATAGCCATCTGTCATCAAATAGAATATGGTATTAGGTTTGCAAATTATGTCATGTGTTGTAAAAGGTGTTGGGTTCTCTGTTTTACCAATCGGTTGTTTGTCAGCCTTAATCTCTTTAAGCTCAAAATTTTCAATATACCACAGTTGATTATTGGCTCCACTCCATTGAATTTGTCTGGTTGAATTATTTACAGATAACAGTGAAATATCCATTCCATCCTTCACATCACTGCTACTCTTAGTGAACGTTTCAAGAACAAGTTCACGAGTCTTGTCCAATATTTTTCCAGTGTCACGCAATCCAAATTCTTTGACTGCTCTGTTCAGTGCATTGCTGCACACAACAGAGACCATTGCTCCAGGAACTCCATGTCCTGTGCTATCTGCCACTGCAATAAAAATCACTTCATCCAAATGCTCCATCCAATAGAAATCGCCTGCAACAATATCTTTGGGTTTATACAAAAGAAAGTTATCAGCGAAGTGTTTTGTTATTTCCTCATTAGAAGGTAAGATTGCTTGTTGAAGACGTTTGGCATAAGTGATGCTGTCAACAATTTCTTTTTGATGTTCTTCTACCAGATGTTTCTGCTTTTCAATTACTTGTTTTTGTTCCTCCGCAATAATTCTACGGCTATCTGCCAATTCCCGTTGTTTTTCTACTTCTTGTTTTTGCTGTTGAATTACCATATTTTGCTTTTGTGTGACTTTAAATCTGCGATATAAGAAAGTAGAAAATAAAAGAACAAGAATAAGCCCTGTTATTACTGAAAATATAATGGTTCGTTGCTGTTTTCTTTGCTCAGTATTGGCAAGGTCTTTTTTCTCTTGTTCTTCTTTTGCAATGGTTTCCTTTTTATCGAAGTCGTATTGCATTTGTGCTTGAACTGTTTTCTTGATATTTTCTTCATTGAAAAGACTATCACGGTAGATGATGTATTGCTTGTAATCGGAGAAGGCTTGTTTGTAATCTCCTGAAGCACTATCCGCCTCAGCTAAACCTTTGTAACTCTCTTTAATATAATCTTTACTGCCTATTTCTTTTGAGAGTAATAAAGCTTTAATTAAATACTCCATTGCAAGTGGAAAATGATTCAGCTTAGTATTTGCAATTCCAATATTAATATAAGCGTCGTCGATACCCTCTTTATATCCAATCTCTTCACTTATTTTTAAGGGGACAAAAGAATTTTTAAGTGCCTTTGAGTAATCGCCCTGACTTAGATAAACACTTACAATGTTATTGTAACATACCGATGTTCCCTTTTTATCTCCAATCTCTTGATTAATTTTTAAGGAAGCTAATTGATTTTCGAGCGCTTTTGGGTAATTACGCTGATTTCTATAAACAGACCCAATGTTGTTAAAACATCCCGCAATACCCCTTTTATCTCCAATCTCCTTTCTGATTTTTAAAGAAGCAAAATAATTTTCAAGTGCTTTCTGATAATTACCCTGAATGCTATAAATAATCCCAATATTGTTGTAATTGCCAGCGATACCTGGTTTATCTGCAATCTCTTCCCTGATTTTTAAGGAAAAAAAATAATTTTCAAGTGCTTTGGGATAATTACCTTGATAGTCATAAACCATCCCAATGTTATTGTAAGAAGCGGCAATGCTATTTTTATCACCAATCTCCTCCCTGATTTTTAATGAAACGAGATAATTTTCTACCGCTTTTCCATAATTACCTTGGTTTAAATAGACATTTCCAATATTATTGCAAGAACTGGCAAGGTGTTTTTTAATTTTCAAAATGTTTTTTGCACCAGTTGTCAATAACTGTTCGTATATATTTTTTGCTTTGGTCAATTGCTTTATTGCTTCCTCGAATTTCCCCAAGGTATTAACCGCCGTGCCACCCCACAAGTAAGCATCTGCCATACCCATTTTATAATCAATTTTTTGGGATAGGATTAATGCTTGGTTGGCAAGATAAATGGCAGTATCGGAATTGTTGCTTCTGAATTCGCAAGCAAGTGTATTTAGGGTGTTGATTTTTATTGTATCCTCTTTCGTAATTTTCAGAACAGTGAAAAGGGAGTCCAACTTTTTATTCTGCCCAAATACATTCAATACCAAACCACATAAGGCAAAAAATATATAGAGCTTTTGGAGGTTCATTTCTTTATGAATTTTAAAATATATTATACCAGCATTAGCAAATATTGTTCAGTATAGTTATTCAAAAATATTTTTCAATAAGTGGAAATAGTAGAACAATCATCATAATGCCTGTGCCATAAGCAATAAGCCAGACCCATTTTCCAGAAGAGTTCATTATAAGTTTGAAGACGATGCTTGAACATACACTGAAAATTATAAATAAAATCCATAGAATCTGAATAACTGCTGAACGTAAGTCTGCCCCTGCAATAATACTTTCTTTTTCTGCATAACCCAGCGTGGGATGAAACCAGAAAAGCAGACTCATTACCAACACAATTATGGCAAGATAAATTAAGACTCTGATGTGGATTTTCCATTGACCCATTGTTGTTATTTTCATTCCAAGCAAGTTACAAATGTTTTCGGATTTGAAAGAAGTCGGAATCAACTATGGCAACTGGCTTTGCAGGTTTTTGGAATTTGGGTCGACTTTGGGTGGGTAAATAATTATGAAACTGCATTTTGTAACTATTAACCTTTTATTTCTTTTGCTTTGTCGAAAATCCACGTTTTCTTTTATTTATTTTAATAATTTGAACCAGATAAATCAATAACACCCATAACTATGTTACGTTGTATCCCATTTCTTTTATTTGATGGTAATTGTGCAGAGGCAATGACATTTTATTACGAGTGTCTTGGTGGAGAATTAATACTTACGAAACTTGGAGATACTCCGATGAAAGCCCAGTTTCCAAAGGAAAAGCACGATAAAATTATTAATGCTCAATTAAAATGGGGAGCCATAGAAATTTCTGCTACTGACTGGATGGCATCGCCTGAGTATGAACCAGTGAAGGGTAATACCTATGCTATATTTGTAATAGGTGGTTCCTATGATGAGTTGAAAATAGTTTTTGACAAACTCGCAAATGGAGCTAAGAAGGATAGGCTTCAAGAGTTGCACGACATGCCATTTGGAACGTACGGACAATTTTATGATAAATATGGTGTGCAATGGATTTTTAAAGGCGAAAGGAAGAAATAATGAGTTTAAGCTATCGTCAATATTCTGCCGAGATTCCTTTAAGCATTTCAGAGACTATAAAAATTTTATTAGCGTAAAATCATTTTTGTACAGTTTTCTTTTTTATTGCATTTGTATTTTTCTTTCCATCTGTTACCGCAATATATGTATAGATTGTTCCATTTTTGTCTGTTACGTCATATCCCGTTTTTCCGCCTGTTGTTGTTTTCTTGCAGTACCAGGTGCGTTCAACTTCTTTGAGTGAGGAGAGAAATAAGTCAAACTTTTTTTGAGTGACGATGCTGTCGTTGATTTTATATTCTGCTGTGTTTTTATTTTGGGCAAATGAATTCAATCCCACAACGCAGAAAGCAACAGTTATATAGTAGAGCTTTGGGAGTTTCATTTGCATTTCTCTTCATCCTTAATAAGTTCTTCTGTTGCCCATATTTTTTCGTCCGTTGGTAGATAAGGATTCAAAATTCGTACGATTCTTAGGGGTATCCAATCAAATGTATTCATCATAGAATACCCAACGGAGTGTTTCATGTATTTAATATTCATATTATAAATGCCACCACTCATAATGCAGTTGTTGTATTTATGTATTTCCTTTTCTTTTACGTCCTTGACTAAATTAATTATGGAATCTATTGATGAAGTTCTTATAGTTCCCAGGCAAATGGTATCAGGTTTTAAATCAGGTTCCCCGTAAGAACTATTCTGCTCATTAGTGTATATGAATTTCGTGCCCTGAATTCGCAAGGTTGGAAACTTCTTTCCCATGTTTGAGCCCAGACCAGAAAAACCATAATACAATGAGAATGACTCATACTTTTTGAGTATCACATCTTCCTTGTTTTGCCCAAAGCAATTCAGCGACATGAATATTAGGAGGTATTTGAGAGGTTTGAGTTTCATTTGATTTATTGTAAAATTCTTATCCTTTTAATTATGTTTCTGTCATTATATGATTCTACTGAAACTTCAAGTGGGAAATTCCCTTTTTCACCGTAAACTCTAACACTCAATCGGGCAGGCAAATTATTTTGACTGTTGGTATTTTCCCAACTTCTAAAAAAGCTAAAACCCTCAATCTTGCCAATTCTATTATTAGATATAGAATCGGTTTTCATTGTCTCTGCGATTTGTGCATCAATATCTGGGAATGTTTCGGAGTGTGAATAAACAAAGAATATGCAAATAGAAATGACGGTAAGAGCAACAATCCACTTGGGCAATGAAAGCCAGGTTTTTCTGCTTATCCATTCCTTGAATGATGGAGATTCGCCTTGCATGTTAGGAAAAACGTCCAATATTCTGATTAAGGATTTGTATTTAATCCAATCGTGAATTGCTAAAAGAATCACAAGACAAATTAAACCTGACGAGGAATATATTAACCCCCAATTGTTGTAGGGGTAAATGTTGAGCATTTGAAAAAGAAAAAGACCGAGCCACAATAAAATGACGCAGGTTGCTATCAGTATTTGAATGATTCTTCTAGTTGGCATTACAGAATAAAATTATCTATTTTCCTGTACTTTATCCAACAAAGTTAAAAAGGACTGCCCATTACAGGCAGCCTTTTAAGTGCTATTGTTTAGCTTTCGTTTTAATACTTGTATATCACTTATTTTCAGAAAACAGCTTGTCCGCGTCCAAAATTATATGGGATCCGTGCGGACACGGACAGCCTTAAAGAATTTAGTGAACCTGAAACTGGGAAGGAGGCAACGAAGTAATAAGGCTTCAATGACATTAAGACAATCAAAGGAGGGGAGCTATCTGCTCCCTATTGTTTTATCTGGTATATTTACCTAATAAACCAACAAAACTATTTAGTATGACTGGCACAGTTAAATTTTTCAATGAAACAAAGGGATTTGGATTCATCACACCTGATAAAGGTGGGAAGGATTTATTCGTTCACTCTTCTGGATTGCTTGACCATATTCGTGAAGGCGATAAAGTAACTTATGAAGAAGAAAGTGGCCCAAAAGGGTTGAATGCAACGAATGTGAAAAAGGCGTAACCTAGCTCCTAAGAAGCATTTTTTAAGATTAGTGAGCCAAAGAAGGCGGTTAAATAAATACCGCCTCTTATGGTTCCTTCGCTCCAAGCTTCTTTCTTAATTCCGTCATATCATCACCTACTTTACGGTCAATGATTTTGGCGTAATGCTGAGTCATGGCAATGCTTTTATGTCCTAGCATCTTTGATACTGATTCAATAGGTACTCCATTACTTAAGGTTACAGTAGTTGCAAACGTATGGCGTGCAATATGGAATGTCAGCTCCTTTTGAATTCCGCATACATCAGCAATCTCCTTCAGATATGTATTCATCCGCTGATTGCTCAATATTGGCAGCAGCTTAACCCCTGCACCTGGATTTTGGACTGAATAATTATTCAGGATTTGTAATGCTGTTGGCAGCAATGGAATGCTGACACGGGTATTCGTCTTTGTCCTTTTGGTTTGTAACCAAAGGGCATTGTCATCACGCTTCACAATATTATCAGAGGTCAGCTTTGCAACGTCCGAATATGCTAATCCAGTATAACAGGAAAAGACAAAGATGTCCCTTACCAATGCAACACGCAGTACACTAAACTTCTTATTGATGATCTGTTGTAACTCTTCCTCTGTAAGGAAATAACGTTCCACCTCTTTCAACCTGGCTTTGAAGTTGGCAAAAGGGTTCTTTTTTATCCATTCATTCGCCAATGCAATCTGGATAATCTTCTTGAAGTTCTTGATGTACTTTACGGTGCTATTGTTTGCACAGTTGCGAACTGTTCTGAAGTAGTGATCCAGTTCAGTAATGAATTCGTGGTTAAGCTCACTTAACGGAATATCAGAAATATTATACTTCCATTCCATAAATTGAATGATGTGTTTTAAGGTTGTCTCAAATCGCTGATAGGTTCCTTCTGCATATTCTTTTCCAATTAACTGCTTCATTTGTTTGTTGTGACGTTCAAATACTTCAACGACTGTTTTTTGTTCCCCTGATAATCCGAGGTAAGCGTTCTTTAAGTTTGCAGCAGTTACAGGCTTGTTATCCCGTATTAGGTTCTTGTGATGCTCATAAATCTTCGAGCGTACCACATCCAAATATGTATTCAGGGTTTTAGGCAGCTCAGAATTGCCTCTTGCACATCCTGCTTCTGCATTCCATTTGTCAGGCTCTATAAAGCGTTTTAATGCAATTTCTGCCCTTCTTTTGTTAACTGTTATTCTGAGATATATAGGGACTTTATTGTGCTTTGATTTTGATTTAAGCAAATGAAATAATAGGGTAAATGTATTAGCCATAAGAATAAGTTTAAAGGTTAAAATGCTTGATTTTATTGATTTGTAGAGAAGGCGGGTGACCTGCCTTGGAGTATTAATAGGTCACCTTATAGGTCACCTGAGAAGATAAATTAGGGATGTATCTAAAAACAGAAATCCCCATTCCTGGGGGTTTCTACTTAAATTATTTGTACTTGCGGAGACTGAGAGATTCGAACTCTCGATACAGTTTCCCGTATACAACCTTTCCAGGGTTGCTCCTTCAGCCACTCGGACAAGTCTCCGGTTGAAGGACTGCAAAAATAGTAAATATCGGCTAAATGGGAGTTTTTAATGAGGATAATATACCATCCTGCGTTTCAAAACAGGAGTCTAATAAAAAGATTTAAAACGTTAGAAGGTATTACACCCTCCGGGTACAAGTGCCACGCAGGGTAGCTTTGGATATTATATAAGTGTAAGCGGTATTAAAACACTTCTCCCAGGTTGACGAATATTCCGTTGGAGCCTCCTATGCCGAAGCCATAGTCAATAGCAATGTTTGTGTTGGAGTGCTTGTTTATTTTTAAACGGATCCCTGTGCCAAGTCCGGGTAAAATGACTTCAAATTTATTGCTGGGCCAATCGGAAACGCTTTGAGCATTTGCAAAAAAGACTCCTCCTAATAAACCATTTTTTGTAATAGCGAAACGATATTCTGTTTCGAGATAAAGTAAATTCAATCCTCTTAAACGGCTCTGAATATAACCTCTTCCAAGATTCGAGTAGGTGTCCCATGCTGTACTCGGAAGATCCAGGTAAGGTGGTTTTCCACTCAGCGTAAGCCAGGTATAGGCCCACATCGCAAGTACATTTTTGGAGTTGTTCGGCAACTTGAAATATTTTCTTAAATCAAGGATAAGTGATTGGGTGTTTTGGTCGCTGCTTAAAAGTGTTGTGTTGCAACGGAAAACAAGATTTACATAATCACCCGAAGAAGGATTGATCGGATTTCTGCGGTCGTCGTGTAAAAGATTAAACGTGATACCCGATGAAGTTGATTTTGATGTAACACCATATTTCTGAAAATCGGTTACACTGCCATCTGCAAGACCTGATTCGACAATGTTCCAGTGGTGATCAAGCATGTAACCCAAGCCCACGTAAAAATCTTTGTAAATGTGCCGAAGTACAGTCTGGCGGATTGTTAAGTAGGAATAATTCAAAAGATCTGCATTGGCAAGGTTAGTATGGCCTCCAAGTCCATAGGTGTATTGGGGATATTTGTAATAGCGCCAGTCACCGACAAAATTATATTTGTTGTCCTCCGTCCAGATATTGGATTGGATTGGTAGGAGAAATTGATGTTTCTCACTGTATACAGCATTTAACGTAACAACGGAGAGATTACTATTTTCATGTTCGTCGGTATAGAACGCACCATTGGCTGCTATAGCAGCTGCGAAGCCGGTCTGTAATGCATAGCCCACTGCAGGTACAGCAGACATGTGCAATCGTCCTGTTTTTTTTCTTATGGATAGTTCTTTAAGTAAAACAGTGTCTTTTGCAAATACTTTTTTCAAAACATCACGAATGTCTTTGCCTTCTCCGGAGGTTTGCAAGGTATCAGTCTGAAGAGGTATTGTATTGTTTTTTTGTGAAAAAGAATCGGATAAAAACAGAGTAATCAGGACAACTAAAAATAATATTCTTTTTGAGGGGGTAATGGTAACCGGCATATTACGTAAAGAAAAGATTTACAAATGAAAATTAGGTTAAATTTTCGTTGAATGAAAATTATCAATAGCTATAATAGGTGTAATTGTATTTAATGATCCCGATGGATAAATTTTTAAAATCGCGGTTTACTTCGGAGTCTACAATTTTGGTCGTTTTGTCGTATAAATAGCTGATGTTGTTGGTTTTTATTCCATCTTTAAAAATGCGCAATTCGTTTAGTGTTCCGGCGTCATCCAGCTCGTAATCATAATTTTCAAGGGAAGAAGAGCCATCATTTCCCCCGATCTTTTTTTCAATGAGTAAATGTTTGTCGTTGTACTTATAGTAATTGTGTTCTTTCAACCAGGTCACAGTAAAATCAAACGCTTCTTCAATTACATTCCCGCAACTATCCGAATAAATAATTCCTTCTTTGTAAACTCTTCCTTCGTCGTTCAGAAATTTCTTTTTTAACTGTGTTGGTGCCAGGGATTCATAAGCAAAACTTTCAACAGATAAAACAGTCTGCATTCCAATTTTAATATCTGCGAGATTTTCCGCCACATTTACTTCACGGATTACTGTTTCTTTTTTAATGTTATTTTTTTCGTCATACTCGTAATAATGACTTCTGAAAACTTCACGTCCAATGATAGATGTGCGTTTTATGATTAGCCTGTTGAGTTCATCGTATTCATAAAATACGAATGTTGTATCATACAGGTAACTGTATTCTATTTTTGTATATGGAATCCGTTTACCATGACGGCCAAAAGTATAAGAAGGGATGTCTCTTTCACTGGTACTTTTTACCTCGGTTGTGTACATGGATGATAAAAGTCCCTTGCTATTGAATTCATAATGTTCAATAATGCCTTTGTCGACAATAACCTGGTTGTCGGGTTTATTGGTAATGTGTTTGGTAAGGGAGCTTATTTTAGTGTCCCTGATAAAAGCCGGATTAAAACTAATGTTGAAATTTTTTGATTCATTCAGTCCTGCGCTGATCATCTGTGCCTGTGTAAATCCAAATGAACACAGCAACAGAAAAAGACAATAAATGTTATAAGCCCTGTTGAATAAGGGAAAGGGCTTCTTCAACATTTTCAACCGGTGATTTGCACGTACTGTTTTCGCAAACATAAATCAGTGTTTTGTCTTTCACATAGCGGTTTTCAAGTAAAGGAAGACTGCTCGCGTGAGGGCTTCCTGCAAAGATCACATTTGGCAGGGAGTATTTGTCAAAAGCGGCCCGTTTTTCATTAACATCTTTACCAACAATAGCCACTTCATGAAAGGGACTGACAAAATAAAGCAATAACATTCCCCAGTTGGAATAGCCAGCGCCGTATTGGGGAATATGCGTGATTATATTGTTCAGCATTTTTTTACTCATCCCAATGTAAGGGGTGTTGCCAAAATAATGTCCAAGGATAAACAGCGATTTAGCTATAGAAGAACAGGAAGCAGGAATTACATTATCAGAGGTTTCTGTTTTACGCGCGATCAGTGCTTGATCCTGGTCGGAAGTAAAAAAGAACATCCCGGTTTCTTTATCATAAAAATGTGCAATGCTATGATCCATTAATTGTTTGGCTGTACTGAGCCATTTCTCATTAAATGTGCATTGGTAAAGTGAAATGAAAGCTTCAATTGCGAATGCATAATCTTCCAGGAAACCATTAATGGTTGATCTGCCATTTTTATAAGAGTGGAAAAGGTTTCCATCCGGTTTTAATTGTTTGTCAAGAATAAAGTTCGCGTTCTTCAACGCCATTTTTAAAAAATCTTCTTCATGGAAAACGCTATATGCATCTGTCAATCCCTGGATCATCAGTGCATTCCAGGAGGTAAGGCTTTTATCATCCAATCCGGGTTTTATGCGTTTACTGCGATAAAAAAGTAAATTTTTCTTAATGAGATTTATTTCGCTTTGCAATTGTTCAGAATTTAATCCGAATTGCTCAGCAATTTCCTGGTCTGTTTTGTCACGCAGCAAAATATAATTATCATGTTCCCAAAATCCCAATTGGTTTATATTGTAATAAGCTGCTGCCAGATCAAATCTTCCTCCCAGGATTTCTTTTAGTTCATTTACTGTCCACACATAATATTTTCCTTCAACGCCTTCGCTGTCGGCATCAAGGGCAGAGTAGAAGGCGCCTTCGGGAGAAGTTAATTCTTCTTTTATAAAATTTATTGTTTCGTAAACAACGCTTTTATATAATTCAGAATATTTAAAATCCTCTCCTGAAGGAGAGGGTAGCCTGCCTGCTGTCGCGCTGTCATTATGACGGTAGGCAGGGGTGAGGTCGGGCTTTGTGTGGTAAGCTTCACCGTATAACGAAATTAATTGCGCATTATCATACAGCATCTTTTCAAAATGCGGCACCTTCCACAACGTGTCAGTAGAATAGCGTGCAAATCCGCCCTGCAGTTGATCGTAAATTCCTCCGAATGCCATTTTCTTTAAGCTGAGATGCACATGTTTTTTGAGTTCATTATCGCCAGTGAGATTCGCATAACGTAATAGAAATTGATAATTATTCGGCAACGGAAATTTTGGTGCACGATTGGGTCCGCCTTCGGTATTGTCAAAACGCTGTTTCCAATGGGTTACAGTTTCATGCAGTGTGTCAAATGAAAATTCTTTTTGTTCCTTCGGCACGGAAATCAGTTCTGAACGTTTTACGCCATCTGTAAGTTGTGCAGCATACTCCAGCACTTTTCCCCTGTCATTTTTCCAGAGATCAGCCAGGTTTAGTAAAATATTCTGCCATTGTTGTTTGGGGAAATAGGTCCCGCCGTAAATAGGGCGGCCATCAGGTAATACAAAGCAATTGAGCGGCCAGCCACCTTGTCCGGTCATAAGTTGCACTGCTGTCATATAAACCTGGTCCACATCCGGACGTTCTTCACGGTCAACTTTTATATTGATGAACAGATCATTCATAATATTTGCCGTTGCTTCATCTTCAAAACTTTCATGTTCCATTACATGACACCAGTGACAAGCTGAATAACCAATGCTGACCAGTACGGGCTTGTCTTCTTTTTTCGCCAGCTCAAGTGCTTTTGTATTCCAGGCATGCCAGTTTACCGGGTTGTGTGCGTGTTGCAGCAGGTAAGGGCTGGTTTCGGAGATGAGTGAATTAGTGTGTTTATGTGTCATCGTAAAAAGAGATTAATTTAAAAAGGCCGAGATATATTCTCAGCCTTTTTAACTAGTTAATAGTTCACTGAATCAATTCTCAACCGGCAAATACGAATATTTCTTTCCGTATTCCATCATCTGTTCCACAAAATCCATTGGGTATTCAATTACTACATCCACAATTTTAGCGCCATCCATTACGGGAGTTAATTTAGGTTGAATGAAGCCCATGTAGGGCGCTATATTCAGCTTGTTGTAACGTTCCAATACTTCTTTGTGCAGATCTTTATCAACGATCACCCCATAGTTTTCTACCAGGTCGTGACCAGCTTTATAATCGCCTTCCGATTTGATGCGCTGGATCTCACGAAGCAGATCTCCAAACAATACACGCAACTTCATATAGTCGTTAATCACAAAATAAGTTTTGCCATCTTTCTTAATCTGTTCCACAACTTTTTCTTTTGCGCCCTTTTCTATTACCCATTTGTCGATCAGTTGACGGTTGCGCATGTGCGCTTCTTCCAGGTTGTCTCCCGGTTTGATGCGGGATAATTGCACCATCATGTTCTTGGTAATATATTCATCGTAGGCTGCTTTCCCATAATCAAGCGAAGGCATTACACCAATATCAACCAGTTTCTGATCCATTAAATAATACAGCGCCACTAAATCTGCACGTGCTTCTTCCAGGCAGGAAGCATAGTTCTTCAATGTTTCATGTGGTTGTCCTACTCCGTCATTTATTTGTCCGGATGCGTGACCGATTACCTCGTGCATATCTGTGTGAAGCCTGTCGGCAAGGTCTGCATATTTGCGAACACGGTCTTTTACTGCATCGCTTAAATAAAATTCATCTATAACGCCTGCTGCACCAGCTTTCCCATAAGCATCAACAACATTTCCCAGATTTACAGATTTGGACCCATGAGCTTCACGGATCCATTCATTGTTCGGCAGGTTAATTCCGATCGGAGTAGAAGGAGCGGCATCTCCGCATTCAACAACTACATTGATCACTTTTGCTTTAATGCCTTTTACGTTTTTCTTTTTGTGTTTGTCCATGATCGAAGAGTGATCTTCAAACCATTGTGCATTGTTGCCAATTGCTTCAATGCGCTTGCTGGCTTCCATATCTTTTATAGAGACAATTCCTTCATATGAACCTTTTTTTCCGAGTGGGTCATCGTAAACTTCTATATAGCCATTTACATTGTCAACAACCGATTCTACATCTTTCACCCAGGCAATATTGTAATCATCAAAATCTTTCAGGTTACCTGTTTTGTAGAACTTTATCATTTTATCCAGCGCTTCTTTCTGTTTGTCATTTTCAGCGACAACACTTGCTTTTTCCAGCCAGTAAACGATTTTCTCTATTGCTGCAGAATACATTCCGCCGACCATCCATTTTTTCTCAACAAGCTTTCCGTTTTCTTTTACAAGCTTTGAGTTAAGCCCGATCATTACAGGTTGTTTGTCGCCTTCTTTAGTTTGTGCGTTATAAAAATCCAATACTTCTTTTTGCGTTACACCCTCATAAAAATTACAGGCTGAAGATGTGATCAGGTCTTGTTTCGAGTCCAGATTTACTTTTTTGGCCGCGATATAAGGATTGTAAATAATGTTTGTTATTTCATCAGCAAATGGCAAAGCCTTTCCATCCATACTTGTATGAAGGCTGGGAAATCCTTTTTCATCAGATCCTTTTAGGAGCTGAGTAAAATATTCTTTGCTGCATTCCGGAATAATTTTGTCATTGGAATAATGGTGATGAATCCCATTTGAAAACCAGAAACGTTTCGCATAAGTCATGAATTTTTTGTAATCGCTTGAATTTTTATCTCCCTTGTAAGTAGCGACAATGTTTTCAATTGTTTTTCTGACAGCCAGGTTATATTTGTAATTCTGATCGTAATAAATATCTCTCCCACACAATGCAGCTTCGTACAGGTAATAAACCATCTCCTTTTGTTTTGGAGTCAGTTCTTTAAATCCGGGTACATTATAGCGAAGGATTCGCAGATCGGCAAACTGATCAACCTGGTACACAAAGTCTGCATCCGCTTTTTTTTGCGCGGTTATTGGATTGGTTTTGCTGAGAAGCGTCATGAGAATAAGTGTAATTGAGAGTTTCAGAATCTTCATACTGTTTTTGATTTATTTTTGCAATGGTACACGTTGCGTTTTGTCAATGGGGAATCTCTTTTTGTAAAAAAACTTTCCGGCTTTTATATCACCTTTCAGATTAATATCCATGACTCTGCTCATGCTCATCGAAATAAGTCCGAAAATATTTCCTCCCGAAAGTAATTTGTCGAAACTACCGGCTACGACGAGTGTATATGTATCTTCCGAGTTGGCTTTGATTCGCACCTTTTTTTTCAGGTGAGCTGCCCCAACTGCGATTCCATTCATTTTTACATCCACGTTGCTTTTGAAAATAGCGAACCCAATTTTGTTGGGATTGTTGATCTTTACATCAATCTCCGCTTCAATGCCGTCCTTATCCAGCTTTGCAATGCGGGCCTGACCGATTTGTGTCACCTGTACATCTTTCCATTCACCGCAGGAAGAAGCAAAAATTACAAATATCAGTAGTGCAAATAAATACCTCATTCTCTTCATCTTTCATTCAGTCGGCAATAGACAATAAACAGTCGACAATCCTATTACTATTTTTTACTCATCTCTGCATAATGCTTAAAGAACAACGGAATAGTTTCAATGCCTTTGAAGTAATTGAATACGCCATAATGTTCGTTAGGGGAGTGGATTGCATCGGTGTCTAAACCGAAGCCCATTAAAACAGATTTTAAACCCAGCACACTTTCAAACAAAGCTACAATTGGAATACTTCCACCACCGCGTGTTGGAACTGGTTTTTTGCCGAATGTTTCTTCCATTGCTTTACTTGCAGCCTGGAAGGCAATTGAATTTGTTGGAGTAAGAACAGGTTCGCCTCCATGGTGTTCAGTCACTTTTACTTTTACTGATTTTGGTGCGATTGCAGTAAAATGTTTTGTAAATAATTCTGCCGTCCGTTTTGAATTTTGTCCAGGAACCAGGCGCATGCTGATTTTTGCATAAGCTTTAGAAGGCAATACTGTTTTTGCACCTTCGCCCGTATAGCCGCCCCAAATGCCGTTTACATCAAGTGTCGGTCGGATGCCAGTGCGCTCAATTGTTGAGTAACCTGTTTCTCCATGAATATCATCAATGCTTAAATCTTTTTTATAGTTCTCTAAATTGAACGGAGCTTTTGCCATTTCAGCGCGCTCTTCAGCAGAAAGTTCAATTACACCATCATAAAATCCGGGAATAGTAATGTGGTTATTTTTATCTTTCATGGATGCGATCATCTCACATAAAATATTGATCGGGTTTGCAACTGCGCCACCATAAACACCTGAGTGTAAATCACGGCTAGGTCCGGTTACTTCCACTTCCATGTAGCAAAGTCCGCGCAGACCAACATCAATAGATGGCGTATCGTTTGCAATAATTCCTGTGTCCGAAATCAGGATCACATCACCTTTCAAGCGTTCTTTATTTTCTTTTAAAAATGTTCCAAGATTAGATGAGCCAACTTCTTCTTCACCTTCGATCATAAACTTTACATTGCAGGGAAGATTATTGGTCTTGAGCATTGTTTCAAATGCTTTTACGTGCATGAACATTTGTCCTTTATCATCGCAGGATCCACGCGCATAAATTTTTCCATCCTTAATGACCGGTTCAAATGGAGGAGAAGTCCACAGGTTGAGCGGATCAGCGGGTTGAACATCATAATGTCCGTATACCAGTACAGTAGGAAGTTTCGGGTCAATTATCTTTTCACCGTAAACAACGGGATTGCCGGGCGTTTGAACGAGTTCTACTTTATCGGCACCAGCGGCAATAAGTTTTGCTTTAACGGCTTCTGCGGTTTTTACGATATCCGGTTTGTATTTGCTGTCGGCGCTTACAGAAGGTATGCGTAACAATTCAAACAATTCGTCCAGGAAACGTTTTTCGTTTGCTTTTATGTAGTCGTTGATCTCGCTTTTTGTGGATGTGTTTACAGTGTTCATGGTTTTAAATTTTAGGAGTCCGAATTTACTGAATTTTACTGAAAATCTGCGTTTTATTTGAACTACGTTTCATCAACAATTTACATCTTTTAGATAATTTTTAAGTGCCGGAGCACAGGGTACTTTTACATTCAATTCTATTGATATATAGATGCTTTTTGCTTAAACTTGATTTGTAAAACCGCAACTATGAAAAAACTATACTTTATTACAGCTTGTGCATTTATTCTAAGCAACAGTTATTCTCAAACTGTTACAAATGCAAGTGTCAGTTGTTATTTTTCCGGTTTCAAAGCATGTACGCCTCCGGATACGGCATACGTTTATGCGACTGTTTTTTACGGCCGCTACGCAATGGGAGATCAATTTACAGTAAAGCTGGATTTTACAGATGGAAGCGATTCAGTGTTTACGAGTGTGTACGATACCACCTCA